>Ga0182016_10004949_pt1 | contig 14549 bp, 10 predicted proteins | sample 712S2MmetaG_FD_120491 | JGI IMG/M metagenome (GOLD analysis project Ga0182016, IMG submission 120491) | Permafrost microbial communities from Stordalen Mire, Sweden - 712S2M metaG | ecosystem: Environmental > Terrestrial > Soil > Wetlands > Permafrost | place: Sweden: Stordalen | collected...
AAACTTTCCGCCGTCGGCCACTAAGCTGGTTAGATGGCGGAGGAAGAGGGATTCGAACCCCCGAGCGCCTTTCGACGCTAACGGTTTTCAAGACCGCCGCATTCAACCGCTCTGCCATTCCTCCGTCTTCTATTACACAATATCCGCGTTATTTAATACACACGGCCGTGACGAATCGGCCGTCCGCGCTGGGAATCTCCACGGCCAGCTTCAGGCCGGCATGCTGCGTAACCAGCCAGCGGAACGCCTCGCGGGTAAAGCGATAACGGAAGTTCAGAAAAATCCGCTCGCCACGTTCCACATGGATCTCCCGGCCGGGCGTGCTCATCGTCAGGTCCCGCGAAGCATGAAAGCGCCGCATAAGCAGCGTTAACCCTTCATGCCTGTCGTCGCGGCTCTCCTCGAATTTCAACTCGCCATCCTCGCTGCCAACGCCCACGCTCATCAGGGGAGCCAGCGCAAAAAGCTTCTCGGCTTCGGACGGCGCCTCAATCGGGCCAGCCTGAATGCAGGCATCGAGGATCAGCAGGTCGCCCTTGTGCAGACACTCGGCCACATGCCGCAATTGATCGATCGGATCGAAACCAGCCAGCGTATTTCCGCACAGGAGAAAGAGGCGCGGCGCTTCACTCACATCGGCCGCCAGCAGCAGATGGACGGGGCTGGATATGTCCGCCTTGATGCCGAGGGCTTCGCAATCGTCGTCCTCGGCCGCTGCGCAGGCCATTTCGAGCATGGTCTGGCTGGCATCCACCGGGTAGTACTTGACGTCGCGGCCCGCCGCGCGCAACGCCTTCAGCAGAGCGCCGTCTCTCGAACCGTCACCCGCCCCGAAGCTGATGACAGGAACGCGCTCGCCGAAAGCTTTCGTTAAATCGCCCGCCTTGGAAGCCAGTGTTTCCCAGGTATCCCGCAAACTCTCGTTGGTGATGGCGGACAGCGCCTTCCAGGCATGCACCGAAAACGGGGTCCAGTAGAAAAATTTTTCGGGCAGATCGCGCGCTTCCATCGACTCGGCGAACTCCGCAGCGATTTCCGCTTCTGTCAGCAGAACTTCGATATTCATTCTTCACCAGCTTACTCCGTGACAAAACCCATTAGAATGGTGCAGCGGCATGGCGATCGGCCTCAATCCGTATTTCGCGCGGCTGACGCTGCTGGCCTCGCTCGCCATCACGATCCTGTCCGCGCAGGAGAAGTTCACCATCGCCGGCAGCGTGGTGGATGAAAACGGCGCCCCGGTACGCGAAGCGCGCATTACGGCGCTGCCGGCCAGCGCTCCGCCCGGCGCAGCCGCGGGCACTGCGCAGCCATCGGCAACATCCGACCCGGCCGGCGTGTTCGCGCTCGAAGTCGCCACGCCCGGCGACTATCGAATTCAGGCTGAGCGCGAAGGCTACTTCGTCTTCACCAACCCATCCGTCACTCTCGACGAAGGGATGCGACTCGAGATCCGCATGAATCATCTGAAGGAGCTCGCCGAATCGGTCGACGTGCATTTTTCGCCTCCCGTCATCGATCCCAGCCAGACTGCGGACACCAAGCGGCTGAACAATCAACAGATTCTCAACGTCCCGTTTCCCGCCTCGCAGGATTACCGCAGCGCTTTCTCTCTGATGCCCGGGGCTCTGCAGGATAACAGCGGTCAACTCCATTTCAACGGCGGCGACACGAATCAAACCAACTACCGTCTGAACGGCTTCGAGGTTTCCGATCCCGCTACGGGAGCGTTAAACGCGCGCCTCAACGTCGACACCGTGCAGACTCTCGAATGGGATGCCAGCCGCTTTTCGCCGGATGAAGGCAAGGGCTCGGCAGGATCCATCGACGTCCGCACCGAGATGGGCGACAACCACTGGCGCTTCGCCGGAACCAATTTCATTCCCGGCATTGGAATCCAGGATGGCGTTTACCTCAATCACTGGTCGCCGCGTATCAAGGTTTCCGGTCCGATCAAAAAGGGCCGCGCGTGGTTCCACAATGCCTTCGATACCTATTACACGGTCAACACGGTCTCCGGCCTGCCCAGCGGACAGAACCGCACTGCCAGTTTTATTGGCAGCGACCTGACCCGCCTGCAGTGGAACGTGACGAATACGCAGATCCTGAGCGCCAGCTTTCTCACCAACATCGGCGACGACAAACGCAACGGCCTGTCATTTCTGAGCCCGGCGGAAACGACGCTGAATCGCCGTCAGGCGCTGTTCCTCGGCACGCTCAAGGACCAATGGATGGTGGGCGGAGGGCTCGTCGAATTCGGCTTCGCGCAGACCAGCGCGTATCTGCGGTCGTCGCCCCAGGGCGATCAGCCTTATGTAGTCACGCCCTTCGGCGCCAGCGGAAACTATTTCGCCGATCAGACGACGCGCACCGGACGCGAGGAATGGATTGCGAATGCTTTCCTCGCGCCGGTGCGCGCGCACGGCTCGCACCAGATTCAGCTCGGCGTCGATGTCGAGCACAGCGATCTGGATCAGTCGATTGACCGGCACGAATACACCACGGTTCGCGCCGACGGTTCCCTGGTACGCGCTGTGGAATTTCTCGGCAGCCCGCGCCAGTTCAAAAATAACGTGGAAGCCTATGGCTATGCGCTCGATCGCTGGCGCCCGGTGGAAAGCCTCACGCTCGAAGGCGGATTTCGCACGCAGTGGGACGAATACACCGGGGGTTCGCCTGTCGCTCCGCGATTGTCGGCGGCGTGGTCGCCGAAATGGTCGGGCGGGGCGAGATTCGCCGCTGGCTGGGGCGTCTTCTACGATGCCATCAATCTGAACATGCTCGCGCTCTCGCAGGAGCAGGATAGTATCAGCACCTTTTATGGGCCGACCGGCGCGGTGACCGCGGGCCCGATTGAAACCCGCTTTCTACTCGAGCCGCACGACCTTCGTCTGCCTCGTTTCGCGTTGACCAGTTTCTCGGCCGAGCGAAAGCTCGCGTGGGGTATTTACGGCAAGATGAATCTTCTCTCGCGCGAGGGCAGCCGCGGCTTCACCTTCGAAGAAACCCTCATCAATCCTTCGACGAATGTCTACGTGCTCGATAACATCCAGCGCCAGCGATATCGCGCGGCGGAGTTCGCGGCTCGCCGTACGTTTCTTTCCCGCTACGAGTGGTTCGCCAGCTACACGCGGTCGGAAGCGCGCGCCAATGCCGTCATCAATTACACCGTGGACAATCCGCTGTTCACTCCCCAGACCGGCGGACCCCTGCCATGGGACGCCCCGAACCGCTTTCTGGCCTGGGGTTGGGGTCCGGTGGAGCAGAAATGGTTCCCCCACTTTCTGCAGCGCGTGGTCGGAGAAACCGATGCGCAGATCCTGATCGACTACCGGACCGGTTTTCCTTTCAGCGCAACGGATGAAACGGGGGATTTAGTCGGTCCGCCGGATAGCCGGCGCTTCCCCTCGTATGGCACGGTGAATATTGCCCTGGAGAGGCGGTTTCCGTTCCGCGGGTACATGTGGGCCTGGCGAGTCGCTCTGATTAACGCGCTCGACCGCGCCAATCCCAACGTGGTGAACAGCGACATCGATTCACCGCGGTTTTTGACGTACGCGCGAGGGCAAGCTCGTGCGGTCAACGTGCGGCTGCGCTTCCTGGGAAGGAAGTAGCTTTACTTCTTAACGTCGCCGAGAGCGACTTTCACGCGAGTGTGGAGGCGGCTCTTGTAGCGGGCGGCCGTGCCTCGCTTGATGTAGCCTTTGCGAGCGGCCCTGTCGACCAGCGAGAAGGTCGCGATCATGACGCTCTTGAGATCGCCATGCTCCTTCGCCGAGAGGGCTCGCCGCATCGCGCGGATCTGGTGACGCAAACGCGTCCTCGCGAAACGATTGAATTCGGTTCGCCGTTCGGTCTGCCGGACGCGCTTAAGCGCTGAAACTATATTCGCCATCTTGATTTGAACTCGATTTATTAGCTTAACACGGTATCCGTCGGATTAGCCGGTGTGATTTTCATGGCAAAACGGGCGAGCTACCAGCCATCCGCAACGCTTATCTTTATAAAATATTGATGGTAAATTATTTGACCCCCGTATACAAAAAGGTATACACTTTTCAACCAGACAGGTAGGGGTTACAGTTCAGTAATTTTTCGACTTCCAAGGCTCAGGAACTGGCTTGAATCCTCTTGCCTTCAGATAAAGGAATCCATGAAAACTGAAAAGATACTGAGGGGAGTGGGCGCGTGCTTTTTGGGCGCGTTACTTTTTCTCGGCGTAGTGGGCGTGCCGCGTCTGCATGCGCAGGCGACGGGTAGCATTGTGGGAACAGTAACGGACATGTCCGGCGCGGCAATTGCCGAAGCGGCGGTCCAGATAACTAATGAAGGCACCGGCATCGCGCAAACCGTCAACACAGACGGTGCGGGGCGTTACACGGTACCGCAACTCGGAATTGGCGACTACGATGTGCAGGTCACCAAGACCGGCTTTGGCACGGCGGTCCGCAAAGGCATTACGCTGACGGTCGGCGCACAGCCCGCAGTCGACATCCAGCTTGCCGTCGGCCAGCAGGTGCAGACGGTCACCGTTTCAGGCGAGGTCACACAGGTCGAGACGCAAACGACCGCGGTGGGCGCACTCGTCGAGAACAAACAGGTGGAAGATCTCCCGCTCAACGGGCGCAATTATACGCAGCTACTGGTTCTGGCCCCGGGCGTGACTCAGATTCCCCTGGGCGCACCTGGCGCCGGCAGCACATTTTATGGCAACGGACAGAAGTACACGATTGCCGGTTCCCGTCCCTCCGGCCAGCCCTATTTGCTGGACGATCAGGACATGGTCAACTTCTGGCTGAACGGCCCTGGCGCAGGTGGCCTCGGCACGGCGCTTGGCGTGGAAGCCATTGCCGAGTTTCAGACTCTGACCAACACTTACAGTCCGCAGTTCGGCGGCAACGGCGCCGTCATCAACGCTTCGAGCAAGTCGGGCACGAACGCGATCCACGGTTCGGCGTATGACTACCTGCGCAACAACGTGATGGAATCGCGCAACTTCTTCGACAACACGGTACTCCCCGGGGCCACCACATCGAAGCCACCGGATTTCCGCCGCAATCAGTACGGCGGCAGTATCGGCGGTCCGATCAAGAAGGACAAAATCTTCTTTTTCGCCAACTATGAAGGACTCCGCTCGACGCAGGTTATTTCCAACATCGTCGTGGTGCCGGATGCCTGCCTGCATGGCCTGGTGGCCAGCTCGACTCCGGGCATTATTTCGACCGGAACCTGCCCCGGCTCAGCCGCACCTTTCAGCACCAGCGCCAACGTGGCGGCTGCCACGGCAGTACAGAACGTCATGGCGTTGTATCCGCTGCCCAACTACATCGCCGAAGTTGGCAACTCCGAAGGCCGCGCGACGGTAACGGATCCCAACATCGGCCGCGAAAACTACGTCCTCGGCCGCGTGGACTACAACGTGTCGCAGAAAGATTCCATCTTCGCCCGCTATATGCTGGATTTTGCCAATCGCGACTTCGTCACCAACATTCCCTACTGGCCGGAATATGACCGGACGCGCGACCATTTCGCTCAGGTGGAATGGCGTCGTATCGTCTCGGCCACGCTGGTAAACAATGCGCATGTCGGCTTCTCGCGCACTTATGAAGATGCCTATGTTTATGGCAGCCCGACCGTTTCGGGCGGAGTGGCTTCGCCTGGCAACGTTCTCACTCCGGCTGCCGGTATTCTGGCGGGTCCGGCGGTCACCTCCGGCCTCTACTCGCCGGGCGTTCACCCGCTGCAGTTCTTCAGCCAGACCCCGGGTGCGATCAACTATGCTGTTTCCACCGCGGGCATCGGTATTCCGCGCGAGGATGGCTCGGTAGCGCCTGGCAGCGGTATTACGACGGTCAGCGCGAGCTCGACCCTGCCGTTCTACCTTGTGCCGAACAAGTTCCAGGTTGGCGACGATGTCATCTGGACGCATGGCGCGCACAGCATCACAACCGGTCTGAACATCAAGCGTGTCCAGGACAATACGTGGGCTCCGTTCGTAGTGGGCGCACAGTGGAGTTTTGCGAACCTGCCGGGCTTTATCAACGGTGTGGCTTCCACCAGCGGCAGCGGACAGGTCTCCGATGCGCAGGCCCCCAACGCCGATTCCGTGAAAGACTTCCGTTATCTGATGTATGAAATGTACGTCAACGACCAGTGGAAAGTCTCGAACAAACTGACGGTTAACCTCGGTCTCCGCTACAACCCCAGTTCGCAGATTAACGAAGTGGGCCACGTGGAGCAGGATCTGATCAATGCGCCGTATGGCAATTGGGTCCCGGTGACTACGTCGAACGCGGTGAATCCGTCGTTACATAACTTCGATCCGCGCGTCGGCATTGCCTATGACGTGTTCGGCGACCACAAGACTTCGATCCGGGCCAGCTTCGGCGAATTCCACAGCACGATCTATTCGCGCGACGAAAATTTCTGGCTGGAACCGCCGTTCCTCACCGACTCCCAGACATTGACGGCCACTAACCTGAGTGGCGGAGCCGCACCGCCCACGTTCCCGATTCCCTACTCGAATCTTCCGGCGGGCGCCGCTACTCTGACCAGTCTTCCGACCAACGGAAGTCTCTCCTGCACCAATTGCAACTATTACGGCGTTCATACGACGCCGCACCAGATTCAGTTCAATTTCAACATTGAGCGCGAGGTCATGGCCAATACCGTTGCAACGCTCGGCTATGTCCATTCACACGGGATGGACCTCTGGGCGCAGAAGGACTTCAACTACCCGCTCGGGCAGGTAGGGGCAGACGGGAATTTGATCTACGGCATCTACAACGCGGCATCGAACTCCATGGCCCCGACACCGCGTCCGAATCCGGCATACGGCCCGCTGTCGATGGCCGATACGGTTGTGGACTCGCACTACGACGCTCTTCAGGCGGCCATCAATCGCCGCTTCTCGCGCGGCCTGCAGTTCCAGGCCTCCTATACATTCTCCAAATCGATCGACGACAGCTCCGGAACCTACGGTCTGGACGGCGGCGGATCGGTCTACAATCCGGACAACTATGGTCAGGACAGAGGACTCTCGAATTTCAGCCGCACCAATAACTTCCGGCTGAGCTCGGTTTACAATCTGCCCTACACGGGGCATGGACTGGTGGGTCAGGTACTGGGCGGCTGGCAGACGAATTTCATCTACAGCTACCTGTCGGGCGCGCCGTTCTCGGTGGGCACGATCGCCAACCGCATCAACAACACATCGTCCGAAGCGGCCCCGCGTCCCAATGCGGTTCCGGGCTGCAACCTGTACACGGGGGTTTCTCCGGAACAGGCGGCATCGGGTAAGTCATGGTTTAACGCATCCTGCTTCACGGTGCCGGCAGTTGGCGAATTTGGCAACGCAGGGCGCGATACTCTGATTGGACCGAACCTTTGGGATGTGGACTTCGCCCTGCAGAAAAACTGGAAGGTGACGAAGATCTCCGAAGCATTTACCTTGCAGTTCAAGGCGGAAGCTTTCAACATCTTCAATCACCCGGCGTTCCAGAACCCGGGTTCCACGGTGTTCAACCCGGCTCTGAGCGCAGCGGTTGCGACTAACCCGTTCGCGGGAACAGTACCAAACGCAGCTGTCGGCGCCATCACGGCGACGAACAGCTCGCCGCGTCAGATTCAGCTGGCATTGAAGCTGATCTTCTAATCGGTAATCACTTTACACGCGAGTTGCTCGCGTTTTTTGGGCGGCTGGATAGTATCCAGCCGCCCTTTTTCTATTTTGTATCCGGGTGAAACAGAACATTCGCCGCCTTGACAGATTTTTCAGACCTCGCTGAAATTTTTCCCGGTCGGAATCTATCCTGGCTCTCGGGCGCTCCGTTCGGGCCCGCCATTATCGCCACCCGCGTGGAAAACAGCGCGGGAGAATCGGCGGCGCGGCCGGATCAGGTTGCAGGTTGCAGGTTGCAGGTTGCAGGCTGCAACCTGTAATTCGGCACTTTGCGGGCCGCTGGGCAGATTCCAGCCGCCCTTTTTTGTTGGATTTTGATAACGTTGTTGGTGGCCCTTCACAGCAGTGCCAATCGGACAGGAGTCAGAGAGCATGACGACAAAGAATTCTAATATCGATGAACCTCAGGACGGTCAGATCAGCCGTCGCGATTTCGCCGCGACCACGACAGGTGTTTTGTCCCTGCTGGGAGCGATGGCCGGGAGCACGACCGCTCTCGATGCCGCAGCCACGGATGCGCCGAAAGGCGGTCCTTCCGCGCCCTATGACATTGCCGAATGGAGTTACTTCTGGGTCGGCAACGAGCGGGCTCCGCTGGCCAAGGGCAGCTTAGTCGGCGGCAAACAGATGTACGTCGAATACTGGATTCCGACCGTGGTGAAACACCCGATCCCGATCATGCTGGTGCATGGTGGCGGAGGACAAGGCCTCGATTGGATTGGCACTCCCGATGGACGCCCCGGCTGGGCACCGCTGCTGCTGCAGCAGGGATACAAAGTTTATGTGGTGGACCGCCCTGGACACGGGCGTTCGCCCCTCCATCCGGAAATGCATGGGGCTTTCCCGGCGACGGCGGGCGTACTCGAGAACATTACCGGGCGCTTCACCCCGCCCAATCCGACGGCCTCGAATAAGCCGGGTCCTTATCAGCATTTCATGAATCAATGGGTTGGAAAAGGCGACGTGGGATCGCCCGATCTCGATCAGTTCGTGGCTTCGCAGGGCGGCTCCTATGTCACCGTCCCGGGTCCGGCGGGCGCGGGACGTGGCGCCGGTGCTCCGGGCGCGGCTCCCGCTGGTCCGCCCCCGACTTTCGAACCGCAGCACCAGGTATGGCGCGAGCGCGGCGCGATGGTGCTGGACAAGATCGGACCCGCCATCATCATGACCCACTCGGCTGGCGGACCGTTCGGCTGGCTGGTCGCCGAGATCCGGCCCAATCTGGTGAAAGGCATTATTGCCGTCGAAGGCGGTGGGACTCCGTTTACGGGTCAGAATGTCTGGGGTATGTCGACCATCCCCGTCGCTTACGATCCGCCGGTCAACGATTTTTCCGAGATCAAGACTGTTACGGTCACGCCCACCGAGCTTGGAGTGCAGCCTTATAAGCTGCAGGCCGAACCGGCGCGCAAGCTGAAAAACCTGCAGGGCATTCCGATCGTGATCGTCACCTCGGAAGGGTCCTTCGCGGCGCCGGGCAACCCCGGTGGCATCGCCTATTTCAAGCAAGCGGGCTGCAAGGCGGAAGAGCTTCGCCTCGTCGATCACAATATTCACGGCAACGGTCACATGATGATGTGCGAGCGGAACAACAAGGAAGTGTTGGCCGTCATCACCGACTGGATCGAGAAGAACGTTCCGAAGAACGTGAAAATGCCGGCGGTGAAGCGCGTCGAATCGACGGGCATGAAGCTCTCCGACATGGGCTTTTTCTGGGTCGGCACCGAACACAAGAAGATGGACTACGGCACGATCCTCATGGGTCAGTCGTTTGTGCAATACATGATTCCCAGCGAAGTGCGCCACGAGACGCCGATCCTGCTCGTGCATGGCGGCTCGGGACAGATGCTGCATTACATGGGCTCGGGCGACGGCCTGGCCGGATGGGCGAATTACTATGTGCAGGCGGGATATAAGGTCTATATGATCGATCGTCCGGGACACGGCCGCTCGCCCTATCATCCCGACGCGCTGGGTCCCATCGCCAACCAGCCTTCTTACGGGCTGATCGTGCCGGATTTCAAGCGGTCGGCGCGCGGTCCAAACCGGCAGTGGTCGGGCACGGGCGATGAAGGCGACCCGGTGGTGGATCAGTTCATGGCCAGCCAGAACGCGGCGCCGCAGAACAACGTATTCGCTCACGGCCTGTGGGCCACGCGTGGCGCGGAGATTATCGATAAGATCGGACCCGCCATCATCCAGGTCCATTCGGCCGGCGGTCCCTTCGGCTATCTGGTTGCCAACGAGCGGCCGGGTAAGGTGAAGGCGATCATCAACGTGGAAGGCGGCGGCGCAGCATTCGCCGGGCCGAACGTGTGGGGTCTGACGGATACGCCGATGGTCTACGATCCGCCCGCAGGCGATCCTTCGCAGCTCAGGACACGCGATTTGACGTCGCCGGACGGAGTGGCTTACAAGCTGCAGGCCGACCCGCCGCGCAAGCTGAAGAACCTCGAAGGCATTCCGATCGTGTATGTGACTTCGGAGATGTCGGGACGCACGGGCGGTCCTGCGCACGTGGAGTTTCTCAGGCAGGCCGGCTGCGATGCGGAACACCTTGCATTGAAGGACAAGGGCATCCGCGGCAACGGCCATTTCATGATGATCGAGAACAACCGCAAGCAGGTGTTCGAAGCCATCCGCGGCTGGGTGGAGACGAAGGTTCCGGCGAAGTCGGCGTAATCGAAGAAGGTACACGCGAGTGAAGTCGCGTGTACCTTTACAGCTATACCACCGAGAGGCTTGACCGATTATTCAGCGTGTCCTGATCGAATCCCGCAATCTGCTTGTAACGCAGCGCCAGCGCGTCGAGTTCTGCCTGTGTAATGACATCCTCGATTCGCTCAAAGCCCTGCGGCGCGCGCTCGTGGGCGATTTCCAGGCATTTCTCGGCGCCCACTTCGCGGTTGAGAAGGACGACGCGCGCCGTGGCAGGGCGTCGTTCCGCGTCATAAGCTTCCAACGCTTCGCGCACGTTTCCGGAGAGAGCCAGTGCGCGAGCCAGCACGCGGCCATCGAGAATACCCTGCGACGCGCCATTGGAACCGACCGGATACATGGGATGCGCCGCATCGCCCAGGAGCGTGACCGGGCCAAAACTCCATCGGTCCACCGGATCGCGATCGACCATCGGGTACTGATAGATGACTTCGGCTTTCCGAAAGACTTCGGTCATATCGAGCCAGGGAAACACGAAATTGCCGAAGAGCCGGAGCACATCTTCAAGGCGGCCATGGTGGCTCCAATCCTGCGGAGGCATGGCGCGTCCCTCCGCGGTGCGGTATTCCGCTACCCAGTTGATGAGCGATTGCCCGCGATCCTCATATACCTTCGAGATCGGGTAAACGACGACGCGCTGGGCGAAATGGCCGGCCATGAACATCGTTCTTCCCGAGAGAAAAGGTTTGCCGACGGTGACCGCGCGCCACATCGTGATGCCGTTCCATTTGGGCGGTCCTTCGTTCGGATAAAGAGCCCGCCGCACGACGGAGTGGACGCCGTCGGCTCCGACAAGAACGTCCGCTTCTTTCGTGAGAATGGTCTCGCCGCTCGCCCGGTCGACGAACTCGACCGTGACGCGGCCGTTGGCAGTCTCTGCAAAACGGCTGAGATGGTGTCCGGCATGGAAGCGCTCGGGCCCGAGGCGTTCGATCGCGGCGCGATACAGCAACATCAGCAGGTCGCCGCGATGAATGGAGAACTGGGGCCATTTATAACCGGCTGCGAGGCCCCGCGGTTCACTGTAGATGCGCTGGCCATGGCTGTTAAAGAACGCCAGTTCGGCGGTCGGAATAGCGACTGCTTCGAGTGCCGGCAACAAGCCGAGTTCCGTCAGCTCGCGCACCGCGTGAGGCAGCAGGTTGATGCCGACGCCGAGTTCTTTCACGGCGGGCATCGACTCGTAGATCCCGATGTTGCGGAAGCCATTGTGGTGCAGACTGAGCGCCAGGGCGAGGCCGCCAATACCCCCGCCGGCAATCACGATTTCGGGCGTGTTTCGCATCATAGAGGAAAGAGATATCATCACATAGATCATGCTCGAACTTCGAAAATCCAACGACCGCGGGACTGGCAAACTGGACTGGCTGGAGGCCCGCTTCACCTTTTCCTTTGGACCTTATCAGGACCCCGCGCAGCCCGGTTTCTCCGATCTGAAACTGCTGAATGACGACCGCGTCGCGCCCGGCGGGGGTTTCGCCACTCATGAACACAAGGACATGGAAGTGTTTTCCTATGTGATCGAAGGCGCACTGGAACATAAGGACTCCATGGGCGGCGGATCGGTTGTGCCGGCGGGCGACGTCATCGTGATGAGCGCCGGTACCGGGATCACGCACAGCGAGTTCAACCACTCGAAATCCGAGAAAGTGCGTTTCGTGCAAGTCTGGCTGATGTCCGACCGCAAAGGCGTGGAACCTCGCTATCAGCAGAAGCATTTCAGCGATGCCGATAAGCGCGGCAAGTTGTGTTTGATGCTCTCGCCGGAGGGCGGAAACGGCGCGATGGGACTCTATCAGAATGCGCGGGTTTACGCGGGCCTGTTCGACGGCGCCGAACGCGCCGAACTGCCGCTCGCGCCCGGCCGTTATGCTTATGTCCATGTGCTGCGCGGCTCCGTTTCGGTGAATGGAACGCCCTTCGGCACCGGCGACGGCGCGCGCGTCCGCCACGAACGCTCACTCGTCTTTTCCGATGGCCAGGATGCCGAAGTACTGGTCTTCGATCTCCGGCCGCTCGAACGTCCGGAAGCCTGAGAGTCAGTAGCCCGGACGCTGCGAGGCGAGCGCCGGTCCGCTCACGTGCGCGACTGAGTAAAGGCAGGATGGCGGCGGAGCCAGGTAAACAATGCAATTCCTGAAATAAGCAGCGCCAGGGAGGCAGGCTCGGGCGCGGAGTCGAATTCCACGATGATCCCGGCGGGAGACAACGTGCCAGTTGGGCTGCCCGCGGGCCCGCTTACACTTGCGATCGTACTGCCGGTATAAGAGGAAAACATCTCACCGTCGAAATAGCCCATCGTCGGCCCATTCGACACCGAAGTCACAACGTCCATCAGGAGTCGGCCAACCGTCGGATTGAAATAGAACGGGGTAGAGAGCGCGATCTCGATATCGAAAGGGCATGGGCCGGATCCAGTACAGCCTGGAGAACTGGCGGAAAGCGGTCCGTCAAAGACAGTGGTTGCATCGGGCCCGACATTATTGGCGTAGGTGGTGCTCGGCAGCGCGTGCGTGCCCGTGTCGTTCGGATAGGCCTGCGTGGTCGACAAAGTTATGTCAAACGAAGAATAACTGAAGCTCAGAGGACCCGTGTTGACGGCTGTCCGGAGGAATATATCGGTGATCAGTATTGGCCCGGTGAATTGGCCGGATCCAAAAACCTCCTGAAATTCCGCTGCGTCGGTTCCCGGAGATGCCGTAGCATTACCCGCGCTGCCTGCCTCCGCATTTGGCGCGACAACAATCGTATCGGCAAAGGCCGATGAACCGGCGAAAGCAAGCAGGAGCGCCAGTGTTGTCCTCAACATATGGTTCTACTTCGTGCCAGAATACACCAAACACAAAAGGCGCGCCAGAGGGTACTAATGGTACCGGAATTCAGCGGCTCATTTCGGCCGCGAGACGGTCGAGGGATTGACTCCAACCCATCTCCATTCCGGCGAGGTGACGCGGGGCGGCGGCAGTCGTTTTGGAGACGTGCGCACGCAGCGTCAGGCTGGTCTTGCCGTCGTGCTCGGCGAACGTCACAGTGTTCAGAATTTCAAACATCGGAGCGCCGTCAGCGTCCAGCGCAGCGCTGGTGAAGACGAGCCGCTCGGGCGCGAGGATTTCCTGAAAAATGCCCGACATGGGATAAACCACGCCGTCGGGCGCGCGCATGTGAATGCGGATGGCGCCCCCCGGACGCGGATCGATTTCGCAGACAGGGTTGGTGAAATTCTTCGGCCCCCACCAACGCTCGAGGCGGTCGCGGTCGGTCCAGGCCTCGAATACGAGTTGGCGCGGCGCGGCGAAAATGCGCGTAACAACGAGTTCCCGATCGGCGGTGTCGGTATCCATGCTACTTCCCGCATTGTAACTTCCCGCGTTTGCGGCCATGCTTCTTCTTTTTCGTAGCCCCTGGTCGACTCCGTCACGAGAGACGTGCGCCGCGGGGAGTTATCGCACGCGCGTGCGTCAGTCACGCCGAATGGCGAAGCCCGTCAGCAAGCCCGCGTCAGTTCTCTTCCTTCATTTCGACGCCGAATTTTTTCGCCGCGCTCTTAATCCGTTTCCATGCCTCGTCGCGCTCGCTGTCTGTAACGTCTTTCACCTGATTGAACCGGGCGATCGCGTTCCGCACATGTGCGGCGTCGTTTAATGGTTCTTTTTCCTCGTTGGGGAAGGCGTAGTGGGGTCCGGAGATCCTGTCGCGCTGCGCTTGATCGAGTTTACTCATGCCAGATTGCGAGCAACTTTGGAACCAATCCTTCTTACGTTTCCTTCCGTGCCAGACGCATTCGCTGTCCTTGTGGGCGATTTAACACCCCCTCGGAGTCCGCAAAGCAGGGGAGCCGGCACGAAGCGTGGGCTACGGCTGCCCTGACCCCTTCGCTTTCCGCTCGGCAGCCTGTTTCGATGCGTCTTTCCGCAATGCCGCTACTTTGCCTCGTAATTCCTCATTCGCGAATGCGAGTCGCAAACCGCTGGCCAGCAAAGGAAGGTCTGAAGCCGCCGCGCTCTCGCAATCGGATAGTTCTTTCTTAAGTGCGGAATTTCGATCCTTTAATCGCTTCAGCTGAGCCGCGCTATCTACAGGCTCCGTCACTGCATCCGAAATGAGCGTCTTCTCGCTAGTACTTTTCTCCATGCGGCCCTCGGGTATACTG
>Ga0182016_10004951_pt1 | contig 14546 bp, 18 predicted proteins | sample 712S2MmetaG_FD_120491 | JGI IMG/M metagenome (GOLD analysis project Ga0182016, IMG submission 120491) | Permafrost microbial communities from Stordalen Mire, Sweden - 712S2M metaG | ecosystem: Environmental > Terrestrial > Soil > Wetlands > Permafrost | place: Sweden: Stordalen | collected...
CCTGCGCGGAGGAAGCGCCGCAAATGATGAAGCTGAAGGCGGCCGGCGTGCCCATGATCGGGGTGGCTTACAAGGACCAGCCCGGCGCCACCCAGGCCTTCCTGGACAAGTACGGCGATCCCTTCGGCTCGGTGTTACAGGACCGGTCGGGCGATGCGGGCGTGGACTTCGGCATTTCGGGGGTGCCGGAGACCTTCGTGGTCGACGCGCGCGGCATGATCGTGGCCAAACATATCGGGCCCATGACCGATCGGGACGCCGAGGGCCTGGCCCATCAGGTCGCCCAGCTCCAGGCCAAGGCTAGTTCCTGACGGCCGTTATTAACTTTTGATTCACCACGTTTGGCGCAGGTTCACGGCTGATTAACCACAGTTACAGCCCGTGCCGCCCATCAGCCCCCTCTCGCAGACGCCCGCTCCGACAGCGCCCTCCACGGCGGCACACGCGCGCAGCCCCGAGGCTCTGGCGGCCCAGCGCGCCTTCTTCACCGCGGCCCTGGGCAAGGCCGGAGCCGCCGCGCCCTCGGCGCCGACCGCGGCTGTTGCGCCCATGCGAGCCGTGGCCGAGGTTTCCGCCCCCATCGCGCCCGCCCAGAGCGCGCCGATCCAGCCCTCGCCCTCAGGCGGCGACAACCCCCCGGCCCGCCCGCTGCGGCCGGGCTCGCTGATCGATATCAGGGTGTAGGAGCAAATCTCCTCCCCGCTGCGCAGGGGAGGAGAAGGGGTCTTCAAACCGCCGGTTCGGCGACCGCGGCCTTGGCTTTCTTTTCGCCCTTGGCCTTTTTCTTTTTCTTTTTCTTGTCGGTCTTGTCGGCTTTCTCGCCCTTGGCTTTCTTCTCGCCTTTGGCCTTCTCCTTGGCCTTGCGGCGGCGCGCGTCGTCCGCTTCAGGCTCGGCGTGGGGCTTGCCCGCGGCCTTGGCCATTTCGGCCAGGGTCTTGAGGAAGGACTGGCGCTTGGCCGAGGGCACCAGGGCCATGATCCGCTCGTCGGCCAGGGCCACGCGGGGCTCGGCCTCCTGCACCGCCGCGCGCCCGACGTCGGTCAGGGTGACGGTGTTGGCTCGCGCATCCAGGGTGGAGCGCTCGCGGGCCAGCAGGCCCTTGCCGATCAGGCGCGCCACCAGTTCGGCGAGGGTCGAACGATCGATGCCCGTGGCTTTAACCAGGTCGCTCTGGGTGCAGCCTTCGCGGGCCTGCACCGCGGTCAGCACGGCGAACTGGCGTTGCGTGATCGCGCCCGCGCCGGCCTCCTCGGCGTAGATGTCGAGCGCGAGCTGCAGCGCCCGGTGCAGCAGATGGCTGGGCGATTGCTCCAGCGTCGAGTCAACGGAATGAGTCTTGGCCATAAGTCCCCCGCCCAAGTCCGGCACGTCTCTTATACGCGCTTGGCGTCAGTTTGACGACAGACCGTCCGTGGACGTCCAGGGTCAGTCCTCGGGGACTTGGGTCTGTTCCGTATGACTCCATTCCGCCTCGCCCATCTGGGCGTGTTTCATCAGGAATGGGACCTGGGCCACGGAGAACAGAACCGACAGCGCCAATAGCGCGGGCCGGTGCCACACCACCCAGGTCTGATCCGGCAGGGTGCGCCACAGGGCTTCGTTCAGCACGGCCTCGGTTATGAACAAGGCGCCGTAGCGGATCATCAGTACGCGCCAGGCCGGCGGGTCCAGATGGATGGTGGAACCCAGCAAGGCGCGCAGGGGATTGCGCCGCATGGCCGCGCCGCCCAGCATCACCGCGCCCAGGAACAGATTGATGGCCGTGGGCTGCATCTTCACGAACGTGATGTCGTGGAAGCGCTGGGCCAACGCGGCGAACACCAGGGCGAACAGACCGGTGACCAGGGGCATGGGCGCTAGGCGACGCTCCAGGGCAAAACCCACCAGCACGGCCACGCCCGAGGCGGACGCCAGGGCCCAGTTGGCCCGGATCATGTCCTTACCGGTCAGGAAGTAGACCGCAAGGAATACCACCAGGCCGCCGTAGTCGACCGCGGATCGGATGATGCGCTTGGCGCGGATCGTTTGTTCTTTTGTCATTCCAGGTCCAGTCCCACCAAGGATTGCGCGAATTGGCGGGCGTCGAAGGGTTGCAGATCCTGCACGCCCTCGCCTACGCCGATCAGCTTGATCGGCGCGCCGGAGGCCTCGGCCACCGGCACCAACACCCCGCCGCGCGCCGTGCCGTCGAGTTTGGTCATCACCACGCCGGTGACCCCCGCCGTGCGACCGAAAGCCTCCACCTGGGACAGGGCGTTGCGGCCCACCGTGGCGTCCAGCACCAGCAGGGTCTCATGGGGAGCGGATGGCTCGAGCTTCTTGATCACCCGCACGATCTTGGCCAGTTCCTCCATCAGCGCCGTCTTGTTCTGCAGACGTCCGGCGGTGTCGATCAGCAGCACATCGAACTGTTCGGCCTGGGCCCGCTGCAGGGCCTCGTAGGCAAGGCCCGAGGCGTCCGCGCCGATCGGCTTGGCGATCACCGGAACGCCGGCCCGCTCGCCCCACACCTTCACCTGTTCGACGGCCGCCGCGCGGAAGGTGTCGCCCGCGGCGATCAGCACCTTGGCGCCGCGCCCCTTCAGGTCCGCCGCGATCTTGCCCAGCGTGGTGGTCTTGCCCGAACCGTTCACGCCGACGAACAACACCACATAGGGCTTGGGACCCGACAGCGGCTCGAAGCGTCCCTCATGCGGGATCAATTCTGCGGCGATGGCCTCGGCCAGGCCCTGACGGATGTCGCTCTCGCTCACCTCGCGGCCGAAGCGGTTGCGGCCGAAAGCTTCGGTGACGCGGGCCGCCGCCTGGGGACCGAGGTCGGCCTCGATCAGCAGATCCTCCAGCTTGTCGAGCTGCGCCTGGTCCAGCTTGGTCTTGGTGAGGACCGCCACGACCTGCTGGGTCATCTGGCTGGAGGTGCGCGACAGGCCCAGGCCCAGCCGGCCGAGGAAGCCCGGCTTGGGCGAGGACAGCCGCGCCAGGGGTGAGTTCGGATCGAACAGGGGCGTGTCGGACATCTAGGCGGTCACGCTTTGGCAGCGGGCGCGGCGGCCGTCGTGGCCGCCCACACGCAGAGGCAGGATCGCGCCGGGTTCGGCCGCGCCCTCGAAGGCCAGTTCGGTGAAGTCTTCCGCCCGCGCAACACCGGGCTTTTCCACCAGCCCTTGCACGACCCGTCCGATCTGGCGGTCCAGGTGGCGGACAAGGGCCGCATTCCCCGCCCCGCGCAGCCGTTCGGCCCGCGCCTTGATCAGGCCCCGATCGAGTTGGGGCATGCGGGCGGCCGGCGTGCCCGGGCGCGGGCTGAAGGGGAACACGTGCAGGAACGACAGTCCGGCCTCGTCCACCAGGCTCAGGCTGTTGGCGAACATCTCGTCAGTCTCTGTCGGAAAGCCCGCGATCAGGTCCGCGCCCAGGGCCACGTCTGGGCGGGCCGCGCGCAGGGCCGCGGCCAGCGCCAGGGCCTGGCCGCGGGTGTGCCGGCGCTTCATCCGCTTGAGGATCATGTCGTCGCCCGATTGCAGCGACAGGTGCAGGTAAGGCTGCAGGCGCTCTTCCTCCGCCAGCACCCGCATCAGGTCCGGGTCGATCTCGGCGGCGTCGATGGAGGATAGACGCAGACGCTTCAGCTCCGGCGTCAGTTTGAGGATGCGGGCCGCCAGTTGGCCGAGGGTCGGCTGGCCAGGCAAATCCTGGCCCCATGAGGTCAGGTCGACCCCGGTGAGCACCACCTCGCCATAGCCCTGGGCGGCCAGGCGGCGGACCTTCTCCAGCACCTCGCCCGCGGGCGCCGAGCGCGAATTACCCCGGCCGTAGGGGATGATGCAGAAAGTGCAGCGGTGATCGCAGCCGTTCTGCACTTCAACATAGGCTCTGGCGCGCTCGGTTAGACCGGGCGCCAGGGGATCAGCCTTGGGCGGGTGGGCGAAGATGTCTCCCACCTGCACCCGTTCGACGATTGTCCCGCCGTAGGCGCCCGGCGCGGCCTTCTCGGCATTGCCCAGCACCTGGTCCACCTCGGCCATGCCGGAGAAGGCGGCCGGATCTATCTGGGCGGCGCAGCCGGTGACGATCACGCGCGCGTCGGGGCGCTCCCGACGGATCTTGCGGATAGCCTGGCGCGCCTGGCGCACGGCCTCGCCGGTGACTGCGCAGGTGTTGAACACGACGGCATTGGTCAGGCCTTCGGCGCGGGCGCGCGCCAGGATGGCCTCGCTCTCGTGGGCATTCAGCCGGCAGCCGAAGGTGATCACGTCCAGTGCGCCGCCCTCGGCGGTGGGGCGCTCCACGGTCAGGGCCCCGCTCACGCTAATACGCCTTCCAGGACACCCTCGAATTCCAAGGCCGCAGGGCCGGTCATCAGGACATGGCCGTCCGTCTCGCGCCATTCGATGATGAGCTCGCCGCCGTCCAGTTCAAGCACGGCCTTGCGGGCCGCGAGGCCACGGCGATGGGCCGCCACCAGGGCCGCGCAGGCGCCGGTGCCGCACGCCTTGGTCAGGCCCGCGCCGCGCTCCCATACGCGCAGCCGGATGCGATCCGGCGCCTTGATCTGGGCAAAGCCGACATTGACCCCCTCCGGGAATAGGCGGTGATGCTCGATCATCGGTCCGACCTCGACCACCGGCGCGCGCTCGGCGTCGTCCACGAAGAACACCACGTGGGGATTGCCCATGCTGACGCAGCCGGGGGTATGCAGGATCGGGGCGTCGATCGGGCCGACCTGCAGTTCTATGCCGCGGGTGTCCATCTCTTCGGCCAGGGGAATCTCGTCCCAGGCCAGGCGCGGGGCGCCCATGTCGACGCTTACAAGATCGGCGCCGGCCCGGCGCACGTCGATCACCCCGGCGTTGGTCTCCAAGGAGATGTGGTCCGAGCCGTTCTGCTGCATCAGCAGCCAGCCCACGCAGCGGCTTGCGTTGCCGCAGGCGTCCACTTCGCCGCCGTCGGCGTTCCAGATGCGCATGAAGGCGTCGGCCCGGCCCGAGGGCTCGATGGCGATGAGCTGGTCGCAGCCGGAGTCGCCGCGGCGATCGGCGATCGCGCGGACCTGCGCCTCGCTGGGCGCAAACGGCTGACGGCGGGCCTCGACCACCACGAAGTCGTTGCCCAGACCGTTCATCTTCAGAAACGGCCGGCTCATGGCGCGGACATATAGGGGATCGGCAAGCAAAACGCTAAGGCTGTGGAGCGGCTCAATCCCGATGATAGGGTCCGCCGGCCAGGATCGTCACCGCCCGATAGACCTGTTCCGCCAGCATGGCGCGGGCCAGGGCGTGCGGCCAGGTCTGCGGCCCGAAGGCCAGGGTCTCGTCGGCGCGGGCCAGCACCTCGGGCGCCAGGCCGTCGGCGCCGCCGATTATCAGGACCAGCCGGCGGCGGCCCTCGTCCCGCAACCGGGCCAATTTGTCGGCGAAGGCGCGCGAGGGATGGGCCTTGCCGTGCTCGTCGCAGGCGATGACATAGCTGTCCTTCAGGCAGGCCAGCAGCGCCTCGCCCTCGGCCGCCTTGCCGGGCTTGCGGCTTTCAATCTCCAGCACCTCCACGGGGCCGAGGCTGAGAGCGCGGCCCGAAGCGGTGGCCCGCTCGGCGTAGCCCTGCGCCAGCGCCGCCTCGGGGGCGCGGCCCAGCTTGCCGACGGTCAGGAGGGTGATGATCAACGCTTGCGCTCATCCCGGCGAAGGCCGGGACCCAGTTCATAGGGCGCAAGCGCGAGCATAACGGCCATTGGGTCCGCTTTGTCATCTGGGCCCTGGCCTTCGCCGGGGTGAGCGGTAATTAGTTCGCGATCAGGTGGCGGGACGGCGTGTCCACAGACCAGATCTTCTCGATGTTGTAGAAGGTGCGCACTTCGGGGCGGAACAGGTGCACGATCACGTCGCCGGCGTCGATCAGCACCCAGTCGCACTGGGGCATGCCTTCCACCGGCGCCTTGCCGAATCCGGCTTCCTTGAGCGCGCGGGTCAGGTGATCGGCCAGGGCGCCCACATGGCGCTGAGAGCGGCCGGTCGCCACGATCATGGCGTCGGCCATCGGGCTCTTCCCTTTTAGGTCGATGAGCACGATGTCCTGCGCCTTGTCATCGTCGAGACGTGACAGGATGAGTTCTTCCAGAGAAACCTGGGGGGGAGGCGCGGCCTTCTTGGCGCGCGGGGCGCGCTTGGGCGCCGGTTCGGCAACGGGCGCTTCATGCGCAGCTTTACGAGTCAGAGTCGGGCTCCCGGAGGTGACGTCCGTCACCCTAGCATAGAATAAAGCCCAATTCACCGGCCCGATTTAGCCCTGATCGCGCTGGATGAACTGAAGTTCAGCGGCGCGCGCATGTAGAGCCAGGCGGGCGTGGCGCGGCGGGCCAGCAACGGCCCCGCGCGCGAGTGCAGGCGGCGATGGGCGAAGCGTACGGCGGCCGGCGCCAGACGGCTCTTGATGGCCGACTTGGGCCGCGCGATCACGGCCACCGGCGCCTCATGCAGGATTTGGATCCAACCGCGCCAGTGGTGCAGGCTCTGCAGGTTGTCGGCGCCCATGATCCACACGAAGCGCACGCCGGGAAAGCGAGCCTTAAGCGCGCACAGGGTGTCGATGGTGTAGACCGAGCCGATGCGCCGCTCCACGTCGGTGACAATCATCGAGGGGCCGACGGCATGGCGGCGGGCGCTCTTCATGCGCTTTTTCAGGCTTGAGGATTGCGGTTTGAGCGGGTTTTGCGGCGAGACCAGCCAGATCACCCGATCCAGTCCGAGCCGCCGCAAGGCGGTTTGCGCCACATGGGTGTGGCCGTCATGCGCCGGATCGAAGGAGCCGCCGAACAGGCCCACCTTCTGACCCCGCATCAACAGGAATCCGGGCCGCAGAAGCTGGGGACGGCCGCCTACGGGCAGGCGGCGTGCGGGACCGGCGGACCACATCAGCGGCGCAGCTTCGCATCGGTCTGGCGCACGCGGGCGCGCACGGTGAACACGCCGTCGCCGGCCAAGACGCCGCCGCGGGCGAAAAGGCGCCCGTTCTGCCAGTTGGACAGGCCCAGCTCGGGCCGGTTCAGGGCATACTGCCCGTCCACCCAGCGGGTGAAGCCGTCCCCCACGAAGGGGGCGTTGATGTTGGCGTAGAAATAATCGTGCGAGGCTTGGTCCTGCGACACCAGGCTGGCGTCGAACTGTGGGCTGTATTGGTTGAACCACTGGATGGCGTGATTGAGCCCGCCGACGACCGCCAAGCTGACCTCCGGCGTATCCTCCCACTCCCATTCGCGGCCCAGCTGATCGGCCGGCATGAGTTCGGCGCGATCCTCTTCGACATCGCCCTCGGCGCGGCGCACGCGGGTCTTGGCGTCCAGCCAGCCCGGCGGGAGATAGCGCTTGGCGTCTCCCTCGACCACCACATGCAGCTTGCAGCCGTGCCCCCGGCGCTCGCCCGCCCGCTCCAGCGCGGCCAGGAACACCGGGACGAGCGTGTCCGCCACCGAATGCTCGATGCAGCAGACGTTCAAGGTGTTGCAAACCTTGCGGTCCAATGAGTTCTCGACCACGGCGGCGAAGCGGTCGGCATCCGCGAAACGGTCGGCCACCAGCCAGGCCCCCCCCGTCCCGTGCAGGCTGACCGGTATGCCCGCCTGGCGCGCCACCGCGCCCAGTTGCGCCACCGCCGCGCCCGAGCCGCGCGCCACGGCCAGGGCCAGCCTGGAGTCGGAGAACATGGCCCAGCCCGCCGACCTGGCCGGGCTCTCGACCAGTGAGGCGGCCCCAGCGGGCAGGCCGGCGGCCGCCAGGGCGGGCGTCAGCGCATGTTCGACAATGGCCTTGGCGGTGCCGAGCGCGTCCGAGCCGATGCGGAACACCACGGTATTGCCGCCGCGCAGCACGCCGGCCGCGTCGGCGAACACGTTGGGTCGTCCCTCGAACACGAACGCCACTACGCCGAGCGGCGCTTTCACCTGATCCACGGTCCAACCGGTGTGTTCGATGCGCTCCAGCACCTCGCCGCGGCCCGGCGGCGCGTCGGCCCAGCCCTCCAGGCCCTCGATCATGCCCAGACGCATCTTCTCATCGGCCAGCAGGCGCGTGGTCGAGCGGCCGGCGGCGCGGGCTTTCTCAACATCGGCCGCGTTGGCGTTGGCGATGCGCGCCCAGCTAGCCTCGTCCTTAAGACGCGCCGCGAATAACTTGAAGAAATGGGTGATTTGCTCGTCGCTCTTGGCGCCCATCTGCTGGAAGGCCTCATGGGCGCGTCCGACGGCGGCGACGGCGATCTCGTGAACCGCGGCAGGAATATGCAGCAGGGCGCCGGTTTCCTGCACCACCACCAAGCGGTCGCCGGGCTGGAACGCCTGCGCCAATTCGGCCGAAACCAAGGCCACGCGGTCCCCGCCGTAGGGGATCGGCATGCCGGCGGTCAGGGCGGTGAGCTTGGCGGTCATGCGCGCACCGGCCGGCCCGCCAGGGCCATGTCGTCGGCGTGGATCAGGGTGGGGCCTTCGGTATAGCCCAGGGCCGCTTCGATGGCGTCCGAGCGCAGGCCCATGATCTTTTCGGCCTCGGCGGCGTCGTACCGGCAAAGGCCGCGCGCAACCTCGCGTCCCGCCGGGTCGAGCACCAGCACCGCGTCGCCCTTGTCGAACCGGCCCTCCACCTTGCGCACTCCGGCCGGCAGCAGGCTCTTGCCTGACCGCAGCGCCGTCGCCGCGCCCGCGTCCACCGTCACTGCGCCCTGGGGCGACAGCGAGCCCGCGATCCACTGCTTATAGGCGGCCGAGGGGCTGAGCGAAGGCTCGAACAGGGTCGACGCCGCCCCGGCTTCCACGGCGCGCAAGGGCTCCGGGCGGCTGCCCAGAGTGATCACCGTGGCGCAGCCGGCCAGTTGGGCGATGCGTGCGGCCGCCAGCTTGGCGCCCATGCCGCCCACGCCCACCCCGGCGGCGGCGTTGGAAGCGCCGGCCATGGCCTCGATCTCGGGGGTCAGCTCCGACACCACCTCCAGCCGGCGGGCCAAGGGGTCCACCCGCGGATCGGCGGTGTAGAGCCCGTCCACGTCCGACAGCAGCACCAGAAGGTCCGCCCCGATCATCTGGGCCACGCGCGCGGCCAGGCGATCATTATCGCCGTAGCGAATCTCCTCTGTGGCCACTGTGTCGTTTTCGTTGACGATGGGCGCCACGCCCAGGGCCAGCAGGGTATCCAAGGTGGCTTTGCCGTTGAGCCAGCGGCGTCGCACCTCGGTGTCGTCGCGGGTCAGCAGCACTTGCGCGGCGATCAGGCCGGCTGGCTCGAAGGCCTCCTCCCAGGCGCGCATCAGCAGGCTCTGGCCGGCGGCGGCGGCGGCCTGTTTCTGCGGCAGGTCCAGGGCGCGGCGGCCCAGGCCCAGCCGGCGGCGGCCGAGCGCCACGGCGCCGGAGGAGACGATCAGCAGTTGTTGGCCGCGGCCGGTCATGCGCGCCGCGTCGGCCGCCAGGGCGGCGAGCCAGGGCCGGTTGGGCTCGCCGGTCTCGCCGTCGACCACCAGCGCCGAGCCGACCTTGACCACCACCCGGCGGCTAGCGAGCAGGTGCGCGGCGGAACTCATGGACGCCAGGCCTCCGGCTCGCCGGCGTCATTACGGCCCTCGGCGGCGCGGCGCGCCGAAACCTCGGCGAAGGCGGCGCGCAGCAGGGCCTTGACCCCTTCGCCGGACACGCCCGACACCAGATGCACCGGCTGCTTGCAGGCCGCCTTGAGCGCCTTGGCGCGGGCCTTGCGGGTGTCGCCGTCCAAGGCGTCGATCTTGTTCAGGGCCACCAACTCGGACTTGCCGGCCAGCTCATGGCCATAGGCGTTCAGTTCGGCGCGCACGGTGCGCCAGGCGCCCGCCACGTCCTCCTGGGTCCCGTCGATCAGATGCACCAGCACGGCGGTGCGCTCCACATGGCCCAGGAAGCGCACTCCCAGTCCGGCGCCCTCCGAGGCGCCTTCGATCAGGCCGGGAATATCGGCGATGATGAATCGCTCCTGGGTGGACAGGTCGACCATGCCCAGGTTGGGGGTGAGGGTGGTGAAGGGATAGTCGGCGATCTTGGGCCGCGCGGCGGAGGCGGCGGCCAGGAAGGTCGACTTGCCTGCGTTGGGCAGGCCCACCAGACCCACGTCGGCGATCAACTTTAATCGCAGCCACAGCCAGCGCTCCTGGCCGGGCAGGCCGGGATTGGCGCGGCGCGGGGCCTGGTTGACCGGGCCCTTGAAGTGGGTGTTGCCGAAGCCGCCGTTGCCGCCGCGGGCCAGCAGGATCCGAGCGCCCGCCTCGTCCAGGTCGGCGACCAGGGTTTCCTGGTCCTCCTCATAGACCTGCGTGCCCACGGGCACTTTCAGCACCACGTCGGCCCCATTGTGGCCCGCGCGGTTGCGGCCCATGCCATGCACCCCGGTCTCGGCCTTGAAATGCTGCTGATAACGGTAGTCGATCAGGGTGTTCAGCCCCTCCACCGCCTCGATCCACACGTCCCCGCCGCAGCCGCCGTCGCCGCCGTCCGGGCCGCCGTACTCGATGAACTTCTCCCGCCGGAACGACACGGCCCCGCCGCCGCCGTCGCCGGAGCGGATGTAGATCTTGCACTGGTCGAGAAACTTCATGGGCCTGTTTAGTCCGATGACGGGCCCGCCGTCGAGCCGGCGGTGCCGCGCCGGTTCGAGGTCGGGACATAGGTGTCTTGGGGCGTCAAGGCGCTCATCACGCGATCAACACCATCATGCGTGTGGCCGCGTCGCCGTAGCGGGCGCGCGAAAAGCGCTTTTGCACCTCGCCGGTGTAGAGGAAGCCGGCCTTGATCAAGACGTTGGCCGAGGCGGCGTTGTCGGCGAAGTGTCCGGAGGCGACCAGCCGGCGGCCCCAGTCCTGGGTCGCCCACTTGAGCGCGGCCCGGGTCGCCTCGGTGGCCAGGCCCTTGCCCCAGTAGGGCCGGCCCAGCCAATAGCCCAGCTCCACCGGCGCGGCGGCGGCGCCCCGGTGAAAGCCCAGGCAGCCGATGAAGCCCGCATCCCGGTGCTCGAGGGCGAAGGTGATCTGCTGACGCGGGTCCAGCGCCTGCGACAGGCTGACGAACGCGCGCGCGTCCTCCACGCCATAGGGATAGGGCATGCGGGTGGTCATGCTGGCCACGGCGAAATCATTGGCCAGCTTGGCGATGGCGGGCGCGTCGGCGCCCTGCGGCCGGCGCAGGCGCAGCCGCTCGGTGAGAATTTCCGGCGCCGACAGAGTGGCGGTGGTCATGGTCGTTCCTCTGAGTCTTGGAACGCTCGTTTCGCCCCGGCCGCCTTCCCGTGCGGCCAAAAAAACGAAAAGCGGGGAGCCCGGCGCTTCGGACTCCCCGCTCGTATTTCGGTCCGTCGCGCTGCGATGTCGCGGCGCGGTCCGGAAATTACCGTCTCGCGCCTATTCGGCCGCCTTGGCCATTTCGGTCGGGAGCACCGCTACGTAGGTGCGGTTGCCGCGCTTGGTGAGGAACTTCACCTGACCGGTGGCCTTGGCGAACAGGGTGTGGTCGCGGCCCAGGCCGACGTTGTCGCCCGGATAGAAGGTGGTGCCGCGCTGGCGCACCAGGATATTGCCGGCCAGCACATTTTCGCCGCCGTACTTCTTCACGCCAAGGCGCTTGCTCTCGGAATCGCGCCCGTTGCGCGAGGAGCCGCCTGATTTCTTGTGAGCCATGTCGTGCTCTCCTGAACTTAGGCTTCGCTGTCGGAAGCGGGTTTGGCCTTGGCCTTCGGCGCGGCCTTTTTGGGCGCAGCCTCAGCCTTGGCTTCGGTCGCCGCCTTGGGGGCGGCCTTCTTGGCGGTGGTCTTCGCGGCGGCCTTCGGCGCGGCGGCTTTGGCGACCGGCGCCGGAGCGGCTTCGACCGGCGCGGCGATCTTCAGGTTGCGGGCGCGGGCGTTGAGCACCGCCTTGGTGGTCAGATCGACCACGCCATCCCACTTCACTTCCTTGCCTTGGCCAGCCACGGAGGTGACGCGCAGCACCGATTCGAACTGGCGATGGCCGCCGGTGCGGCGATAGCCTTGGCGACGGATCTTCTTGAAGATCTTGATCTTCTCGCCCTTGCGGGTCTCGATCAGGGTGGCGTTGACCACCGCGCCGTCGACCAGGGGCGCGCCCACGGTCACGTCGGCGCCTTCGCCCACCATCAAGATGTCCTTGAAGCTCACTTCGGAGCCAGCGTCGCCGTCGAGCTTCTCGACGACCAAAAGGTCGCCGGCCTGCACCCGGTATTGCTTACCGCCGGTCTTGATCACCGCGTACATGGGTCTAGCCTCAAAAAGTCCGGCGCGCCCTGGCTTTTAAGGGCTTTGGTCGGCGCGCCACAAAAATGATTGCGCCCGCGAGATGGCCTGCGGGCGAGAGGCGCGGACTATACTCAGCCGCGCTTCCAAGTCAACGCGGAGTCGGCGGCGATGTCGGGCCTCGTTGAAACGAGGCCGTACTCCGAGCGTATCAGCCTACATCCATCCCTGCGAAGGGAAGAGAGGGATGATCGGTCTAGCCTGTTATAATATAACAAGCTATATCATCCCGATGAACCTTCCGGGTCCCACCCTGCTGCAGATGGGCGCGGGCTGGCGCGTGGCGCTGGCTCTGATCGCATGCGCGCTGGTGTGGGCCGTCGTCGCCCTGGCCCTGGCCTAGGCCATGGCGGGCGTCTCCCTGCACAATCTGCGTCTGGGCTATGAAGGCGAGACGGCCGTGGATGGGTTGTCGGGCCGGTTCGCGCCCGCGACGCTGACGGCGGTGGTCGGCCCCAACGGTTCAGGGAAGAGCACCTTGCTCAGGGCCATCGCCGGCCACCTCAAACCCCTGTCGGGAGCCATCGACTTGGAGGGCGCAAGCCGCGGCCGCATTGCCTATCTGCCCCAGGCGCACGGGCTGGATCTCAATTTCCCGATCAGGATCGTCGATCTGATCAGTCTGGGTTTCATCGGTCGGCGCGGCCTGTTCGGCGCTCTGAACGTGGCCGACCTCCAGCGTTTAGGCGCCGCCATCGCCGCGGTGGGACTTGAAGGCCTGGAGCGCCGACCGATCGGCGCGGTGTCCGGCGGCCAACTTCAGCGGGCCCTGTTCGCCCGGGTGCTGGTGCAGGAGGCCGAGTTGGTGCTGCTGGACGAGCCCTTCACCGGCATCGACTCGCGCACCGCCGAGGACCTGGCCGAGCTGATGGCGGCGTGGCCGGGCCAGGGGCGCACGGTGATCGCCGTGCTGCACGACCTGGACCTAGCTCGCCGGCTTTGCCCGCAAACCTTGGTGCTGGCGCGCGAGGCAGTGGCCTGGGGCCCAAGCGCTCTGGCCCTCGCCCCCGATCCCCTGGCCCGCGCCCGGCGCATGGCCGACTCCTGGCGAGTCGCAGAGCCCGCCTCCGCCGGTTTGAGCGCATGACCGGCGCGCTGTCGATCCTGGCGCTGAAGAGCGCGGCGGCCGGCGCCACGGCCCTGGCCTTCGGCGGGGCGCCGCTGGGCGTGCTGATGGTGGCGCGGCGGCTCAGCCTGATGGGCGACGCCCTGTCACACGGCATCTTGCCGGGGATCGCGATCGCCTTCCTGATGTTCGGCCCCAATCCGGCGGCCATGCTGGCGGGGGCGCTGATCGCCGGCATGATCGTGGCGGGGCTGTCGAGTCTGCTGGCGCGCACCGGCAAGCTGCCGGACGACGCGGCCTTCGCCATCTTCTATCTGGCGGCTCTCGCCCTGGGTATTCTCCTCCTGGGCCGCGCCCACGACCCGGACGCGTTGGAGTCCATGCTGTTCGGCTCGACCGCCGCGCTGAACCATGCGGGGCTGATCCTGGCAGGCGGGGCGGCCAGCGCCACCCTGATCGGCTTGGCCTTGTTTCTGCGCGGCGTGTTGGGCGAAGGGGCCGATCCCCTGTTCATGAAGACCACCGGTGCGCGCTTCGGCGGCGCCCATCTGCTGCTGATGCTGCTTTTGGCCCTCAACCTTGTGGCGGGCTTTCGCGCTTTCGGGGCGCTGATGACCGTGGCCCTGATGACTGTGCCGGCGGCGGCGGCGCGCTATTGGGCCAAGAGCTATGGCGGCCAGGCGGCGGTGGCGGTGGGCCTCTCGGCCGTTTCGGGCCTTGTGGGCCTGGCCTTGGCGTCGGCCTGGACCCTTGAGCCCGGCGCGGTGATGACCTTGTGCGCCGCGGGCCTGTTTGGCCTGTCTTTCCTGGCGGGAACTCATGGCGGGCTCCTTCAAACCCTGGCCCGCCGTCCCCATCTCGCAAGCCGGCCCTCCGCGTGAAGCCTTGACCGGCTCCCGGCGGTGATATTGAGCAGGGCCGACGCCTCCTTGGGAACACGATTATTATGAGTCAGACCCCCGTCACCGTGCTGACCGGCTATCTCGGCGCCGGCAAGACCACGCTGCTCAACCGCATCCTGTCGGAGGATCACGGCAAGCGCTACGCGGTGATCGTCAACGAGTTCGGCGAGATCGGCATCGACAACGACCTGATCGTGGGCGCCGACGAGGAAGTGTTCGAGATGAACAACGGCTGCGTCTGCTGCACGGTGCGCGGCGACCTGATCCGGGTGGTC
>Ga0182016_10004954_pt1 | contig 14540 bp, 10 predicted proteins | sample 712S2MmetaG_FD_120491 | JGI IMG/M metagenome (GOLD analysis project Ga0182016, IMG submission 120491) | Permafrost microbial communities from Stordalen Mire, Sweden - 712S2M metaG | ecosystem: Environmental > Terrestrial > Soil > Wetlands > Permafrost | place: Sweden: Stordalen | collected...
GAGCCGGCCATCTCGACCAGCGCCAGCATCGTTACGCTTGACCTGACCAACCCCGCCGCCAAGCCGGTGAAGGTTTCCACCTCCAAGGGCGGCAACTTCAACCCCGCCTACTCGCCCGACGGCAAGTACCTCGCCTGGCGCTCGCAGGAACGGGCCGGCTACGAGAGCGATAAGTTCCGGCTGATGCTCTATGACCGGGCCGTCAAGACAACCAGGGATTTGCTGCCGAAGTTTGACCGGTGGGTCGATGAGTTTGCGTGGGCCCCGTCTGATCCGAACCTCATTTACTTCGCAGCGGGCGACCCTGGCGGAGAATATTTCTTCGGTCCCTACGCAACCGCTGTATATGCGAGCGCCGGTGGCCGAGATCATAGCGAGGGTGCTACGGAAGGGCTTCCGCAAGCGGTTGAGACAGGGTTACCCGGTGAATGCAGTGACTTGCACATCATCGACCGCCGACCGCTCGCCGTTTGCATGAGCGCACGCCAACCAAGCGAGGTGTTCACGTTATCCGACAATTCGTGCCACGGCGACAAGCCCTGCACTCTAAACGTAACCGCCCTCATACAGGTTACTCACATCAACGACGCCCTTCTTGCCCAACTCGACCTACCCGCGATGGAATCCTTCTGGTTCGAAGCTGCCGACAAGACCAAGCTGCAAGGCTTCGTCATTCCTCCCCCAGGCTTTGACCCGAAGAAAAAATACCCAACGAAGTTGCTGATTCACGGCGGCCCGCAAGGTGCCTGGGGCGATGCGTGGAGCTTCCGCTGGAACGCCGAGCTCTTTGCCGCCAACGGCTACGTGGTAGTGATGGTCAATCCCCGCGGCTCGACCGGCTACGGCCAGACCATCGTGGATGGAGTGAACGGCGACTGGGGCGGCAAGCCCTTCTCCGATCTCATGCTCGGTTTGGACTACGCCGAACAGCACTATCCCCTCATCGATAAGAACCGCGAAGCCGCCCTCGGCGCCAGCTACGGCGGCTTCATGGCCAACTGGGTCCTGGGCCACACTGACCGCTTCAAGTGCATTGTCTCCCACGACGGCATGTTCAACCCCGAGTCGGCCTACGGCACCACGGAAGAGATGTGGTTCAACGAGTGGGAATTCAAGGGGCATCCGTGGGACTACTACGGCAAGCCCGACGCCGAAAATCCCTTCCGCAAGTGGTCGCCCATGATGTCGGCCAAAAACTTCAAAACGCCCACCCTGGTGATTCACGGCCAGCTCGACTACCGCCTCGACGTAAGCGAGGGCTTCCAGCTCTTTGACACCCTCCAGCGCCTCAAGGTGCCGAGCAAGATGCTCTACTTCCCCGACGAGGGTCACTGGGTCCTGAAGCCCCAGAACTCGCGCCTCTGGTACAAGACCGTCAACGACTGGGTAGACCAGTGGACGAAGTAGGGAGCAATGCCTGGGGAACAGGGAGTAGGGAGTAGGGAACAGGGAATAGGGAGTAGGCAGTAAGGAGTAGAAACCGGGTGACCCACCCTCGGCGCGTGCCTTTCGGGCAGAAATCCGCGCGCCCGGGGTGGAACCCCTCCAACCAAAAGCTGTCATCCTGAGCGAAGCGCAGCGGAGTCGAAGGACCCGCGGTTGCTTTTCGGGATGGAAAGTCGCAGATTGACCCCATGCCCTTCGGTCGCCCCAAGAAGAAACCCGAACCCCTCAACGAAGCCGGCCTCTTTGAATACGCTGTCCGGTCGCTGGGCCGGGCTATGCGCACCGAGTCCGATCTGCGCCGTCTGATGACCGCGCGCGTTGAGCCCGGCGAGCGGGGTGAGGCCATCATTGCAGCCGTCCTCCCGCGCCTCAAGGAATACGGCTACCTCAACGACGCCGCCTTTGCCGAGACCTACGCCCGCCTGCGCCAGGAGAACGAGAAGCTCGGTGAGCGCCGCGTCCGCCAGAGCCTGCAACAGAAGGGCGTCTCCACTGACCTGATCGACTCAACCCTCGACGCCCGCTACGGCCAGACCAACGAAGAGGCGCTGGCCCGCGAACACCTGGAGCGCAAGCGCATTCGCAAGCCGGAGAACGAAAAAGAGACGGCGCGGGTGATGCGGCGGCTGGTGACGGCGGGATTTTCGACCGGCGTGATTTACAAGATCCTGCGCCAGTGGGACGTGCCGGACGAGACCCTCGCGGCCCTCGAGAACCTGGACGAAGAGACGCACGAGGAGTGAGGTAGGCTGGAACCATGAGCGTCTTCGACGATAAGCGGACGGAACTGGAGCAGCACGAGTTCATGATGGGCGTGGAGCGGGGCAGGCTGGCGGTGGCGCTGGACCTGCTGACCGACGCGCTGATCCTGGTGGGCCAGCACGGGGTCTATTGCGTCTCCAGCCGCAACCCGAACCAGCCAGCGCTGGATTTGCAGGCGGTTCTGGGTGGGATGAACGGGGCCAAGGAGCTGATCCAGTCGGTGATGGAAGAGCTGCGTGCCGAGCGCGACGCCGAACGGAACGCGGGACCGGATGGGAAGAACTCCGCAGGGTGAAGGGGCGCCTGGCGACGATGCCGCGCCGAAGAAGTCCAAAGTACGGTATGCTGGTAATGCGCGCCCGTAGCTCAGCTGGATAGAGCGAACGCCTCCGGAGCGTTAGGTCGGGAGTTCGAATCTCTCCGGGCGCACCATACTTTCTTGTATATTTATATTTCCTCTTCGGTCTAATCCGTTTTCATCTTCACAATTTCGATCAAGTGAGGGAATATGGCAGACTGGAACACCTCCTACAACTGGATGATGGACAACGAGGACGCGGCTCGCGCTTTTGCGCAGGTTTCCGATCCCTGTCCGGCCGGCGTTGCCGGCCCCTGCTACGCCATCGGTGGCGTCAACTCGGGCGCATGGCCTGCGGAGTACGCGGCCATTGCGGCTGCCGATCAGAGTGACCGCCAGGCGCTGGTGCAGCAGTTTTACCAGAACCACTTCTGGAACAATTGGTACGCGGAGTTGAACTCCGACGAGGTCTGCAAGCGGGTCTTCGACTTTGCCGTCAACGGCGGCACGGGCGCCGCGGTGCGCTGCTTGCAGCGGGCCGTGAACGGCCTGGCCGCGCCGGGTACAGCACCGATTGCCGAAGACGGCGGGTGGGGCCCGGCCACGCTGGGTGCCACTAATGCGGCGGATCCGGTGGCCTTGGTGACTGCGTTTCAAGACGCCCGTGTGGCTTTTTATCAGTCGCTTGCCGCCGCCGATCCCAACAAGGCAAAATATCTGAACGGCTGGACCGCGCGGGCGCAAAAGTAGCTGACGCCGGCGGGTTCCGGTCCCCACTCACGGGACTGGGGCCCGTCCGCGGCGGTTAGACTGGAGAAGGGTCGCCCAAGCTATTTCTACGCGCCCCGGACAAGGCACAGATGCACTTCAGTTTTGCTGCTATCACTGCACGCCAGATTCTTTGGACACTTACGTTTGCCGCGCAACTGGTTCTCCTGGTGGTTCTGCTGGGGCGCGACCGCGTGCGCCGCTATCCGTGGTTCACCGCCTCCATCGCACTGTTTGCGCTGCGCCTGCTGACCGAGGTTTTGCTGGCCGGCCGGATGAAGGCGCTGCCCCTGCAGGAGATTTTCATTTCGCTGGCCGATATGGCGGCGATTGTGGGTCTGCTGGTGGTGGTGGAAATTGCGCGCCGGGCATTCGAGGGAATTCGCCCGCGACCTTTGATCCTGGGTTTGGCAGTGACGCTGACCGTGGCCGGGGTGGTGCTGGTGAAGTGGGGACCGTGGCCGGAGTGGTCGGATCTGGCCGACAGATCGGTGCTGGGCATTCTGCGCATGATGCAGTTGGTGGCGCAGAAGACCAATTTGCTGGTGGACCTGTTGACTGTGGAACTGGGCCTGGTGGTGGTGCTCTTTGGCAACCGCTTCAAGGCCGGCTGGAGCAGCCATACGCAGAAGATCGCCATTGGGCTTTCCACGGTCTCCATGGCCTGGCTGGCGGTGCAGGGAACGTGGCAATTTCTGGCGCAATCGGTGCATCCGCAGACCCAGCAGGAATACGAACGCATCATGGAACTGGGCGCCAAACTGGTGAACGCCAACAAGGTGGTTTACCTGGCCGCGCTGGTGTGGTGGATTGTTTGGTTGTGGTTGGACGAGCCGGGAACTGTGGCGGGCGAACCCCAGTTGGAAGCTGTCGAGACGGCGGAATTGAGCTCGGGGGGCGATGCTGCTGAAGGGGATGCGCTGTAGGTTTGTGACCGCAGTGGAAATATTTCTCGATCTGACGGCTGAATTGGCGGTGATAGCGCTGGCGGCGGGGACGCCGCCAGTACAGCCGGCCGGGAGGCCGGCGCTACAACCGCTTATCTAGATGTGGCAGCTTGCCTGGCCGCGCTTTTCCAGGTAGCGCTGGTGGTAGTCTTCGGCGCGCCAGAAGGTCTGCGCTGGCTCGACCCTGGTGGCGATGTGCTTGGGCGTGTAGCGCTTTTCCACGATGAACTGCTCGATTTTGGCCTTTGCCTGCGCTTCCTGTAGCGGGGAGTGGAAGAAGATGGCGGAGCGGTATTGCGTGCCCCAGTCCGGCCCCTGGCGGTTGACCGTGGTGGGATCGTGGAGTTCGAAGAAGGCGTCCAGTAGCTGCTCGTAGGTGACCTGGGCCGGGTCGAAATCCAGTTCGACCACCTCGGCGTGGCCGGTCTGATCCGTGCAGACGTCCTTGTAGGTTGGCCGCTCGAGCGAACCGCCCTCATAGCCGACGGCTGTTGCCGTTACACCGGGAATGGCCGCAAACGCCGCTTCCACCCCCCAAAAACACCCTGCTCCGAATGTGGCTTTTTCCAGACTCATACAAGTAAAGATGCGGATTCCTTTCATCCGGTGGCAGGTTTCAGAGAAAATTGCGGGTTGTTGAGAAGAACAAATGCGGCCTGGGGAGGTTTGTGGTATCCCAGGTGCTCAAGTGCGAGGCACCTGGGGCAACCATCTTCGATGGTTGGGCTCACTTCTTCTGGTTCCTGTGACACCCATGTTTTGTGGGTGTGGACACTACTAGTTGTGGTCACTGCTCCCGGCATCCGGGCCACCCGTGCGCGGCAACATTGGAGTTCCTCCCAGCGGCATGGCCATGACGGAGACCGATGTAGCCATAAAGGTTCCATCCTTGACGGCGCCTTCCACGCGCACCATGTCGCCCACCTGGACATCGGCCAGGGTGATGGGGTCGCGGCGCTTGCGGAAGGTGGTGTTTTCGTCGGCGACAAAAGCGTGGGCGGCGTTATCGACCGTGCCCAGCAAGGAAACCTTGGTCTCGTTGATGGCGGTCACTTTGCCCATCAGCCAGGTCTTGCCGTAGTTGGCCTGCATCTCGCGCATCTGCCGGGCGCGCTCGGGGTCAACCTGCATCACCATCACGGCGCCGACGGATTTGGCGGTTGCATCCACTTCGCCCATGGCCACCACAACGTCTCCCACCTTGATGTCGGTGGGCTTGAGCGTCTGCGGAGGATTGGCGGGCGCGGTGTCGGCTTCGCCGCGGGCGCGACGCTGGACCATTTGCTTGATGATGCGGGTGTTGGCGCTGAAGTGGACGATGTAGCTTTCGCCGGCATCGGTCTTGATGGTGTATTGGTCGGCGGCAACTTCAGTGACCGTTCCGGTCAGGCCGCGTCCGCCACCCATGCCGGGCCCGCCGCCCCATGGGCCCCGCGAACCGCGCTGCCCCTGCCCGGCGCCAGAACCCTGGGACGGGGATTGACCGGCAGCCGGAGCGGGACCCGCATCCTGGGCCCAGGCGGAAGCGGTCAGCGCGAGAATGAAGGCGATCGAGGACAACAGGCGAATCTTCATGACAGCTCCAGACGCATAACTTTTTGAGCAGGCGGCCCAAAGGCTACCCACAACAGCATAGACGGAGGAAGCGGGGGTGGAGACTACAGGGGGCACCGATCCGGGCGGACCAAGGTCTGTGGTAACCCAGGTGCCCAAATGCGAGGCACCTGGGGCACCCGTCTTCCGTGGTTGTATTTACTTCCCCTGAGGCCTGGGATCGAAGTGTTTTCATGCCGAAACTAAAAAGGGCGGCTGCCGTTGTGGCAGCCGCCCTTTTTAGTTTCGGCATGGGGTTAGTCGATCACGAAGGTGAACTGGGTTTGGCTGGTAATGGTGGATGTTACCGAGTCCGTTCCGGTCACGGTGATGGTGTAGGTTCCCTTGGGTGGATCGGAAGGAGTGGAGGAGCTGTTGCCGCCTCCGCAGGCTGAAACCGCCAGGCCCACAGCCAGCAGGGCAATCAGCCCGGCGATGGTGTGGAACTTCCGCGAAGACTTGCCCAGGAAACCGGCGAGGAGCAGTCCGCCCAAAGCCACCGTGAGCGGAACCGGGTTGGGCCCGTTGCTGGTGGCGGTTTTGACCCCGCCCATCCGGTGCAAGGCAGGGCCGATGTGCTTCTGCGCCGAGCTGGTCATGCAATCGGATGCGTTGGTGTCAAAGGTGAGTTGGGTTGTGACAGCGGCTGTCCCGGTGATCGCAACCGACCCGTCGCCGCTGCTGGTGGTGGTTGTGAAGTCATAGCAGAGATTCGTCAGTGCGCTGTCGTTCGAGCTGTCGAAGGTTAACATCACCGTGCCGGTGTAGCCATTGGAAGGGGTGACCGTGAGGGTTTCGGCGCCAGAATTGCCCCGGCTCACCGACAGGGTGCTGGGAGCTGCCGAAAGGGTGATTTTGCCCGGCGTAGTGGTTCCAGCGACATTCACGGACGCGCTGCCGGTGGAAGCGGCGTGGGTGGTGTCTCCCGCGTAATGCACGAGCACGGAGTGGGTGCCGGCCGAGGAGAAGGATGTGGTGAAGACGTAGGTTCCGTTCGAGGTCAGAGTCTCAGTGACCGCCGTGCCGCCGTCGACCGAGATGTCCACCGTCCCGGTGGGAGTGGTAGAGCCGGTATCAGAGGTAACCGAGATGGTGAAGTTGTCTGAAACGTTGATTAACGGTGCGGTGCTGGTTGGGGTGACGCTGGTGGATGTGCCGATCAGCGAAACGCCCGTGTTGTCTGCCCACGCTGTGACCAGGTTACCGAAATTGACGCTTCCGAGTCCGGTCGCCTCGTCATAGCCAGTGGTGGCAGAGAAGCCGGATTCGCCGCCGCTGGAGCAGTAGGTGGACCCTCCGGTGCAGGCATTGCTGCCGCTGGTGATGTCATGGAAGGCCGAGGCGTAGGTGGTGGAGTTGGAGGCCAGCTTGTAGAGCTCGGGATTGACGAGTCCCTGGCCGGAGGTATAGCCCGCCTTCTGGTTGAGGATGGCCACCATGCCGGCAAAGATGGGCGCCGCAAAGCTGGTGCCGCCGGCGATGGTCAGGTATTGGTCGTTGGTGTCGCGGAAGCCGTTCGAGCAGCTCCCGGTGATGCCGGTTGAGACGTCGCTGCTGCAGTAGAGGTAGCCGGGGTAGCTGGGCGAGGAGTAAAGGGACACGTCCGGCACATAGCGGACATTGCCGGAGGGAATTCCCGGGACGCCCGTTTGCCAGCTTGGCTTGGTGAAGAACACGCTGGCGCCACCGCCGCCGGCACCCAAACCGGGAGAGCTGGATGCTTCGGAGATGGTGTCGTCGTTCCATACGACCTCTGGGATGTACTGGAGTGCGGAACTGATCTCGTCGGCCGAAGAGCTTTGGGCCTCCCAGTAGCCGTCGCCGGCTTTGAGATAAGCCGAATTGGCCAGAGAGATTGCGGTGCCGCCCACGCCGGTGACGTAGGCGCTGCTGGCAGGGTAATTGACCGCCAGGGCTTCCTGTTGCGCGGTGGTCAGGTTGGAGTATCCGTAGCAGGATGTTGACCCGTTGTCGCCGGAGGCGGAAACGATGGTCTGTCCTTGGGCTGGCGCCTCGGCGAGGATCGAGTCCAGAGCGGCCGCATTGGCGCTGCCGAGATCCGTCTCGCAGTCCCCGTAGCTGGAACTGATGATGGTGCCAATCTGCTCGGTGACTGCATATTCCAGCGCGTCGAAGGCGCCATAGTTGGTGTTGCTGCCGGTGTAGACGAAGTCGATGGTTGCGCCCTTGGCGATGGCGCCCGACCACTCGTTATCCAGATCCGACTCCAGCTCATCGCCGGCGGCCGAGCCCCCAGGATTGATTTCAGAACTTCCTGTTCCCGGCATGAGCATCAGTGTGGGGTCTTTGACCGGGAGTCCGGCTGCGTTCTGGAAGTTCTCGATGTCGCTGGTTACAATGGCCGACTGGCCCACGATCACGATGGTCTGGCCCGAGCCGGTGTAGCCGGATGAAAAAGCGGGCAGAATGTTATAGGCCGTCTCGATGTCGCCGGGGGAAAAGTAAACAGTGCCTGTCTGGCTGGAGGTAAAACCGGGCCGGGCGCTCACATTTTTCCGCAAAATCACCTGGGATTTGGGGCGGAAGTCGCTGAGGTTGCGCACCGCGAGAACCACGGGCGCCATTGCCGCCGGAACGCTGAGCTCGGTAGAGGGAGCGAAGTGTTGGACGCCGGCGGCCTTGTAGTAGTGCATCTGGGTCGAGAAGGCCTGCTCCACCTGGCGCACGGTTCCCGAGAAGCGGATCACATTGCGGCTGCGGGCGACGGAATCGATGGTGAATCCCTGCTGTTCGAGCCAGGCTTCCACCTTATTGAGGTCGGACTCCGCCATTCCGAAGCGAGCGGCAAACTGCTCCGGGGTGAGCCACTGATGATAAAGCGGCGAGGCCGAGTTTTGCTGGGCAGCGATCAGCGCTTTCAGGTCGGCCTCCTGAGCCGCGGTGCGGCCGAAGACGATGCTGACTCCGTTCAGCTTGTTATTCGAGGGCATCCGGCCGGCGTCGAATTGAGGCTGCGCCTGCGGATGCAGTGAGCCCTTGAGGGTCGCCGGTTCGGAACTGCCGATCTCGGATCGAATGCGGGGAGCTACCGATTGCGCGCCAGCCGAATTGGCGGCGATTGCGCTGGCGGCGATCAGACCGCAAACCCAAATCCGTTTGTGCCATGAAAGTGCAAGCATCGTCTTCATTGTCATCCTTGTCGATTGGGGGTAGGGGAGTTCAAACATACGAGCACCCTTCAGTGAGATGAGTGAGATTCTCGATCAATCCACTGCCAAGGCCAATGCGCATGCGGCGTCTTTTCGGAGCAAAACGGGAATCCAGGAAAAACCAGGGAACCCTGGAAAAACGTCCGCGCCCCCTTCCCTCAGGAAGAGTTTCTGGACGCCTAACCCATCTTTCCTTCTTTGTAGACTCATAATCCGGCAGGAAGTTGTGGGGGGAGGAGAATATTCCAAAAGCGGGCGTCGCTGGGGGTAAACCATCGCCCTGGACCGGCCGAATCCGAAGTTGCCGATCGGCGTGGAACGAATTCAAGGGTGGGGCACCCAGCTTTTGCGCGGCTACCGGCACTGCGTCCATTACGGCCGTAACTCACGGAGCGCTGGTTTTATTCGGCCGTATCGAGGGGCGGCTGGGAGCTCACCAGTTGCAGGGCCGCAGTTCCCTTGTGGGGCGCGATAAAGCACTCGGCGCGCCATGCGATGGCCAGTTTTTCGCGGCTGAGCAGTTTGTGGATCTGTCCGCGCGCATGGTCGGCCCAGGGGCCGCGGTTGTCCAGTCGCGCATAGGCCTGCCAGTGCCGGAGGGCCAGGCGGCGTTCACCCCTTCGCTCGTGGGCCAGCGCCAGGTTATAGTGCGCGTCGGCGTAGCGCGGAGCCAGCGCAATCGCCCGCCGATAGGCGACGATGGACTCGTCCAGGCGCTGCAACTCGTCGAGCACGTTGCCCAAGTCAAAGAATCCCAGCACGTAGCCCGGATCGGCCTCCGTGGCCTGGCGGTAAAGATCCTCGGCGCGGGCATACTGGTGCTGATGAAAGTGAATGGTGCCGAGGTTGATGTAGGCAGGCGCATAGTCCGGCTGCTGGGCAATGATGCGCTCGTAGAGGGCCGTGGCGCGCTGTTTTTCGCCTGCTTCCTCGGCCTCGACCGCCGCCAGGAACAGGTCCTGCATGCCGTGCGGGTGGGCCGTTCCCACAGTCCGCAGGGGCGCGGGTTCGGTCACCGCGGGGTCCCGGTCCACGCGCTCGAAGTCGAACAGAAGTTGCCGCCGGATGGGGTCCATCATCAACCCGCGATGGCGGAAGGCAAGGCGCGTTCCGGTCCGCACCAAACTTGCTTCCAGGAGCGGATTTTCCATTCCCGCCACGGCCTTCATGGCGAGGATGGAGTGCCGGATCGAGGCGGCCGAGACATCCTCCTCGCGGAGCACGCGCAAGGTCCGCAATTGGCCCAGGTCCTGGAAGGTGTAGTTTTGCTGCTGGGCAATCAGTCCCGCACGCTCCCAACCCTGCAGTTGGCGGGGGCCAATCTGCAGGATGCGCAACACGTCCTGACGGCTATAGCTGGTCACTCTTCTGTGCTCCCATGGGTGGTCCGGCGAAACGTCGGGTCCCGAACTCTAATCCTAAAGCGGTTTTCTCGCTGGAAAACCGCGGTTGGCGCGAGTTCTGGACTTTTCTCCCCCCCGGACTCGGCTCTTGGAACAGTCACTGAGGAACCGCTCTTGCTGCGATTATGCCAAGAGTATGCGTGGATAAGCAGACCCGGACTACCTCCGCAATAAAAAAACACGTGGATAACCCGTACCTGATTTGGTTCGGACGGGTAGAAGCGGTGGTTTTCCTGTGGAAAACGCGACTCAAATTCACCAGGCCGCAGATGTCCATCGCGCTGAGGTGAGAGGGCGGGCGCAAACCTTTTGAATGCGCGGGTCCGGCGGCCGGCTTCGCCCCCAGACAGGTTTTCCAGTGCTTTTCTGTTTGTCGATGAGCTATGATCGCCTTCTACCACGCAGGTACAGGCGAGCAGAGAAAGGTCGGCCGGCAAAGATGGAAGTTCCCTTGCTTGAGGCCACTTTTCGGTTGGCGCTTACCGAGCGGCTGCCGGTATTGGCAGCCAGTGAAAGCATCGAAGCATTGCTGGGCTTCAAACCGGAGGACTTCCTCACCTCCCGCGTGCGCCTGCAAGACCGGATTCACCCCGGCGACTCCGAGATCGCCGATCTTCTGTTCTGCCGCGAGAAACCAGACCAGATGCAAGCCATCCCCGGCAGTTTCAACCTGCGCATCCGTCATGCCGACGGCCGAATCCGCTGCATCCGGGGGCAGTCCACCCGGCTTGTCGGCTCGGGCGGCGAAGCCATACTCGACTTGCTCCTGCAGGACGCGAAGAGTCTCTGGAAAGGTCCGCAGGATCAGCCCCTGCCCGCCAACTTGAGGGCCATGCTGGAAAGCACCGACAATTTCATCTTCTTCAAGGATCGCAATCATGTTACCTGCATCAGCCATAGCGTGGGCGCCGTCCTCGACCATCTTAGGCCTGGCCCCAGTTTGCTCGGACTCACCGATTACGACTTGTTTTCAGAAAAGACTGCAGATGCCTTCTATTCACTCGAAGAGACGATCTTCCAGGGAGCGCCTGTTGCCCATGGAATACAGGAAACACAATTCAAGGACGGCAGGAGCTTTTGGATCGACATTCGCACGTATCCGATCAGGGGCGAAGACGGGCAGGTGATCGGCCTCTTCGGCATCGCTCGCGAAATCACCGAGCGGGTCCAGATCACAGAGAGGCTGCGGGAGAGCGAAGAATTTCTGCGCGAGTCGCAGAGGATTGCCAGACTCGGCAGCTATGTCCTAGATTTCCGTTCAGGAATCTGGTCGAGTTCGGATGTATTGGACCAGGTCTTCGGAATCCGCAAGGACTACGAGCGCACGGTCGAGGGATGGCTGGCCCTGATCCATCCCGAAGACCGCGCGATGATGTCTGTCTATTTCGCGGAACAAGTCGCCGACCTGGGCACGCCATTCGATCGGGAGTACCGCATTGTCCGCCAGAATGACCATGCGGAGCGTTGGGTGCATGGTCTGGGACGGCTCGAATTCGACGCCCAGGGACACCCCGGGAAGATGTACGGCACCATCCAGGACATTACGGAGCGGAAGCAGGCCGACGCGGCTCTCCGCCATAGCAAGGATCTGCTCCAACTTTTCATCGACCACACACCGACGGACATTGCCATGTTCGACCGAGAGATGTGCTACCTGGCCGCCAGCCGGCGCTGGATTGAGGAACGTGGTCTGGTGGGACAGAAGATCATCGGGAGCTTCTACTATGAAACCTCTCCGTGCATTCCGGAGGCGTGGAAGCAAGCGCATCGCCGGGGCCTGGCGGGCGAAGCCACGGGAGCCACGGAAGATCGCATTGAGCGCCCTGAAGGCAAGGAGAGGTGGGTGCGGTGGGAGGTCGTCCCCTGGCGGACAGCCGAGGGCGAAGTTGGCGGCATTATCGTCTTTTCAGTGGACATCACCAAACATAAGAAAACCGAAGACCGGCTGCGCCTCGCCGCCAGCGTCTTCACCCACGCCCGCGAAGGCATTTTGATCACCGCACCCGACGGCACCATTCTCGACGTCAACGACGCCTTCAACCGCATCACCGGCTATACCCGGGAAGAGACGCTAGGCCAGTCTCCTCGCATGCTCAGGTCCGGCCTGCAGAGCAAGCAGTTCTACGCCTCGCTGTGGGAGACCTTGCTCGAAACGGGCCAGTGGTCAGGTGAGATATGGAATCGCACCAAGAACGGGGAAATGTTTGCCGAGATGCTCACCATCAGCGCCGTGCGCGATGCAGAGGGCAAGGTTCAGCAGTATGTGGCGCTCTTTTCTGACATCACTGTGCTCAAGGAACACGAACGCAAGCTCGAGCAGATCGCCCACTACGATATGCTCACCGGCCTCCCCAACCGCGTTCTGCTCGCCGACCGCCTGCACCAGGCCATGGCGCAAGCACTGCGCCACAATCGACTGGTGGCCGTTGCCTATCTTGACCTGGACGGCTTCAAGGCGATCAACGACCGGCATGGACATGCCGCTGGCGATCAGTTGTTGACGGTCCTGGCCGAACGCATGAAGCACGCCCTCCGCGAAGGCGATACGCTGGCCCGCCTGGGCGGGGACGAGTTCGTTGCCGTTCTGCTCGATCTGTCCGACACCGCAGCCAGCTTGCCCGTACTGACCCGCCTGCTCGACGCCGCCTCAGAGCCGGCACAGCTCGGCGAACTGGCCCTGCGTGTCTCGGCCTCGGTCGGCGTCACCTTTTATCCGCAGCCCGAAGAAACCGATGCGGATCAACTGTTGCGCCAGGCCGACCAGGCCATGTACTACGCCAAGCTTGCGGGCCGGAACCGCTTTCAGATCTTCGATTCCAGCCGGGACCGCAGTGTTCGGGGCCACCTTGAAAATCTGGAGTACATTCGCCAGGGGATGAAGGCGCACGAGTTCGTCCTCTATTACCAGCCCGTGGTGAACATGCGCACTGGCACGCTGGTGGGAGCCGAGGCCCTCATCCGCTGGCGTCATCCGGAAATGGGTTTGCTGCCGCCCATCTCGTTTCTTCCCGTGGTTGAAGACCATCCGCTGGCCATCGAACTCGGCGAGTGGGTGATCGACACCGCGCTGGCGCAGATGGAAGCCTGGCAGGAAATCGGCCTCAACATTCCGGTCAGCGTGAATATCGGAGCCCAGCAATTGCAGCGGACCGGCTTTGTCCAGCGGCTGGTTGCGCTTTTGGCGGCGCATCCCACGGTCAAACCGTCCAGCCTGGAACTGGAGATCCTGGAAACCAACGCTTTGCACGACATGACCCAGGTATCCCAGATACTCGAGAATTGCCGCAATCTCGGCGTGTCGGTTGCTCTGGACGACTTCGGGACCGGCTACTCGTCGCTGACTTATCTCAAGCGTCTTCCCACCAACGTGCTCAAGATCGATCAGAGTTTTGTGCGCGAAATGCTGGACGATGCCGAGAACCTCACCATCCTGGAAGGCATCCTGGGACTCGCTCTTGCCTTGAGCCGCAAGGTGATTGCCGAAGGCGTCGAAACTCCGGAACAGAGCTTGATGCTGCTCCAACTGGGCTGCGAACTGGCCCAGGGATTCGGCATTGCGCGCCCCATGCCCGCAGACGATTTGCCCCGCTGGCTGGCGGAATGGCGTCCTGACACGCGGAACGCCGACCTTCCGAACGTCAGTTTTAACGATCGCCCTCTGCTCTACGCCGCGATTGAACATCGCGCCTGGGTCGCGGCCCTTGAGGCCTTTCTGCGCGGCAAGCGTTCCGCCCCGCCCAGCCTGGATCAGGATCGTTGTCGATTGGGCGTATGGCTGGACGGCGAGAGCGTGGCTGGACGTGCGGCGCTCCCCGCCTTTCAAGCCCTCCAGGCCATTCACTGCCAGCTTCATGCGCTGACGGCGGAGATCCTGGCCTCGCAGACCCATGACCTGAAAGCCGATCCGCTCGCCCATCTGGACGAAATTCATGGCCTGCGCGATGAACTGCTGGCGCAATTGAAGACTTTCAGACAACAAAGTTAGAGCAATTCACCTGTTGGGGTAGAGTACAGCGTTTTGGTGTAACGTACAGCGTGGACCGGGAGGTCCACGCTACAGCCGACCGGGAGGTTGATTACATGACAGCGCCGGCTCCTTCGAGCCCGAGTAGACTGGTTGCTGCTAGACGCCCAGGAGCTCGGGCGAAGGAGC
>Ga0182016_10004960_pt1 | contig 14526 bp, 20 predicted proteins | sample 712S2MmetaG_FD_120491 | JGI IMG/M metagenome (GOLD analysis project Ga0182016, IMG submission 120491) | Permafrost microbial communities from Stordalen Mire, Sweden - 712S2M metaG | ecosystem: Environmental > Terrestrial > Soil > Wetlands > Permafrost | place: Sweden: Stordalen | collected...
CCATGTCGTCGCCTCCGAAGAACGTCGTCTGCAACGACCAGTGCCCACTTGCCGCCGCGCGCGCATGCGGCCGGACTTCTTAAGGCGGGGCCGGAAAGCGGCGGCTCCGCGGCGCAATTACCGCCGATGATACGCCGGCGCGTTACCGCTATCGCGGCCACAGCAGCCCTCGCGGCAGCGGCCCTGGCCTTGCTACCGGCCGCTTCAGCCGCCGCCGATTCGGTCGTCCGGATCGGGCTGCCGCAGCAGCCGAACACATTGAATCCGCTCGTCGGCGGGGAGTTCTACGAGAACTACCTCGACGAGGCGATCTTCAGCGGGTTGGTCGTGATCGACAGCCGCGGCAACGTCGCGCCCGACCTGATCCAGAACGTCCCGACCAAACGCAACGGCGGGATCAGCGGGGACGGCCTGACGATCACCTACATCCTCCAGCCCGGCCTGAAGTGGCAGGACGGCGCGCCGCTGACGGCCGCGGACGTCGCGTTCACCTTCAAGCTCATGCGCGACCCGAAGGTGCCGTTTCCGTTGGCAAGTCAATATACGAACGTCGCGTCGTTGGAGGCACGCGACAAGCAGACGGTCGTCGTCCACCTCAAGAAGCCCGACGCGGACGCCGTGGCAGAGCTCTTCGTCAACGGTCAGAACGGCTCGATCGTCCCCGAGCACGTCCTGCGCAACGCCGCCGACATCCGGAAGGCGCCGTTCAGTGCGAAGCCGGTCGGCTCGGGGCCGTACTCGGTCGAGAGCTGGAGTCGCGACACGGGCCTCGTGCTGCGCGCCAACCCCCGCTACTTCCGCGGGAGGCCGGCCATCGGCGAACTGCGCGTACGCGTCATCCCCGACACGAATACGATGGCGATCGCACTGCGCGCGGGCGACCTCGACTTCGCGCCCGGCATCACTCCGGCGGCGGTGTCGATGCTGCGGGGAACGCCGGCGATCCGGCTCGACGAAGCGCCGACCGAAGGCCTCGTCTGGCTGATCGATCGCGTCGACGCGCCGCCGTTCGACGACGCGCGCGTCCGCCGCGCCTTCGGCCTCGATGCCGGTCGCGACGCGATCGCACGCAAAGCGTACCTCGGCTACGCGCAGCCGGCGGTCGAGCTCGTGCCGCCGTGGTCGCCGTGGGCGACCGTGCGCCACGCGCCGCCCGCAGATCCCAAGGGCGCGGCGAAACTGCTCGACGACGCCGGGTGGCGCCTGGGTCCCGACGGCGTCCGCACGCGCGGCAGCCAAAAGCTCTCGGTCACACTCACGACGATCGCGGGAGGGCGGGCGCTGCTCACCACAGCGACGCTTCTGCAGGCGCAGTGGCACGAACTCGGCGCCGACGTGGCCATCAAGACGGCCGAAGCGAACCAGCTGTACGCACCTGACGGCATCCTCGCCAAAGGTGAGTTTCAATTCGCGCTGACCGCGATCGGCTTCGCGACGACGCCCGACCGCAGCACCGTGCTCTCGTCGCACAGCTTCCCTCCCGCCGGGTCCAACAGCGCACACTACGCCAACGCCGCCGTCGACAAGGCCATCGAGCAGGCGCAGACGTCGCTCGACCCGGCCACGCGCCGGCACGCGTTCGCGGCGATCGAGAAGGCCGTGGCGGCGGACGCACCCTATGCGCCGCTCGTATGGGAGCACACGATCGTCGCCGTCTCGAAGAAGATCAGCGGCTTTAAACAGGAGCCAGTCAACTCCGACCTCTGGAACGTCTACGAATGGAAGCTGCAGTGAGGTGAAGCGCGCTGCCCGGATCGCGACGCTCGTCGCGGGCGCCGTTCTGCTCGTCGCCCTCTGCTGGTGGCTGCGCGTGCCGGCGTCGCTCGCGCTGCTCGCGCGAACGCTCGGCGACGCACGGCACCCGGTTGCATTCAGCTACACGTTCACGGGCCCGGAGGCACCGCTCGACGCCGACGTCGAGGCAACGTACATCGCCCGGACGCCGATCCTCGGCATCTCCCGCCACTACTGGAGCATCATCGCCCCACCGAGCGTCGACACGCGCATCGTCAAGCCCGAGGTCGTACGATCGGCAACCGGCATGCGCTTCAGCCTTCCGCTCGGCATCGCGGGCCTGAGCGGCTTCCGGTTGGCATACGTCGCCCTGCGCCGGAGCGGCGGCGAGTTGCCGGACGTCTCCCTTCAGCCAACGGGGAACGGCGCAGCCCCGCCGCAGCAGACGATTCCGTTCGCATCGCTTTTCGGCGGCGCCTACGCGTTCGACGGTCCGTTCGCGCTCTGGGCGACCAGCGGCGGCGCGGCGTTCGACGACGGGTACGCGTACTCGACGCGGGCGGTCATGTCCGCGCGCGACGTCATCTGGGACGGCCTGCGCAGCGTGACGGCACGCATCGACTTCACGCCCTATCCGTTACCGGCGTTCGAACCGGGGACCACGTGGACCGGCAAGATCGCGCGGGGCACCCAGGCATTCGTCCCGTACGCGCCCGACTGCGCCCTGCCGCCCGAGCTCTTCGCGATCCGCGCGGCGGACGTCCCTGAGTGGTCGAAGGTACAAGGGCTCTGGCGCCCGATACCGCTTGCGCGCTGGAAGGCGTTCGCGGCCGCATCGCACGGCGCGCCGCTCGCGCTGCGGTTCGTCCGGCGAATCGCTCCCCCGACGGACCCGAAGGCTGCGAGCGAGGTCGAGGTGCGCGGTTCGCAGCCGGGAAGGTTCCGCCTATTCGCCGCGTGCCCGGCCGCCCATTACGATACGGTCGCGGTGACGTGGCTCGACGTGGAGGTCCGTTAACGATGCAGCAGAGCGATCCCGACACCGTCCGCGCGCGGCAGCGCGCGCAGTGGTCCGCGGCCGCGCCGGGTTGGCTCGCCGATCGCGACGAGGTCGCGGGACCGACGCGCGCCGTAACCGATGCGCTGCTGGCCGGCGCGCGCATCGCCGAGGGGAACGCCGTGCTGGACGTCGCGTGCGGCGGCGGAGACCCGGCGCTGACGATCGCGCGCGTCGTCGGGCCTGCAGGCCGCGTCGTCGGCCTCGACCTCACGCCCGCGATGGTGGAAGGCGCGCGCGCCGCCGCGCGCGGTGCGGGCTTGCCGAACGCCGAATTCCGCGCGATCGACGACGAGTGCATCCCCGGCGTCGCGGATGCGTCGTTCGACGCAGTAACGTCGCGTTTCGGCCTCATGTTCATGGCAAACCCCGTCGCCGCCGCGGACGCGTGGCGCAAGGCGTTGCGGCCCGGCGGACGCATCGCCGTCAGTACGTGGGAGGCGTTCGCGCCGATCTCGTTCGTACTCGCCATCATCGGCCGCCACGTCGAACTGCCGCCGACGGATCCGGACGCGCCCGGCATCCTCGCGCTGCGCACGCCGGAGAAACTCGGCGCGGTCCTGCGGGACGCTGGTTACGCGGAAATTACCGTCGCGCGCGTGCGAACGCCGGTGTTCGAGTCCGCCGAGCCGGAGCGCTGGTGGGACGTCATGACGCGCAGCGCGGGCCCGCTGGTCCTTCTGTTCGCGTCGCTGCCCGAAAGCAAGCAGGCCGCTATCCGCGCCGACGGTATCGGCGCACTGCGCGAGCGCCATCCGTCCGGCATCGTCGAGGAGTTCGGCGACGCGCTGATCGGATCGGCGACGAACCCGGGCTAAGGAGCCTTCGCGAACCGGCCGGGCGCGAACAACCGCGCATCGTGGCCCGCTTCGCCGCGCTCGACGAGGTTCGCAAGCATCTCGCCGACGACCGGCGCGAACTTGAAGCCGTGACCTGAGAAGCCGCCCGCGATCGCAACTTCGGCATGCGCGGGGTGCAGGCCGATGACGAAGTGCTCGTCCGGCGTCATCGCATACGTGCAGACGCTCGACTGCAAGGCGCGCCCGGCGGCGTCCGGTAGCCAGCCGGCGAGCGCCGCCCGCGCGCCGTCGACTTCCGCCGCCGCGACTGGACGGTCGACCGACTCGGGATCGAACGCGACGCCCGAGTGGTGGAACGCGCTCTTCACGCCGTCGCCGAAGTCGGGAAAACCGTAGAACATGAACGGCAGGCCCTCGCGCTCGAGCGCGAAGATCGGCAGCACGCCGGGCGACACGGCAGCCGCGACGAGCGGCTCGAACCAAACCGCGACGTTGCGTTCGACCCACAGCGGCAATGTGAGTTCGCGCGCGAGTTCGCCGAGCCATGCACCCGCTGCAATGACGAGCCGCCGCGCGACGAGCGTCTCGCCGCCGGCGTCGACCTCGACGCGGTCCCGCCCGCTTACGCGCCACGCCGTCGCGCGCACGCCGAAGCGCGCCTCCGCGCCGTCGTCGACGGCAACGGCGATCTGCGCGCGCACGCACTCCTCGGGAAAGAGCGCGCCGGCGACGGCCTCATAGACCGCGACCTCGTCGTCGCGCAGCCGGAACTGCGGGAAGCGCCGGCGCAGGTCCGCCGGGTCGAGGACGTCGTGCTGCAGGCCGTACTCGCGCGCGCTCGCGAGCGTGCCGGCGACGACGGCGCCGGCGGGCTTCCCCGCGAATAGGCCGCCCGTGCGCGCCCGCAGGTGCGCCCCGGTGCGCTCCTCGAGCGCGTCCCACAAAACATACGCGCGGCGCAGCAGCGGCACGTACGACGGATCCTCGAAGTACGCTTGGCGGATGATGCGCGTGCGCCCGTGCGACGCGCCCCGCGCGTGCGCGGGCGAAAAGCGTTCGACGCCGACGGCGCGCAGGCCCCGGGCCGCGCAGTGGGCGAGCGCCGCGCTGCCCATCGCGCCCAGCCCGAGGACGGCGACGTCGTAGATCGCGTTAGCCCTTGCGCTGATGGATGATGAAGCCGTTGCCCTCCGTGTCGGTGGCGAACGCCATGTAACACACGGGGGTGTCGCTCAACTCGCCGTCTTCGCCGAACTTCACGCCGGCCGCCTTTAATTTCTCGACCGTCGCCTTGGCGTCGGGGACGGCAAACATGACGCCGCCGCTGGGCGTGAACTCGCCGGAGTTATAGAGGCCGAACGTCTCGCCACCCGGGAACGTGAACTCGGTGACGAAGTCGGGAACCTCCATCGTCGGCGTCAGGCCGAGCAGGTCGCGATAGAAGGCGGTCGCCCGCACCAGGTCCTTGGCCAGATAGTACGTCGCGTCGATGCCGGTGATCGTGGTCGAGTCGCTCATGGGTCGCTGCGTCCTTTCACGTCTGCGCGTGGCCGCTTGCGGGCGGCCGCCCGCCCGGGCGGGCCGGGAGAAGAGCGTTCCATCTTCCCCGGCCGGAAGCCCGCGGGCGACGGGGCCCCGGTGGGCGGCAGCGAAGCGTCGGTGCGATGAGTCAGACACGAGCTGTCGCGCGCACGAGCGACGTCCCACCCGGAACCACCAAGCGGGTCGAAGTCGACGGCGAGGAGATCCTCCTCTGCAACGTCGAGGGCTCGGTCTATGCGATCGAGGACGTCTGCACGCACGACGGCGGCGCGCTCGACCAGGGCGAACTCGAGGGCGAACGCATCATGTGTCCCCGCCACGGCGCGTACTTCGACGTGCGCACCGGCGCCGCACTGACGCTCCCGGCGATCGTCCCCGTCCGCACGTACCGCGTGCGGGTGGAGGGAGACGAGATCCTCGTGGACCCGGCCGAGGAGGCCGCGGGCTGACGACCGCCACTCGCGCAGACGTTCTGCGGGGCGGCGCCGCCACCGCGCTGGCCGCCTTCGCGCCGCCACTGCTGCGCTCGCGCCCCGCGCCGTCGATCGCGATCGTCGGCGCCGGCATCGCCGGACTGACGGCGGCGCTGACGCTGGCCGACGCCGGCATCGCCTGCACCGTCTTCGAGGCCGCAGATCGCATCGGCGGGCGCATGCACTCGAACCCGGCCTTCTGGAACGAAGGCCAGACGAGCGAGTGGTGCGGCGAGTTCGTCGACGGCGACCACCACACGATGATCGGGCTGGCCAAGCGCTTCGGCCTCACGCTGGACGACGTCAACGCCGCCGAGCCGCCCGGCTCCGTCGACACCAACGACTTCCTCGGCGGCTATTACCTGCGCGGAGCATTGCGGCGCGACATGCAAGCCGTCGCGCCGGTGATCGCCGCGCAGCGCAAGGCGATCGGCCCGACCGTCCGTTACGATGACTACACGAAGGCCGGCTACCGCTACGACCACATGAGCGTCTACGACTGGATCGAGACCTACGTCCCCGGCGGACACGGCTCGCGGCTCGGTCGCTACCTCGACGTTCTCGCGCTTACCGAGAACGGACCGGACACGCGCGCGCAGAGCGCCCTCAATTTGCTGCTACCGGGGCATTCCGACGAGCGTTACCACATCGCGGGCGGCAACGAACGGTTACCCGCCGCCGTCGCCGGCGTGTTCCCCGCGGGGACCGTGCAGACCGGCGCGCGGATGACGAGCGTCGCGCAGGACGGCGGCGGCGTCTCGCTCACGATCGCCGGCGTCGACGGGGAGCGCGTGCGGCGCTTCGACCGCGCGATCCTGGCGCTCCCGTTCAGCGTGCTGCGGTCGCTCGATTTCGCCGGCGCCGGCTTTCGCGCGCGCAAGGTAGACGCGATCCGCGAACTCGGCTACGGGACGAACACGAAACTCAGCGTTCAGTTCGACTCGCGGTTCTGGAACGGGCGCGGTCGCTGGCCGGGCATCGGCGACGGCTTCGTCGACACCGACCTGCCGCTCGAGCAGAGCTGGGACTCCAGCCGCGCACAGCCGGGCGCCGACGGGCTGATGACCGACTACACCGGCGGCGCCTACGGCGCGTCGTTCCGGCCGGACGCGCCCTACACGACCAGTGCCGGCTCCCACCGGACGGCCGAATACGCCCGCCGCTACGTCGACCAGTTGAACGAGGTCTGGCCCGGGGCTCGCGACCACTATCTCGGGCTTGCCACGCTCAGCTATCCGACCGGCGACCCCAACTTGCGGGGCAGCTACAGCAGCTACGAGGTCGGCCAGTATACGGGCTTCGCGGGCGTCGAGCAACTGGCCGAGGGCCGGATCCACTTTGCCGGGGAGCACACCTCGCTGCGCTTCCAGGGCTTCATGGAGGGCGGGGCCGAGTCCGGGGTCCGGGCGGCCGGCGAGGTTGCCCGCCGCCTCGCGGCCTGGGCGTAGGGGGCGCGCACCGGCATTTGACTGCGCGGCGGCCGGATGGTACGATTCCGCAGTTATGTACGCCATCATCGAGACGGACGGCAAGCAGTACCGGGTGAGCGAGGGCGACACCATTCGCTGCGACGCGATCGACCGGGAGCCCGGCAGCGAAATCGCCTTCGACAAGGTCGTGCTGGCCAGCGCCGGCGGCGACGCCGTTGCCATCGGCCGCCCGCTCGTCGAGGGCGCCCGGGTCGTCGGCAAGGTGCTGCGCCAGGCCAAAGACCGCAAGATCCTCGTCTTTAAGTACAAGCCCAAGAAGCGCGTCCGCAAGCTGACCGGCCACCGCCAGCGGTTCGCGGAAGTCCAGATCACGAAGATCGAACTTCCGGCCTAGCCGGCCATCGTGGTCGACGTCGTGTTCCGAAGGGACAGCCGGCAGCGGCTGTCCTCGTTGTTTGCGAGCGGGCACGCGGGTTGGGCGGACGCCGGTGAGGACATCGTCTGCGCCGCCGTCGCGGCGATCCTTCAGGCCGCCTGGCTCGGGCTCTCCGACGTCGCCGGGGTCCCGGTCGACGCCGAGAAGGCCGAGGGAACGCTCTCGCTGCGCTGGCCGGAAGGCGCGCGCGACGACGCGGCCGTGCATGCCATCGCGGCAACCGCCGAGCGCTCGATCGAAGTGCTCGCCGGCCAGTATCCGGCCCACGTCGCCGTCCGGCGCGAGACGGAACCTTGAGCGCACCGCCGAAGATATGAGCATGACCGACAGCGAGAAGCCTCTCTCCGGCGACCACGTCAACGGCTCGACGCACTACCAGCCCGAAGAAAAGGGCCCGCCGAGCGACATCGGTGAGACGGGACGCGCCCTGGTGATCGGCATCCTCGGGGGCCTCGTTTCGGCCGCCGGATACATGGTGTACCGCCGGCTTCCGGACGAGCAGCGCGAGCGTTTGAACAGCCAGGTCCGTAGCGTCGTCGAAACGCGCATCAACGAGATCCGCTCGAACCTGAACATCTAGGCCCGGCGGCGCGGTTTAGCCCGGGGGCGGCTCCAGGGGCTTCATCGTCGCGACGGCCGGCGGCTCGTGCGACTCGGGCGGTGCTTCCGGCTCGGTGGCGTCGTGCGGGCCCACGACGGTGCGCTCGCTCTCGTAGCGCTTGACCATCTCCGCCGCGTCGAGGTCGTCGGCCGCCCGCTCCATCTCGCGGATGAAGCCCTGCGAGGTGTTCTGCACGTCGCGCACGACCTTGCCGAACTGGCGCGCCATCTTCGGCAGTTGCTCGGGCCCGAAGAAAATCAGGGCCAGGGCGCCGATCACGGCCATATCGGGGACCGACAGCACGGCTAGGCCCCGCTTCTGGCCCGGCCCGTTGGGCCGTGGGGGGAAGGTAAGGGGGCGCCGTACAAGAGGGGCGGTCCCCCAGGACTGCGTCGCGACAACTCTAGTGAAGGGCGGCAACGGGTCGCTTGAAGATCATATATACGCGCGGAAACCGCACGGAAACGCTGGCCTCGATCTCGACGCTGCGCAAAATCTTGAACCGTTTCGTGCGGCATCGAGTGTTTTACGAAGTCTCGTCGCGCAACAAACGCGGTCACGAGTTTTTCTCCACGAAGAATACCTTCGTCGTGGGGTCCATCGAAGTCACCAGCCGGGACTACCTCTCCATCACGATCTTCGATGCGCACTGTTCGGGGCACTCGGTCGAAATCCTGAACCCGGCCGCGATGCGCATCTACGACGAAACGCCGGGCAAGGGCTTCGCGGTTTCGTTCCTAAGCGGCTCGCCGGGCGACGTGGAGTCGCGCTGTTACCTGCGCGACGAGGGCGAAGAGGCCGAGGAAGTCCGCGTGCGCAGCGCGCTGGAGCAGATCACGCTGCCGCAGTTGTTCGAATACATCGAGGACATCAGGAACGCCGACGTCCCTCGAGCCGCTGCGCCGTGCGGAGATGGCGAACCCCCTCCGCGGTATGCCCGGCCCGCTTGAGCGCGGTGCCGAGGTTGAGGTGGGCGACTGCGTAGTCCTCGTCGGAGCGTAACGCCGCCCGATACAGCTCGATCGCGTCGTCGAGCGCGCCCTCTTCCAGCCGCAGGTTCCCGATGTTGACCAGCGCCGCCGGATAGCCGTCGACGGTCGCCAGCGCAGCGGAAAAGGCGGCCAGCGCCTCGTCGCGGCGTCCGAGCGCGATGAGCGCAACGCCGCGTTTGTTGTGGGCGAACGCCCGCTCACCCGGAACCGGGCTTGCGGCGAGAATGCCGTCAAGCCGGTCGAGCGCCTCCTCGTACCGCTCGGCCCGCAGTGCCCGCAGCGCGTCGCGGACGGCGGGCGACTGGGCCCGCTCCGCCCCTCGCACGGCAAACAGGCGCCGAATGTCGAACATCGCTCGTTGTGTTCCGCGTCGACGTCCTCACGCTCTTTCCGGAGATGTTCGCCCCCGCGATCGGCCTCTCGATCCTCGGCCGGGCGCAGGAGCGCGGCGTCGTCGACATCGCGCTGCACCACCTTCTCGACAGCCTCGACCCCGGCGAGCGGGCGGACGACCGGCCCTACGGCGGCGGCCCGGGGATGGTCATGCGGCTCGAGCCGATCGCCCGCACTCTGGACCGCATCATCGCCGCGGCGCCGGCCGGCGAGCGCAGGGCCATCGTCGTCACGACCCCGGCCGGCCGCCCGTTCGAACAGGCCGACGCCGAGCGGCTGGCAGTGCTCGACCGTCTGGTCGTGGTCTGCGGCCACTACGAGGGCATCGACGAACGCCTGAGCGCCCTCTACGGCGCCGAGGAACTGTCGCTCGGCGACTTCGTCCTGACCGGCGGCGAGATCCCGGCCATGGCCTTCGTCGACGCGACCGTCCGCCTGATCCCGGGGGCCGTCGCGGCAGAGTCGCTGGAGAGCGAATCGTTCGCCGCCGGCGTGCTCGACGCGCCCGCCTACACCAGGCCCCCCTCGTTTAGGGGGGTAGAGGTGCCGGACGTGCTGCTTTCGGGCGATCACGCCCGGATCGCAGCCTGGCGGCGCCAGCGTTCCCGGGAGCGAACGGCCGCCCGGAGGCCGGATTTGGCGGGGGATTCGGACGAGGAATCCTGACGGCGTTGCTTCCACGCCTGGCGCCGTGGTAGAATCCCAAGGTTGTCCGCCCGCGGCCGCTTGGTGTCACCCACCGCGGCTGCGTGAGTATGTGGGGTAGTGAACCAGTCATGAACGTCATCGATATTCTCGAAAAGGAACAGGAGCGCGAGTCCGTCGCGGACTTCCGGCCCGGCGACACCGTCAAGGTGTACTCCAAGATCGTGGAGGGCGGCAAAGAGCGCGTCCAGATGTTCGAAGGCGTCGTGACCGTGCGCAAGGGCAGTTCGTCGGCCGAGTCGATCACGGTGCGCCGCGTCGCGCACGGCGTCGGCGTCGAGAAGTCGTTCCTGCTCCACAGCCCGCGGGTCGAGCGCATCGAAGTCTCGCGCCGCGGCATCGTGCGTCGCAGCCGCCTGTACTACCTGTCCGACAAGATCGGCAAGGCGGCCCGCATCAAAGAGAAAAAGGTCGCGCGCTAACGCGCCGACGCAGACATGACGCCTCTCGAGCTCCTCGGCCTCATCTGCATCTTTGCCGTGGTGCGGGTGGTGATCAGCCTGCGCCCGGCCCCGGCCACGACCGCCGGCACCTCGGCCGAGGCTCCGAACGGACGACCGTCGACGACGGTCGTGATCCGCGAGTACCTCGATGCGTTCATCGTCGCGGGCCTGGTCGCGCTCTTCCTGATCACGTTCGTGGTGCGGACCTTCTTCATTCCGTCCGGCTCGATGGAGCCGACGCTGCAGATCCACGACGTTCTCCTCGTCAACGAGTTCGAGTACCGGATCAGCCAGCCGCACGACGAGGACATCGTCGTCTTCCCGCCGCCGATCCCGACGTCGAACGACTTCATCAAGCGCTTGATGGGGTCGCCGGGCGAGACGTTCAGCATCCGCGCCGGCGTCGTCTTCCGGAACAATAAGCCGCTGGTCGAGCCGTACATCGCAGAAAAGCCGATCTACGATCTCGAGATCCGCAACTACGGGATCTACGTCGACGGCGTGGCGCTCGACCCCGCGACGGCCAACATCCCGCCAAAGGACCAGTGGACGTTCGGCCCCGACCGCATCCCACCGAACTGCTACTTCATGATGGGCGACAACCGGAACAACTCCGAGGACTCCCATATCTGGGGATTCGCGCAAGTTCGCGGCAACTTCGCGAGCGGCCCCGAGAAAGGCAAGCCCGGGCGTTTCACCGGCCATGCCTTCTTGCTCTTTTGGCCGCTCGACCGCATCCGTATCTTGAAGTAGGCATCCCCCGTGGGGGCGAAGACCGGAGCCGTGGTGTCGCCGACCATACGCTGGCGGTCTGCCGCGAGCGTCGCCCTCCAGGTGGCGTTGCTCGGCGCGTTCGCCTTCGCGTTCACCGTCCACCCGTCGCAGGTATCCGGGTTCTCCATGGAGCCGCGCATTGACTCAGGCGAGTACGTCGTCATCAACACCCTCGCGTACCGCCTCGGGCCACCGCACCGCGGCGACATCGTCGCGTTCCGTCACGAGCGCTCCGCGCCGTCGGTCTATTTGAAGCGCGTCATCGGCCTGCCCGGCGATCGTATCGAGATCGAGCGGGGCGTCGTGCGCGTGAACGGCGCCGCGATCGACGAGCCGTACGTGCAGTTCCGGGATACACGCAGTGCGGCGCCGCTCGTCGTGCCGCCGCATTCGTATTACGTCCTGGGCGACAACCGGGCCAACAGCGACGACTCGCGCGCCTGGGGCTTCGTCGACGCCTCCGATCTGATCGGGCGCGCGATGTTCTGCGTTTGGCCGCCGCCCCGCTTCGGGACCCTGTAAGGCCGCAGCCGATGCGCGCGCCGTCGAAAGACCCCGTCATTCAGTGGTATCCGGGACACATGGCCAAGGCCATGCGGCGCCTCGCGCAAGACGTCAAGCTCGCCGACGTCACGCTGGAAGTGGTGGACGCGCGCGTTCCCCACAGCGGGCGCAACCCGGCCCTGGTCGACGCCGTCGGCCACAAGCCGCGCCTGGTCGTGCTCGAACGCGAGGACCTCGCCGACCCGCGCGCAACCGCCGCGTGGATCGAGGCGTTTGCTGCCGCCGGCGAGACGGCCGTGGCCGTCAACGGCAAGACGCAGGGGACGCGCGGCCGGCTGCAAACCGCGCTCAAGCCGTTCGTCTCCGCCCGCGGGACCCTGCGCACGATCGTCGTCGGCATCCCCAATGCCGGGAAGTCGACGATCATCAACGCGCTGGCCCGCAAGAACGTGGCCCGCGTCGAGGATCGCGCCGGCGTCACTCGCACCCCGCAGTGGTTTCGGGCGCTCGACGGCGTCGAGGTGATGGACACGGCCGGCATCCTGGTGCCCAAGATCGACACGCCGGAGGCGCAGTGGATGCTGGCGCTGACCGGCGCACTGCCCCGCGAACGCTTCGACCCCGAAGACGTCGTCTCGCGGTTTTGCACCTGGGTCGTTGACAAACCAGGCGGCGCCGGCGTACCGACGCTCGAGGCGTTTGCGACCGAGCGGGGGTTCGTACGGCGCGGTAACATTTTGGACACGCACAATGCGGCCCGATCGTTTATCAAAGAGTTCAATGACGGTGGATTCGGGCGCATGACCCTGGAGTGGCCGGCCGCGTGAAGGCGGCAGACGCCGCCCGCAAACGGCGCAACGCTCGCGAACGCGAGCGCCGCCGCCTCACGCGCCTCAACGCCTTCGAGGACGCCGCGCGCGCGCGTGGCCTACTCCTCGTCGGCGGCGTCGACGAGGTGGGGCGCGGGCCGCTGGCAGGGCCCGTGGTGGCGGCCTGCGTGGTCGCCGACTGCCCGCTCATGCTGACCGGGCTCGACGACTCCAAGCGGGTGAGGCCCGAGGTGCGAGCCTCCCTGGCCGGCCAGATCAAAGCCGGCGTAGTGGCATGGGCGGTCGGCGAGGCGTCCGTCGCCGAGATCGAGCGGCTCAACATCTACTGGGCCAGCGTCCTCGCCATGGAACGGGCGATCGCCGCACTGACCGTCGTCCCGCAGTACCTGCTGACCGATGCCGTGCGCATTCGCTCGTTCGTGGGCGAGCAGTTGCCTGTGGTCAAGGGCGACGCCAAGTGCGCGACGGTGGCCGCCGCCTCGATCCTGGCCAAAGTCCATCGCGACGCCTTGCTCGCCAGCATGCACGAGCGCTATCCCGGTTACGGCTTCGCCGAGCACAAGGGCTATGCGACTCCGCAGCATATCGAAGCGCTTCGGCGGCTCGGTCCGTGCGAGGAGCACCGCCAAGGGTTCTTGCGGGTCAGAGATTCGCTGTCGCTATTCGGGGATGCATGGTGAGGGAGACGGGACGCAACGGCCGCCGGCCGGCGACGGGCGTCGGGAAGGATGCCGAAGACGCCGCCGCGGCGTATCTTGCCGCGGTGGGTATGCGCGTGCTCGCGCGCAACGTGCGCGGCCCGGGCGGCGAGATCGACATCGTCGCCGCCGACGGCGAGACGATCGTCTTCGTCGAGGTCAAAGCGAGGTCGAGCCGCACGTTCGGCTCGGCCCTGGGCGCGGTCGACGCGCGCAAGCGCCGCCGCATCCGCGCGACGGCCGAAGAGTACCTCCAGTTCGTGGCGCCGCTCGCGCGCGGGCGATTCGACGTCGTCACGGTGGAGCCGAGCGGCGTGACGCTGCACAGAAACGCGTTCGGATGGCCGTAGCGCCCAAACCGCAGGCGGCGGAGGTATCGCTCCGCCGCTCCGTCACGCCCTGGGGATCGTTCTCTTGGGGTTACTCCGACGTCGGCGCAGACATCTTCGTCGGGCTCGGCCTCGTGCTCGGCGCCGCGGCGGGCGCGTCCAACATCGCGTTTCTGTTTGCGGGCATCGTGTACGTCTGCATCGGCTTGGCATACACCGAACTCGCTGCGGCTTATCCCGTCGCGGGCGGCGGGCAGTACTTCGTTACGCGGGGCCTCGGCGACATCTTCGGGTTCATCGCCGGCTGGGCCGTGTTGCTCGACTTCACGATCGACATCGTCCTGTTCGCCTGGAGCGCGATCGACTACCTGAGCAAGCTCGTGCCGGCGCTCAGCTTCGTCACCCACCCGTGGACCCACTTTTTCGTCGTGTTCGGCGTGATCGCGGGGCTGGCGACGCTCAACGTGATCGGCGTGCGCGAGAGTTCTGCGTTCAACGAACTCGTCAGCGCGCTCGACGTCCTGAGCGAAACGGCGATCCTCTTCTTCGGTTTCCTGTTCGCGTTTCAGCCGCAACTGCTCGCACATACGATGTCGGTTGCGTGGCCCTCGCCGTTCATGCTGATGAACGGCGTGTCGCTGGCCATCATCTCGTTCGTCGGGCTCGAGTCCATCTCGCAGGCCGCACAGGAGACGCAGAAACCGGCCAGCGTCATCCCTCGCACGTCGATCGGCCTGATCCTGACGATCCTGATCTTCGCCCTGGCGTACTCGAACCTCGCGCTC
>Ga0182016_10004962_pt1 | contig 14525 bp, 13 predicted proteins | sample 712S2MmetaG_FD_120491 | JGI IMG/M metagenome (GOLD analysis project Ga0182016, IMG submission 120491) | Permafrost microbial communities from Stordalen Mire, Sweden - 712S2M metaG | ecosystem: Environmental > Terrestrial > Soil > Wetlands > Permafrost | place: Sweden: Stordalen | collected...
CACGCCCTGCGCGATGTCCGGCGACTGCGACGTGATGGCGTTCATGATCAAAACCTTGTCGGCATGAAACACGTCGTCGTCGTGCGTGTAGCCGATTTCGCGGATGGCTTCGCGCGCGATGGCGTTGAAATCCAGCTTTGCCTTCGTCGTGATTTCGCCGCCGACGACGACGAGGTTCGACTTGGCGTAGGTTTCACAGGCGACGCGGCTGAACTTGTCCTGCGCGAGGCAGGCGTCCAGCACGGCGTCGGAAATGGTATCAGCAACTTTGTCCGGATGGCCTTCGCCGACGGACTCCGAGGAGAAGATGAAGTTTTTGCTCATGGAATTCAGTTATAGTTTCTCGCCAACAACATATTGACGTATCAAGATTTGATGATATAACAGTTTTCAGCGGCGTCAAATGGTTTCAGAAAATTTTTGACGCGCACCAATGCCATGACCTCCACCTTAAAATCTCTCCGCGCTCTGTCCGACCCGACGCGGCTGCGCATCGTCGCCCTGCTCGAACGCGACGAACTGTCTGTCAACGAACTCCAGGAAGTCACGCGGCTCGGCCAATCGCGCATCTCCACGCACCTCGGCCTGCTGGCGGACTGCGCCTTGGTGAAATCGCGGCGCGAGGGCAAGCGGACGTTCTACAAACTCAATCCCGACGCCGACGCCGTCGCCGGCGAATTCATCCAACTCGCCATCCGCGGTGCCAAGGAACTCGCCGAACAAGGCAGCGACCAAATCAACTTAAAGCGCGTCCTCGCCCGCCGCAAAGAGCAGGCGCAGGTTTTCTTCAACCAGGTCGCCGGCCGTTTTGACCGCGTTTACGGGCCGGGCCGCTCGTGGCAGGCGTTCGGGCATTTGCTGCTGCGGATGTTGCCGGCCATCACCGTCGCCGACTTGGGCGCGGGTGAAGGTTTGTTGAGCGAACTCCTCGCGCGCCGGTGCAAGAAAGTCATCGCCGTGGACAACTCGGAAAAAATCGTCGCGTTCGGCGCGGCCAAGGCGAAGAAGAACCACCTCAAGAATCTGGAGTTTCGCCAGGGCGATTTGCAGAACCCGCCGATTGAAGCGGCCAGCGTGGATCTCGTGATTTTGAGCCAAGCCTTGCACCACGCAGAGAATCCAGCGGCGGCGCTGGCGAGCGCGGCGAAATTGCTCAAGCCGTCCGGACAAATTTTGATTTTGGATCTGCTCAAACACAACTTCGAAAAGGCGCACGAACTTTATGGCGATCGCTGGCTCGGTTTCGCCGAAAGCGACCTGCACCGCTGGCTGGAGGAAGCCGGTTTCAAAAAGATCGAAATCAGTATCGTCGCCGCCGAGGAGCAGCCGCCGCATTTCCAGACGATTCTGGCGAGCGGAGAGAGATAACGATCTTCAATGGTTTTGCGTGATCCGGTTTTGTGTTTGCCTCGGTTCGGATTCCGTAAAACAATGGCGCCGAACAATTCCACCAAATGAATATCCATCCACTTATTCTCGCGCTGGCCTTTGGCAGCGGCCTGCTGACAACCGCGAAATCCGCCCCCGTCGCGGTGGCGTCCGTTCACCAGGATGCCGACGGCATCACGCTCCAAATGCAGCCGGGCACATTGAAGCTGCGCGTGTTTTCGCCGCGCGTGGTCGAGGTGGTGTATGCGCCCGGCAACTCCCTGCCGCAGACGAAGAGTCTTTCCGTGATCAGCCAGCCCGCGCACACGAAGTGGAAGCTCGCCGAGTCCAAGGATGAAATCTCCCTCGCCACGGACGAATTGATCGTTCACGTCAACCGATCAACGGGCGCGGTGACGTTCTGTGACAAGACCGGCAAAACCATCCTCGCCGAAAAAAGTTCCGGCGGGAAAACGCTGACACCCGCGCATGTCGGCAACATTGACACGCTCCGCAGCAGGCAGGTGTTTGAATTTCCTGCGGACGAGGCCATCTACGGTCTCGGCCAGCATCCCGACGCGCCGATGAATTATCGCGGCGCGAAGCTGCACTTGCAGCAGGAAAACCGCATCGTGGCCGTGCCGGTGCTGGTTTCGAGCCGCGGTTACGGCGTGCTCTGGGACAATCCGGCGGTGACGGACGTGGACGCCGGCGCGACGGACAAGGCTTCGCTCTCGTGGACTTCCGAGGCAGCGGACGCCATTGATTATTATTTCATTTACGGCCCGGAACTCGACGGCGTCATCGCGTCGTATCGCGAATTGACCGGCGCGGCACCGATGTTCGCCAAGTGGACCTGGGGCTTCTGGCAATGCCGCGAACATTATGAAACACAGCAGGAGTTGCTGGGCGTCGTCGCCGGGTATCGCCAGCGGCACATCCCGCTCGATGGCATCATCCAGGACTGGCAATACTGGCCGAACGGCGGCTGGGGATCGCACGCGTTCGACACGAACCGTTATCCCGACGCGACGGCGATGACGAAGCAGGTTCACGACGAAAACGCGCACATCATCATTTCCATCTGGGCACGCTTTGACCTCGGCCTGACGAACCTGGCCGAGCTTGAAAAGGCGGGCGCGGCCTATCCGCCGGTTTATCAAAATGTGTATCCGAGGGGCGCAGGCAAGTGGTATGACCCGTTCAATCCTGATGGTCGCCGCCTTTACTGGAAATTTCTTTCGCAAGATCTGTTCGCGCGCGGATTCGACGGCTGGTGGATGGACGCCAGCGAAGCCGAACTCGGCGGCCATTGGGGCGAAATGCGCAACCTCGCCACCGGTGCCGGTCCGGGCGCAAAGGTTTTCAACGCCTATCCGCTCGAACATACCACCGGCGTTTACCAGGGCCAGCGCGCGGAAAGTTCCGACAAACGCGTGTTCATCCTCACGCGCTCCGCCTACGCGGGCCAGCAGCGCAACGCCGCGGTGACATGGTCCGGCGACACGTCCGGCGAATGGAGCATTTTTCAGAAGCAGATTCCCGCCGGTTTGAACTTTGTGGCCACGGGCATTCCCTATTGGAACACCGACATTGGCGCATTCTTCGGCGGTGATCCGGCCGACGACAATTACCGCGAGCTGTTCACGCGCTGGTTTCAATTCGGCACCTTCTGCCCGATGTTCCGCGTCCACGGCACGGGCAAATCCAAGGAAGTCTGGCGCTTCGGCACGGAGAGCATCCTGACCAACTACATCAGCCTCCGTTATCATCTGCTGCCCTACATCTATTCCGATGCGTGGCGCGTCACGAGCGCGAATGACACGATGATGCGTCCGCTGATCATGGATTTCCGCGCGGACACCAACGTCTTCAACATTCCGGACCAATTCATGTTCGGCCCGGCGTTCATGGCCTGTCCGGTCACCCATCGCGGCGACACGAACCGCAGTGTTTATCTGCCGGCCGGCGCGACGTGGTTTGATTTCTGGACCGGTGAAAAATTATCCGGCGGACAACGCCTCGCCACCGCCTCGCCCATTCAAACCATGCCGTTGTTTGTCCGCGCCGGCTCCATTATTCCCTACGGTCCGGCGATTGAATACGCCGCGCAGAGCAGCGACCCGATCGAACTCCGCGTTTATCGCGGCACGAACGGCCGCTTCACGCTTTACGAAGATGAAGGCGACAACTACAACTACGAGAAGGGAGTTTACGCGACAATCCCCCTGAAATGGGACGAAGCCAGACAAACGCTCACCATCGGCAGGCGTGCAGGCAAATTCCCCGGCATGTTGAAGGAACGCACCTTCCGCATCGTGTTTGTTTCACCTGGCCACGGTGCCGGCGTCGCGACGGAGGAACAGCCGGATACGATCATCCATTACACCGGCAAAGCGGTGGACGTGCGCAGCAAACCATGAATTCTTGCCCGCCCTTCATTTATTAGGCGGGGGCGAAGGAATTTTAACTTCGCTGCCTTCGCGTTCTTCGCATGACATTTTCCGTTCAGCCAACAATCAAGTTCACCATCCGCTTGGGCACGATGATGACTTTCTTGATGGTTTTGCCGGCGAGGAACGGCTGGGCTTTCTCCGCCGATTTCGCCGCCGCCTCAATCGTCGCGTTGTCGGCGTCCACCGCCACCTTGATGGTGTCGCGGAACTTGCCGTTCACCTGCACGGGAATTTCAATCTCGCTCTCGACGAGCAAGGCCGCGTCGAACTTCGGCCACGGCGCATAAGCGAGCGAGGTTGCCGCCTGGCCAAATGTGGAATGCAGCCGCGCCCACAGTTCTTCCGCGATGTGCGGTGCAAAAGGCGCGAGCAGTTGCAAAAACGGCTTCATCACGGACAACGGTTTCGTTTGCCACGTCATTGCTTCGTTCACGAAAACCATCATCGCCGAGATGGCCGTGTTGAAGCGCATGCCGTCCAGATCTTCCGTGACTTTTTTGATGCACGCGTGCAGCGCCTTGAGTTGCACCGGCGTGGCATCAGCGTCGGTGATCGCGCCATCGAGCAAGATCAAATCCAGCAATTCTCGGTGGCTCTGTGCCTCTGTGGCCAATGTCTCGGCTTGTTCAAACGTGGTTTCAGCCTTTTCGTCCACAAACAAACGCCACACACGGCCAAGGAAACGATACACGCCTTCGACGCCCTTGGTGTTCCACGGCTTGGTGTCTTGCAACGGCCCCATGAACATTTCGTAAAGCCGGAACGCATCCGCACCGTATTCCACCAGCACGTCGTCGGGATTCACCACGTTGCCGCGCGACTTGGACATCTTCTGTCCGTCCGCGCCGAGAATCAGGCCTTGATTGACGAGCTTGTAAAACGGTTCTGGCGTCGCGACGTAGCCGAGATCAAACAAAACCTTGTGCCAGAACCGCGCGTAAAGCAAATGCAACACGGCGTGTTCCGTGCCGCCGACGTATAAATCCACGCCCGCCGCCTTGCCATTCGAGGCCATCCAATAATTGTCCGCCTCCTTGCCGACGAACGACTGCGCGTTCTTCGCGTCGGTGTAACGCAGATAATACCAGCACGAGCCGGCCCATTGCGGCATGGTGTTCGTTTCGCGCGTCGCACCGGGAATTTCGTTCAACCAATCCTTAGCACGGGCCAACGGCGGCTCGCCGCCCGGCGCGGGCTTGTAATCTTCCAGCGTCGGCGGCAGCAACGGCAAAGAACTTACCGGCAACGCTTCGTGGAACAGATTCCCGGCGGCGTCCTTTTTCCAAACAATCGGAAACGGCTCGCCCCAGTAACGCTGCCGGCTGAATAGCCATTCGCGCAGCTTGTAATTGATGGTCTTTTTGCCGAGTCCATTTTCTTCCAGCCACGCGGAGATTTTCTTTTTTGCTTCGGGCGTGGGCAAACCGGTGATGAAACCGGAATTCACCGCCACGCCGTCGTCGGTGAAACCTTGCCAGTCGGTTTTCGTATCCAGCGGCTGGACAACTTGGAGAATCGGCAGATTAAATTTCTTCGCAAACTCGAAGTCGCGCGTGTCGTGCGCCGGCACCGCCATGATCGCGCCGGTGCCATAGCTGGCGAGCACATAGTCGGCAATCCAGATCGGAATTTTTTGGCCGTTGACCGGATTGATAGCGTAGGCGCCGGTGAACACGCCGGATTTTTCCTTCGCCAGTTCCGTGCGTTCGAGATCGCTTTTGCGCGCAGTGTGGGCGCGATAGTTCTCCACTGCATCCATTTGTTCCTCGGTGACAATTTCATCCACGAGGCGATGTTCCGGTGCCAGCACCATATAAGTCGCACCGAACAAAGTATCGGGACGTGTGGTGAATACGCGGATTTTTGAATCGGCAACCGGCAATTGGCAATCGGCAATTTGAAAATCCACTTCCGCGCCTTCGCTGCGGCCGATCCAGTTCCGCTGCATTTCCTTGAGCGAATCGCTCCAGTCAATCGTGTCGAGATCGGCGAGCAGTTTCTCGGCGTAGGCGGTGATGCGGAGCATCCATTGGCGCATCGGCTTGCGGATGACCGGGAAGCCGCCGACTTCGCTCTTGCCGTCAATGACTTCCTCATTTGCCAAAACGGTTCCCAACTCGGGACACCAGTTCACCGGCGCTTCGCTGACGTAGGCGAGGCGTTTGGAATCGCGGAAAATTCTTTTTTGTTCCTCGGTTATGCAATCGGTCGGAAATTTAATTGTATCAATGGATTCAGCCTTGTTCGTTTTGGGATTAAACCACGAGTTGTAGAGCCTGAGGAAAATCCACTGCGTCCACTTGAAATACTCCGCGTCCGTCGTGGCGAGTTCGCGCGACCAGTCGTAGCTGAAGCCAAGGCTCTTAATTTGGCGCGTGAAGTTGGCGATGTTCGCCTCGGTGGTCACGCGCGGATGCTGACCGGTCTTGACCGCGTATTGCTCGGCGGGCAGGCCGAATGAATCCCAGCCCATCGGATGCAGCACGTTGAAGCCAACGGCGCGTCGGTAACGCGCGAGAATATCCGTGGCCGTGTAGCCTTCCGGATGCCCGACGTGCAGGCCCGCGCCGCTCGGATACGGAAACATGTCGAGGATGTAGAACTTGGGTGGCAGTTGCATGGCGGCAACTTTGCCCGAAATCTTGTGGCGCGCGGCGAACGGGTGATTCGCCGGAATTTCCTCGTTTGGATTAAACGCGCGGAAAGCCTGCTGCTGCTCCCAGGTTTGCTGCCACTTGGGTTCGATCAGGTGAAACGGATATTGTCTGCGACTGCTTGCCATAGAGCCGCAGATACTACGCAAAAAAACGGCGGACTCAATGGCGGAATGAGCGGCTCAACACGCGGAAGACTGGCCAAGCCAAACCAACCGCAAGCCTTCGAGCGTCAAATCCGGTTCCACGGCGGAAATCTCCGGCAGTTTGGCGGCGATCAATTTCGCATAACCGCCAGTCGCCACCACCGGCAGTTTTTTGGCGCGCAGCTCGCGTTTCAGTTCCGCAATCAGCTCGCGCACCAAGCCGCGATAGCCGTGCACCGCGCCGACAAGCATTGCCTCCTCGGTGCTTTTGCCGACGGCGGAATTGATCTCGCGGATTTCAATCTTCGGCAGCAGCGCCGTTTTCTCGTGCAGATAATCCGTCATCGCCGCCAGCCCCGGCGCGATGATGCCGCCGACATAATTTCCCTTGGCGTCAACCACGTCGAACGTGACCGCCGTGCCGAAATCCACCACCACCACCGGTGCCCCAAAATGGTTTTTTGCCGCGACGGCGTTTGCCAGCCGGTCGGGACCGATCGTTTTTGGATGGGGATAATCCACGCCCACACCGCGGATGGTTTTGCTGTTCAACTCCAGCATTTCGAGCTTCCAAACGGAGTGGACGAACTTTTTAGCAAGCGGTGTCGCACGCGGCACGACGCTGCACATAACCGCGCCCTGAATTTTTCCCGCGCCGGCAAATTTTTTAACCAGCGCCGCTGCGCCGCCGCCAAACCAGGTCAGCGTCGGGATGTTCGCCTGCTTCAACACGCGCCGGTCGTCCGCCAGGCCGAGATGCGTGTGCGTGTTGCCGATGTCGAAGAGTAAAATCATTTTTCCAGGGTGACGTCGCCGCCGATGATGCGTTCCAGATGGCCGTGTTCCGTGCGGACGAGCAGCGCGCCATCGTCATCGAGCGCTTCGGCGCGGCCGCGAATCTGCCGCGCGCCCATCTGCACCGAAACATTTTTGCCGATGGTCGCGCAGCCGGCCTCCCACTCGTCGGCGACGGCGGGGAACTTACCGCCGCCAATCCGCGCGTAATCAAAATCCAGTTCGCGCAGGATTTCCGTCGCCAACTCCGCGCGGGAAATTTCCTTTCCGGTTTCAATCTTCAGCGACGTCGCGATTTTCCGCAGTTCCGCTGGAAATTCCGCCGCGTCCTGGTTCACGTCCACGCCGATGCCAAGGATGACGTGGCGCACGCGATCCACTTCCGCGCTCATTTCGGTGAGAATGCCGACGACTTTTTTTCCGCCGATGAGCAGATCGTTCGGCCACTTGATTTCCGCCGACAGGCCGGTGACGGTTTTGAGGGCGCGGCGCAGCGCCGTGGCCGAGGCGACGGTCAACTGCGTGGTTTCCTGCGGACGCAACTCCGGCCGGAGCAAAATGGAAAACCAAAGTCCCTTGTGCGTCGGCGACATCCATTTCCGGCCAAGCCGTCCGCGGCCTTTGGTCTGCGCTTCGGCGAAAACGACGGCGCCTTCCTTCACGCCGTCGCGCGCGAGCATTTCGATCACGTCGTTGGTGGAAGTGGTCTGCTCAAAAACCTGGATGTCGCGGCCGACCACCCTGGTTTTGCCAAGGCGCGCGAGCAAATCATCGGCGAACAGCGCGTCGGGTTCGCCCACCAGCCGGTAGCCAAAATGCGGGCCGGCCTCGATCTCGAATCCGACGCGGCGCAGTTCCTCGATGCGCGCCCAGACGGCCGCGCGGCTGATTTTTAATTGCTCCGCCAATTCAGCGCCGGACACGCCGTCGGGATTGGCGCGCAAGGCAGAAAGAATTTTGGCGTCGGTGGTCATGAATTCTCAAAATCCAAACCAATGTCCACCGCTCGCGCGGAATGCGTGAGTGCGCCGACGGAAACGAAGTCCACACCGCTACCGGCAATCGCGCGAACGGTGTCGAGGTTCACGCCGCCGCTGGCCTCGGTCTTCGCGTGACCCTTGGCGATTTTCACCGCCTGCCGCATCTGTTCCACGGTCATATTGTCGAGCAGGATGATGTCCGCTCCCGCGCCGGCGGCCTGCGCGACCTGCTCCAGCGTGTCGGCCTCGACCTCAATTTTCAGCTTGGGAAATTTTTTGCGCGCCTGCCAGATCGCGGCGGCCACGGCGTTCGGCTTTTCGTTTCGCAACGCGGCAAGGTGGTTGTCCTTGATGAGCACCATGTCGAACAAACCGATGCGGTGATTGCGCCCGCCGCCGCAGCCCACGGCGTATTTCTCGAACCGCCGCCAGCCGGGCGTGGTTTTGCGCGTGTCGAGAATCTGCGCCCGCGTCCCCTTGACGGCGGCCACAAACTGCGCGGTGAGCGTGGCGATGCCGGAAAGGTGCTGCACAAAATTCAGCGCCACGCGCTCGGCGCTCAAGATCGCGCGGGCGGAACCGGAGATGCGCAGCAGGTTTTCGCCGCGTGCAACGTGCGTGCCGTCGTGAACCAGATTTTCAATTTTGACCGACCACGAAAGCCGGTGGAAGGTGGCCCTGGCAAAATCCAGTCCGGCGACGACAAGCGGTTCGCGCGCGCGCAGGACGGTGATGAATGAAAGGCTTTTCGGCACGGTGGCGAGCGTCGTCACGTCGCCGCCGCCGATGTCCTCGGCGAGCGCGGCTTTGACGGCGACACGGATTTCTGAAGCGGTCAGTTCCACCCGCACAAAATGGACGGGCGGCGGGGAACTTGCAAATCTTCGATTTTGTTTTTTGCGGTTTGTGGTTAAATTCCCGGCATGAGCAAAGGCGTCTTGCTGGTCAATCTCGGTTCACCGGATTCGCCGTCGGTCCACGACGTGCGGAAATACCTGCGCGAATTCCTCATGGACGGCCGCGTGCTGGACGCACCGTGGCCGGTGCGCTTCTGCGTCGTCAATTTCGCCATCCTGCCGTCGCGCCCGCAGGAGTCGGCGCACGCCTACGAGAAAATCTGGACGCCGGCTGGCTCGCCGCTTGTCGTCACCAGCCGGCATGTTAGGGAAAAGTTGCAGACGCGCGTGACCGCGCCGGTGGAACTGGCGATGCGCTACCAGAATCCGTCCATTTTAAGCGCGTTGAGGAAACTCGCGGAGCGGCAGGTCACCGACCTGCTCGTCATCCCGCTGTTCCCTCATTTCGCGATGTCGAGCTTCGAAACCGCCGCCGAGCGCGTGAAGGAGCTCGCGGGCCGCTGGACGCCGCAGATCAAGGTGCAAATCCAGCCGCCGTACTATGACGCGCCGGAATACATCGAGGCGCTGGTGGCGAGCGCGAAAAATCATCTGGACGCCGGCTATGAGCATCTGCTCTTCAGTTTTCACGGCATCCCGGAACGGCATCTCCGCAAAGCCGACCCGACCGGCTGCCATTGTCTCCAGGTGGAAAACTGCTGCGAGGTTCCCAGTCCGGCGCACGCGACGTGCTACCGCGCGCAATGTTTCAAGACCGTCGCGGCGTTCGTCGCGAAGGCCGGCGTGCCGAAGGAAAAATACTCGGTCGCGTTCCAGTCGCGGCTCGGCAAGGAGCCGTGGCTGAAACCATATTCGGACATGGAGATTGAGAAATTTCCCGCGCGCGGCGTCAAGAAACTGCTGGTGATCTGCCCGGCGTTTGTCTCGGACTGCCTGGAGACGATTGAAGAAATCGGCATCCGTGGACGGGAATCATTTCTTAAGGCGGGCGGCGAAAACCTGACGCTGATCCCGTGCATGAACGAGCATCCGCAGTGGCTGATGGCGCTGGAAAAAATGGTCGAGCGGTTTTGAACGGGGGAAGTCGCCCCAGCCGGCTATTTATCCGCATTCGCGCCGCCGAATGGATGCTTGAACTTCAATTTCACCGTGTCCTGCAACATGCCGAAGAAGCCCTTTTTCTTTTTTGGCTGCGCGAGCCGGATTGGATCGCATTCGTGGCTGCAGAGGATGCACATAAAATGAGGCGGACCGCCCCGGCGCCGCAAAACATGGATGCAGGCATTGCACATCACCTCTTTGCAGGCGGGGCAACGGAATGTCGCCGCCGTTTCGGGGTGCCGCCGGCAGGAAACGACGCCATCGGGCAGAACCACCGGCGGCGGCAGGACTTGGTGCGGGCGCTCATATTTCGGGATGGCAATGTTGGCTTCGATGGATTCGACGAACAGTTCCACGTCGCCCAGCCGCAAGGTCTGGCCCGGATCCAGCCACGCCTCCATGACGGGTTCGCCGTTGATGAAAGTTCCGTTGGTGGACGAGCAGTCGCGCACATAAACGCCGTCGTTGGACAAAGCCAGCTCGCAATGCAAAGTGGAAATGGTCGGATGATCGAGGCAAAATTCGCATTCGGATTCGCGCCCGACCCGGTTCACGCCAAGGCGCAAGTCCAGTGCCTGCAGCCCGAGTCCTTCGGTTTTGACCAGAAGTTTTGCCATGGGTTGATTCTTTCCGGGAACTGAAAACAGACTGCAACAAAAAATCTTATACGTCGAGGAAAATTATCGAAGATTAACGCAAGGGATTTTTGGCGAAGGTAAATTCCTCCACGATCCTGCCGCCGCGCAGATGTTCCTGGATGATGTGCTCCAAGACTTCCGGCGTGCAGGAGTGATACCAGACGCCTTCAGGATAAACCACCGCCACCGGCCCGCGCACGCAGACGCGCAGGCAGTTGGCCTTGGTGCGATAGACCAGCGGCTCCGGGCCAACGAGATTTAATTCCTTTAGCCGCCGCTTCAAAAATTCCCAGGAGGCGAGGCTCGTTTCGCGGGTGCAGCATTTCGGCTCCGTCGCATCGGCACAGAGAAAGATGTGCCGGCGGAATTTTTCGAGGCCGAGGGTTGCCACGGCGGATTGGAGTTCGGAATTCATTTGTTGTTATGCGTGAAGACGGCGATCACGAAACCCTCGGTCAAATCGCGGCGGCACGGGCAGGATCCATCCAGCGCCCGTTGCTGAACCAACGGGCGGCTACAATCCCTCGTAGTATTCATCCGTCCCGGTTTCCGTGACGCCTTCAACCTGCACGCCGTTTTCCTGGAGGATTTTGGCAATGTCCGGCGCGACCCAGCGTTTGTCCCTACCCTTGTGGGCAACCGGCTTGATGCGATATTGGCCGAGCGCGTTGCTCTCCAACACCCCGCGCTCCTGCATGCGGGTCAGCAGCGGTTTGGCCCACTCGGGATTGTCGTGGAATTTTTTCTTGGTGCTCGCGCGCCGGGCGATCTCCTTGCCGCTGACAAACTGATCGCCCCAAGTCTGCAGAAATTGAAAAATCTCGCGCTCTTCTGAATCCATGTTTAGACAATAATGAAACCGGCCCGGAAGTCGAACACTTAAACGCCCGTCACTTCAGCTTGGCCGCCACAAACTGCGCCAGCTTCTGCGCGTCGGCGTTGAAGAGGCGGACGCCCTCGGCGGTCTTTTCGGTGGCCATCGCGTTTTCGTTGAACAGCCAGCGGAATTTCTTTTCGTCCAGCGGCAGCTTCTCGATCTGGCTGTTGCGCGCGATTTCGGGACTCAACTTCCGCGCGAGCGGCGCGGTGCTTTTCTGAAGTTCAGCGAGCAGGTTCGGGCTGATGGTCAACAGGTCGCACCCGGCCAGTTCCTGGATTTCGCCGACGTTGCGAAAACTCGCACCCATCACCTCGGTGGCGTGGCCGAACTTTTTGTAGTAGGAATAAATCTCCTTTACGGAAATCACGCCGGGATCTTCGGCGGGCGCAAACTCTTTTTTCTCCTTCGCCTTATACCAGTCCATGATGCGACCGACGAACGGCGAAATGAGTTTCACTTTCGCCTCGGCGCACGCGACAGCCTGCGCGAGCGAGAACAGCAAAGTCAAATTGCAGTTGATGCCGTCGCGCTGGAGGATTTCCGCCGCGCGGATGCCTTCCCACGTCGAGGCGATCTTGATGAGGATGCGTTCCCGCGCGATGCCGTGCGGCTGGTAAAGCTCGATAAAGTGCCGCCCTTTGGCAACGATTGCGTCCGTGTCAAATGACAGATTGGCGTCGGTCTCGGTCGAGACGCGGCCGGGAACGATCTTCAAAATTTCCAGCCCGAACAAAATCGTCAGGTCGTCGAGGACATGGGCCAGCAATTCCTGCCCCGCGAATTTCGACTTGTTGTCGGCGATGGCCTTGTCCACGAGAAACTGGTATTCCGGCATCTGCGCGGCCTTGAGGATCAGCGACGGATTCGTGGTGGCGTCGCGCGGCGCGAATTGTTTCAGCGATGTGAAATCGCCGGTGTCGGCGACGACGACCGTGAACTGCTTGAGTTGATCCAGTTGGGTGGTGGTGCTCATAAACTTGTTTCCGGCCAATGATACATACCGAACATGGTTGACGCGAGGATTCAACAACTCGATTTATACGGTGCACCCAATAGGAGTTTAACATCCAACCTGCTAATCCGTAGGCACAAAAAAATTTGTTGCAAGGTCTCCCTCTAATTGAAGGAGACCAGTTTCTCTTGAATTTTGGCGCTATTTCAATCAAGGGATTTTGCAAGAGGCATCTTCTGTTTATTTATCTCCTGCCAGCTGCGGAGCAAAGTGCATAAAGCCATCCTGCTGAATTTTCGCATACCGCAATCGAATCCTGTTTTGATACTGACACCGGCTTCCATAGGTGTCAATTATTTCAGTTTGAATCTCTCTAATTTGTCTGGCGGCGGTTGTCCATGGCCTCGATGGTTTGTTGGCAGGAAAGTCCAGGGAGGCTTTATATCACCGGAAATGGTCTCGCGCGCCAGATTTCCATTGGCGAATTCGGCAATGGTGCGGTCGTCCGAAAACTTCCCGAACGCGGCCATCTTCAAACCGCCTTGCGCACCCAGGCGTCCGGGTCGGCATACAATTCAACCAGCTTCCGATCCGTGTCGAGATAAGATTTCAGGCCCGCCAGATGCGTGTAATGATCCCGTGCGTCACAACCCGACTATCAATCGTTAACCATTCGATCTACAAGCAACCGGGCTGAAAGCCGATTACAGCTCAAATTACAGTTTATCAAATTCAACCACATGTATGGTTCGCTTATCGGACATATCAATTTCTTCTGGACTAAATCGACATCGCATCGAAACCGCCGTCCACAACGATCTCCGCTCCGGTGATGAAACTGCCCGCGTCCGACGCCAGCAGCAACGTTGCCCCGACGAGTTCCTGCGTTTCGCCGAAGCGCTTCATCGGCGTCTTGTCCAGGATCTGCGCGATGCGTTCGGGATTGAGCACCTTGCGGTTCTGTTCCGCCGGAAAAAATCCCGGTACCAGAATGTTCACGCGCACGCCCGCCGGCGCCCACTCGCGTGCGAGGTTTTTGGAAAGATTGTGCACCGCCGCCTTGGACGCCGAGTAGGTGAACACGCGCGACAACGGCGTGAGCCCGGACGCCGAGCCGAGGTTGATGATGCTGCCCTCACCTTTTTCCACCATGTGCTTGCCAAAAACCTGGCAGGAGAGCGCCACGCCCTTCAGGTTCACGGTGATGATTTTGTCGAACTCTTCTTCGGCAATGTCGAAGAACGGCGTCGGCGAATTGACCCCCGCGCCATTCACAAGGATGTCCACGCGCCCAAGTTTCTTCAGCACGTCAGCCAGCAACTGTTGCAAGCCTGACTTGGAAGTGGTGTCACACGAAAAGAATTCCGCCTTGCCGCCACCGTTGGCGATTTTTTCGAGGCGATCCCGGGCTTTCGCCGCGTCGCGCCCGACGAGGGCCACGGCGGCACCCGCGAGGGCCAGACCTTCGGCCATCTCACCACATAGCACGCCCGTGCCGCCGATGACGACCGCCACTTTGCCTTTGAGCGAAAAAAGCTCTGCTGGTGTTTTCATGATATTTTCATTATGCAAAATGATAGCCCAGCATGTGGTCGAACGACCGGTTCTCCATCATGACCACCACGATCGTTTTAATTGGGTCCAATTTGGCCATAAAATCTCCACGGTTCCGTTTCGCCGAGTGTTGTCATTTCAAAG
>Ga0182016_10004966_pt1 | contig 14511 bp, 11 predicted proteins | sample 712S2MmetaG_FD_120491 | JGI IMG/M metagenome (GOLD analysis project Ga0182016, IMG submission 120491) | Permafrost microbial communities from Stordalen Mire, Sweden - 712S2M metaG | ecosystem: Environmental > Terrestrial > Soil > Wetlands > Permafrost | place: Sweden: Stordalen | collected...
CGCAGGTCGTGCTGCACGTCGAGGGAGAGCCGGCCGCCGGAGTAGCGGCGCAGGAACGTGGCGCCGAAGTTTGCCGCCGCGATCGCCAGCAGCGCGATCGCCAGCGGCCAGATCGACTGCTTGTGCGTCACGATCACGTTGTCGACGATGTCCCGCTGGATCAGCGGGATGGCGGCGGTGAAGGCGGTGGCGAGCACCGCACCGACGGCCGCGAAGATGAAGTTGCGCCGGTACCGCCAGCAGTAGCCGGTCAGGCGGCGCAGCCACCGGTCTTGCTGTCCCCGTGCGCCGGGCCCCCGTGTGAGCCCCTGTACTGGTGAATACCCCGTTCGCCCGGCCCGGCCGGGGCGCGGAAGATGTCTGCGTAGTCTCATGGTTTCGTTAGCAACAATAAGCATCTGGCCCGCGAAATTCCCCTGGTTTTTTCGCCGTCCCGCCCCGCGCGTTGCGCGGCGTATGTCGCACCCGTTGGCTAGGGTCCGCAAGCATGCGGATGCTGCACACGTCCGATTGGCACCTTGGCCGCTCACTGCACCGGGCCGACCTCCGCCCGGCCCAGGCCGCCTACCTCGATCACCTCGTGGAGGTCGTCCGGTCCGAGAAGATCGACGCCGTGCTCGTCGCCGGTGACGTCTACGATCGCGCGATCCCGCCCCTGGACGCGGTGGCGCTGTGCGAGGACGGGCTGGTCCGGCTGCGCGACGCGGGCGCGCGGGTCATCGTGACCAGCGGCAACCACGACTCGGCGCCCCGGCTCGGCTTCGGCAGCTCGCTGGTCGACGCGGCCGGGGTGTACCTGCGGACCCGGGCCGGGTCGCTGGCCCAGCCGGTGCTGCTGGCGGACCGGCATGGGCCGGTCGCGGTCTACGGGGTGCCCTACCTGGAGCCGGACGCGGTCCGGGCCGATCTGCCGCATCCGCCCGGGCACAGCCCGGGCCACGACGACGCCGGGGACGCTATGCCCCGTGGGCACGCGGGCGTGCTCACCCGCGCGGCGGAGTGCATCCGCGCCGACGTGGCCGCCCGGGGCGGCGTCCGCTCGGTGGCCATGGCGCACGCCTGGGTCGCCGGCGGAGAGGCGAGCGATTCGGAGCGGGACATCTCGGTGGGCGGGGTCGGCCGCGTGCCCGCCGCCGTCTTCGACGGGTTCAGCTACGTGGCCCTCGGCCACCTGCACGGCCAGCAGACCCTCGACGAGCGGATGCGGTACAGCGGCTCGCCGCTGCCCTACTCGTTCTCCGAGGCCGGCCACACCAAGGGATCGTGGCTGGTCGAGCTGGGCGCGGACGGCGGCGCCCGGGTCGAGCGGGTGCCCGCGCCGGCGTTCCGCGCGCTGAACGTCCTGCGCGGCAAGCTCGCCGACCTGCTCACGTCCGCCGCGTACGACCGCTACGAGGCGGACTTCCTGTCGGTCGTGCTGATCGACAGGAGCCGCCCCGAAGGCGCCATGGAACGGCTGCGGCAGCGCTTCCCGCACGTGCTGGTGCTGGCCTTTGAGCCGGAAGGCGGCGCGGGTGGTTCCCGCGGCTACCGCGCGAAGATCGCCGGCCGGGACGACCTCACCGTCGCGGCCGAGTTCGTCGAGCACGTGCGGGCCAGCCCGGTCACGCCGGGCGAGCGCGAACTGCTGGCCGGGGCGTTCGAGTACGCCCGCCGGGCCGGCGGTACGGAGACACCCCCGGACCGCGCCCTGCCCCAGACGGCGCTGCCCGAGACGGCGCTGCCCCAGATGGCGGGCGCGCAGCCGGGGGAGGAAGGCTGATGCGGCCGCACCTGCTCCGGGTCACGGCGTTCGGTGCGTTCGGCGGCACCGCGGAAGTCTCCTTCGACGATCTCGCCGGCTCCGGGCTCTTCCTGCTGCACGGGGAGACCGGAGCGGGCAAGACCACCTTGCTCGACGCGATCGGGTTCGCGCTGTACGGCCGGGTGCCCGGCGAGCGGAACAAGACCAAGCGGCTGCGCTCGGACCACGCGGGCGCCGCGGTCCGCACCGAGGTGACGTTCGAGACCACGATCGGCGACCGGCATCTTCGCATCACCCGCCGCCCGCAGCAGGACCGGCCCAAGGTGCACGGCGCCGGCCTGACCAGTGAGCCCGCCAAGATCCTGCTGGAGGAGGAGCGCGGCGGCCGCTGGCACACCGTCTCCACCCGGGCCCGGGAGGCGGACGACGAGATCGCCGACGCCATGGGCATGTCGGCCGAGCAGTTCTTCCAGGTTGTCCTGCTGCCGCAGGGTGAGTTCGCCAAGTTCCTGCACGCCGACGCCGATGAGCGCCGGGCGCTGCTGCAGAAGCTGTTCCGCACCGACCGGTTCCGCACCGTCGAGGCCTGGCTGGCCGAGCGGCGCAAGATGACCCGGGACCAGGTCGAGAAGGCGGATCAGGCACTGGCCACGCTCGCCGCGCGGATCGCGCAGGTGGCCGGCACCCCCCTCCCCGGTGTGTCCCTGGCCAGCTCCGGCCTCTCCGGTGCGGCTCTGCCCGTGCCCGGCGACGGCCCAGGGCCGCCCGCCGGCTGGGCTGATGCGCTCGCGGCCGAGGCGGAATCCGGCCGCGCCGCCGCCGCCCAGGCCGCCGCGGCCGCCCGGCAGGCACTGGACGCGGCCCGCGCCGCCGAGGCCGACACCCGGGCCCTGGCCGGCCGGCAGGGCCGCCGCGCCACGCTGCTGGCCCGCGGTGATGAGCTGCAGGCCCGTGCGCCGGAGCGGGACGCGCTGCGCCAGGAAACCGACGGGGCCCGGCGCGCCGCCGAGATCGCGAAGGTCTTTGACGATGCTGAACATGCCGAAGCGCACCTGGCTACCTCGCGCGACGCCGAAGCCGGTGCCCGTACTGCCGCCGCCCCGGCCGGCCTGCCGGATATGGCCGGCGCCGCGGACTTCCGGGCGGCGGAGCAGCAGCGGCGCGAGCACATTGGGCAGCTGACGGCGCTCCGCGAGGTGGCCGGGCAGGCCGATGCGGAGGACGCGAACGCGGCCGCCGCCGCTGAGCGGGCGGCGGCGCGGGCCCGGGATATCGACACGGCCCGGCAGGCCCTCGCGGATCAGCAGGCGCGGCTCGAGGACCTGACCGGCCGGCGGGACGCCGCCCAGCGGGCCGCCACCCGGCTCCCGGCCGTCCAGGCCGACGCGGAACGCCAGCGCGCCGCCGCCAGCGACGCGGCCCAGCTGGCGGAGGCCTGCGCCGGTCAGCGCGATCTGCACTCCGAACGCGAGACCGCCCGCGAGATCGCCAACGATCTCGCCGAACGGGCGCTGCTCATCCGCCGGGAACGGATCGACGGCATGGTCGCCGAGCTGGCCGCCAGCCTGGTCGACGGGACGCCCTGCCCGGTGTGCGGCTCGCAGGACCACCCGGACAAGCCCGAGATCCAGACTCGCCGGGTGACGCACCAGGAGGAAGAGCAGGCCGTGGCCGAGGCGGACGCCGCCCGGGAGACCGTGGCCAAGCTGAACAGCGAGCTGGCGGGTCTCGCGGCCCTGGCGGGCGACTTCGCCGGGCGGCTCGCCGCAGCAGGGGTCACGGATCCGGCGCTCGGCGAGGCCGGCGTTCTCCCGCACCAGGCGGCCCCGCCCGTTCCCGTCGGCTCCTCCGCCGTTCCCGTAGGCCGGCTCGGTCTTTTCGGTGATTCCCGCGCTGCCCACGGGGCGGCCCCCGTAAGCGCCGGCGCTCCTGGCAGCGGCGCTCCTGGCAACGGCGCTCCTGGCAACGGCGCTCCTGGCAACGGCGCTCCCGGTGGCAGCGCTCCCGGTGGCAACGGCGCTCCGGGTGGCCGGGCCCCGGGCGCGGCCACGATCGCCGGGCTGCACAACCTGGCCGCCGGCCTCGCCGCCGCGGCGGACGCGCTTGAAGCGGAGGCCGGTGCGCTCGCCGCCGAAGCCGGGCAGCTCAGCCGATACGACGCTGACCTGGGCGGGCTGCGGACGGCGGTCGCGGAGACCGAGAAGCGGCTCAGCGCGCTGGCCGAGCAGCAGCAGGCCGCGCTGGCCGAGGCCGCCGCCGCGTGGGACCGCGCCGCCGGGCACCGGGCGTCGCTGCTGCGCCAGCTCGGCGGGGCTCCCGACCTGGAGGCGGCCCTGGCCACCGCGGCCGGGCTGGCCGACGCGCTCGCCGCGGCCGCCAGCGCCACCGAGGCGGCAGCGGCGGCGGCCGAGGCCGCGGCCCAGGCCGAAGCGGGAGCCGCCCGGGCGGCGGCCGGGGCGGGGTTCGAGGACGTGCCAACGGCGCGCGCGGCCCAGCGGTCCCCGCAGTGGCGCGCCGAACAGGAACAGGCCATCCGGGCCTACGAGGCCGAAACCGTATCCGTCACCGCGCAGCTCGCCGATCCCGAGCTGGACGTGCCGCTGGATCCGGCCGCCGACCTGGCGGGCGCGCAGGAGGCGGTCAGGCTGGCCGCCGAGCGGCACGACGCGGCGGTCACCGCGCTGGGCCTGGCCCGGGACCGGGCGGCCACCCTGGCCGGGCTGGCGCCCCAGTTCGCGGCCGAACGGGCCGCGCTGGAGCCGCTGCGCGAGCGGGCCGAGGAGGCCCGCCGGCTGGCTGACCTGGCGGGCGGCCAGGGCGCGAACACGCTGAAGATGACGCTGTCGGCGTTCGTGCTCGCCGCCCGGCTGGAGGAGGTCGCGGAAGCGGCCAGCCAGCGGCTGCTGACGATGACGGCGGGCCGCTATTCGCTGGCGCACACCGACGCGCGGCGCGGGGGCGGCGGCCGTTCCGGGCTCGGCCTGCTGGCCTGCGACAGCTGGACCGGCCTGGAACGCGACACGAGCACGCTGTCCGGCGGTGAGACGTTCCTGGCCAGCCTGGCGCTCGCGCTCGGCCTCGCCGACGTCGTCACCGCGGAAGCCGCGGGGGTCGCGATCGAGGCGCTGTTCGTCGACGAGGGGTTCGGCAGCCTGGACGAAGACACCCTGGAAGAGGTGATGAACGTGCTCGACGGGCTGCGCGAGGGGGGCCGGATGGTCGGCATCGTCAGCCACGTCAGCGAGCTGCGCCAGCGGATCCCGGCCCAGATCCACGTCCGGAAGGGACGTAGCGGCAGCAGCGTGGAACTCATCCAAGCCTAGGGCCGCGGCCGCTTGGCCCGGCCGCCGGGCGGAATCTTGGCCGGGCCGACGTCAGGCCCCGGGAGCGTCGTCGAAGCTCGCGAAGTAGGCCGCGGCCATATCTTTGTCGCCGTGCCCCTGCGCGGCCGCCCGGCCGTATCGTTCCGCCGCTGCCGACGCCACATCCATGTGCAGCCCAGCCGCCTCGCCGGCCTCCTTGATGAGGCGGGCATCCTTCCCGCCCAGCGTGAGGCTGAAGCTCGGCGTGTAGTCGCCGTCGATGATCGCCCGCGCCTTCAGGTGCAGGTACGGGGAGTCCGCCAGGCCGCCCTTGATGGCTTCCAGGAAGGCTTCCGGATCCACCCCGAGGGCGCGGGCGAGCGCGACCGATTCGCCGGCCGCGACAGTAAGCGCCGCGATCCAGCTGTTGGTGACCAGCTTGAGCCGGGTCGCCGCGCCTGCCTCGGCCAGCCAGATCGTCTTGGTCCCGATCGCGTCGAACACCGGCCGGACGCGTTCACGGATGCTGTCGCTGGCGTCATCCGGGCCGCCGGCGAACACGGTGAGCTTGCCCTCCTCGGCGGGTTTGCGGGTGCCCAGTACCGGCGCGTCGAGGAACACCAGCTCCCGGTCCCGCGCGAGCTCGGCCAGCTCGTCCAGCCAGGAGATGCCGACGGTGGCCGTCTGCACCCAGATCTGCCCGGGGGTGAGCCCGGGACCGGCCGCCGTCATCACGTCGAACACGGTCGGCCCGTCGGAGAGCATGGTGATGATGATGTCCGCCCCGCGGACCGCGTCGGCCGGGTCGTCGCACAGAGCCGCGCCGTCGGCCTCCAGCGGCTCAGCCTTGCTGGCGGTCCGGTTCCAGGCGCGCAGCGATATCCCGGCTTTGAGCATGTTCCGGGCCATCCCGGCGCCCATCAGCCCGGTTCCCAGCAGTGCAACCGACGCTTCTGACGCAGCCTGCTCTGTCATTCCGTGCCTTTCTGGAGACCGCCGGCCCGTTCCGCAGTCCGGGCTGAGCGTTCCGCGGCCGCAGGGACCAGGGCCCGGCTGATGCCGGCCCGCTCGCTACCGTAGCGCCGCGCGTTTGGACGCATCACCCGGGACGACGCACCATGAGGTGATGCCCCTGCGACCCGCCGCACGCCTGGCCGGGCTCAGCCCGCGCCGCCGTGGGCTGCTGGCCGTCATCGCGCTGGTCGTCGTCGCCCTCGCTGTCGGCGGTGTCCTGCTGGCTGGCCGGGGCAGCAACACGCCCGGTGATCCGGCCGCCTCCCGGCCCAGCTATGTACTGCTCGTCCCGGGCTACGGGGGCAGCACCACGGCGCTCAGCCAGCTGGCGGCGCGGATCCGGGCGACGGGCCGGACCGCCACCGTCGTGCCGCTGGCCGGGAACGGTACCGGTGACCTCCAGGTCCAGGCGCGAGTGCTGAACGGCTACGTGAACCAGGCGCTGCGCGATGGCTCGGGCCCCGGTCACGGTGATCGGCTACTCGGCCGGCGGCGTGGTGGCGTGGCTGTGGGACGCCGATTTCAGGGCGGCCGGCAAGGTGCGGCGGTTCATCACCCTGGGTTCCCCGCTGCACGGCGCGAACCTGGCCGCGCTCGGCGCGGCGTTCGTCCCGGGGGAGTGCCCCACCGCGTGCCAGCAGCTCGTGCCGGGCAGTGCCCTGCTGACCGCGCTGCAGGACTCCCCGGCCGGGCGGCCCCCGTGGCTGTCCCTGTGGACCACTGACGACCAGGTCGTCCAGCCCCCCGACTCGGCCCGGCTGGCGGGGGCGGTCAACGTGCCCCTGCAGTCGGTCTGCCCCGGGGTGAGCATCCAGCACGGCCAGCTCCCGACCGACCCGCTCGTGGTCGGCATCGTGCTGCGCTCCCTCAGCAGCAACACCGTTTCCGCGCCGCTGCCCGGCCAGTGCCATTCCCTGCAGGCCCTCGGCAGCCGCTAGCCCGGAACGCAGGTGACCCCCATCGGCGAGCGTTACCTTTCGGCGTCGATACTCGTCATCAGAATCGCGGCGTGGAGACCGTGGCCTTCAGGGCGGGGAGGAAACGCCGCTTCACCCTCCTGTTATGTCAGCGGCGGTCGCTAGCGTGTTCGTATGTCCCGGTACCGTCTGCTTCCTTCGCCTGCCCAGGAGGCGGTGCTGCGGGAGCATTGCGGGCATGCCCGGTTCGTGTGGAATCTCGCGGTCGAGCAGCATCAGCTTTGGCGGCCCGGCAGGAAGAACGCTCCCGGCTACCTGGAGCAGTGCAGGCAGCTGACCGCCGCGCGCAGGGAGCATGCCTGGCTGCGTGTGGGCAGCCAGATGGTTCAGCAGCAGGCATTGCGGGATTTCGCGCGGGCCATGGCGAACTTCTTCGGCGGGACACACTGCAGGCCGTCGTGGCGCAAGACTGGCCGGGATGAGGGCTTTCGTATCGTCGCGGTGAAGCCCGCGCATGTGCGGCGGCTGTCCCGCAACACGGGCGTCGTCTGGGTGCCCAAGGCCGGCTGGGTGCGGTTCCGCTGGTCCCGCGCCGTTCCGGACTGCAAGTCCTACCGTGTCACGCTGGACCGTGCCGGTCGCTGGCACGTCGCGTTTGCTGCCATCCCACAGCCCATCCCCGGGCCCCGCAACGGGGAGACCGTGGGCGTCGACCGGGGTGTGGCCGTCAGCGCGGCGCTGTCGACGGGTGAACTGTTGACGGTGCCCCGGCTGAGCCCTCAGCGACAGCGGCGGCTGGTCCTGCTTCAGCGCAGGCTGGCCCGCGCCAGGCGCGGCAGCTGCCGGCGCGTCCGCATCAAGGCAGCCATCGGCCGCCTGAGAGCCCGTGAGGCGGACGCGCGGAAGGACTGGTGCGAGAAGGTCTCCACGGACCTCGCGCGCCGGTTCGACGTGATCCGGGTTGAGGATCTGCGCATCGCCAGCATGACGCGCTCGGCCAAGGGGACCACCGAGGCACCGGGTCGGAACATCCGGGCCAAGGCCGGGCTGAACCGGGAGATCGCCGCGTCCGGCTGGGGCCTGCTGGCCAGGCGCCTGGAGGACAAGGCCCCCAGTCGGATCGAGAAGATCAACCCCGCGTACACGAGCCAGCGGTGCTCGGCGTGCGGGCACATCGCAGCGGAGAGCCGCAAGAGCCAAGCCCACTTCGCCTGCGTAGCCTGCAACTACGCCTGCAACGCTGACGTTAACGCGGCCAGGAACATCGCGGCGGGGCACGCCGTGACTGCGCGGGGACGCCTGTTGCCCGATCCCGGTGCGCATCGTCCGCGCCGCGCAGTTCCACGAGTTTGTGGCCCAGCTGCTGGAGTGGGGCACGCAGGGCGACGTGGCCTAATCCCGGAGACGCGGACGCAGATCGTCTCGGCCCGGACGGTGGCCGAAGTAGTCGCCGACATCGCCACCTCCGACGGCGGCCCGGGCCCAGATCGTGGAGATCGCCGGGCCGCGCGAGGAGGACCTGGCTCAGCTGGCCATCATGCTGGCCGCGCGCCGCGGGACGCCGGTCAAGGTCCAGGCCGTACGCAACCCGGCCGACCCCGACGCCGACATGCAGGCCACGGGCGGCCTGCTGCCCGGCCCGGGGGCGCGGCTGGCCGGTCCGACGTTCCAGGAGTGGCTCGACCAGCAGTAGCGGCCACGCCGGCACACTAGTTTGTGCGCGAACTCATTAGCATCACCAGCACCAGGCGCCCCGCCAGGCGTGATCAGCGCACCGGCCCATGGGCCATTACCTCGATAACCTTTTAATGACTCAGGCTTTACGCGATGAGGAGCCCGTCACGCGGTGATGTCCTTCGTGGCGAGGTTGGCCCAGGCTGCGGCCAGGAATACCGCCACGTATACGGCCTGGATGGCGAAGCCCCGCTGGATATCTCGCCAGAAGATCGGCTGCCGGAAGAAGTCGATCCAGGCCAGCCAGTATCGGGTCGGCAGATAGGGCTGGATGACGGACGCGGAGTTCAGCGTCACCAGCACCTCACTGGCCACCAGCGCCGCGAGCGCCCCGATGGCCGCGCCGAGCGCCGAATCCGCCACCGTGGACAGGAAGAGCGCGATCGCGGCCACCCCGAGCATCGAGACCGTGATGAACCCGACCGCCCACCCGACCCGCTCGGCCACCTGCAGCAGCGTCAGCGGGGCGCCGGACAGTGACGTGATGCTGGACCCGGGCTGGACCCCGGCCGTCGGCGCACCGCCGGTGATGATGCCGCCCGGCGCGGTACTGCCCGGCTGAGTCACGGCCGCAGGCGCACCGGGCCCGAGCAGGAAGACGCCGGTCAGGTACGAGGTGACGGTCACCGCGACCACCGCGAACAGGACGAACGTGGTCAGGGCCGCCAATTTGGAGATCAGCAGCCTGGTCCGGCCGACCGGGCGGACCAGCAGGTAGCGCAGTGTCCCGCTGGCGGCCTCGCCGGCGATCGAGTCCCCGGCCACCACCGCGACCGACACCGGCAGGAACACCGGCAGCACCAGGGCCAGGGCCGCCGCCGGGTACAGCTTGCCGTCGGTCAGTACGGCGGACAGGAAGGCGCTGCCCTGGCCCGGCGGGGGCGCGATGTGAGTGACCGCCACGAACACCGCGACCAGCAGCGGGAGGGCGCAGATGAGCAGCACGCTGATCCAGGTCCGCGGGCGGCTGAACAGCTTGTACAGCTCGACGGCCATCATCGGCGCGCTCCGGGTACCGCCGTGTCACCCTCGGCGCCGGGCGGCGGCCCGTTCCCGGTTCCTGTCCCGGTCCCGGCCGCGGGCCCCTCAACCTGGTCACTTCCTGCGCCGGTGACCTCCAGCACGACCTCCTCCAGGGTGCGGATCTGCGGCCCGATCGACGAAACGCGGACGCCCGCCCGGACCAGCTGCGCGTTCAGTGCCGCGGCGTCCGGATGACGGACCACCAGGCGGGTGCCGTCCCGGTGCTCGACCTCCCCGTTGAGCAGCGCCGCCACCTGGCCTGCATCCGGGCTGTCGACCAGGACCCGGCCGGTAGGGGCGCGCAGGGTATCGAGGCTCTCCTGCAGGACAAGCCGCCCGCGATCGAGGATCCCGACCCGGGTGCACTGCTGCTCCACCTCGGCGAGCAGGTGGCTGGACAGGAAGATCGTCACCCCGTCCTGGCTGAGGTCCAGCAGCAGCTGCCGGGTGTCCCGGATACCGTGCGGGTCCAGGCCGTTGCCCGGCTCGTCGAGGATCAGCAGCCGGGGGCGCCGGACGAGCGCGGCGGCCAGGCCGAGGCGCTGGCGCATGCCCAGCGAGTACGCCTTGACCGGGCGGCGGTCGATGCCCGCCAGGCCGACCTGCTCCAGCGCGTTGTCGATCCGCCGTCGCCGGGTCCGCCGGTCGCCGCGGGGGCCGGCCGCGTCGAGCAGCTTCAGGTTCGTCCGCCCGGACAGGTTCGGGTAGGCGGCTGGCCCTTCCACCAGCGCGCCGACGTCCCGCAGGACCCGGCTTGCGTGCCGGGGCATCCGGCAGCCCATCACCTCGATCTCGCCGCTGGTCGCGAAGACCAGCCCGAGCAGCATGCGGACCAGCGTGGTCTTGCCGGATCCGTTGGGCCCGAGCAGGCCGTAACGATCACCCTCGCGGACGTCGATGTCGACGGAACGGACCGCTGTGACGCTGCCGTACCGCTTGGTCAGTGACCTGGTGGTAATCAATAGCCCTCGCCTGGTCTGGCCACCAGCTCCTCGGCGGCCTGCTCGAGGACCTGGCGGTCGGCCAGGCCGGCCAGGAGGTAGATGCCCCGGAAGTAGTACTGATACGAGGGGAAGTACGGGCGTATCAGCACCACGGTGATCAGCGGCGCGCTGGCCACGACCCCGCAGCCGGTGGCGGTCTCCAGCGGCGTGCCGCCCGCCGCTTGCGCCTCGCTGAGCAGGTGGAAGCCGGTGCTGCCGTGCAGGGCGAGCACCGCGAACGTGGCCAGTCCCTTGCCGTAGACGCCGACCGGCAGCAGGGCCGGGACGAGGTCCTGCGGCCGCCCGGCCAGGGCCTCCGGCAGCAGCTGCGGGTCCAGGTTGTTCAGCACCCCCTGCAGGCTTTTCGCTGTGGTGGTGGTGAAGCCGGTACCGGGGCCACGCTGCGGGGTGAGGATGGCCCGGTCCGGTGTCCAGGGACTCACCTGGAAGAACTGGGTTTCCAGCGCTGGGTGCCGCGCGCCGCGGCTGAGGATCTGGACCGCCAGCGGCAGCCCGTTCGCCGTATCGGCCCAGATGTCGATCTGGCCGATGGTGGATGCCGGGTCGGCCGGAACCACCCGCAGCCCGGAGGCAGTCAGTCCGGCCAACCGCCGGGGCGGCAGCACGGTCATCCTCGCCGACGTCCCGGCCTCCTGCAGCAGCCGGCTGGCCAGGGCCGGCGGGAGAAGATCCGCGGCCCGGGGCAGCCGGATCCCGGGCTGGCCGACGATGCGGGTCAGCAGCTCGCTGCCCGAATCCCAGATGTAGGTGGACCGCGGCGTCTGGTAGGTGTCCCGCTCGCCGGTATCGGACAGCACGTCGACCCGCCAGCTGTCCGGTGCGGCCTGCCAGACCTCCATCTTGGTCACCCCGTCCAGCAGCGAGGTGACGTCGCTGAGGCCGGTCAGGGACGGCAGGCCGAAGGTGGCGTCGCTTTCGGCGTAGCCGGAGTAGGACAGCCTGGCCGAGGCCAGGATCCGCGCGCGCAGCTGGCCCGCGGTCACCGCCGGGGCGCTGACCGGCAGGGCACTGGCGATCGCGGGGAGCGCGCAGAGCACGGCCACGCCCAGAACGACCAGGCCCCATCGCCATCCGGCCTTGCGGCGGATCACGCCCACCGGCCGCGCCCAGCGGCCCGCCCGGACCCGGCCGCCCGTGCGGTCAGGCCGTCCAGCGGGAGGATTCCGCCGTTCTGTCCTGCGCTCACGGCATAACGGTACGATAACCCCCCGGTTACGGGGAGGTCCGGAGCCGACTTCTGTACTGGCTCTGACCGGCCATCGGGCGGGATGAGCCGTCTCGCCCGGTAGCCACGCGGGTAACTGGTTAGCGTCCCCCGTGGTTACCGCGAGGGCCGCCGCACACCGACCCGACTGGAGGAGCGATGGCCGAGAACGTGACCGACAACCAGGGAAAGAGCCGTTACGAGGCGCACGATGACGGCGAGCTGGCCGGGTTCGTTCAGTACGAGCGCGCCGGGGACACGATCATCCTGGTCCACACCGAGACGGAGCCCCGGTTCCGGGGTGAGGGCCTGGCCGGCCGCCTGGTGCAGGCCTGCCTCGACGACGTCAGGAAGCAGGGCCTGAACGTGGTGCCGCTCTGCCCGTATGTGCGGGACTGGATGGCCGCTCACCCCGGCTACGCCGACCTGGTGCCGGCCGAGGACCGCGCCGACTTCGGTCTCTGACTACGGAACGATCCCCCGGCCGGAGCCGGCCCGGGAAGAAAGGACACTCATGAAGGCATGGCGGCTGACCATGGCGGGCGGCTCGTTCCGACTGGAAGACGTGCCCGACCCGGTACCCCGGCCCGGCGCGGTCATTGTCCGGGTGCACGCCGCCCCGCTGGTGAGTTACCTGCGCGCGTACGTGTCCGGCACGCTCCCGGGCTACCACCCGCCGGAGGAGACGTTCACTCCCGGCACCAATGCCGTCGGGGTCATCGAGCAGGTTGGGCCGGGTGTCTACGGCTTGACGCCGGGGCAGCGGGTGCTGGTCTCAGGCCACCTCACCGCGGCGGAGAACGTCCCCGAGCCGGCCCAGGCCCTGCTGGCCATGACGGCTGAACCGGCGTCCGCCGCGCTACTGGAGGACTGGCGCGATGGCACGCTGGCCGAGCTGGTCGCGGTGCCTGCCGCCGCTGTGACGCCGGTCCCGGCCGGACTGGGCTCCGTGCCGAGTACTCAGCTGGCCGCGGTGATCCGCTGCCTGGTTCCCTACGGCGGGCTGCTGCGCGGCCGCCTCGCCGCCGGAGAAACCGCGATCGTCAACGGCGCGACCGGCGCGTTCGGCACCGCCGGGGTACACGTCGCCCTGGCCATGGGCGCGGCGCGTGTCGTCGCGGCCGGCCGGAACGAGGCGGTGCTGGCCGCCTTGGAGGGGCTGGACCGGGTCGCCGCCGTCAAGCTGACCGGTGATGCCGCCGCCGACACCGATGCTCTGCGGGCCGCGGCCGCCGGGGGAGACAGCGCCGTGGGAGAGACGCGCGACAAGGGCGCAGCCGGGAAGGGTGCAGCCACAGCGGGAGCAGATTGTGCGCTGGATATGGTGGGCGGCGCCGGCTCGGCCGAGGGCACCCTCGCCACCCTCGGGGCCCTGGCCCGCGGCGGGCGCTTGGTACTGATGGGCAGCATGAGGATCCCGCTGCCCATCGACTACACCCAGCTGATGCTGACCAACCGTGAAATCATCGGCAACTTCATGTACCCGCGCACTGCTTCCCGGCAGCTCCTGCAGCTGGCCGCGGCGGGCCTGCTTGACCTGGGCCATATCCAGCTGGCGACCTTCGGCCTGGCGGCCCTGGAGGCCGCTATGGACGCCGCTGCGGTGCCCGGTGCCCCGCTCGTGGTCGTGACCACCGCCAGCAGCACCGCCTGAGCCCGCGGCGCCCCCGCAGGCAGGCGTGGCGGCTGGCGGCCGCCGGTCTCGACGACGCCCAGCCCCAGCCGCATCAGGCCGCCAGCAGGCCCAGGATCCGGGTCCAGGTATCTTCCGTGGCGGCCTGGCTGAACGCCGCGGTGCCGGGCCAGAAGAAAGCGTGTTCCGCCCCTGGGCAGGTGACCAGCTCATGATCGATGCCGGCCTGCGCCAGGGCAGCACCGATCTGGGCGCGCTGGCCCGCGTCGATGAGCGCGTCGTTCTCACCGACGACGTAGAGAATCCGGCCGGTGATGCCTGGCGTTGGGTCGAGGGTGGGCTCCGGCTGGCTCAGCGGAATGTCCGTCGTGGGCAGCCAGCCGCCGTAGATGACCGCGGTCCGGCTGATGGGCCGCCGGCAGGCGGCGAGGTAGGCCAGCTCAGGCGGCTTGCGTCGCGTTCCGCGGGCCGCTTCCGCCGCGGCGGGCGGACGCGGGCAGCACCCGGCGCAGGAACTGCCCGGTGAGCGACCCCGGGACCGCGGCGACCTGCTCGGGCGTGCCCTCGGCGACGATCGTGCCGCCGTCGGGACCACCTTCTGGTCCCAGGTCGATGACCCAGTCGGCCGTCTTGATCACGTCGAGGTTGTGCTCGATGACCAGCACCGTGTTGCCCCGGTCAACCAGCGAGTGCAGCACGGCGAGCAGCTTGCGCACGTCCTCGGGGTGCAGGCCGGTGGTCGGCTCGTCCAGCACGTAGCTGGTCCGCCCGGTGGAGCGCTTCTGCAGTTCCGCGGCCAGCTTCACCCGCTGGGCCTCACCGCCGGACAGCGTGGTCGCCGACTGGCCGAGCCGCACGTAGCCCAGGCCGACCTCGGCCAGGGCGCGCAGCCGGCGGGCGATCCGCTCGATCGGAGCGAAGAACTCCGCCGCCTCC
>Ga0182016_10004971_pt1 | contig 14498 bp, 17 predicted proteins | sample 712S2MmetaG_FD_120491 | JGI IMG/M metagenome (GOLD analysis project Ga0182016, IMG submission 120491) | Permafrost microbial communities from Stordalen Mire, Sweden - 712S2M metaG | ecosystem: Environmental > Terrestrial > Soil > Wetlands > Permafrost | place: Sweden: Stordalen | collected...
CGCGGCCGCCTCGCTCGACGAGGCGCTGGCCGGGGCCGAGGTCGTGGTCTTGGCGACGCCGGTGGCCGCCACGGTCGCCCTGCTCGAGGCGTTGCGGCCGCTGCCCGAGGCGACCCTCGTCACGGACACCGCGTCGGTGAAGGGCCCGGTCGCGGCCGCGGGGCGGGGCGTGCCGGCGTTCGTCGCGGGGCATCCCATCGCGGGCAGCGAGCGCAGCGGCCCGTCGGCCGCCCGCGCCGGCCTGTTCCGGGGCCGCGCGTGGGCGCTCGTGCCTTCGGGCGATCGAGCGCTCGACGGGCGCGCCGAGGAGTTCGTGCGGTCGCTCGGGGCGCAGCCGTTCGCCGTGACGGCCGACGAGCACGACGCCGCGATCGCCTTGACGTCGCACCTGCCGCAGGTGCTGTCGACGGCGCTGGGCGCGGCGCTGGCGCAGCGGCTCGGCGAGCCCGCGGTGGCAGGCCTGTGCGGGCCGGGCATCGCCTCCCTGCTGCGGCTTGCGGACTCGCCCTGGGGGGTGTGGGCCGCCATTTTGGATGCCAACGCGGCCGCCGTGGCGCAGGAAGTTCGCGCTTTCGCGGCTATACTGCGCACCGTCGCCGACGAGGTCGAGGCGCACGATGCCGGCGCGCTGGCCGCCCGGTTCGCTGCGGCCGGTTCGGTCCGGGCGCGGCTCGGTACGAACGACGTCGCCGCCGGTTCCGTTACTCGGGACACGCCATCTTTCTGAGGTACTTCATGTCGCAGCGCAGCATCGTCACCGCCCTCGCCGTCGCGTTCGCGGCCGCCGCCTACGTGGCGCCGGCGTACGCGCAAGGCACGTACTACATCCCGCCCAAACTGGCCAAGCAAGGAAAGGCGACCTCGCCGAACTCCGGCCCCGGCACGGTCGTGGTGAAGGTCCTCGTCAACGCGGACGGCACGTTCAAGGTCCAGGACGTCATCAAGTCGACCAACCACGGCAACGACAAGGCCGCGCTGGAGATCGCCGCTTCGTCGAAGTACAAGCCGGCCACGCGCGGGAACAAGCCGATCTTAGCTTTCTACGACTACACGCTGAAGTTCACCGCCTCGTCGGTCACGTCGGTTGATGAGGACGAGGGTTCGGGCGCGCTGGCCGACATCGACAAGGACATTCGCGGCGGCAACTACACGACCGCGAAGTCGGCGCTGGAGCAGTACATCGCCGTGCACCCGGGCGACGCGCAGGCACAAGGCCTGCTGGGCGTCACCGACACCTACATGAAGGACTACGAGGGCGCCGTCAAGGCGTTCGACGGCGCGGGCACGGTGCCGGCGAAGGACGCGCCGAGCGCTGCTCTCGCCTACGTCCTCTACGCCCAGCAGCAGGCCAACGCGAAGAACGGCCCGGCCGCGGTGGACGCCGCCAAGAAGGGCGTGCAGTACGCGCCGACGTTCGCGAGCTATAACGTGCTCGGTTACGCCCAGCAAGTGAGCGGGGACTATCCGTCCGCGATCGAGTCGTTCCAGAAGGCGCTCTCGCTTGCGGCCGCCGATTCGACCGCGACGCCGAAGAGCAAATCGGTGATCGAGGCGAATTTGGCGACGGCGTATGCCTCGTCAGGCGATCTCGACAAGGCGAAGGCAGCCGCCGCGCAAGCCGTCAAGCTCGACCCGTCCTCGACGGCCGGCAATGCGGCGATCGCCGCGTACTACTTCAAAAAGGGCCAGGACGCGGCGAAGGCGGGTAATCTGGCGGACGCGGCCACGAACTACGAGTCCGGCGCGCAGGCCTCTCCTGCCGACGCGGTTGCGCTCTACACCGAAGCCTCGCTCGCGTACCTCAATTTGAAGCCGAACGCCGATCCGGTGAAGGCGCAGGCCGACGCTCAGAAGGCCCTGGCCATCGAGCCGGACAACGCACGGGCGAACTTCCTCGCGGGCATCGCGCTCGCGGACCAGGGCAAGTCGAAGGACGCGTTGACGTATCTCAATAAGGCCGACGCAGCAGCGAAAGCCCAGAACGACACCGCGCTCGCGACGCAAATCGAGACGAACATAAAACAACTCTCGGGAACCAAGTAGGCGACCGAGGAATCGAACACGGGCGGCAGAAATAGCACGACCTCGCGACGGGTCTCTGGCGTCGCTCAAACCCCCGTTCACCCCACTTCGGCCTTAGTTGGAGGCGGCGCACAGCGTGGATATCTTCGGCGGATTCGTTAACTTCCTGATTCGAGGCGGCCCGGCAATGATCGGGTTGCTCATCTGTTCGGTCATCGCGGTGGCGATCGTGATCGAGCGGCTCTGGTTCTTTGCCCAGCAGCACGGCGACACGACCGCGCTCCTGCGCCAGATCGGCCAAAAGATCGAGCAAGACGACATTACCGGCGCGATCAAGATCTGCGACGGGAACAAGGGGATGCTGCCGAAGATCTTGCGCTTCGGCCTCGAGCGCGGCCGCAAGGGACGCGCGGACATCACCGACGCCCTGTCGATCGCGCTGATGAAGCACCTTAACTCGCTCGAGCGCAACTTGAGCGTCATCGGCACCATCGCCGTCATCGCGCCGTTCGTCGGTCTCTTCGGAACCGTCCTCGGCATCATTCACGCGTTCGACGACATCGCCCTGAAGGGCAACTCGACGCCGGCCGTCGTGGCCGCGGGCGTCGGCGAAGCGCTGATCACGACGGCGGCCGGTCTGTTCGTCGCCGTTCTGTCGGTCATTTTCTTCAACTACTTCAAGGCGCGCATCAAGGCGTATAACCAGGAGATGATCGTCGCCGCCAATCAGCTGGCGGAGATGCTCCACTTCCACAACATCGGCGAGCCCATCCCGACCGATCTCTACAAGCCGACCCAGGGCGGCGCGGCCGCTCCGGCACCGGCGAAGTAGCCGTCACAGGCTAGGGGCTCGGCGCGATATATGGGCATGAACGCAGCGCAGCAAGACTCGGAGGTCATGGCCGAGATCAACATTACGCCCTTCACGGACGTCCTGCTGGTCCTGCTCATCATCTTCATGATTCTGGCTGCGCTCGTTACCCCGCCCGGCTTCCAAAAAGAGCTGCCTAACCACACGAACCCTTCGTCCACGAACAGGGACGACCCGAAGAAGACGATCGAGGTCGACGTGAACGACAAGGGCGTGATCTTCATCGACGGCAATCGTACGACGGAGAAAGACGTTTATAACGAGATGGCGCGCGTCGTTTCCAAGCGAGGCAAGCTGCACGTCTCGATCGTCGCGGACGCTAAAGCCCCCTACGGGCTGATCATTCGCATCCTCGACGCAGCCAAGCAAGTGAACCTCGACGACGTCGGGTTCGTCACAAGTTAGCGTCGCCGAGGGTTAGGGTTACATGGCGGTCTCAACGAGTTCCGGCGAAGACGATGTGATGTCGACCATCAACATCACGCCCTTTACGGACGTGCTGTTGGTCCTGTTGATCATCTTCATCATCTTGGCGTCGGTCACCAAAGAGCCGAAGATGCCGGATGCCAAGAACACGGAGAAGGTCAAGGATTCTCAGATCGTCGTGCTCGTGGACGACAAGAACAAGATTCAAATCGGCCCGACCCAGACCGATATTGGGGGCGCGGCCGCCGCGTTCAAGACGCTCGCCGACCAGACCAATCACGTCTATACGAGCGTCATCATTAAGGCGGATCCGAAGGCGAGCTACGGCGTGATCCTCCAGGTGATGGACGCCGCGAAGCAAGTGAACCTGACGAACTTCGGCCTGGCCAACCACATCGAAGGGTCCAAGTCCTAAGCGATGGCGACACAGCCGCCCACCACTCCGCCCTCGCGTTCCAAGAAGGACGTCGTCCCGCCGAACCCGGTGGAGCGCGCGACGAATTTCCTCGGCTGGGCGTTCGTCATCTCGATTTTGATCCACTTAGTGCTGGGTCCGATCGTCGGCCAGTACAATCCGTCGCATTCGGAAGACAAGGAAGTCGAGAAAGTCTCGGTCAGCAAGAAGACGAAGGTCATCGTCCCGACGCCGCCGCCGCCCACTCCGCCGCCCACGCCGCCGCCGAAGCAGACGCCGCCGCCGGTGAAGGCCACGAACCCGCCGCCGCAGCCCAAGCTCAAGGTCAACGTCGTGCACACGACGTCGAAGTCGAACACGGGGCCTTCCGAGGCGAAGTACGACGTCAAGCAGGGCAGCCAGGAAGGCGTCCCCCAAGGCGTCGCTACGTCGGCCGGAACGGCGAAGAGTGCCGCGACCCCGGGGCCGCCGGTAGAGACGCCGACGCCGAAGCCGGCCTGCGCGCAGCCGCACGTCGATGCGACCACGACCAACCCCGTCTCGCCCGATACGCCGGAAATGGCCAAGCAGCAGGGGCTGACCGGCACGTCGATGGTTAAGGTCTCACTGAGCGCCACGGGCAGCGTGCTCGGCGCGACGATCTACAAGTCGTCGGGGTCGGCACTGCTCGACAACGCCGCCGTCCAGGCGGCCAAGGAGAGCTCGTACTCGCCGGAGATCGACAACTGCGCCAAGGTCGCCGGAGACTATATTTTCCGCGCCGACTTCGAGGGCAACTAACCAACCTGTCTATCCTTGGCGCCCTGGCGACGCGGCCGTGACGTTTCTCCAGGCCATGCTGCTCGCGGTGCTGCAAGGCTTCAGCGAACTGTTCCCGATCAGCAGCCTCGGGCACACGGTCCTCGTGCCGGCTCTGCTCCACTGGTCCATCGACCGGTCCGATCCGACGTTCCTCGCGTTCGTCGTCGCACTGCACCTGGGGACCGCGATCGCGCTCATCGTGTTCTACCGCAAGGACTGGGTGGGGATCGTGCGGGCGTTCGCCGGATCGATCGCGCGCGGCCGCATAGGCGATGGGCGCGACGAGCGGACCGCCTGGCTGCTCGTCTTCGGGACGATCCCGGTCGCGGTCGCCGGGGTCTTTCTCGAGAAGCCGGTGCGGCAGTTGTTCGGCTCGACCGAGATCGTGTCGGTCTTCCTCATCGTCAACGCGGGCATCATGTTCTTGGGCGAGCGCCTGCGCCGCCGGGCGACGTCCGCGACGCGGAGCCTCGACGCGCTGCCGTTCGTCGACGCCGTCAAGGTCGGCGGCGCGCAGGCCCTGGCGCTCTTCCCCGGCATCTCCCGCTCGGGTTCGTCCATCGTCGCCGGCTTGCTCTGCGACCTCACCCACGAGGACGCCGCCCGCTACTCGTTCCTGCTCGCGACGCCCGCGATCGGAGCGGCCTCGCTGCTCGAGATCCCGCGGCTGCTGGAGCCCGCCGCCCGCGGCATGCTGGTCGAGGCGCTGGTCGGAGGAGTGTTGGCTGGGCTAACGGCGTATGCTTCGGTCGCGTTCCTCACGAAGTACTTCCAGTCGAACGATTTGCGGCCGTTCGGCTGGTACTGCCTCATCTTCGGGGCCGCGACGTTCGCACTAGCCGCAGCGAAGGTGATTCAATGAAGGCGCTCCCCCTGATCGTTGCGGTCGTCTGTTTCGCGCTGGCGGTCGTGTACTGGCTGCCGAACGGGCCGCTCGGCCATCACGTCAAGCACGGCATCCTCTTTGCCGTGCTCGGGCTGCTCGCGCTCGTCTGGCTGCGCTTCGCCACCGCGTCGACGGCGGCGCGATCCAAATAGAACGCCGGCGCCCGTCGCACGTGCGTGACGACGGCAGCATCGGGATGGTGGACGTCTCGGCAAAGGCGGTGACGGTCAGGGATGCGCGCGCCCGCGCGCGCGTCCGCATGTCCGCGCAGACCGCCGCCGCGCTCCAGGCTGCGACGCTGCCGAAGGGTGACGCGCTCGCGGCCGCGCAAGTTGCGGGCATCATGGCGGCCAAGCAGACGGCCCAACTCATCCCGCTCGCGCATCCGCTGCCGCTTGCGAGCGTCGACGTCTCGTTCGCGTGGGTCGAGCCGGGCCTGCTCGAGATCGAGGCGGCCGCGCGTACGACGGCGCAGACCGGGGTCGAGATGGAGGCGATGGTCGCGGCGTCCGTCGCGGCGCTGACCGTCTACGACATGGTGAAATCGCTCGAGCGCGGCGTCGCGATCGAATCGGTGCGGCTCGTGTACAAGAGCGGCGGCAAGAGCGGAACGTGGACGCCCCAAGCGTGAGCGCGTACCGGACGGCGATCGTCGTGCTGTCGGATCGCGCCGCCGCGGGGACGCGGCCCGACGAGTGCGTCCCGGCAGCCGAAGAGTCGCTCGGGGCTGCGTTCGACGTCGTCGAGCGGATCGTGCTTGCGGACGACGCTGCGGCATTACAGGCGGAACTGATCGATCTCTGCGATCGCAAAGGCGTCGCGCTGGTCCTCACCAGCGGGGGGACGGGTCTCGGGCCGCGCGACCGCACGCCGCAGGCCACGGCGGCCGTCCTCGACTACGAGATTCCCGGCATCCCCGAGGCGATGCGCGCGGCGTCGGCGCGCGCCGTTCCGACCGCGATGCTCTCGCGCGCCGTTGCGGGCGTCCGCGGACGGACGCTCGTCGTCAATCTCCCCGGCAGTCCGAAGGCCGTGCGGGAAACGATTGCGGCCGTCCTTCCCGCCGTGCCCCACGCGCTCGACCTGCTGGCCGGCGGCGTGTTGGACGGCTGAGACCGTGATGACGTTCGAAGAGGCTTCCACCTACCTGCTCGGCACGATCAACGAGTCGGTCTCGCGCCGCGAGCCGGCGCGCCTCGACCGCATGCGCCGCTTTCTCCACGAACTGGGCGACCCGCAGGACGCCTATCCGACGTACCACGTCGGCGGAACGAGCGGCAAGGGATCGACCGCAACGATGATCGCCGCCGTCCTGACCGCGACGGGGAAGCGCATCGGGCTGCACACGAAACCCCACATCTCGTCGATGACGGAGCGGGCTCGGATCGACGGCGTGCCCGTCTCCGCAGACGCGTTCGGCGCGCTGATCGACGAGATGATGCCGGCGATCGAACGCACCCGCCTGTTGGAAGGCCGTCCGTCGTATTACGAAACGCTGCTCGCGCTGTCGCTGCTCCACTTCGCGCGCGAGCGGGTCGACGCCGCCGTCATCGAGGTGGGCGTTGGAGGGAAGCTCGACGGCACCAACGTCATCCGCCCGATCGTCTCGGTCATCACCAACGTCGGGCTCGACCATACGGAGATCCTCGGGCCGACGGTGGAGGCGATCGCTGCCGACAAGGCGGGCATCGCGAAGCCGGGCATTCCGCTGATCTCCGACGTCGGCCATCCCGGTGCGCGCTCGATCATCGAAGAGCGTTGCCGCGAGGTGGGCGCGCCGTTCGTCGCCGTTTCGGAGCACGCGAGCGTCGAACCACTCCCGGGCGGACGGTTCGGCCAGGCGATGCGCGTCACGACTGAACGCGCGACCTACAACCTCGAGATGCCCGTGCTCGGTTCGTTCCAGCGCCGCAACGCCGCCACCGCGATTCTCGCGCTCGAGCGCGCCGTGCCGCCCGCGCTCGCGTTCACGCCGGACGACGTGGCCGCCGGCTTCGCGCGGCTCGTCATTCCGGGGCGAATGGAGTTGTTTGCCGCGCACCCTCCGGTCGTCTTCGACATCGCGCACAACCCCGACAAGGCCGCCGGGCTCGCCGACGCGCTCCGCGAGGAGTTCCCCGGGCGGCGCTTCACGTTCGTCGTCGCGATCGGCGAGAGCAAGGACGCGCCGGCCGTGCTCGAGCGCTGGTTCTCGCTGCCGGCCGGCTACGTCTTTACGTCGTTCGACGCCGTCGGCCGCAACGCGGTGCGGCCGCAGCGGTTGGCGGGCATCGCCCAGGCGCACGGATTCCACGCGCGCGCGGTTGCCGATCCCGTCGAGGCGCTTTCGATCGCGCGCCGCATGGCCGGTCCCGACGACGTCGTCGTCGTGAGCGGCTCGACGTTCTTGGTGGCGACGCTGCGCGACTGGTGGCTCACCAACGTCGGGGAACTGGCCCGCCAAGGGAGCTTGCCGTGAGCCGGGTGCGCGCGCCCGGGCGCGGAGCGCTGAACGTACGCGGCGCGCGCCTCGTGTGGGGCGAGCGCACGTACCTGATGGGGATCGTCAACGTGACGCCCGACTCGTTCTCCGGCGACGGCTTGCCCGACGCGGGCGATGCGACGGCGCACGCGCTGCGCCAACTGGCGGCCGGCGCCGACCTCGTGGACGTCGGCGCGGAGTCGACGCGGCCCGGGCACCAGCCGATCGACGAAGCCGTCGAAGCGCGGCGCCTCCTGCCGGTCGTCGCCGCGCTCCGGGAGCAGGCCCCCGAGGCGATCGTCTCGATCGACACGTTCAAACCGGCGATCTTCCGCGCCGCCTTCGCTGCGGGCGGCGACATGCTCAACTCCGTGTGGGGCCTCGATCGGCCGCTCGCGGAGGCGGCGGCGGAGTGCGGCGCGCCGGTCGTCATCATGCACAACAAGCGCATCGCGGTCTACGAGCGCGACGTCGTCGACGAAGTGCTCGCGTTTCTAGAAGATCGCGCCGCCGTCGCCGTGCGCGCCGGCATCCCGCCCGAGCGCGTCATCGTCGACCCGGGGATCGGCTTCGGCAAGACGCCCGAGCACAATCTCGCGCTGCTCGGCGCTCTCGATCGCGTGACCGCGCTCGGGTTCCCCACGCTGCTGGGAACGTCGCGCAAGTCGACGATCGGAAAGCTGACGGGGCGCGGCGTGGCCGAGCGCGGCTACGGGACGGCCGCTACCGTCGCGCTGGCGGCCGCGGCGGGCATCGACATCGTGCGCGTCCACGACGTCGCCGAGATGCGCGACGTCGTCCGCGTCGCGGATGCGATCGAGCGCGGCTGGCGTCCGGCGGGCTGGAGCGACGAACTCCGGTGAGCGGCGCCGCGCGCATCTTCGTCCGCGACATTCGCGCCTACGGCCGCCACGGGGCCAATCCCGGCGAGCGCGACGCGGCCCAACCATTCGACCTCGACGTCGAACTCGTCGCCGACGTCGAGCGCGCTCGGACGAGCGACGACCTCGCGGACACGATCGACTACGCGGCGATTCACCGCCGGATCGTCGAGATCGTCGCGACCACGTCGTACGCGCTGCTCGAACGGCTGGCCGACGAGATCCTCGCCGACGTATTAGGCGACGAGCGGATCGCGTCGGCCCGGGTGACGATTGCAAAGCCGCGACTGCTGGACGGGGCGACGCCGTCGGTCTCGATTTCGTCGTCGCGCGACGCGTAGCCGGCCATCGCACTCGCGCGCATCGGCATCGGCTCGAACCTCGGCGATGCCGCCGCCAATGTCGAGACCGCGATCGCGCGGCTCGCGACGGCGGGCACCGTGACGGCGCGCTCGCGCCTCTACCGCACGCCCGCGTGGGGCGAGACGGGCCAGCCGGACTTCGTGAACGCCGCGGCGCTGCTGGAGACGGCACTGTCGCCGCGCGCGTTGCTGGCGGCCCTCAAGGCCATTGAGACCGAGTTGGGACGCACGCCGACGTATCGCTGGGGTCCGCGCGTCGTGGACCTGGACATCCTCGCGTACGGCGACGAACGCGTCGCCGAGCCGGACCTGACGATCCCGCACGCACGGCTGGCAGAGCGGGCCTTCGCGCTCGTTCCGCTCGCGGAGATCGATGCCGCCTACGCGACCCTGCGCGACGCGTTGACGGAAGAAGACCGCCGCGGCGTCGAGCCCATCTAGCCGGCGCCGCCCGTTAACTTCGCCGGAGCGGTTCCCTGCGCGGCCTGCCAGAGCGCCGTTACCTGGTGCGGACTGAGGGTGACGTTCCAGATCGCCACCTCGTCGATGCCGCCGTCGAACCAGCGGCCGGTGAAGACGTTGGACTCACCGATGGTGAAGGCCGCCGTCTTGTTCGGCTTGCCGCCGCCCGTGTCGCCGGCGACGAGGTTGCCGTCCCAGTAGATCGCACGGTTGCCCGACCGCGTGCCGACGGTGGCGACGATCATGTGCCACTGCTTCGACAGTGACGCCGGGTCCGGCTTGTACTCGATGTGCGAGCCCGCCGACGTGTAAAACTTCACGCGGTCGTCGAGTTCGAACTGCACGTCGAGGTCGTTCCCGCTCTGCGACTCGCCGGCAACGTAGAAGAAGTGGCCCGCCTTCGACGGCAGCGTCTCGAGGTCGACCCAGGCCATGATCGTGGCCGACGTGGCGATGCCGCCCGAGAGGGTGGTCGTAATCCAGCCGTCTTGCCCGTTCAGCGCGGCGAAGCTGTTGCCGGGGTCGCCGATGGGCGCGCCCGGCGACCCGACCTTCACCCCACCCGCGGAATGGTAGGTCGTCGGGCCGGTCTCGCTCGACCCGTCGAGGGCCTCGAGGCGATAGTACGCCAGCGGCTTGGTGGCGAGGACGGCCGCGACGAACGCGGGCGGGCCTGCCGCGCGTGCCTGACCGAGCAGCCCGGCGCAGCCGAGCGAGGCGGCCGTGAGGGCGGCTGCCGCGGGGACGATCCAGGTGCGCATCGGCCGAGCTTACCGCGGACCGCGGCTGCATCCTGTCCCGCGCGCCCGGCGGGGCCGGACTGCCGCGAGCCGAAGTGGAGCGGGTCATGCCCCGAACAGACGATGGAGCCGGGCCCCCCGCATGGTCCGAGGTCACCGCACGCCTGCATGAGGTCGCCGCCGCCTGCGAGCGGGCGGGCCTGGGGCGCTTGCGGGTGGTCGAAGGCGACCTGGAAATTGAGGTCCGGCGAGCGCCGGCGGCCCCGCAGCCCGCGGCGGCGGCGCCGGTCGGGCTGGACCCCGCCGGCGAGCCCGTTCCGGCCGATGCGGACCAAGCACAGCGACCCGAGCCGGCCGTCGTCCGCTCCGACGTGGTCGGCATCGTGCGCATGTCCCGGCCGTCGGTCTCCGAGGGGGCCGTCCTCGACGACGAACGCGAACTTGCCTACGTGGAATCGCTGGGCGTGCGCAATCCGGTGCTCTCCGGCGGCCCCGGCCGCGTCGTCGCCGTGCTCGTCGCCGACGGCCAGCCCGTCGACTACGGTCAGCCGCTGTTCGCGATCGAACGGTAGCCGATGCGTAAACTGCTGATCGCCAATCGCGGCGAAATCGCCATGCGCGTGAACCGGGCGGCCCACGAACTCGGGTTGGAGACCGTCGCGATCTTCTCCGAGGCCGACCGCAACGCGCAGCACGTCAAGGCCGCCGACGAGGCGTATTGCGTGGGCCCCGGCCCCGTCGCGCGATCGTATCTCAACGTCCCCAACATCATCTCGGCCGCGCAGATCTCGGGCGCCGACGCCGTTCACCCCGGCTATGGTTTCCTGGCAGAAAACGCGCGGTTTGCCGAGATCTGCGCCGACCACGGACTGAAATTCGTCGGCCCGTCGCCGTCGGTGATCGCCCAGATGGGCGACAAGGCCGTCGCCAAGCGCCTGATGGAGCGCGCCGGCGTCCCCACGACTCCCGGCACCGAGGTGCTCGCTTCTCTCGACGAGGCGCGCGCCGCCGCCAAGCGCATCGGCTATCCCGTCCTGCTCAAGGCGACCGCCGGCGGCGGCGGCAAGGGCATGCGCGAGGTGAGCAGCGAGGAGGAGCTGGAGCACGCCTACGCCACCGCTCAGGCCGAGGCGGAGGCCAATTTCAAGGACGGGCGGCTCTACCTCGAGCGCCTGATGGAGCACCCGCGGCACGTCGAGGTGCAGGTGCTCGGCGACGAGCACGGCGCCGTCGTCCACGTCGGCGAGCGCGACTGCTCCGTGCAGAAGCCGTCGCACCAGAAGCTGATCGAAGAGGCGCCCGCGCCGCACTTGTCGGATCGCGTGCGCCGCAAACTGCACGCGCTCGCCGTTGAAGCCGCGCGGGCCGTGAAGTATTCGTCGGCCGGAACGCTCGAGTTCCTCGTCAGCGGCGACGACGTCTATTTCATGGAGATGAACACGCGCATCCAAGTCGAGCACCCGGTGACGGAAATGCTCTACGGCATCGACCTGGTCGTCGAGCAGTTGCGCGTCGCTCAGGGCCAGCGCCTCGCGTTCAAGCAGAAGGACCTCATCGCGCGCGGCCACGCCATCGAATGCCGCATCAACGCCGAGGACGCGCACTTCTCACCCGCGGCCGGGCTGCTCGACGTCGTGTACCTGCCCGGCGGATTCGACGTGCGCGTCGATTCGCACATCTTCGGCGGTCTGACGATCACGCCGTACTACGACTCGCTGCTCGCCAAGATCGTGGTCCACGCGCCCACCCGCGAAGCGGCGATCGTCCGGATGGACGCGGCGCTGCGCGACGCGCGCATCACCGGCGTCGCGACCACGATCGACGTGTGCCGCGCGGTCCTCGCCGACGAGGGCTTCCGGCGCGGGGGCGTCCCCGTCGACTACCTGCCCGCGCTTGCAGCCCGGAGCGCGGTATAAGCCCGGTGGCGACGTCGCGGCGGTTCGCGCGCGAGCTGGCCTTGCAGGCCCTGTTCAGCGTCGAGGTCGGGCACCACGAGCCGGACGTCGCGCTCGGCGAGACGCTCTCGGCCGGTGCCAGCCCCGAGGCGCGGGCGTTCGTCAAGGACCTGGTCTGCGGCACCGTCGAGCACGCCGAGCAATCGGACGCCCTGCTCGCCCCGCTGCTCGAGGGCTGGACCATCGAACGCTTGCCGACCGTCGATCGTTTACTGCTGCGGATGGGTGTCTACGAGATGCGCTGCCGGCCCGAGGTGCCGCGCCCCGTCGTGATCAACGAGGCCGTCGAACTCGCCAAGAAGTTCTCGACCGAGGATTCCGGCCGCTTCGTCAACGGCGTGCTGGCGAACGCCAGCCGGCTGCTCTAGCGGCATCGTGAAGCGGTTCCTGTACGGCGCCGTCCTGCTCGTGGCGCTGGTCGTGCTGTTCGCGGCGGGCGCGTTTGCAGGCATCGTCGCGTCGTACTCGCGCAATCTGCCCGACATCAGCCGGATGGCCGACTATCAGCCGTCGCGCTCGACCCACATCTACGCCCGCGACGGCATGCTGCTCGCGACGCTGTATAAAGAGAACCGCGTTTGGGTCCCGATCGCCGTCATTCCGCAGACCGTCCGCGATGCGTTCATCGCTACCGAGGACCGCAACTTCTACCGGCATCACGGCGTGGACTTCGGGGGCATCGCGCGCGCGGCGTACGCCGACTACCGTCACGAGCAGTTCCAGGGCGCCTCGACGATCACGCAGCAACTGGCGCGCGCGCTGTTCTTGTCGAACGAGGTGGCGATCTCGCGCAAGGTGCAAGAGGCGCTGCTGGCGATGGAGATCGAGCGCCAGTATACCAAGGACGAGATCCTCGAGCGCTATCTCAACATCATCTACTTCGGCGCCGGCGCGTACGGCATTCAGGCTGCCGCCCACACCTACTTCGGCACCGACGTCTCCAAACTCACGATCGCGCAGGCGGCGCTGCTCGCCGGCCTGCCCGCGGCGCCGTCCGACTACTCGCCCTACGTCGACCTCAAGCGCGCCAAGGAGCGCCAGTTGCACGTCCTCGAGCGCATGGCGGCCAGCGGCTACATTCCGCCCAGCGACGTGCAGCGCCAGTACGAGGCGCCGCTCGGACTCGTCGCCGAACGGCCCGCGGGTCTGGAGTCGTACCGGTTCCCGTACTTCACCACGTTCGTCGTCCACGAACTCGAGGAGCAGTTCGGCACGAAGGCGACGTTCGAGGGCGGCCTCGACGTCGACACGACCCTCGATCCGCGGCTACAGAAGCTCGGCCAGGATGCGGTCGACTGGGGCATGCAGCGCGCGTCCGCCGAGGGCATCGGCGCCCACCAGGCGGCGCTCGTGGCGATCCGTCCGTCGACCGGCGAGATCCTCGCGATGATCGGCGGACGCGGGTTCACGCTCGCCGATCAGTTCAACCGCGCGTGGCAGGCGCGCCGCCAGCCGGGCTCGTCGTTCAAACCGTACGTCTACACGGCGGCGGTGGACAACGGCTATCCGCCCACCGCGACGATCGACGACGCTCCGGTCTCGTATCCGATGGGCGACGGCTCGGCGTGGCGGCCCATGGACGACGACTTCCGCTACCTCGGGCCCGTGACGCTGCGCTACGCGCTCGCGCAGTCCCGCAACATCGTTGCCGTCAAACTCGCCGAGCGCGTCGGCATCGACCGCGTGATCCAGTACGCCAAGCGCATGGGCATCCGCCAGCCTCTCGAGGCCAACCTGTCGTTGGCGCTGGGCACGTCCGTCGTGACGCCGCTCGATCAGGCGGCCGGCTACGCGACGCTGGCCGATCAGGGCATCCACATCGATCCGACGTCGATCAAGCTCGTCCGCGACTCGCTGGGGCAGACGCTGCTCGACGACCGCTTCCCGCATCAGGTCGAGGTGATCAGCGCGGGGACGGCCTACGTCGTGACCTCGATGATGGAGAGCGTCATCAAAGAAGGCACCGGCTATCCCAACGCGGTCATCGACCGGCCGGCCGCAGGCAAGACGGGGACGACGTCGTCGTACCGCGACGCGTGGTTCGTCGGCTTCACCCCCGATCTCGTAACCGCCGTCTGGATCGGCAACGACGACTACACGCGCATGAACGAGTCGTACGGCGGCAACATTCCCGCCCGCATCTGGGCGCGCTTCATGAAGTCCGCCCTCGACGGCGTGCCCAAACACGACTTCATCTATCCGGGCGACGAGGTCAG
>Ga0182016_10004972_pt1 | contig 14497 bp, 14 predicted proteins | sample 712S2MmetaG_FD_120491 | JGI IMG/M metagenome (GOLD analysis project Ga0182016, IMG submission 120491) | Permafrost microbial communities from Stordalen Mire, Sweden - 712S2M metaG | ecosystem: Environmental > Terrestrial > Soil > Wetlands > Permafrost | place: Sweden: Stordalen | collected...
CCCAAATGCCGAATGGCATTGTTGACGGCGATATCGGCGCGCACGGTTTCCGCGAGCGGCACATGATCGAGAAATTCGCCGGCCTCCTGCGCCGTCTCGAACGGGTGATCGGCGCCGAACATCACGCGGTCCTGGCCCAGCGCCGCCAGCGTGCAGTTCAACGGCTCGGCCGAGCACATGCCCGACGTCGTCACGAGGAGATTCTCCCGGATGTATTGCGACGGTGGCTTTCCGAGTTTCAGACCGTGAAATTGGGCGCGGCTGTCGAAACGCCACAACAGGAATGGCAGCGTCTCGCCGAGGTGCCCCAGCATCAGGCGGCTGCGCGGGAAACGGTCGAAATGTCCGCCGACGATGAGCCGCAGCGCATGCGAGCCGGTCTCAAAACCCCAGCCCCACATCGGCCGCATCAGCACCTTGTAGCCGGTGAGAACCGACGGCTGCGCGACCGGGTCAGCCGGATGCACGTAGATCAACGCGCCGAGTTCGTCCACACGCTCCCAAAACGGATAGAGCGCCGGGTCATCGAGATACTGCCCGTGGGTGTGGCCGTTGATCATGGCGCCGGCGAACTTGAGTTCGCGGATGCAGCGTTCGATCTCGTCGGCCGCCGACTTGGGGTCCTGCATCGCCAAGTGCGCGAAGCCGGAGTAGCGATCGGGCCGCTTTTCGATCTCGCGCGCAAGAAAGTCGTTTGACTCCTGCGCCTTGCGGGTCGCCGTCGCGGCGTCGCGCTCGGCCTGCACGCCGGGCCCGGCGATCGACAGTACCGAGCGGACGATGCCGGCGCCGTCCATGCTTTGCAGGCGCAACTCGCCGAAATCGGTGAGATTGCGGTAGAAGTATTCGGCGCGCTCGGGTGGGACTTCGGTCATCGTCGGCCGCCAGTAATCGACCAGGCCTGGCGACAGGAAATGCTCCTCGAGCGCAATTTTCCGGACCATGTTTCCCCCGAGCCGCAGGCGTCATTGGCTTATTGGCGGCGCGCTCTGCTGTACCGCATGCCGGTGATCCTGTATCAAAGCGCAAAATGCGCAGCAAGCTTAAGCGAGGAACAGGGGAACGCCGCATGACGCCGGCCGGTTCGCGCAGGAAGACGACGAAGATACCTGCCGGAAACAAGATGCGCGCCGTGAAAAAGGCACCGAACCAGATCCAGGTGATTGCGCGCGCCGCCTCGATTTTGCGGACGCTCGAGGCCGAGCCGGACGGGCTCAGCCTCGGCCAGATTGCGCAACGGGTGAAGCTCGCGCGGTCCACTGTGCAGCGCATTGTCGCTGCGCTGGCCGCCGAAAAATTCCTGATCGCGGCCTCACCGAATGCCCGGGTTCGCCTTGGCCCGACCATCCTGCGTCTTGCCGCCGCGGCGCGCACTGACTTTGTCGCTGGGGCACGGCCATTTCTCGTCCAGCTCTCGGCCGAGCTTAAGGAGACCGTCGATCTCGCGGTCGTTCGCGGCGATCATCTGGTCTTCGTCGATCAGGTGACCGGTTCGCACCGGCTGCGTGCCGTTTCTGCCGTCGGCGAGGCTTTTCCGCTGCATTGCACGGCAAACGGCAAGGCCTATCTCGCCGAACTCGATGCCGCCGGCGTCGAACGCCTGATCGGCACGAATTACGAACAGCGCACGCCGCGCACCATCACCCGGTACGACAATCTGCTGCGCGAGCTCAAGGCCGTGCGCAAGTCAGGCGTCGCCGTCGATCGCGAGGAGCACACCCGCGGCATCTGCGCCGCGGGCGTGGTGCTGCGGGATCCGCTCGGCGACATCATCGCGATTTCGGTGCCGGTACCGGCGCACCGCTTCTACGAGCATCAACGGCTGATCCTGGCGCGGCTGCGCGCCACCAAAGAGGCCTTGCAACGCGAGATGATGGCCGCCGCGGCGTAACGGTCGGCTTGTCGCACCTACGGAAATTCGATACAGTTGTACCATATGCTGGTACATAGGGTCCGAACGCCGCAGGGAAGCTGGCGTAACCCGAGGAAACGCGGAGGAAGACGTGGCGAAAAAAATTCGCGGCGTGACGTTCGAAGAAAACGCCAACAATACGATGGGGCTCGAGTTCTACAACCTGTCGCACCGGTTCGGCTATCAGTCGCCCAATTGGCCGTATTTCGAAGACGTCAAGATCGAACGCATCCATTACATGGCCAAATCGGGGGTGCTGTCGCAGCGCATCACCACCTCGATGCACAACACCACCCATATCGACGCGCCCGCGCATGTCATCCAGGGCACGCCGTTCATCGATGAAGTGCCGCTGCCGCATTTCTTCGGCTCCGGCATCGTGGTCTCGATCCCGAAGAAGAAATGGGAGCAGATCACTTACGACGATCTGGAAAAGGCCGCCGGCAAGATCGTGCGGCCGCGCGACGTCGTGATCGTCAATACCGGCTGGCACAAGCTCTACGAGGACAGCGAAGATTATTTCTGCCGCTCGCCTGGCTTCGTGTCGTCGGCGGGCGAATGGTTCGTCGAGAAGAAAGTCAAAGTCGTCGGCCATGATACCCAGGCCAACGATCATCCGCTGGCGACCGCCATCGGCCCGCAGCGCAACGGCCCGCTGCATCCGCATCTCGCCGATGAATACAAGAAATGGTCCGGCGGCCGCGACTGGAAGGACGATTTTCCGGAATGGGAGCCGGTGCACCGCATCCTGTTCAAGAACGGCATTCTCGGCATCGAAAATGTCGGCGGCGACATCGACAAGGTCACAGGGCGGCGTTGCACCTTCGCGTTCTTTCCTTGGAACTGGGACCGCGGCGACGGCTGCATCATTCGGCTGGTCGCGATCGTCGATCCGAAAGGCGCCTACCGCATCGAGAAGGGGGAGAAGTTCGCATGATCGTCCGCAAGTTTTCCGAGGCTAAGCCGTACGAGGCGCCCAACCATCGCGATTACAAATCGTTTCGCGTGTTCGGCGCCGAGATGGGCGGCTCGCAGACGCTGGTGTTCGGCATTTCGCACTTTCTTCCCGGCGGCGGCGCCGGTCCCGACGCTTCGCCGCCGGAGAAGATCTATTACGTGCTCGCCGGCGAGCTCACGGTGATCGTCGGCGGCAAGGAGACCGTCGTGAAGGCTGGCGATACTTGCTACATCGGCCCGAACGAAAGTCGCGAAATCGTCAATCGTGGCCACGATGTCTGCACCATCGCGGTCGCCGTTGCACCGGTGAAGTGACGCATCATGTCCGACGAAGATTTCCTCAAAAATCCCGCATCGCTGTTCGATGTCCGCGGCAAGAGCGCGATCATCACCGGTGCGACCGGGGCCTTCGGCGCCATCGCGGCCAAGACCTTGGCGGCGGCCGGAGCCAACGTCGTCATCGCCGCCAACAATGCCGAAGGGTTGAAAAAGCTCGCCGCGGAATGTGGCAGTCTTGGCGGCAAGGCCGAAGTGGTCGCCAAGCGGCCGAGCTCGGAAGCGAACTGCGATGCCATTGTGACGGCCGCGGTCGAAAAATTCGGCGGCCTCGACATTCTGGTCGTGGCCTCGGGCCAGAACAAAGTGTCGAAGATCGTCGATCAGAAGCCCGAGGACTTTCTCGACGTTATGGATGCCAATGTCACGCAATCCTGGCTGATGGCGCGCGCCGCGTCGCGGCAGATGATCAAGCAGGGACGTGGCGGCAAGATCGTGCTGATGTCGTCGGCGCGCGGGCTGCTCGGCCATCCGGCCGGCTACACCGCCTATTGCGCCTCGAAGTCGGCGGTCGACGGCATCACCAAGGCGCTCGGCTGCGAGCTCGGCGGGAGCGGCATCACCGTCAATGCGCTCGGGCCGACCGTTTTTCGCTCGCCGCTGACGGAATGGATGTTCGCCGATGACGAGCGCGGCAAGACGGTTCGTGCCGGCTTCCTGACAAGGGTGCCCAAGGGCCGGCTCGGCGAGCCGTCCGATCTTGCCGGGCCGCTGTTGTTCCTCGCCTCGAAGGCGTCCGATTTCTACACCGGACATATCCTCTACGCGGACGGCGGCTACACGGCGGGCTGAACATGGCGAAGGCGCGTATTGCCGTCATCGGCGCCGGCCTGATGGGGCACGGCATCGCCCAGGTATTTGCGCTCGCCGGGCACGATGTCGTCATCACGGACGCATTCGCGCAAAATCTCGAGACCGTGAAGTCGCGCATCGTGGCGAACCTGCGTGACCTCGGCGATGACGAGGGCGCGGTCGCGCGGGTCGCGCCGCGCGCCGATCTCGCCGAAGCCGTGCGCGACGCCGATTACGTCGTCGAGGCCGTGCTTGAGGACCTGCCGCTGAAGCAAAAGCTGTTCGCGGAAGTCGAGCGCCACGTGCGTCCCGACACCATCCTCGCCAGCAACACCTCGGTGATCCCGATCACCGCGATCATGCAAGGTTTGGAAAAGCGCGAGCGGGCGCTCGGCACCCATTGGTGGAATCCGCCGTTTTTGGTGCCGCTGGTCGAGGTCATCGAGACACAATGGACCTCGCCCGCGGCCATCGCCTGGACGATGGAATTGCATGAAGCAGCCGGCAAGAAACCCGCGCATGTCAAAAAGGACGTGCCGGGATTCATCGGCAACCGCTTGCAGCATGCGCTGTGGCGCGAGGCCATCGCGCTCGTCGAACAGGGCATCTGCGATGCTGAGACTGTCGATGCGGTGATCAAAGCGTCGTTCGGCCGCCGCATTGCGGTACTCGGCCCGCTCGAAAACGCGGATCTGGTCGGCACCGACCTGACGCTCGCCATCCATAACACGGTGTTGCCCGCGATCGACAGCCGGCCCGGCCCGTCGCCCTATCTGCAAAAGCTTGTCGCTGACGGCAAGCTCGGCTTCAAATCCGGCGAAGGATTTCGCAAGTGGAGCGCCGACGAACAGGCGGCGCTCCGCGCCAAGGTCGTGGCGCATCTCAAAGCTTCACGCGACCGCTGATGAGGAAAACATGACCGACAAAAAGAATACCGGTTCGATCAATCGCCGCACGGTCGTGGCGGCGGGCTTAAGCGCGCTGGCGGCACCCGCCGTGTTGCGGGTCATCCCGGCCCATGCGCAATCGAAGACCATCAAGATCGGGCATGTCAGTCCGAAGACCGGACCGCTTGCCGGCTTCGGCGAGTCCGATGGTTTCATCATCGACCAGATGAAGGGCGTGCTCGGAAAGGGTCTTTCGAGCGGCGGTAAGACTTATCCGGTCGAGATCATCAGCAAGGACAGCCAGTCGAGCGGAACGCGTGCCGCTGAAGTGGCTTCCGAACTGATCCTGCACGACAAGGTCGATCTCCTGATCGCTTCTTCGGCGCCCGACACCACGAACCCGGTCGCCGATCAGGCCGAAGTCAATGAAGTGCCCTGCGTCACCACGAACTGTCCGTGGCAGCCCTATTTCTTCGGCCGCAACGGCGATCCGAAAAAGGGCTTCACCTGGACCTATCACTTCTTCTGGGGCCTCGAAGATGTGATCGCTTCCTATCTGCCGATGTGGGACTCGGCCGCCACCAACAAAGTCATGGGCGGTCTCTTCCCCAACGATGCCGACGGCAACGCCTGGGGCGATCCGCAGCGCGGCTTGCCGCCGGAACTGGCCAAGGCCGGCTATAAGCTCCTCGATCCGGGCCGCTATCAGGTGATGAACAACGATTTCACCTCGCAGATATCGCAGTTCAAGCAGGCCGGCGCCGAGATCGTGGTCGGCAACATGATCCCGCCCGATTTCGCGACCTTCTGGTCGCAGGCCGCTCAGCAGGGCTTCCATCCCAAAGTGGTGACCATCGGCAAGGCGCTGTTGTTCCCGTCGGTGGTCAATTCTCTCGGCCCTCGCGGCAACGGCTTGACCACCGAGATTTGGTGGACGCCGAACTTCCCGTACAAATCGGGCCTAACCGGCCAGACCGCACGGCAATTGACCGACGCCTATGTCGACGCGACCAAGCGGCCGTGGACGCAGCCGATCGGCTATCAGCACGCGCTATTCGAAGTGGCGATCGACGTACTCAAGCGCACCAAGGCGCTCGATCCGAAGTCGATCCTCAGCGCCATCGTCGCCACCGACTATCAGTCGATGGTCGGCCCGGTGAAATGGACCGGCCAGCCGGTCAAGAACGTCAGCAAGACCCCGCTGGTCGCCGGACAATGGCAGCACAAGGGCAATGACTTCGATCTGGTGATTACGGAGAACAAGTCGGCGCCGAATATTCCGGTCGGCGGCAAGCTCGAATTGCTGTCGTGATCGTGGCGATCATCGCAACACCGGAGTCCGCAGCAACGCAATAAACTCGCGGCTGTCCGGCAGCGTCTCGAGGCGCAGCACGGCGTCGATCAGGGCGTCCTGCTGTGCGCTCGCCATAGCGCCGCGGCTCAGCTTGCGGAATTTTCCGACGATGTCATCGGCGCTGGCGAAAGAATGCTCGCTGCCGCGCGGCGCTTCACGCGTCTCGCGCTCGACCGAGCCATCACGGAACCGCATTTCGACGCGCACCTTGTGCCGATAGGCCGCGCCGAGCGCCGTGACCGCGGGGTCGTGCAGCACCTTCACCTTGGCCGCCAATTCGATCCGCGCCGGATCGGTGGCGCAATCGGCCGTGAATTCGTCGACAAACACGTCGCCGGCAAGGAGCAGCGTGGCGATACAATAGGGCAGATTGAGCTGCGCTCCGGTGAGACCTTGAGGCTGATAGGGCCAGCCGACGTGATCGACCGTGACTTGCGACCCGTGCACCACGATCTCTTCGATCTCATCGAGCGCGAACGGCCGGCGCTTGCGGATATCGCGGATAGCGTCGAGCGTGGTGTGGTTGCTGCCGACGCAGGAATAGAATTTGAGCGCGATGCCCATGGTCTCGAAACGCTCGCCGAGACCGGCACTTAATTTCGCGAGATCGAAACGGTCCTGGGAGCGCGAAAACGTGGTGCAAAAGCCGCCATAAGGCGCCTCGAAGACGTCGACGATGCCGGTGAAGCCCTGGCTTGCCAACAGCGCTCCGTAGAGCCCGCTCTGCGCGGCGCGGCCGGCATGCATGCGCTTGACCATGGCGCCATATTGCGCCGCCATCAGGCCGGACGATTGCGTGCCGGCGATGCCGAGCGCGTGCACGGTCTGGTCTGGGCTGAGCGCGAGACCGCGCGCCGCGCCTGCCGCGGCCGAGAAGACGCCGACGGTGGCGCCGGAATGCCAGCCTTGGCCGATATGCTCCGGGCCCATGCACAAGCCGACCCGCGGCCCGATCTCGTAGCCGGCGACCGTTGCAGTGAGAAATTCGCGGCCCGAAAGCTCGGCATGGCTCTCGGCGACCGCGATCAGCGCCGGCAGCGTCACCGCGCCCACGTGCAGCACCGCGTTGCGATGCACATCGTCGAGCTCGAACCCCTGCACCTCGGTGCCGTTGACCAGCGCTGCGTGCGGAGACGACAATTTTCCGCCGGTCCCCCAGATCGAGGTCGTGCGCGTGCTATCGAGCGTTTCGAGAGTCTGCCGCAGGATGCGGCACCATTCGAGACTGGCGCCATAGATCGCGCAGCCGAGGGAATCGAGAATGAGCAGCTTTATCCGCTCGCGCACCTCGGCGGGGATTTGCTCGTAGGTCAGCCGCGACACGAAGTCGGCGATCGCGCGCGTGTGAACGTTGTTGTGGACGTCGCTGATCTTGGCGTCCATGCTCAATTCATTGCGCCGCGGATTTTGATTTCATGCTGTCCCACCAGGGACAGACGCCGGTCATCACTTCGTAATTGCCGTCCATCACCTGCACCGGCCGGCGATAGCCTTCAGCCGCATTTTTGAGCCGCAGCGCGCGGGCCTTGGCGCTATCGTCCTTGGACAGCCAGACGCGATCGTGGCCCCATAGGCTCGGGCCTTCCTTGCGCTCATAGGCAGTCCAGGTCTCGACGTCGATCGAGCGCGCGCCCCAGCCGTATTCGACCATGAAGGCGGATGGCGTCCAGCTGTAGAACGAGGTGATGAAGTCGCTGGTGTGCCGGCCGAGCGTCGTCGCGACGCGGCCTTCCTCGCCGAGCGCGATGTCGTAGCCCTGGCCGACATCGTCGAAGCTGAACAACTCCATCATGATGTGGTGGACCGCGTTCTTGCCGGTCTGGATGAAGGCCAGGCTGTGATGACGCGGATTGAGGTGCAGGAAGCGGGCGACGAAGGGGTGCGAGTAATAATCTGTCAGCCGAAATCCGAGCGTGTCACGATAGAAACCCATCAGCCGCTCGATGGTCTGCGGCGTATCGGCGTTGAGCACCACATGGCCTAAGCCGAGCGGGCCGGTACGGAAGCCGGAAATCGAGCGGCCGGGCCGGAACGGCTCCGCCGTCGTTTCGGCGCCGTGAAAGATCTCGATACGGTTGCCGACCGGATCGCTGAGCGTGATCAGGTCCTTGACGCAACGCTCGTCCGCCAAAGCGCGCGTGCCGCGCCCGACCTTGATCTCGTTCTTCTCGAGATGCCCGGCGAGCGTATCGAGCGCCGCTGCGTCGGCGATCTCCCAACCGAAGAACCCGATGCCTTCGCCGCCGTCGGCGTCGACCATGATCCGTTGCTTGCGGTCGTCCATGCGGAAGGCGAGCGTCGACCGCGTTTTATCGATACGCTGCAAGCCGAGCAGGCCCGAGCCATAGCTCGCCCAATCGCCCAGATCCTTGGCGCGGACGCCGACATAACCCAGAGCTTGCGGGGCGGGAGCCATGCGCGCCTCATTGCCAGTACCGTTTCGCTTTTACAAGGAACGGCAAGGTTCTTGAAGCGTCTTAGGGGCCTTGTAGCGTCTTAGTCCCGGCGGAGGGGCGCCTACTGCGCAGGAAATCCGCAGCGGTCAGGATTTGGTATGAACCAACGGAGGCGAAAACTGCTCCGGACCCAATTCCTGCTCTGCTTCCATCGCGGCCTTGCTCAACACCATTTCGAGGCTGTGCAGCATCACGCGCTGTTCGCGGGTTCGGGCTCCATCGGCCCATCTTCGGCAGCGTTCCGCCCACCGGCTGATTTCTTCCGCTGCCGAACTGAACGCCATAACGCAAGACCTTTTCGAACGCGGCCTGTTTCAGGTCGCGAGCGGCAAAGTGAAAGCAGGTCCGAGCAGACTTCGGCCGCGCACCAGTGTCGCCCGCGCGGCGCGGGCATCGAGAGCCGTTTGGAACAGGGCAGGCAATTCGCGCGGCCGCTTGATGACCGAGCGCAACATGGCGCCGATATTGGTGGTGCCATTGGGCCGCATCGCGGCGACCGCGGATGCCGGCAACGCGCGCCTGGCCGGATCGGTGATAACGCGGATCGCGGCGACCGGCAGGTCGTGCTCCTGACCCACCGCCGCGACGATGTGAGATTCCATATCGACCGCGATCGCGCCGGTCTTCAGATACAGCGCGCGCTTTTGGTCCGGGTTTGCTATCGGGGCCGGCACGCCGAGCAGCATGCCGGAGACGGCGTCCGGTATCGCGTTCAGCAATTTGTCGGACCATTCGGCGCTGATCGGCATGCAGTTCGAGCCGGAGACGACGGCAGAGCCGACCACACAGGTCCCGGGTTTCAGATGCGGCGCAAGGCCGCCAGCGACGCCGAAACTGATAATCCCCGGACAGCCGTGCACCAAAGTGCGTGCTTCGGCGATTGCGGCTGTGAGCTTGGCCGCCAAGTTCCGGCCGTCGCCACTGCAGATGACGTGGACACCCGGACCCGCGGCGATGCGCGCTTCGAATGCCAATCCTACGACGATGATCACGTGGCCCCCATCCCCAATTTCAAACCCACTGCGATAGGAAGCTCAGAGCGGCGGCATTACAGACAGTGCATTTCAACTTCCGCGGTTCCGAACTCGCCTATGAATGGGTTGCAATTTTCATGCCCGTCGACCCGGCCAAGACGGGATGAAAAGCTAACCCCCAATCCGACTTAACCCTTGGTAACGACAGGCGGCGGGGCCTTGCCCTTGCCCGTTTGTGCGCAGCCCGCAATGCTGAGAAGTGCGAGAATAACTGCAGTGCCAAGCGCGATTTTCTTCATTGAGTAACCCCTGGTGTAGGTTGGAAAAGGCAGGATAAAAGGCGCGACCAGGGGTCCACTAGTGCTGAAAAGACACACTTCCCCGCCGATTTGGCCGGGCAATGTCTTAGAGCGGTCACGGGGCGCGGAATTCGCTGTATGTGCGCCCCATGAAATATCTAGCCCCCGTCGGCGCCATCGTCGGTCTGGCGCTGCTCACTGCGCTCACCGCCTATTACGGCTTCGCTTCCGTCCTTGAGGCGGTCCTGACCTCGAAATGGGGCAGTGCGCTTGTCATTGTCGCGCGAGCTGCCGCGCTCGCCGGCACCGGCATCGGCTGGTGGCTGCTCATTAGCCCGTTACCGCGTGGCGTCGGCGCTTTCGTGGGCATTCGGTTCGTCCGGGACGCCATCAATACCCTGTTTCCGTTTGCCGTGGTTGGCGGCGACGTCATCGGGGCGCGGCTCTTGGCATTGTTCGGGATACCGACCAGTTTGGCTATCGCCAGTGTCTTGATCGACATCTTCATCCAGGTGGTTTGCCTCTTGATCTTCGTCCTGGTGGGCGTCGGGATCGTGCTTGATCTGGCCGGCGTGCACCGGCTCAGCGCCATGACATTCGTTCTCTTGGCGGTCGCCTTGCCGGCCATCACCGGCTTCTTCCTAGCTCTGAATTTCGGCGCGTTCGAACCGGTCATGCGCTGGCTGATTGCTTTCGGCGAAAAACGGCAATGGCCTGCGTTTAATCACGTCGTCGATCTGGGCAGCCGGCTGCAATTGATCTGGCGCAACCATTGGGGCCTCTCGGTCTCGTTCTTGGCCCATCTCGTGGCGGTGTTCGGCGGGGCCAGCGAAGTCTGGATCGCGCTGTACTTCATGGGCCACCCCGTGAGCGTGGCAGAGGCCTTGGCCATCGAAAGTCTCGGCCAGGGCAGCCGTGCCGTGGCCTTCGTGCTGCCCGGCGGCCTTGGTGTCCAGGACGGGACGCTGATTGCCGTCTGTGCGATTTTTGGGGTGCCTGCCGATGTCGCGCTGGCGATGGCGTTGCTCAAACGGGTGCCCGACCTGGTCCTTGGGATACCGTCGCTCGTGGCTTGGCAGACGCTTGAAGGGCGGCGGCTATTGGCCGCGGGGAAGAAAAATGCCGGGACGGCAGTTGCGGACTAAGCCTCACGGCCTGAATTTCGCCGTTTCTTTTGAGTGCATGTCGCTGCGCGGAGCCGTATAATAGGCGGCAGGGGGTGAGTGTGGACGAGTTTTGGGCCCAAGCCGCCGGTACGGCGGGGACGGTGTTTAACGCGGCAGCGGTCGTCTGCTATGCGGCGGCGTTGTTGGGCTGTGTCTATGCGCTTATTGCGGCATGGGTCGTCCGCAGTTTCGCGCGATCGGCGACCACGCCACCGGCAACGAGTTATCCCCCTGTTACCATTCTCAAGCCGCTGCACGGATTGGAGCCGAACCTTTACGCCAATTTGGCGAGCTTCTGCGTTCAGGACTATCCGAGCCCGGTGCAGATCGTGTTCGGCGTCGCCGACGCCGCCGATCCGGCAATCGGGGTCGTCCGCAAGCTGAAGGCGGACTTTCCCGAGACCGAGATGACCTTGACGATCAATGGCGGTCGTCATGGCACCAATGCCAAGGTCTCCAATCTGATCAACATGGTGGCCAACGCCCGGCACGACGTTTTGGTCGTGTCCGACAGCGACATCATCGCCGAGCGCGATTACCTGAAAAACATTGCCGCGGAGCTTGATCGTCCCGGGGTCGGCCTAGTGACTTGTCTCTACCGCGGTCTTGCCGAGACCGGCAGTGCGACGCGCGCTTGGGCGCGTCTTGGCGCTGCAGCGATCGATTATCATCTGCTGCCGGGCGTGCTTGTCGGGCTCAAGTTCGGCCTGGCGACGCCGTGTTTCGGCCCGACCATGGCGCTGCGCAAGGAAACCCTCGACAGCATCGGCGGATTTGAATCCATCGCCGATCAACTCGCCGATGATTACGTGCTCGGCGCGCTGGTGCGCCGCACCGGACTTACCGTCGCGATACCGGCCGCGACCGTCACCCATGTCTGCACGGAACGCTCCGCGCGCGAATTCTTCCAGCATGAATTGCGCTGGGCGCGGACGATCCGTTCCGTCGATCCGCTCGGCTATGCCGGACTTATCGTAACCCACGCCCTGCCGCTGGCTTTGCTCGGCACTTTGCTCGGCGGCCTCACTCCGGCCTCGTTCATCGTCATTGTCGCGCTGGCTTGCCGCTTCGCCTTGCAATTCGAGCTCGATCGCGCTTTCAATCTTCGTTCCGACGTGTTCTGGGCCGGACCGGTGCGCGACGCGCTGTCATTCGCCGTTTTCGTTGCGAGCTTCTTCGGCCGCAGCGTCGAGTGGCGCGGCCATCGCTATACGCTTCGTCCCGACAACACGCTCGCTTATTACGGTGAGGGCAAGTCTTGATGGGCCAAATCTTGATGGACCAAATCTTGATAGACCAAATCTTGACGGGCCAAATCTTGAAGGTCATCCAATCGTGATGCGAACCCTGTTCCTTCAGGCGCCGTCCTTCGACGGCTTCGACGGCGGTGCCGGATCGCGCTACCAGGCGCGGCGCGAAATCCGTTCGTTCTGGTATCCGACCTGGCTCGCCCAGCCTGCGGCGCTGATCGAGGGCTCGAAGCTCATCGATGCCCCGCCGCATGGCATCAAGCTTGCCGAGGTCGTGACCACGGCGCGGGATTACGATCTCGTCGTCCTTCATACCTCGGCGCCGTCATTTGCTTCCGACATCGAAACCATCAAGGCGCTCAAGACGGCCAAGCCCAGCCTGAAAGTCGGCCTCGTCGGCGCCAAGGTGGCGGTCGATCCGGCAGGCTCGCTCCAGGCTTCGCCGCTGATCGACTTCGCCGCCCGCAACGAGTTTGACTTCACTATCAAGGAAATCGCCGACGGCCGGGCTTGGGGCGACATCGCCGGCCTGTCCTACCGCAATGCCGACGGCATCATCATCCACAACGACGAGCGCGCCACGCTCGAGGACATGGATCGGCTGCCTTTCGTCTCGCCAGTCTACAAGCGTGACCTCGATATCAATAAATATTTCATCGGCTATCTGCGGCATCCCTATCTGTCGATCTACACCGGCCGCGGCTGCAAATCGCGCTGCACCTTCTGCCTGTGGCCGCAGACCGTCGGCGGCCATCGTTACCGCACGCGTTCGGTCGGACATGTCGTCGAGGAAATCGCCTGGGCGCAAAAGGCGTTTCCGGAGGTGAAGGAATTCTTCTTCGACGACGATACCTTTACGGATGACGCTCCCCGCGCGGAAGCGATCGCCAAGGAATTGAACAAGCTCGGCGTGGTCTGGTCGTGCAACGCCAAGGCCAATGTGCCCACCAGCACGCTGAAGGTGCTGCGCGACAACGGGCTGCGGCTCTTGCTGGTCGGCTATGAGTCCGGCAATCAGCAGATCCTGCACAATATCAAGAAGGGCATGCGCATCGACGTCGCGCGCCGTTTCACCAAGGACTGCCACGATTTCGGCATCGCCATCCACGGCACTTTCATCATGGGATTGCCGGGCGAGACCAAAGAGACCATCCAAGAGACCATCCGCTTCGCGGCCGAGATCAATCCGCACACCATCCAGGTTTCGCTGGCCGCGCCTTATCCCGGAACATTTCTGTTCAAGCAGGCGCTGGAAAACGGCTGGCTCGACGAGGCCAACGCCGAACTCGTCAATGAGGACGGCGTGCAGATCGCGCCGCTGCACTACCCGCACCTCAGCCATACCGAGATCTTCGACTCGGTCGAAGAATTCTATCGCCGTTTCTATTTTCGCTCCGGCAAGATCGCTTCGATCGTCGGCGAAATGGTGCGCAGTCCGCAGGTGATGAAGCGGCGGCTGCGCGAAAGTGTCGAGTTCTTTCACTTCCTCCGCGAGCGGCGGGGAGCCGCGCACTGAAAGCGCTGATCGTAACGGCGGACGACTTTGGGCTCGCGCCCGAGGTCAATGATGCCGTTGAGCTGGCGCACCGCACCGGCATTTTGACCGCCGCCAGTCTCATGGTCGCGGCGCCGGCGGCGGCCGATGCGATCGAGCGGGCCCGGCGATTGCCGTCATTGCGCGTGGGCTTGCATATAGTCCTGGTCGACGGCCGGCCGATGCTGCCGGCGGCCCAATTGCCCGCGCTGGTCGATCAAGGCGGCTTTTTCCGCAACAATATGGCTGCCGCCGGCCTGCGCATATTCGTCGATCCGGCCGCACGCCGGCAACTCGCGGCCGAGATCACGGCGCAGTTCGAAGCCTACGCGGCGACCGGACTGCCGCTCGATCATGTCGATTGCCATAAGCACTTTCATCTGCATCCGACGATCGCGCGTGTCGTGATCGACATCGGCAAGCGCTTTGGCATGAAGGCGCTGCGCGTGCCGCAAGAGCCCCCGAGTGCGCTCGGGCAGATCGAGCCCCAAGCATCGACGCTTCAGTCGGTAGTGACCGGATGGTGGGCGAGGCGGCTGCAGGCGCGCGTGCGCAGCGCGCATCTGCGGACCGCCGACAC
>Ga0182016_10004973_pt1 | contig 14497 bp, 7 predicted proteins | sample 712S2MmetaG_FD_120491 | JGI IMG/M metagenome (GOLD analysis project Ga0182016, IMG submission 120491) | Permafrost microbial communities from Stordalen Mire, Sweden - 712S2M metaG | ecosystem: Environmental > Terrestrial > Soil > Wetlands > Permafrost | place: Sweden: Stordalen | collected...
CAAGTAGATTTACCCGTCGGCATTCGTACCATCACCGTCAAAAAAGACAAACTGCTATTGAACAGCAAACCCATCAAACTGAAAGGTTTTGGCCGTCACGAGGATTTTCCAGTCATCGGCCGGGGCTATATGCCCGCCCTGATCATCAAGGACTACGACCTGATGCGTTGGATCGGCGCTGATTCTTTCCGCACCACCCACTATCCCTATTCGGACCAGATGATGGATCTGGCGGACAAATTGGGATTTCTGGTGATCGCCGAAACTCCCGCGGTCGGACTCTTTTTTAAATCCGAAGGCCTCGCGAAACGCTTGAAACTCTGCCGCCAATACACCGAGGAACTCATCGCACGGGACAAAAACCATCCCAGCGTCATCGCCTGGAGCTTGGCCAACGAACCCCATTCGCACCGCCCCGCCGCCAGGGGCTTTTTCAAAAACCTGATTCAACTGGCCAAAAAGCTGGATAAAACCCGCCCCGTGACGATCGTCAGCTACATCGGTTTGAAAGAAGAGGCTTTCAGGGATTGCGACCTGGTTTGCGTGAACCGCTATTACGGCTGGTACAGCGAACCGGGAAGATTGCCGGAAGCCTTTCAAAAGCTGTCTTTGGATTTGGACGCGATTCACAAGAAATACAAAAAACCCGTTTTAGTAACCGAGTTTGGGGCCGATGCCATCCCCGGCACCCACGCCAACCCGCCAGAGATGTATAGCGAAGAGTATCAAGCCGAAATGCTGGAAGGTTATCTGAAAGTGATGTCGACCAAGCCCTATGTGGCGGGCGCCCATGTCTGGAACCTTTGCGATTTCAAAACCGCCCAGGCCGCCCATCGCCCCGCCGGGATGAACTATAAAGGGGTATTTACGAGGGATCGGCAGCCAAAACTCGCCGCCCACCTTTTACGGAAACTGTGGAAAAAGGCCTAAAACGAAAGGCTTTTCACCACAGAGGCACAAAGTTCACAGAGTTAAATCTTTTATTTTTTAAAAAATCTAATGCCTTTCTCTGTGCCTCCGTGTCTCTGTGGTAAAAGTTTTTGAAAAAATCATAATAAAACACGCCAAGGCGATCAGGGTTATAAACAACCCCAGCCGGAAAGACAAAGGCGAATACTGAAAAGCAATCACGTGAGACCCTGCCATGCCAAACTCTTGTTTTCTGTCCCGGGACGAGGACAAGTTTGGCACAACCAAACGATGCCCTTCGCCTTGTGGGCTCAGGGCAGGTGCCCCTAACGCTACGGCCATCAAATATCCCTCCGCCCGCAAAACAGGCGTTGGTTTCCCATCCACCCAGGCGTGCCAGCCTGGGGCAAAACACTGGTCCAAAATAAAATATTTAGAACCTCCGGCTGAAACCGCGAATTGAAATTCGCAGGGACTATTGGCCACGGGATTTTCATATTGAGAAATGGGCGCCAAGTAAGTGATTTGTCCGTTCGGCTGTAAATCGAAATCCGTCTCATCCTCCAAAAAGGTTTTGGGGTTTAATAAAGCGCCGAAACTTTCGGCGCGGGAACCAAAAAACTTCTGCTTCTCTGTCTGCCACACCATCGGCATGGCTCCGGCGTTATGAACCAAAACCAATCCCGCGTCTTGCTGGACGGTCTGGTATTTAAAAGCGGATAAGGGTTTGGGCGTCAGAATCGTGTTAACCCCTGCCGCGTCCAAAACCCGGCCGTCATAGGGAAACCCTTCCCTCACATACTGGGATAAATTCTGAAATCCATCCACCACCGTGGTCAAGTGGCCTTGAGCGGATTTGATTCCCCAGACCACATTGGTGTTTTGGGTCAACCGTTCGGCGGTTTGCTGAAAGGAACCATTGGCATCCGTAACCGACGACGAATAGATCTGGTCTTCCCCGCGCAAACTCAGCAGACGGCCCTCGCCTGTCATTTGTTTGATCTTTGCGGCGAAAGTTTTCACTTCATTATTTTGATAGGGGTCGGGGACCGGGTGAACAATGCGGAACGGAACCAATACCAAATCCAAAATCCAGAGCGCGATAAAGACCCATGCGGCTTTTTGAATCCAGCTTTTCTTGGAGTTCTTGGGAGAAGGCTGCTTTAAATAAAGTCCCAAAACCGTAATGGCGCAGAACACAAAAAGAAAGGAAGCTTTCGAGACTTCCAATTTATCCCACAGGCTGGCGGGAAAAACGGCCCAAAGCAGGGAGTGGCTTCCCAACGGAAAAAGAAACCAAAACAAAACACTCTTTTGCCAGAAGTTAAGTTTTCCCTTTTGCTCGCGAAAACTCCAGACCAAAAGAAAAAGCGGCACCAGACCCAAGTAGAAATTTCCAAAAATATAATTGGGATAATCGCCTTTATAGTCGGCGCTGCCCGGTATGCCCAAAATGTCCGGCGCCAGAAGCGTGAGGTATTCGGACCATTTGAGGTTGTAAAGATTTTCTCCCCAGGATTCCCGGTGCATATAACCCAACAAATCAATAAAGGGCAGCCATTGGCAGGCCGTGAGTGCCAGCGCCGAAACCAGGACTCCTAAAAATCCCAACCAAAGCTTTCCCTTGAACCCGAGTTTAGCTGCTAAAAAGACCAGCCAAAAGACCAGGGCGTAAAAGGTGAAAATGGGATAACCCGCCAGTATTTGAAAGGACCAAAAGGCGGCCAATAGCAGCCATTTGCCCATGGAAAAACGCTCCAAAAGTTCGTTGGAAATCCAAAAGATCCAGGGAATCCAGGCCAAAGAAGCCAAATGGGTGGGAAAGCCCCAAAGATAAGTCAGGTAAGCGGAGCCGCTAAAAGTAATGGCGCAAAGAGCCGCCAGCCCTTTATCGAGTTTGAAAGATCTCATCCAGAAATAAAACCCCGCCGCCGCCAACAGCGCGTGGGCGAAAACCATCACGAAAATCCAGTTGGTCAGGCCCGTTAAATTCCAAATCCAGAAAAAGGGGTAAAAAGCGGCGGACTGAAAATTAGCCACATGGGGCGTGCCGCAGGCGATATAGGGATTCCAAAGCGGGATAAGCCCCTTTTGAAAGCTTTCAACGTTAAACCACTTCTCCGGAAAAACATATTCCAGCGTGTCCATCAAAGCGGGCATTTGGCCCCAAAGCCTTACAACCCAAAAAAGTAAAAAAGCCCCGTAGCCAACCCAAATGGCATTCGATATTTTTTTATCGTTAAGCTTCATTTCAAGCCTGTCTTTTTAAGTTTCTCCTTCTCCCTTGAGGGGAGAAGGATGGGATGAGGGTGATTTTGATAGACGCCAATACCCCTCACCCTACCCTCTCCTTCAAGGGGGGAGGGTTTAATTTATTCTCTATCTGCGTTAATGTTTCTCCAGAATTTTAATCCAACTTCCCAACAATCCCATCCACAGAGCGCAAATCAACAACGTGAAAAACAAACCTAATCGAAACGAAAGAGGTTCATATTTAAATACCGCGCTGCTTTCGCCGTCTTCCAACACCACTCCCCGGAAAGCGTCATTCACTTTTTCCACCGATTTGGGTTTTCCCTCCGCCCAGACTTTCCAACCAGGCGCTTCGGTTTCAGAAGAGACCAGCAAAGCCCGTCCCTTTCCTGAAGCTGATAACACCACCGAATTAGTCGTTCGACTTATTTCCGAAACTTGTCTTTTTTGATAGTTCCCCGCTTGAGCCGGATTACCCACAAAGCAAACTTTTCCATAATCCATATTGTCTTGATCCGCTTTGATAAAATCATCATTCACCATGGGGCCTGCCGCGACCGCCCGGGTCACCGAAAACCAATTGGGAAAAGCATTGGGATTTTCAAAAACTTCAGCGTTTCCGCCGGTTTGTTCTATTTTCTTAAAATCTTTGAACCCCGAAGAACCAAAAAGGTAGCGGATGCCCAGCAGGTCGATGGCTTTACGGGATTCTTTCAGCGAATGCTGGAAAGCCTGAAAGGTCCAGGCGAAAGAATCAGAGAGTTGAAGCGTGTTATAAATAGGAACTTCCTGAAGACCGTAAGCCAAAGGCCAGTTGGGATAAACATTTTGCTTTGCGTTTTGATAGGCGTCATTCATGGTTTGTCCCTGCAATTTCACCGCGCTGCCTAACAACACCGGTGAAAAAAACAGACGCCCCGGATGGTTGAATTGGGACATAACCAAAGGCGGCTTTTCGTAATAGGACCGGTCCATGGTGATGTTTAAACTATAAGCCGCAGGGAATAGCGATAAACCCAAAGCCCCTAATACCGCGAGCCACTTTAAGTTTTTATTTTGAATCCAAAAAGCCGCCAGCATCAAAACCAGTGAAACCCCAAAAAAGCCTGAAAAATACTGGTTTTTAATGAAAAAAGTTATTGCATAGATCCCCGCCGCGATCCCCACCCAGGAAACAGCGCCCCGCTGAAGTTGGGGTTTGGTCATTAAAAAAGCCAAAGCTTCCATCGCCAACAGAATGACCCAAAGGATTGCCAATGAAATCCAAAAACCCGAGTGAATGACCAGGGCGTAACCCGGCAGGATCAGCTTTAACCATTCGCCCACTTTCAAGTGGGACCCCAGACTCAAAACTAAAAACAGGAGAAGCAGCCAGGGTGTGTTTTTCTGGTAAATCCGGTTCACCCATCCCCAGACCAAAAGACAGAGCGTCGGCAGACCCACAAAGAAAGTGGCGACCCAATAATGAGGTCCCTGATAATTACCCGCCAGCGGATGGCCCAGAATAAAGGGATCGAGAAAAGTGGCCAGGTTGATGAAGCCCAAATCCTGAAAGCGGCTGGAGCCGTTTTGATAGTTGCTGTTTTTCAAAAACTCTAAAAAAGGCAAACCCCAGACCAGGTTATAAAGCGTCGCGATGACCGCCGACAACCCGAGGCCGCCGACCCAGCCCAATAATAAATTTTCCTTCCAGCGAAGGTCTTTGTAGGATTGCCATCCCAGCTGGCCGACGAGCGCCAATCCGGTTAAATAAACCAGCACCGGATAACCCGCCGACAACTGCATGGCCCAGGCGAAAGAAAGAAAAAGAAGCCCTCCCGCTTTTTTCTGATAAAGCCGCTCGGCGGAAAAGAACACCCAGGGAACCCAGCTGATCGTCATCATGGCCACGGGCGTCCAGGAGGCGCAAACCAGGTGGAGCGAAAACCCAAAAACCAGACTTCCCCAAAAAGAAATTTTCGCCGAATAGGCCTGCCCTCTGGACAGAAACCAAAAACCCGTCATGGCCCAGAGATGATGAAACAAAATCAGGGCGGAAAAAGCGTTGATGGGATTAAACCAGGAATAAAAAAGAAAAACCGGCGGATAGGCACAGGCTGTTTGGGGGTCAGCCAGGTAAGGGGTTCCAAATTGGGCGTCGGGATTCCAAAGCGGAATGAGGCCCTGATTGAAAACAGCCGATCCCCACTTCCAGATAGGAAAGAAAAACCGGGACGCGTCCACAAACACAAACACATTTCCCTCGAATAAAACTTTCCAATAAAAAAGAACCAAGAGTAAAGCGAAAGATAAAAGAGCGATGACAGTGGAATTTTTAACGGGGATTTTGGAATTCTTGTTCATGGCTTGACCACCTTCCTGAGCCATGTCACTTCATCCGGAGGCAGATCTACCATCTGTTTTTCCTCCGGCGATAAGCCGGGAGCGTCTTTCCACTGGTCATAAATTTGTAAAGCCTGCTTAAAATCAAGATTGGCTTCATTTTTCGGTTCACCGGGCGCCTTGGGTTTTTGCGCCTGACAAATACCCAGATTGACCCAGGCCGCCGCGAAGTTGGGTTCCAGACGGACGGATTGGACATAACAGCTTTCTTCCACCTTACCGCAGCCCCCGGTGGTCCAAAGCGACTGGTGGGTTAATTGGGCTATTTTTTGCCAAAAAAGGCCGTTTTCAAAATAGACGAAGGTGTTTAAAGGCAGCGCTTTTTTAGCCGCGTCCCAGCTTTGACTGACAGCCATAAAGCTATCGAGCGAGCGGTCGGCCATATATCGGTCCGTCAAACGCTTGGCCTTTTCAAAAACCAAATCGCCGTCCGCTTTTTCGAGGCTCATGGCCGTTTCCAGGGATTCATCCGCCTTCGATTTCCAGGTTTCATCTTTGGTCATTCGATAAAGCTGTTCATAAAAATTGGATTCGCCCTCAACAAAACGCGAGTCCCAGGAATTTAAGGAAACCGCCTGATGCCAGCACTGAAAGGCCTGGGGATAACGCTGCATGGCGAAATAGGTGTCCGCCTTTTCCTTTAAGAGAGGCGAAAAAACCGGGGAGCCGAATAATCCCAGAACCAGACCCAGCGTCAAAAATCCTCCCGCGCAAGACAAGTCCTTCGCGGGTTTTTCCTCTTCCACCGTACAACCGACGCCTAACAACGCTGTCAAAGGCGCGTGAAGGCAAAAGTCAAAAAACGAAGCGGCGCTTAACCCTATTAAAGCGTTTCTATTTTCCTCTTTCTTCACTTTTGAAAAAAGGGGATAGGCCAGAACCAGGGCAAAAATAAATCCGATCAATCCAAAAGCGACCAACAGATCTAAAAATTCATTTTCCGTGTACCGGGCTTCCATTAAATAACGGTTCACCCCATCCAGGCGCGGCGGTTGAACACGATGATATTCGTCCACGAACACTCCCGGCCCCACCCCCACGAAGGGGCTTTCCGACCAGACTCTGACGGCGGATTCCCAGATGCCGAATCTTTCCCACTTGGTGGAACTGGTGTTGAAGAATCGAAAAGCGGTCACTAGGGCGAGGACGGCCAAAGCGGCGATCAAAAGTTTCCGCCAATCCTTTCTCTCCCGCCATAGCCAGACAAGGCCCAAGCCCACCAGCGCCGACAAAGATTTCAAACGGAGAACAATCAACAGAGACAGGGACAGCAAAATAATTTTTAAGCCATTCCCGAAAGGCTTCTTGAACAAAAAGAAAATAAAGGGAATCAGAAAAATAGCGAGATATTTGGGATTGGGATAATAAACCCAGTCTTTCACATCTATGAGTTGAAACTTGATCCAGTCCATTCCCAAAGGCGGAGCGAAATCCCAGCAGTACCACGCGAGTTTCACGGCCCAGACGAGACCCAACCCCGCGAAAGCCATTTTGAATTTTTGAAACTGCAAAATTTTAGGCGCCATGAAATAAAACACAATGAGCAATCCCGCCAACTCCAAAAACCAAACCGCTCCGGAGGCCGAGGGAGAGTAAAAAGCCCGAACCGCCATATAGACCGCGCCGATAACCACCCAAAGTTTTATGGCTTTGATTTGGCCTTCTAAGAGGGCGAAAAGAGTCCAAAGACAAACCGCCAAAAGACAAAAGTTCCAGGGCCGGTAGGGCGGCCAAAAACCGGTGACGGCCAAAACCACCAAAAGCGCTACGGGAACGCATTTCTGTGAAATTTGGGGTGAGTTCCAGCCAGGGCCGGAACGAAATTCCAAACGGCCCGCCACTGCCGCGAAGATCCAGACCAATTCGGCCATTTGAAGAGGCAAATCAATAAAGGAAAATAAAAAAACCGCCAAAACGCCGCCTAAAACACCCCAGCCTTCCCAACGGGACGGCCATTTGAACCGGATTACCCAGCTTCCCATTGCCAGAACCGCCAGAGAGGTTCCCAACAAGCCCGTTTCCACCAGAAGTTGAAGCAAAAGATTATGGGCGAATAGCGCGCCGGTTCCCAGCGGAAGGCTGGCGGCCTGATAAGCCTCGCCAAAAGTTCCCAATCCCCATCCGATCAGGGGATGTTGAAGAAATAACTGCCAGGCCGCGTGCCACAAATCGACCCTCATGGAAAAAGAAGCCAGGGTCCAGCTATGAAGCCCTCTGTGCCAAACCAGCGCCAGCGCGGCCAGGAAAAGCAGGCCCAGAATAAAAAAGGCCCGGGGATCGGTTTTTTGTCTGTAAAAAAGAAAAGCCAGCGCGACGGCCAGACAGACCCACGCGCCCACCCCGCCGGTGGCCGCCAGAGCGAGTAAAAGAACAAAAGTCATCCCGCCAAAAATAATTTTTTTAAACCCCGAAGCTATCGAAAAACGAACCAACACCTGGGGAATGGAAAAAATAAGAAGAGCCGCCAAAGCTCCCGGCGTGACCAACGGCCCAAAGGCCCGTTTGTTATGAACCGCCGCGGCGATAATATCCGCGTTTTCGCCTGATAATCCGGTCGCGGCCTGGGCGACTTGATCGAATCCAAACAACCATTGGTGAATGCCGAACAGCGCGGCGATGAACGCCAGAACCAGCAGAAAAATCTCCAATCGGTTTTTCGAGAGCAAAGTTCCCTGCTGGGCCATCACGATTAACAGGGTGCCGAGGAACAGAAAACCCGACGATTGAAGAGTGATTCCCGGTGAAAAAGACCAAAAAGCCGAGATCAGGTTATAGAGAAGAAAAAGAACCCAAAAGTTTCCAAGCTTTTCCAAAGAATTGATCGAAATGGTTCTAAATAAAAGCAGTACCAATCCCCCGCCCAAAACCACCGCGTTGGATTGGGGAAAAGCCAAAACCGGATGAAACAAGAGGTAAACGGCGAAACAGAGATAGGAGAATTCCCAGAAAAAATCGGGAGAAAGGGTGAATGAAAAAATGGATCTCATAGGGCTATTTTAAAGCGGATTGAACCCGATTAATTTTTAATTTACGGTGAATCGCCCGGCCTTTTACTTTTTGGCTTCCGGCAAGGTGATCAGCGTGGCGGCTTGAAGGGCCAGAAGATAACTGTTTTTACCAAACCCCACCACCTGCCCCACCGACACGGGAGAAATATGGGAAGCCTGCCGGAAATTTTCCCTGGCGTGAATGTTCGAAAGGTGGACCTCTATAGCGGGAACCGCGATGGCCGATAAAGCGTCCCGAATAGCCACCGAAGTGTGGGTATAGGCGGCCGGATTAATGACAATCACATCCGCCCAGTGACGGGCGCCTTGAATGGCTTCGACCAATTCACCCTCATGGTTGGATTGAAACACTTTGAGCTCGACCCCCGTTTTGGAAGCCTGTTCCTGAAGCGATTGGTTGATTTCTTCCAGGGTGGTAGAACCATAGATATTTGGTTCTCTTTCCCCTAATAAATTTAAGTTGGGGCCGTGAATGACCAGTACTTTTCTCATGACAACCTCTCGATAAAATCAATAACTCTCAACAGCATGCTAACGAAAAAGAATTCAAAGGAACAAGAAAAATTAAGGAATCGCCGGCAGGGCCGGGGCCGCCGAAGAGGCTGGATTAGCCGCCCCGGAGGGCGTTGTTCCCGAGGGAGCCATCGTGGTCGGCGTCACCAAAGACTGGGGAGCGTATTGGTTCAGCCAGTTTCTCAAAGTCTGGTTATTCGGATCATATTTGAGCGACAGGGCATAAGCCTGAACCGCCTGGTCTTTACTGCCCAAGGTTAAATAACAATCGCCCGCCAAATGGTAGGCTTTCGCGCTGCGGCTATCGGACTGGATGGCCTTCAGGAAATCATTCAAGGCCTCTTTATAATTCTTCTGGGCCATCACTTGTTGGCCCGCGGCGATCAGGTCATCGGCGGTTACTTCAACCGTTCCCGAAACAACCAGCTCAACCCTGCGGTTTTTCGCGCGGTTTTCCGGCGAGTCATTGGGAGCGATGGGTTTGGTGTCGCCGTAGCCGACCGCGCTGAGTAAATTGGGATTCATGCCGGTGCGAACCAGATAGGCCATGACCGATTGGGCCCGGACCAGGGACAATTGCTGGTTATCTTTAAACGCCGCGTGGGGAACCACCCTTACATTGTCCGTATGACCCGCGATTTGAATGATGCTGTTAGGGAATTTCGCGCGGATGGCCGCAACCGCTTTTTGAATGACGTCATAACCGGATTGAAGCAGATCGGGTTTGCCGGATTCAAACAACAGATCGCCCGAAACGCCGTAGGTATAAGAGAAGGGAACCGGCTTGGGAACCCATTTGGCGTTAAAGGAAATAGGAGTCGCGCGGCCCGTCAGATCGTCATCATCGGTGGCTTCGGCGTTGACCGAGTAATTACCCTGCGGCACCAGTTCACCGGTTTGATCGCGTCCATCCCAATCATAATGGTCGGGCGGATTGCCTTTACCGGAAACAGTTCGAACCAGCTTGCCCGAATCATCCAAAATATTAATTTTCCACTTGGTAATCGCCTCATCGCCTCTTGTGGCGATCTGGATTCGCGCTTTATCCGGACCCAAGACAAACGAGGAAGCGCTCAAAGCGGAGGCCGATACCAGAGGAGGAACCGGGTTGCCGCCGATAACAATATTGAGCGTGATTCGGCTGGTGTCGCCCAGAACGCTGTAAGGAACGTAAGCGTAATCCAAACTGGCGTCAAAATCGTCGAAGCTATGATACAAACCCACACCCAGTGTCAGATTGGTGACCGAATAGTCCAGACTGTCCCCTTCATACCCGCCCCGTAAGGCGATACCGTTGCGGTCAAAATTGATTTTGTATTCATCGCCGATTTTAAAACCCAGACCCGAATCAATAGTGCCGTCAATGTCCACCGCGATAATATTTTGGGCCCGCTTCAGTAAAAAATTCTGGCTAAAAAGAGAAGCGCCTAAATTTGCGTTTAATGGCTCTGCGAAAGTTTGAATATCCGTGCCAAGGTCCGTCGCGACAAAAGTAAAAAAGAGCGTGCGGCGGATGGCTTCGTAAATATAACCAATATTAAAAGCGATTCCCGAGTTGCCGACATTCGCGACATTTTGCCCGACCGCCATGACTTCGATACCCACGATGGATTTTCTGAGGAAATCGCCGCTAAACCAGTTGCCCAATCTTTGGGCGTAAGCCGCGGAGGCCATATAGGTGGAAGCGTTGATGTTGTTTCCCACACCCCCGTAACTTCCATCGGCGTTTTCGAGAGATCCGGCAAAGGAACCCGTTCCCAAATATTCCAAAGCGCCCCCAAAAGCGCCGTCCCGTTTAAGGTTCTGGCTGAAAGCGAAATATTCGTCCGTAATGCCCTGCAGCCACTCGCTGTGGGTTAATGAAAATTCGGTCCCCCGGGCCAGCACCAATCCCGCCGGATTCCAGTACATCGCGGTCGCGTCATCTGAAACCGCCGCGAAAGAATCGCCCATTCCCGCCGCGCGGGCGCCCATTCCGATTTTTTCAAAATTAGCGCCGGTCGTCCCTGGACCATTGACTTGGGCTCTTAAAGATAAGGGAATAAACAGGAAAAATATCCCGGCTAAAAGGAAAGCAGGAAACAGGGAACGATTAAATGATGGGATCAAAAGTTGAGACAATTTATTTTCCAGTGACCATTAGATTGCCTGCGTACAAGAGCACAAAGATAAAAAACGTTTTTAATTTCAGTCAATAAGCTTTCATAAATACAGCCTGATTCAGGAATACCGAACTTCCTTTTCACCTGTTCTTTTGAATAATTCAGTTAAATTCACTGCTTTTATTTTAACATTTTAAGAAGGCTCTTCAAACCCTTATTCCCTTAGCCAATTATTCCATAGACAACCCATCATTAAGATGAATTCATCAATAAAAACTTGCTGCGCTGCATGATTTGGGTTCCCTGTTCAACCACATAAAGATAAATACCCGTCGCGACTGGAAAACCCATTTTATTACGCCAATTTCAGCGGTAAGTGTCTTCCGACATATTATTCGACTGACAGTAAGCTAATGGTATCTGAACAGCTCTAAGTTTCGGTGTGGGGTGTAACAAAAGTCTTTCCGGTTTGGTTGACCAAGCATAGAAAAGAATACCGTCTCCTTTAGAGGGCGTAAAGCCCGAACAGGAGGCATGATATGGAAGAGCAGCACGGTGAAAAGCCGTTAGAGCCAAGTATTTCCGCAGAACCTTTGTCCCTCGATACTTCAACAAATCCAACTACACCCCCAAGACACATAGGGCCATACGATCCTGACCAAAGACGTCAGGCGGTCGAGGCCTTCCAAAAATCCAGCATGAATATCGAAGATTTTTCGAGGATCTGGGGTGTTGGTAAAAACTCTTTGCGTGGATGGCTCAAGCGATATGAGGAAGAAGGCCCCAAAGGACTTGAGCGACAAGAATATGGCCGAAAGGGTCGGCCGCGTCGTCCTGGAATGCGCGAAGAAATTGAGGAAGTGAAACGAAAACATCCTGATTTTGGTTTGAGAAAAGTCAGGGATTTTCTCTTCCGGTTTCATGGTGTGAAAGTCAGCACGGGAAGTGTGCGAAACACCGTTCAGGAAAAAGGTTTAGGCCCTTCCCGACACCACAAAAGACGCAAGAAATCACAGCCTCCCCGGCGGTTCGAAAGAGCCAAAGCGGGTGAACTCTGGCAAAGCGATATCACCAGCTTTGTTTTGCCCAGGCGGTCACAAAGAATTTACCTGACTGTTTTTTTGGACGACTACAGTCGGTACATCGTTTCATGGGGGCTGTACCTGCACCAAAAACAAGAGATTGTCATCGAGACCTTGTTGGATGGCAGTGAGCGCTTCGGAAAACCCAAGGAAGTGCTGACAGACCAAGGCCGCCAGTATTTCGCCTGGAGAGGAAAAAGCGACTTTCAAAAACTTCTCATCCGCGAAGGTATCCAACACGTGGTTGCCCGCACGCACCATCCACAGACTGTAGGCAAAACCGAAAGGTTTTGGGCCACGGTCGGTGAAGAGTTTTGGGAGCGGGTTCAACCGCAGGAATTCTCGGAAGCCAAGGAACGTTTCGGCCATTTTGTGGCCCACTACAACCACTTCCGTCCCCACCAAGGCATCGATGGCATGGTGCCAGCAGACCGGTTTTTTGGGGTCGAAAGTCAGGTGCGGGAAGCCCTAGAAAAAAACATGAGCCGAAATGAACTTCATTTGGCTTTGGGAGAAAAGCCCAGAAAATCCGTGTTTTTGGTCGGCCAAGTGGGAGACCAACAGGTTTCCCTGCACGGTGAAAAGGGCCGGTTAATTTTTCAAACCCAAGATGGTAACCGACAAGAGATGGACTTAGAGGGCCTCGGAGCCCCAGGAGGAAAAGATGGAACAGATAACGATGAAGCCGGAAGGAACAGCAGAGGAACCGAAAAGACGCAAATGGATGCGCCGCAAGAACCCGAAGTTCAAGTTGCCCAAGAGCGCGCCCAAACCCATGAAGGCGTTGTGGGACTCAGCAACCGAGGAGGAGAAACAGAAGGCACACCAAGCGGCAGTGGCCATTTTGGAAACCTGGATGGGCCAAACGACCAAACAGGACGTAGCCAAGAAACTGGGGATGCCGCCGCTTCGGGTATGGCAGATGTCCCAGCAGGCGTTGGTGGGGCTGGTAGCGAGTCTTTTGAAACAACCAAAGACCAGGAAGGGACGACCTTCCCTCCCACCGGAGGAAGATCCGGTGAAGTTGAAAAAACGGATAGCCTTCTTGGAGAAAGACTTGGGGATGATGAAAGAACTAGTGGAACTGCTGAGGGAGTTTCCGGCCCATCGGGAGGTGAAATCACCAACTGAAGCAGATGCTAAAAGTGGAAAAAAAAAGAAGCCGGAAATATCCAAGAGTGCTGACAAAAAAGATGGGCCTTTGGCTCAAGGCGATGGACTCCAACTTCCATCGGCAGTTCCTGGCCCAGCGGTTGGCAGTCAGTGATCGGACGCTGAGGAATTGGGAGAGTGGGGTGGAAACCCAAGTGAAACACTTGGGTCGCCCCGCGACTTCCCCTTCTCAACGGTTCCAAGCACGGCTGAAGGTCGCGCGGGAGCTCAAGCGCCAAGGCTCACAAGCAGGTTGGAGACCTGTGTTGGCTGCGGTTGGACCAATGGTTTCCACTCGATTAGTCCAAGAGAGTGTGTGCGAACTGAAAAAACGTCACGAGCAAAGACGGCGCAAATGGCTAGTCACTCAACGTGTGAGCGTCAAAGTTCTTTCGTCCAATGTGATCTGGACACAAGACGCAACACACTTGGGTAGATTGAATCAAAAAGCTGTACAGGCGGAGGTAGTGAAGGATCGGGCTACATTGGGTTATGTGGATATCGCTGTTGGTCTTCCAGCAAACGCGGAAGAAATTCTGTGGATGTTAGATGGTTTCAAGAAGCGGCAGTGTTTGCCGCTGGTTTGGGCGACTGACAATGGATCGGCATACCGCGATCAAAGGGTGGAAGCTTTTCTCAAGCAGGAGAAAATAGTCCACCTGCTCTCCCGAACACATACGCCGCAGGACAATGCCTCGGCGGAAAAAGGAATTCGAGAGCTGAAAGAGGAAGCGGGGCTGGGAAAAGGTGTGAAGCTTTCAGGGATGGAAGAAGCAACGCGGAAATTGGCCTATTCATGGGATGTTTTAGACCACCAACGTTTACGAGGCAGCAAAGGGTATCGGACCGCTGATGAATTGAAGATGTGCCTTCCGTATTGGCAAGAGAAAGTCACACGGGAGGAGTTTTACGAGCAAGCTTGTAAGTGTATGGAAAAAGCAGTAAAAGGAGGTGGGACGGCTAGAGAAAAAAGGCAGGCAGAACGACAAGCTGTCTACGCTACGTTGGAACAATTCAACCTTGTCGAAAGAACCCGAGGCGGTAAATCTTTCAAGCTGGTACCGACAAACACGGAAGATATTTTGTGAACACTACA
>Ga0182016_10004975_pt1 | contig 14486 bp, 14 predicted proteins | sample 712S2MmetaG_FD_120491 | JGI IMG/M metagenome (GOLD analysis project Ga0182016, IMG submission 120491) | Permafrost microbial communities from Stordalen Mire, Sweden - 712S2M metaG | ecosystem: Environmental > Terrestrial > Soil > Wetlands > Permafrost | place: Sweden: Stordalen | collected...
CTATATGGCGTTCACGCTCGATTCCGCCTATCAGCATGCCCGCGGCCGCGGCGGCATGTGGAAAGGCCGCGCCCAGGCGATTGTTTCGGAAAAGCCCGATGTTTCGGAACTAGGATGAACGAGATCACGAGACAGGACGCCAAGCCTTCCGCTGCCGAAACTTCGGCGGCCAAAACCGCCGAGGCAAAGGACTGGCGCTCGGGCAAGGGCCACCGGGACGAGAATTTCCCGGTCGCATCCTTTCTCATTCATCCGCGCCATCGCGGCGCGATCCTCGCCTTCTATAATTTCGTGCGCACCGCCGACGATATCGCCGATCATGCGACGCTCCCGCCTGCCGAAAAACTTGCGCTGCTCGACCGGCTCGAAGCCGGACTCTTGGGAGCGAGTGTTGAAGATGAAGTGGCGGTGCGGCTGCGCGCGGCGCTCGCCGAGCGCAATCTCGCGCCGAAGCACGCGCAGGATCTGATCGCTGCGTTCAAGCTCGACGTCACCAAGCTGCGCTATCGCGACTGGGACGATTTGATTGCCTATTGCGCGCTGTCCGCCATGCCGGTCGGCCGTTTCGTCTGCGACGTCCATGGCGAAGGCCGCTCGGTGTGGCCGGCGAACGATGCGCTGTGCGCCGCCTTGCAGATCATCAACCATCTGCAGGACTGCAAGGAAGATTTTCTCAATCTCGACCGCGTCTATGTTCCGCAGGATGCGCTCGCAGCGAGCGGCGCGACGGTCGAAGCGCTAGGCGCCGAGCGCGCGACGCCCGCGCTGCTCGATTGCTTGCACAAGCTTGCCGCGCGCACCGAGCGGCTGCTCGGCGAAAGTGACCACTTCGCCTTGTCGATCAGCGACACCCGGCTTGCGCTCGAAGTCGCCGTGATCAACACATTGGCGCATCGGCTGACGGGCCTTCTGCAGGTGCGCGATCCGCTGCACGACAAGGTCCATCTCGCGCCGGCCGCCGTCGCCGGCCTCTCGCTTGTTGGAATTTTGCACGGCGCGTCGCGCCGGCTCGGCCGGCGCTTCTTTGCCGGCGCCGAAACGCCGCGGGGCGCCTGAGTGAGCGCACCGACGCAAGCCGCACAGCGCGCCTCCGGCAGCTCGTTCTACAGCGGGATGCGCATCCTGCCGCGCGCGCAGCGCGAGGCGATGTTCGAGATCTATTCGTTCTGCCGCGCCGTCGACGACATCGCCGACGATCCGGGACCGCGCGATCAGCGCCAGGCGGCCCTCGACCAGTGGCGCCGCGATCTTGCCGCGCTCTATGCCGGCGCACCGCCGCCGCAACTGGCGGGGCTCGCCGAAGCCGTGCGCGCTTTCACGCTCGAGCAAGCCGATTTCCTCGCCGTCATCGCCGGCATGGAGATGGACGTGGTCGCCGATATCAGGGCGCCGGATCGCGCCACGCTCGACCTTTATTGCGACCGCGTCGCCTGCGCGGTGGGACGGCTCTCGGTGCGGGTGTTCGGCATGGAGCGCGACGCAGGCCTCGCGCTCGCGCACCATCTCGGCCGCGCGCTGCAGCTCACCAATATTCTGCGCGACCTCGACGAGGATGCGGCGATGGGCAGGCTTTATCTGCCGCGCGAGGCGCTGCGCGATGCCGGCATCATCGCCACCGATCCCGTGACGGTGCTCGACAATCCGATGCTCGGCGAGGCGTGCAATGTCGTCGTCGAACTCGCCAAGACCGAGTTCCAGGTAGCGCGCGCGATTATGGCGCAAAGCCCGCGCCGCGTCGTGAAGGCGCCGCGCATCATGGGCGAGGCCTATCGGTTGATCCTCAGCGGCCTGATCGCCCGCGGCTTCGCGCCACCGCGGCAGCGCGTGCGCCTGCCGCGCGCGAAGTTTCTCTTCATTGTGCTGCGCAATCTGATTTGATGTTCGCCGCGCCAAGAACGAAAACATGACTGGAAACAGGACCGGAACGGTCCACATCATCGGCGCCGGCTTGGCCGGATTGTCGGCGGCGCTGAAGCTTTCCGCGCAGGGCCGGCAAGTGATCGTGCACGAAGCGACGGCTTTCGCCGGCGGACGCTGCCGTTCCTATCACGACGCGTCGGTCGGCATGATGATCGACAATGGCAATCATCTGTTGCTGTCCGGCAATCACGCGGCGCTGTCCTATCTGCGCGACATCGGCGCCGCCGATCATCTAGTCGGTCCGGCGCATGCGGAATTTCCCTTCGCTGACCTCGCCTCGGGCGAACGCTGGATGCTGCGTTTCAATGACGGCCGATTGCCGCTGTGGATTTTTGATTCGGCGCGCCGCGTGCCAGGAACGCGCGCGCTCGATTATTTGACGCTGGCGCGATTGTTATGGCCGCCTGAGGGCAAGACGGTCGGCGAAGTGATCGCCTGCGAGGGGCCGCTCTATCGCCGGCTGGTCGAGCCCTTGTTGCTCGCCGCGCTCAATATCGCACCGCCCCAGGGCTCGGCGAAACTTGCCTCCGCGGTGATCCGCGAGACGCTCGCTGCCGGCGGCCAAGCCTGCCGGCCGCTTCTGGCGCGCGACGGGCTCGGCCCGACGTTGATCGAACCGGCGCTTGCGCTGTTGCAACAGCGCGGAGCAACAATCCGCTTCGAACATCAGCTGCGCGCGATCCGCTTCGGCGCCGGCCGCATCGACGCGCTCGACTTCGGCGGCGACACTGTCGCGCTCGCCGACGGTGACACGGTCATTCTCGCGGTGCCGCCCTATATCGCGGCCTCGCTGGTGCGCGGGCTCGAAGTGCCGACCGAGTTTCGCGCCATCGTCAATGCGCATTTTCGGGTCGCACCGCCGGCCGGCCAGCCGCCGATCCTCGGCGTGCTCGGCGGCACGGTCGAGTGGCTGTTTGGCTTTCCGGGCCGGCTGTCGGTCACCATCAGCGGCGGCGACCGGCTGATCGATACGCCGCGCGAGGAATTAGCCAAGACGATCTGGAACGAGGTCGCGACGCTGACCGGCTTGCCGCCCGAACTGCCGCCGTGGCAGGTCGTGCGCGAACGCCGTGCCACCTTTGCGGCGACGCCGGAGCAGGATAAAAGGCGGCCCGGCGCCGAAACCGCCTGGCAAAACCTTATTCTTGCCGGAGATTGGACGGATACCGGCCTGCCGGCGACCATCGAGAGCGCGATCCGCTCCGGCAACCGCGCCGCCGCGCTGATCGCAAGTCGTTGATCTAAAGCCGCTGAACGGAGAGCCGTTTGAATCTTCAGATGACCGAACAGCCCGCGATCGATCTCGACGACCCCATCGAGAGGGCGACGCAAGCTTTGCTGTCGCGTCAGCGCACCGACGGCCATTGGGTGTTTGAGCTCGAGGCCGACGCCACCATTCCGGCGGAGTATGTATTGCTGCGGCATTATCTCGGCGAGCCGGTCGATGCCGGCCTCGAACAAAAGATCGCCGTCTATCTGCGCCGCATCCAGGGCGCGCATGGCGGCTGGCCGCTGTTTGCCGAAGGCGCGCTCGATATCTCGGCGACCGTAAAAGCCTATTTTGCGCTGAAGATGATCGGCGATGCCGTCGATGCCGATCACATGCGGCGCGCGCGCGAGGCGGTGCTGGCGCGTGGCGGGGCTGAGCGCGCCAATGTGTTCACCCGCATCATGCTCGCTTTGTTCGGCTTTATTCCCTGGCGCGCGGTGCCGGTGATGCCGGTCGAGATCATGCTCTTGCCGAAATGGTTTCCGTTCCATCTCGACAAGATTTCCTATTGGAGCCGCACCGTCATCGTGCCGCTTCTGGTGCTGATGGCGAAGAAGCCGCAGGCCCGCAACGCCAAGGGCGCGCGCATCGACGAATTGTTCGTCGCGCCGCCGCAGACGCTCGGCCCGCCGCCGAAGGCGCCGCAGCAAAAATCGTCATGGTTCTGGTTCTTCCGCGGCGTCGACAATTTGTTGCGCGCCGCGGAGCCGTTGTTTCCGAGGCGCACGCGGCAGCGCGCCATCGACGCGGCGGTGGCCTGGGTCGGCGAACGGCTCAACGGCGAGGACGGTCTCGGCGCCATCTTTCCGGCGATGGCGAATTCGGTGATGATGTATGACGTGCTCGGCTATGCGGAGAGCGATCCGCAGCGCGCCATCGCCCGGCAATCGATCGAGAAGCTGTTGGTGGTGCACGAGGACGAAGCTTACTGCCAGCCTTGCGTATCGCCGATCTGGGACACCGGGCTTGTCTGCCACGCGCTGCTCGAAGTGGGCGGCGAGCGCGCGGTGGCGGAAGCGACGCGCGGGCTCGACTGGCTGGTGCCGAAACAGATTCTCGACGTGGGCGGCGACTGGATCGCGCGGCGGCCCGACGTCCGGCCGGGCGGCTGGGCGTTTCAATATGCCAATCCGCATTATCCCGATGTCGACGACACCGCGGTCGTCGCGATGGCGATGGATCGGGTGCAGAATCTTTCGGGCAAGCAGCAATACGCCGACAGCCTGGCGCGAGCCAAAGAATGGATCCTCGGCCTGCAGAGCCAGAACGGCGCCTGGGGCGCCTTCGACGCCGACAACGAATTTTATTATCTGAACAATATTCCGTTCGCCGATCACGGCGCGCTGCTCGACCCGCCGACCGAGGATGTCAGCGCGCGGTGCCTGTCGATGCTGGGGCAATTCGGCGACACGCAGAGCCCGGCGGTGACGCGCGCCATCGACTATCTGCGTAAGACCCAACTCGCCGACGGCTCCTGGTACGGCCGCTGGGGCATGAATTACATTTACGGCACCTGGTCGGTGCTCTGCGCGCTCAATGCCGCGGGTTTTGCGCGCGAGGCGCCGGAGATGCGCAAGGCCGCCATCTGGCTCGCGGCGATCCAGAACGCGGACGGTGGCTGGGGCGAGGACGGCGCGAGCTACAAGCTCGACTATCGCGGCTACGAGAAGGCGCCGTCGACCGCATCACAGACCGCTTGGGCGCTGCTCGGTCTAATGGCGGCCGGCGAGGTCGATCATCCGGCGGTGGCGCGCGGCATCAAATATCTCGCCGCGCATCAAGGCGCTGACGGCTTCTGGGACGAAGCGCGCTACACCGCGACCGGTTTTCCGCGCGTCTTTTATCTGCGCTACCACGGCTATGCGAAATTCTTCCCGCTCTGGGCGCTGGCGCGCTACCGCAATCTCAAGCGCGGCAATACGCGCGCGGTGGCGTGGGGGATGTAGCGGTTTAGCGATCGCTGCGCGCGCAGATCCCCTTGTACCCAAAATGGGTACAGGTTAGATTTCTCCAATGCGGATCATCGCCCGGCGGACGCTGAGGGAGTTCGTTCAGTCCCTCGCCGGGCATAAAGATCAGGCTGCCGTAAAGGCCGCATTGGATGCTTGGTTCGGAGAAGTTAAAAGGGCGAAGTGGCGAAGCACCGTCGAGATCAAACGCACATATGCCACTGCGAGCGTTGTGTCGTCCGAACGAGTCGTCTTCAATGTGAAGGGAAACGCCTACCGTTTGGTCGTGTCGGTCGATTTTGAAAAGAGCATCGTCTGGATCAAGTGGATCGGAACGTACAAGAGCTACGATCAAATCGACGTCAGGCAGGTCGAACATGAAAAATGAATTGAAGCCAATTCGGACTAAGGCGGATTACGAGCGGGCGATCTCTGAAGTCGAGCACCTGTGGGGTTCTAAACTTGGCACGCGCGAAGGCGATCGTCTGGACGTGCTGGCGACACTTATCGATGCTTACGAAGCCGAGCATTATCCCATGGACCCGCCGGACCCCGTTGAGGCTATAAAATTCCGAATGGAACAACAGGGCCTCTCACGCAAGGATCTGGAACCCCTGATCGGGACGCGGACGAGAGTCGCCGAGGTTCTTAATCGCAAGCGTAGCTTATCGATCAGCATGATCCGGCGCTTGCACAAGCATCTCGGAATTTCAGCCGAGGTGCTGATTCAGCCGTCGCAGAAGCGCAGGGCGGCGTAATTTCCGAGCGGGGTGAAGCCCGGCAATACGCGCGCGGCGGCGTGGGGAGGTAATTTCGTAGCCCGCACGAGCGACGCGACATGCGGGATTGGGTGTCGAGGGGTAACCCCGGATTTCGCTTTGCTCATCCGGGCTACTTGCTACCGTAAAAGGAACCTATGAGGCCCCTACTTGAAGCGCTGGCGAGTTGGCGGGGACCAAAGGCGGTCGGAGACGATATTGCAAAGCGAGGCTTCTTGGTCCCTCAAGCCTATCGTCGGGAAATGATCGCGTATTGCGAAAGGATTGGGGTGGCCTCAGATCTGGAGACGTATTGGTCGGAATGGGCACGAGAGCATGTGCTTTGCGGCGGGCGCGTTGATTATTATCGACGTCGATTTTTGGGCGAAATAGCATACAGGTCTGCATACCTTGATCGACTGGCAACAGAACGAGAGGCGTCGCAAGGATCACAGGTGGCCGAAATTCATCCGTGCCTCCGGCGATGGCTCGAAGAAAACAGAAAGGCACATGGAGAGTTAGCTTTTTTCCTTAATCAAAAGCTTGACGAGTTAAAGGAGGCCGAGCGTCGAAGGTACGGTATCTCGGGAAACGGCTGGACCGAGAAAAAGAGAGGCGTAGTTCCGTTACTTCGGTCCTATGCTCAGTCAAGAGGGTTTGAAGAAAGACTTTTGCCCATCCGTGGATTTGCCGGCAAAGGCAACGCCTTTTGCAAACAGACGCCGAGCGGACTAATTTTCTATTGCTGGGTCGATCTGGGCGGCTTTCGCGAAGTTAAGCGCCGGCTACCGCTTTATTTTTATGTCTGTCACGTTGACGACAGTTATCCACCACTTAGCGTCGGCCCCGATGTAATGTATGTCGGTGCCGCCTGCTACGCTGTATTCAAGACGCCCGAATTGGCTGTGTTCGGCGTCTTTGCCCTCGTAGAAGTATTCGACGCATTCTACAAGACGTTTGACTAGAACCTATCTCGTGGGCTTCGCGTTGCTCAGCCCACCCTACGAGTTCCTACTTGCTGATCAGGCTGGGGCATACGTCAGTCTAATCGTGTCCTCGCCAATGGGATCGGTGGCAACAAGGCGGAGCGGCGGCCGCGGGCCTGAGAAGAAGGGCGTGCCGTGACCGAGCACGAAGGGACGGAAGTAGAGTCGATACTCATCAACAAGACCAAGGTCGGTCAGGCTTCGCGCCAGGTCTGGTCCGGCGACGTCGATCTCCCCGACGAGCCGAGCCTTGAGTTCGCGCAGCACGGTCCCGACGTCATTCTGGACCAGCGTCGCGTTGGGGCCGACTGACTTCAACGAGCGCGACACGACCCACTTCGGTTGGCTTCGCCACGCGGCCGCGAAGTCGCGTTCCTCCGCGCCCCACTCGGGCAGGTCTTCGTCCCAATAGCGCATGAGCTCGTAGACGCGGCGACCGTACACACAGCCGGCCAGGCCGCGGACGTGCTCCACGAAGTGACGAAAGAGCGCGGGGCCTGGCGGCATTTCCAGGTGGTCGACGTAGCCGTCCAGGGACTGGCTCATTCCGAAGACGAACTTCGCCATGTTTTTCCCCTCGTAGAGCAAAGCCGGGCGGTAGCAAGCTTGCCCCTACAGGCGGCTTGAATGTAGAGACGTTTCTACATATTATATAAGCGCGTAATCCCGCAAGCTGAGAGGACGAATGGCCGCTACCACGATGACCAGCCGCGAATTCAATCAGGATGCCAGCGGCGCCAAGAAAGCCGCGCGGCGAGGGCCCGTCTTCATTACCGACAGGGGCCGGCCCGCGCATGTCTTGTTGACGATCGAGGACTATCAGCGGCTGGCTGGCGGCGCCATGAGCCTCGCCGCGGCACTGGCGCAGTCGGGTGATGTCGGCTTTGACTTCAAGCCGCCCCGCCTCGGCCTCGCCGTCAAGCCGGCCGATCTCGGCTGATGTTTCTGCTCGATACCAATGTTCTGTCCGAACTGCGACGACCGGAGCGGGCGGACCGCAACGTCATCAGCTGGGCCGGGTCGATTGCGGCGGCGAGTATATTTCTCTCAGCCATTTCGATTTTGGAAATTGAATTAGGCGTGCTGCGGATCGAGCGAAAGGATTCGGCGCAAGGCAAAGTCTTGCGGGCCTGGATCGACGAACAGATCCTGCCCCGCTTCGAGGGCCGTATCCTCGCCGTCGATACCGCCGTGGCACAGCGTTGCGCGCGCCTGCATGTTCCCGATCAGCGAGGCGAACGCGACGCGCTGATCGCCGCAACCGCGCTGGTGCATGGTCTCACGGTGGTCACGCGCAATGTCGCGGACTTCGAACCGATCGGTGTTGCGCTTCTCAATCCCTGGGTCGTTCAAGAAGCGTAGAAATCGTTGGGGTCTCGGTCACTCCGGGGCCGAGCGAAGCGAGGAGGCCGGAATCCATAAGCCCTGCCGTCGAAGTGCGGCACCGACCGTCGTCACCTGACTCTTCGTGATCATGGATTCCGGGCTTGCCGCTGCGCGGCGCCCCGGAATGACGGTCAGTGTGCGCCTGGCGAGCCGAAGCTCACGCCGCCTTTTCAGCCTTCTCGCGCGCTTCGTTGGCGCGGATTTCGGAGAGGCGCAGTTGCACCTGGCCGTCGAAGACGTATTCCGCCGGGCGCTGGCTCGACATGTCGATTTCGGGCGCCATCGCGCCTTCGGTCTTGATGCCGCGCACGCCGAGCATCAGGGCCTTGAGCGGGTGGTCCATCATCGCCTGCGCTGCCGTCGGCTCGTAGCCGCAATGCGCCATGCAGTTCGCGCATTTTTCGTAAGCGCCGGTGCCGTAGCTGTCCCAATGGGTGGTGTCCATGAGTTCGCTGAAGGTCTTGGCATAGCCTTCGCCGAGCAGATAACACGGCTTCTGCCAGCCGAAGATGTTGCGGGTCGGCATGCCCCAGGGCGTGCAGTGGAATTCCTGATTGCCGGCGAGGAAGTCGAGGAACATGCCGGAATGGGTCAGGTTCCAGTTCCTGCCTTTGCCGAGCGAGAAGACTTTGCGGAACAGTTCCTTGGTCTTCTTGCGATTGAGGAAGTGCGCCTGGTCGGGCGCGCGCTCATAGGCGTAGCCGGGCGAGATCGAGACGCCGACGCCGAGCTCTGCGGTCAGATCGAGGAACTTGGCGATGTCCTCGGCCGGATGGCCATCGAACACCGTGCAGTTGACATTGACGGCAAAGCCCTTGGCCTTGGCGGCCTTGATGGCGGAGACGGCGCGTTCGAAGCCGCCGTCCATGCACACCGATTTGTCGTGATGCTCTTTGATGCCGTCGAGATGCACCGAGAAGAACAGATAGGGCGACGGCGTGAACAGGTTGAGCTTCTTTTCCAGAAGCAGCGCATTGGTGCACAGCGAGACGAATTTCTTGCGGGCCACGATGCCGGCGACGATCTCGCCGATTTCCTTGTGAATGAGCGGCTCGCCGCCCGGAATGGCGACCATCGGGGCGCCGCATTCATCGACGGCGTCGAGGCATTCCCGAACCGTCAGGCGCTTGTTGAGGATCGCATCCGGATAATCGATCTTGCCGCAGCCGACGCATTCGAGATTGCAGCGGAACAAGGGTTCCAACATGAGCACGAGCGGATAACGTTTACGGCCAGCCAAACGCTGGCGCATCACATAGGCGCCGACTTTCGCCATTTGTCGCAGAGATACACTCAAAGCCAAGATCCTTTTTGCAAAACCAAAATCCTTTTTGCTGATTGCGCCGGCGCTACCGCTTTGCCGCGCCCGATCGAACCCTGTGGTTAAACCTTAAACTTTTGCGGTCACGCGGCCCGCAGTGGCGCCGTCGGTCAATTCCGGCGGCAGACGGAACTCGATGGTTTCGTGGCGCCCAGCCAATTGGCTGACATGGACCGGGCCGAGCCGGCGCAACGCATCGATGACGTCCTCCACCAGCACTTCCGGCGCCGAGGCGCCGGCCGTGATCCCGACGGTTTCGGCGGTGCGGAACCAGCTCGTATCCAACTCGCTGCCGTCGGCGATGAGATAGCTCGGCGTGCCGTCCTCTTCGCCGATTTCGCGCAGCCGGTTGGAATTGGAACTGTTCTTGGCGCCGACCACCAGGATAACGTCGACGAGCTTGCTTAGTTCGCGCACCGCGGTCTGCCGGTTCTGGGTCGCGTAGCAAATGTCGCGGGTCTCCGGTCCGACGATATCGGTGAAACGGCCATGGAGCGCCGCGATGATGCCGCGGGTGTCGTCGACGCTGAGCGTGGTCTGGGTGACGTAGGCGACGGGCGTATCGGCCGGAATGTCGAGCTTGCCGACATCGGCCTCGGTCTGCACCAGCGTCACCGGTTGCGAAATCTGCCCCATGGTGCCTTCGACCTCGGGGTGGCCGGCGTGGCCGATGAGAATGAGCTTGCGGCCCTGGCCGACATAGCGCTTGCCCTGGTTATGGACCTTGGTGACGAGCGGGCAGGTCGCGTTGAGGACCGGCAGGGCGCGGGCGGCGGCTTCTTCCTCGATGCTTTTCGCCACCCCATGGGCGCTGAAAATGGTGACCGCATTGGGCGGAACTTCGGACAGGTCCTCGACGAATCGCGCGCCCTTGGCCTTGAGGCTCTCGACCACGTGCTTATTGTGCACGATCTCGTGCCGCACATAGACCGGCGGGCCGTATTTCTGCAGCGCCCGTTCGACGATCTCGATGGCGCGCACGACACCGGCGCAAAATCCACGAGGCTGGGCGAGTATAACTTTCATCAAGACCTCCCGGTCCAAAGGCCGGTTACAGAAAAAGCCGAGTTTACCATCGCAGGCTGGACTGCGGCCAGGCGCCGCAACCGTATGTTATGTCCCAACCCCGTCTGCCCGATTACTTGGCTGCAAAAATCGTGCAATCAAGCCCGGACTGCCCGTCATTGAGCGGAAATGCGTCGCCTTGTCCAGCCGCCGCCGTTCGCGGCACGTTTGGCGGCCCGGCGCGCTTTCCCTAGGAAAATATCCACGATTTCACTTTTGCCGGTTTTCAGGGCATTAGGGGCGTCGTAACCGTGCTATTTCGGAACCATCCGCCACCATTTCGCCTTTCTCTTGACGCCTCACAACCTGCCCGCTGATGGCCCCATTGGCATTTCGCTGATCATCCCAGGTCGCTGATCATCCCATGTCGCTGATCATCCCATGAAATCGATTACTGCCTTTGTCGTGCGCGCGGTCGATTTGTCTACACGGCATGCCTGGCCCGTCATCGTCGCGTCGCTCCTCTTGACCTTGCTGGCGTCCTGGTATGCGGCGACCCATTTCGCCATGACGACCGATGTCAACCAGCTCATCTCGCCGCATATCGCGTGGCGGGAGCGCGAAGCCGCCTTCGAGAAGGCGTTTCCGCAATTCGAAACCATCGTCGCCGTGGTCGATGCGCCGACCGTCGAACTGGTCGACGAAGCGACGGGCGCGCTGGTCGAGCGGCTGTCGCAGCAGAAGGATCTCATCCTTTCCATCGAACAACCCAAGGGCGGCAGTTTTTTCGCGCAAAACGGGCTGCTGTTCGAAAAGGTCAGCGATCTTGGGCCGCAAATGACGGCGCTGACGCAGGCGCAGCGCCTGGTGCAGGTGCTGGCCGGAGACCCGACGCTCCGCGGCGTCATTCAGGTGTTGCAGTTCGGGCTGCTCGGCGTGCAGGGCGGCGAGCTCAAGCTCGACCAGATGGCCTGGCCGCTCAATCTTGCCGCAGCGACCGTGGAGAAGGTCAATGCCGGGCAACCGGCGAGTTTTTCCTGGCATGAACTCGCCCAAGGCCGCGCCTCCGGCAGCGGCGATCTGCTGCGCTTTCTCATCATTCGGGCGGGCCTCGATTTTTCGAAGCTCGAGCCGGGCGAAGAGGCAACCAACGCCATCCGCCAGGCCGCGTCCGACCTCGATTTCGGCGCCAAATACCAGGCCCGCTTGCGTCTGACCGGTCCGGTGCCGATGGCCGACGAAGAATTCGCCACCATCAAGGAAAATGCCGGTGTGAACGCCAGCGTGACCGTCGCCATCGTGCTGGTCATCCTGTGGCTCGCGCTGCGCTGGTTGCGCGTCATCTTCGCGGTGTTTGCCTGCCTCGTCGTCGGGCTTTCGATCACGGCCGCGGTCGGCCTCTTGATGGTCGGCACGCTCAATTTGATCTCGGTCTATTTCGCGGTGCTGTTCGTCGGCCTCGGCGTCGATTTCGGACTGCAGTTCAGCGTCCGCTATCGCGCCGAGCGGCATGAAATCGACGACGTGCGCGGCGCGCTCTTGCAAGCCGCAAGGCGCGCCGGCGCGCCCTTGACGCTTGCGGCGCTGGCGACCGCGGCGGGTTTTCTGTCGTTCCTGCCGACGGTCTATAAGGGCGTGTCCGAACTCGGCCTGATCGCCGGCTTCGGCATGCTGATCGCGTTTGCGACCAGCATCACGCTGTTGCCGGCGCTTTTGGGCCTGCTCAAGCCGCCGCCCGAGCCGTCGCCGCTCGGCTATGCGGCGCTCGCCCCGGTCGACGATTTTCTGGCCCGGCACCGCATTCCGATCCTCATCGTCACCGGCCTCGTGGTCGCGGCGGGCTTGCCGCTTCTGTTTTGGCTACGCTTCGATTTCAATCCGATCAATCTGCGCAGTCCCAAAGTCGAATCGGTCGCGACTTATCTCGAGCTGATCAAGGATCCGGAAAGCGGCGCCAACGATATTCAGGTCCTCAAGCCGTCGCTTGCGGACGCCGACGCGGAGGCGGCGAAACTGCGCGCCTTGCCGCAGGTGGCGCGCGCGGTCACGCTGTCGAGCTTCATTCCGGACGATCAGCAGCAAAAGCTGCCGCTGATCGATAATGCGGCAAAGACGCTGGTGCCCGCGCTCAATCCGACGGCATCGAGCCCGCCGCCGACCGACGCCCAGAATGTCAGCATGATGAATTCGACCGTCGACTTTCTGAATCGGCTCGCCGGCACCGCGCCCGGTCCCGGCGCCGACGCCGCGCGGCGGCTGGCGACGGCGATGGCTGCGCTCGCCAAGGCGGACCCGGCGGTGCGGCAGCGCGCCGAGACGGTCTTCGTGCAGCCCTTGCGCACCGCGCTCGACGACCTGCGCGACCTGTTCAAGGCCAAGGAGATCACGCACGACAACATTCCGCAGAGCCTCGCCAGGCAATGGGTGACGCCGGACGGCAAGGCGCGCATCGAAGTAGCGCCCGCGGGCGATGCCAACAACAATGCGACGCTCAGCGCCTTCGCGGCCGCGGTTCAGTCGATCGCGCCGGACGCGACCGAGGGACCGATATCGATCCTCGAGGCCCGCCGCGCCATCGTCTTCGCCTTCATCGAGGCCGGCATTTGCGCGCTGGTCTCGATCGGCATCATTCTGATGATCACGCTGCGCCGGATCACAGACGTGATGTTGACGCTGGTGCCGCTGTTGCTCGCCGGCGTGGTGACGCTCGAGATCTGCGTGCTGGTCGGACTGCCGCTCAACTTCGCCAACATCATCGCGCTGCCGCTGTTGTTGGGCGTCGGCGTCGCCTTCAAGATCTATTACATCATGGCGTGGCGCGAGGGGCAGACCAATCTGTTGCAGTCGGTGCTCACCCGCGCCGTGACGTTCAGCGCCTGCACCACCGCGACCGCCTTCGGCAGCCTGTGGTTTTCCAGCCATCCCGGCACATCGAGCATGGGCAAGCTGTTGGCCATTTCACTGTTGACGACGATGGCGGCGGCGGCCTTGTTCCAGCCGATCCTGATGGGCAAGCCACGCCAGCAGGAACCGGCTGAAGCCGAGAAGGCGTGATTAGCGGCCGAGCGTTGTTTGCTGCATCGCCTTGCGCGCCGGGGGGCGCTTGCCGGCGGGGACCGCGGCCACGTTGGGATTGATCGAGGGATCGAGCTGGCTGTAAGCGGCATCCGGCAGCCGGGTCCAGTACTGGTTCTGGCCCAGCATTTCGAAGCCGATATAGCCGCGCACGATCAGCGTCTGGCCGTCGGGCGCGACCTTCATGGTCGCGTGATAGACCTTGCCGTCGCGCGGATCGAGAATATTGCCGCCGCCGTATTTGTCCTCGGCTTCCTGCTTCATGCCGCGGATGATTTCCAGCCCAAGCCAGGGATGGTTCTGGCGGTCGTCCTTGCATTGATCGCAGACGACGTTGGCGTCCTCGCCGGGCTTGAAAAACATTTTCGCAATGATGCCGTCATAGACGCCATCATGATCGCTGATCAGGAACCAGCCGGTGGGCTCCTGGGTCTTGTCGTCCGTCGCCTGCCACAGGCCAACCGGCGTGAGGTCGGCGCTCGTCGCCGCAACCGGCGCGATCAGCGGCCACAACGCCGCGACGAGGATCAACACTTTTGCCCGCATCGTCTGAACTCCTCGCTTCTTCCGCCCCGACATAGAGCGCGATTGCGACCGAATTATTAGCCTCGAATCGACAGCGACATGGCCGATCTGTCTTCGCAAATATGCCGGTCGCCGCCGCCATGCAATCCCTGGAACCGGCCCTGCCGCCCCGCTACTATCGCGGTTCGCCGCCGCGGCGGCCAGTGGCCAATTTCGACCGGGAAGGAACGCCGTGAGGATCAAGACGATCGAACCGATTGCGATCAGCCTGCCGATGAAAAAGCCCGTCCA
>Ga0182016_10004976_pt1 | contig 14485 bp, 13 predicted proteins | sample 712S2MmetaG_FD_120491 | JGI IMG/M metagenome (GOLD analysis project Ga0182016, IMG submission 120491) | Permafrost microbial communities from Stordalen Mire, Sweden - 712S2M metaG | ecosystem: Environmental > Terrestrial > Soil > Wetlands > Permafrost | place: Sweden: Stordalen | collected...
TATATTATTTGTATTATATAAATTTTGATGTGAATTATGCACATTAACAAGATAGTATTTTTAATATTTGATATATACCTATAATTAAAAATAATTAAAAATAATTAAAAATAATTAAAAATAATTAAAAATAATTAAAAATAATTAAAAATAATTAAATGAACAAATATCTGAATTAATTTAATGGATCAATATAACTATCTACATCCTCAATACCCATTCTTTCATCGCCTTCATTTTCATTTTCTGCTTCTCGTTGACTTTCACGTGCTAGTTTTTCCTGTTCTTCTTGTTGTTGTTTTTCGCTTATATTTCTTATTTGTCCATATAATATTTTTTGCACACCTTGCATTTTCTTCATTTTTTTTTTCATAGTTTCTATTTCTGTCTCCAGAGATGATTTAATGTAAAATAATGTAATAAAACATATTAACAATAGACCAATTATTGAAAATATGTACACATGTACATTCTCAGGAGTTATATTCATCATGATTATACAATTATATACTATATTTAATAATAAAAAAATGATTTATAACCACAATTTATTAAATTACATACTTTTTCTTAACATTACAATTTATCTAATAATTTAAATAAAAAATTGATTTTATTATACTTTAAACAATCAATTATTCCTTATCTGAATAGCCAATTATTACAAAAATTCAACGGTTTTGATAAAAATACAAGTAGATATAAATAAATTTTAGAATGATCACATTGTTTTTATCATTATGCATAGTAATCTATACGTGGATTTATAGAAACTTTATTCAACTTCTGCACGACGACAGTCATTTTGCCGATGACGATCTAAATAATGAAATTCCCGAACAGAAATCAGAAAAAAATAATCTTCTGACAAAAATTATAGTTTATATTTTTTTGTTTTCTCTACCTCTCTATCTTATACCGAACCACTACTTGTATTATATAATTATGAAAATAGTATCAATGTTATGTGTATTGAGATACAGTAATGTGGATAGTAGGGAAATTCAACAATCATTTTATACTGGATATACTGTCCTGTTGATATATTTTTGTATAGTAACGGAACAAAATTTTTATGCATATAATTCTGTAATTTATGATATTTTTAACCATTTTATTTTATTTCTATTGTGTTAAACAACACACTTGATATCAGATTCATTAGCTACTTTATTTATTGTGCAATCAACTGCCGCTTCTTTCAGTGCTCTTTCAAATTCTTTGACTAATTTATTTTTTTGTTCTGATAATTGTTGTATATATTCATCGACAGTCTCTATTTTCTCTTCATCATCATTTTTGTCATTTTCATTTGGTTCATGCACACTCACATATATATAAACGTTAACAACACGTTCGTCTTCAGGTAAGTCCTTGTGACTGCAATATCTACTTGCCCTACCAATTACTTGGTCCAAACGAGCTTGGTTCCAATATGGTTCAAGTATGTGAACTTGTCTTACTGCTGTTAGCGAAACTCCTTCTTTTATCGATGGACTACCCAATAAAACCTTTAATTTTTTCCCATATAAATTATTTTTATTATTATACACAGCTTTTATTTCATCTTTTGTTTTTGTATCCTCGTCACCAGACCATACAGCATATCGTTTCGGACCAGAACCATCAACAATATAATTTTTCCATCCATACGCATCTAATACACGTGTAAAACTTCTAATTCCACCAAACTCTTTAAATCCTGAATAAATAAATACTTTTCCCTTTGTTTTACTTATTTTTTTAATTATTTTGAAGAATTTAATTGAATATTCCTCTAAATTTTCTCTTAGGCGTTTTCCCTTGAAAGAATCAAATCCTTCTTCATTTATTTTTCTATTAGGGAAAACTATATTTGATACAACTCTTGTACCTATAAAAAAATTATTTGGAAGATTTTTAACACTGAGAGACTTTAAAGCAGTTTCTTTTGATGAAACTATTTTTTTATAATTTTTATCAAATTCTTTTTGTTCATTTTTTAATACATCTTTGTACGCCTTGTACTGAAATTCACTCATGTTACATCGTACATATTTAATATATAATTGTGGAAATACATAAGGAGGGGCTCCCCTGAAATATGATACATATCCTTTAATTGCTTCTTTGAACAAATCCAAATTTTTAACCTCATGGTAGTAAGTGCCATTTCTATTTTTTTTAGTTTCAACGAATGTATTATAAAATTCTTTTCCTGTTGGAAGTGGAGTTGGAATTCGTAATAAATTCATCGTGAGAGCTATTTCATTTGGCTTATCAAACATCGGTGTCGCTGATAATAATACAATTCTTAAATCATTCGGAGATCTATCTATAAGATCCAATAATGTCGTGTAATATGTCCCTTCTTCACTAACCATATTCTGTATTTCATCAATAATGAGTATTGTATTTCTTAATTTAATTTTGTCAGTTTGTGTTAATTCAATAAATTTATTATACGAATAAATAGTATATACATCGTCAATACGTTCATCACTCTTTTTAATTATGTCAATATATTCATCACTCGATGGATCTAGTAAACTTAATTTTTTCCTTTCAGTCTGTGTTAGATAATTATTTCCTGCACACAAACTACGTAATTCACCTCTGAAATTACCTTTGAGAGATGCTGGTAATACAATAATAATTTTACGAATATCTTTCCATTCTTCAGCTATTCTAATGGCTGTACATGTTTTACCGGCACCGATTCGATGATAAACTAATACTCCTTTGTACGGTGTACTAGGGCTTAAATATTCGGCCATAAATTTTTGTGGTAATTGCAACTCATATTGTTTGGGAAAACAAATTTGTTTAAATGTTTTCTTCTTTTTAGGAATTGTAAATTTTTTATATATACGATTTATTTTAGCATAGAAATCGTCGTCACTTATTTTAGGATAATTAATTTTATTATTTGTCCTATTTAAATCATCCTCCGACGAAATACTCCAATCGTCAACTCCATTATTATAGTTATTATTATTATTTTTATTCTTGACAGGATCATACAAATTATTCAAATTATTATAATCATTCTCCATATATGAGGATTTATAATTCACTGATTATATAAATATATAAATATATAAATAAAGTTCAATCAAATATTATAAATTAAATAACATTTTCCATACTGTTGATATTTTCTGTATTAACATTGGTTGTGTTTTCTGTAGCACCAAAGTAATCACCTCTATTTGGTCTGGGATTTTGTTTGTATGTTCGTGGTTTTTGTCCCGCGTTGTATTTATCAAATCTTTCAAATTTAGGGTTTTGTCTATCATCAAACCTATTATTTTGTCTATCATCGTAACGATTACCGTTTTGTCTATATTCTGGTTTATCTTGTCTTTCCTGTCTATCATTTGAGCGATTATTTTGTCTATCATTGGAACGATTCCAACTTTGTCTATATTCAGGTTTTTCAGGTCTATCTTGTTTATCAGATCCATCAGATCCATCAGATCCATCAGGTCTATCAGGTCTATCAAATCTGTTAGGTCTATCTGATCTATCAGGTCTATCTGGTCTATCAGGTTTATCTGATCTATCAGGTCTATCCTGTCTATCAGGTCTATTATTATAATTGGAACGATAATTTGTATTCATTGGTTTGCGTTCACTTGCGACATCGAAATTTAATTTTGAATATAATGTTTTGATCGTTCCAAACAAAATAGGATTTTGTGAATCAATACCTCTGACCATTAATACCGATAATAAATCATTATTGCTTGCGCTCGCAAATTTTTCTTCATTCATTTTTCTATATTTATCCGAGTCCAACACAAATGAATTAAATCCATCATTTCCTGTTTTTTGATTATTTTGTGAGGTTTTATATTGACCAGATTTAACAAATCTATCGGTTTGGTTATGAGTAGATTGCAATGAATGTGTGGATTTGTTTTCAGCATTATCGTCGGTTGTATCAGATTGAGATTGAGATTGAGATTGAGATTGAGATTGAGATTGAGATTGAGATTGAGATTGAGATGACAATTTCTGAATTGTGTTTTCTACAACCAAATTAGATACATTTGTACGGGTTTGGTCCCGAGACCAATCATCAAGATCTGATAAAATAGTTGTTTTGGGCACATCTTCTGCAGGTGTGACAACAATGGGTTGTTCAGATTTTTCTGTATTTTCCAATGTTTTAGTTTTTCTAACAGTTCTTTTGGGTTTTGAGTCCATATCTGTTTGTGTGTTTGATACAATATTTAATCATATAATATACATACTTATCCTATTAAATATTAATTAATCAATTTTTTAATTTAACATATATTTTCATATTTCAATTTCACTATCTAATACATTAAATCTTGCTATTATTCCGAAATGGTCTGATGGTTCTATTTCACAGTTATTTGAACATTTAATAGGACCTTTTATCATTCTAAATCCATCTGCTTTTAGTGTAAGACCACCTCTGTATATGATTCTATCGATACGTGATCTTATCTCTTTTATATTTCTCATAAGTAAATTTTTATTTTCCCTTGTATCATATGTGAATTTTTTGAGAGGATTTTCACCATCTTCTGTAAATACATCAACCCATCGATCAGGAAAAAAATACTTCTCTTCCCGTGGTAATAGATTTGTATCGGAACACAATATCACAGGATTACCTTCATCATATAATTTATTTAATATATTGTTTGCATATATATATTGTTCTATTTTTTCAACATTCATGTTTAAATTATCGAACAAACTCTCAAAATGTGATGTTGCTATAGTTATATCTATCGGTGTAACTTCCAGTTTATCATATATATCGTTTTTTGAATTATCTAAACTATCAGAATTATTAGAATCTGTTGATATATTTTTTGATAATAAGTTGTATTTGATATTTACAGCCAATAAATTACGACCCATTTTTGTATTAGGATAATAATTATCATAATATTGGGTTATCATATATTTTGAAAAAATAACGCATCCGTATCTATATTTAAGATTATTCGGAAAATAATATTTATATTCATGTAATAAATTTTTTAGTTTTTCATAAATTTCTGGTATAACTTCTTGCAAACATACCACATCCGGACAATGTTTTCTTATCGTGTTAACTAACGCATCTGTTCTAATATTTCTATCTTTTTCATCAAACCATATATTGTAGCTCATTACAATAAAACTATTTCTTGAGTTTTCTGTTTCGAATTTATCATGATATAATTTATCATAAGGTTGTTTATTGTGAGGTATTGATGATGAATCATCGTATGTATCCCTATAAAATGGACTATTCGCTATTATATTTTCTTTACAATTCATATTTTAACAAAATAATTACTAAATATTTACTGAATAGTGACTAAATAAAGTCAGTTTATCAATCAATGATAACAATAGATAATACAATATCATTGCATTATATATTTATGTGATATTTCAATTATTCAAACTTTTTTCAATTTTATTACAAAATTATTAATAAAACATAAATTGCATAACATCAAATCCTCCGCCGTATTGTACACCCTTTTTATTTATATAAAGGAATGATCCAATGACAGTGATAGATATAATTGCTACTAAAATATAAAATTCGTATTGTTGCTGCTCATTGATTAATTTTATTTTCTCTTCATCACTAAGAACTTCGTCGTCGATAATCGTCTCTTTTTTTTGTGATAATTTTGATTCATATATAAAACCGAACAACAATAGTAATATTATAATAATATTCCAGTGAATATCTAATTTGGTTGTAAATAAAAACCATATATATCCAATTAATGCATATAAAATACCTTTATCGATTTCTGTTATTCCCCCGATTATCATTATGAATGTAAACATCATTATAAGTCCTATTAGATGTTGTGCAAATCTATTTTCATTAAAAAATGTTCTCAATTGTTTCGAATAAAGATTTTCAGTGTAATTACTCGCAATTATTATGTAAAAAAATAACATTGCTTTTAATAATGCTGTACTATCCGAACTATTCACATTATTCATATTATTTATATTATTCGTATTATGTATGTTTTCTTTTTTTAATTTATTATTTTTTAAATTAACATATTCATTATATTCAGTTTCAGACAACGATGTCATTGTTATAATTTATAATGATAAATTAAATAAAATTACTATTAAAAAAATATTATCATAATTTGATAAAAATTGATTTACTAACCTATTTAAATATTATCTCCCATATTATAAATACACAATATATACAAAATTAAATTAAATTAAATTAAATTAAAATGCATAGTCCGCTAAATATAGTAAAAGATTTATCGCTAGCAAGATCCAATTCTCGCGGAACAAGTCTAATAACATTGTATGTTCCTGCAGGAATTAGTTTAGATTTAGTTTCAGGAACTTTAAATCATGAAATGTCAACATCACAAAATATTAAAAGTAAGCAAGTTCGTTCAGATGTTCAATCTGCTTTACGTTCTGGATTACAAAAAATTAAAATCTTACCCGGTCATAAAGCACCAGAAAATGGTTTTGTATTATGTGCAGGTCATTTTGATGTCCCATCAACGAATTTGACCGAATTAAAGTCATGTGTTTAGCATACTGATTGATCCACCCAAAAAAATCCAAAAAAGTTATTACAGATGTGACACTCAATTCCATCTTGATTCCATTTTGGAAATGTACAATGATTCAGTAAGTTATGGTATTATACTTTTGTCCGGAAAAGATTTTCGTTGCTATATACTGGAAATTACTGGTTCAAATAAAGAATTTAAACTAATCGACAGCGATAAATTCAAATTACAAAAAAGACAAAAAAAAGGGGGTCAAAGTGCTCAACGTATTGATAGACTAAGAGAAATACAAAGAGGACATTATATAACAGAAATAAATGAAGTAATTCGACAAATTTATATGAGAGATAATAATACTCTGTGTAATGTGAAAGGTTTAATAATAGGAGGAGTTGGTGATTTCAAACATGAAATTATAAATAATGACATATTCCAACAATACTTTTCATCAAAAATACTACGAATTGTTAATACGGAAGAAATTGATGATGCTACCGTATATGACGTTTACAATAAATGTATAGATATATTAGGTTCATTTGATATAAATAATGTGAATAAAATAATTAATGAAATTAAAATATTGATAACAAATGCTGATGATAAATTAATTTTTGGTAAAGATGATATAATGAATGAATTAAAAAGTTATCAAGTAAAAAAATTAATTATTTCTGACCAATTGTACGATACATACAAAAATGATATTACACAGATAACATATGATTATGAATTACATATTGTTCCACATAACATGATTGAAATATATGGTGGCATACTCGGTATAAAATATTACTAAATTACTAAATATATAAAATTAAAAATAATAAACTAAAATATTTTTATTTATGTTGTATCTTTTTTTAGTAACTCTGTTGTTTGTTTTTCGAGATCATTAATCATTTTCTTTGCAGTTTCAAAATCTTCATATAATCTACATACCATAATTTTTTTATCTCCATCCACTTCAACACATACTTCCGTTGCTAAGAGACCTTCCTTTATGCTAACACTATTTTTTATATTTTTTTGATCCATTTTATAGAACTAAATAATTTTATAAAATATTTAACTGTATAATAAAATAATTATAATTAAATTTAAGTATACAGTATAATTACTAATCAATTTTTTAAATTAATTATCAGCAAGTGCATTTGCAATGCTTATTCCTTTAATGGCTTCCTCGTAACTTGGGAATAAGGCACAAACAGTTAATTTCTCCGTCTCTTTTTCATAACCCATACAGCCTTTGAATTCGTGTTTTGTTTCTGCCATTAATCCTTTCGAACTATTAGTAAAATAAGTATTAACAACTTCCTCAATTACAACACAAGATTGTTTATTTTTGGTGTTTTTATCGTTTGATGACATCTAGTATAAATTCTATATTTTATATTTTATATACTTAATTAATTAATTTATAATTTGTAATTACTGTTATCCAATGAATGATTTGTTCAATTTTATTTTAATTAAATTTAATAATCGTCACCAGCTGATAATACTTCTTTTCCGTGATCATGTAAATAAATTGTGTGTTCAAAATGACTCACATATGATGTAGGGACTTCTTCCACTAAGGGTGGTAGTTCAATAACGTGAGGTGGATGAGATTTTCGAGCAAATTCATTTAATGACATTGTTACACCTTTTATGTTCTCTTTTTCTATCCATCTGGGACAAAATGGTAATGTTGAACGATTTTTTTTAATCCACCAGTAAACAGTATTAAATGTATTTAGTTTCCCTTTATACGGCGTTGTAACTTCTTTATTTAACATATAATGATTAGATTGTAAAGATGAACTTTTTCCCATTTTACCGCTTCCCGTGCTCGCAAATGTTTCAATCGCATAAAATTCATTTGCATTCATTCTACTTTCTTTATATTGTTTATTTTCATACGGTGCACTTAAAATTAATTGTCCTGCATGTATTTCATATTTTTTTATATTATGACCTCCCAAATCTTTAATCGGCACAATGGGATATGTTTTTCCTTTAATAGTGCATTCATGTGATTCAATAACTTCTTTAATTTCTTTACTAATATCATAAATTGAAGCATCTGGACCTGACATTCGTATTCCAGCCCATGTTGCTTCTTTCGATGCGTTCAAAAGATTTTCATATTCTGGATTAAATGCTGCACTAAAAGCACAATCAATAATATATCCATTGACGTGTGTTCCGTAATCTATTTTACATATATCATCATATCCTATAATTCGTGTATCATTCGAATTTGCAGTATCGTGGGCAATTACATTATTAATCGATAACCCAGGAGGGAATGCAATACCGGCTTTTAGATCATTTTGACCAAATATTTTAACAATATCATTTTCTATTTTATTTGCAACATCCAATATTTTGACTCCCGGTTTAATATATGATTGTATATTTTTACGAACAATTTTATGTACTTCTGCTGCCCGTCTTATATCATAAATAAAAGTTGGTGTATCAGTTTCTAGTACATTTTTTTTTATTGAATTTTTACCAGAATAATCAAATACGACATTCGACTCTTTCCATTTATTATTGTCAACATTTCGTATATCATTTTCTGATCTCATATTTCTTTTCCATTCACCCAATACAATTAATTTATTGTTTTTTTCAATACTCATGATAGATTATTTAAATTAAGCTATAAATGATCTATGTGTACGCAGTTTTTAAGTAGAATATTATCCGCATATAAAATTATAATTAAAAATAGTTCGATACAAAATACCAATCGGTTATTGTTGTTTTTAATTTAGATACAAATATTGCAGTAGAACTAGTTAATAGACTACTTTGTAATTTCCCTTTAAAATCATAATAATTTCCATTCGAATCTGTGGCTATATTTCCAGTAAGATAAATACCTCCGTCTTCGTCATACGATCCTACATCAACAATACTCAATCCATTAGAAGTTTGCCCTGGACTACCCGCAATTTCGAAAAAATTTTGAGTTCCATCGGCTAATAATTTTGCTACAAATATTGCTACTGTAAAACCTGTCAAATTACTTTGTTTTTGGTTTAGATTAAAATCATAATAACTGCCATCTGAATTTAATGAAATCAATCCAGTTATCCAAACACCATCGAAATCTGGTTTAACAACATTATTATCACCTCGAGGTATTATTGATGGAGAAATACTCTTTCCTGTACCGCTGGTATTAGTCGGATCATTGTTACTGGCTACTTTGAAGAATACTTGTGTTCCATTATGCAACAATTTTGCTACGAATACCAATTCACAACCATTAAAGAAACCATTCGGTAAAGATGATGATGTTGGAGTAATTAGATTACTATTAAAATCATAATAACTACCAAAATAGAAAGGAGGTCCTGGAGGTGAAGAAATTACTCCTATATTGCCAGTTATATAAACACCATCATGTAACAACGTGATACTATTTCCTTGGCTCGGAATTGATAGATTTCCAGCAAATGTGAAAAATATTTGTGTTCCGCTGTTTGATAACTTTGCTACGAATGCTACTGAATTTGCGTGAAATAATGTCGTACTTTGTGGTGTTACCAATGAACTAAAATCATAATATTGGTATGGTGGAGAAATATTACTTATTTGTATATTGCCGGTAACATATACTCCCTCATCTGACGGAACCAAACTTAATCCCTGACTCATTGAATAGTTATCAAATCCACCAGCAAGTTCGAAAAATACTTGATTGTCATTATTGTCTATTTTAGCTATAAATATAGGACTCCAACTAGATTTTGATGTCGTTTGTTGTCCTATAAAGTCATAATAATTGCCGGAACCATCTAAAGTTATAAATCCAGTAAGATAAATACTTATTCCTGTTAATAGTGAGTCGATAGCTTTAATATCAATTCCTTTACTAAATGTACCAGAAGCACCAGCTATTTTGAAAAATATCTGTGTTCCATCGTCTGCTAATTTTGATACAAATAGTGCATGACTATTTAGTAAATTGCTTGGTATTAAAGTTGTGTTATCAAAATCATAATAAGAACCAGAAAAATATGTTTGTATAGTACCTGTGAGATAAATATATTCTTTATTACATGATTTTATAGTAGTGATACCAAATCCAAAACTTACTGTATTGAAAGATCCAGCTATTTTTAAAAATTCTTGATTTCCAGAGGAAGATATTTTTGCAACAAATGCCACTTGAGCGAAAACAGTATAATGTGGATCAGTTATAATATTGCCATTGAAATCATAATATTCACCGTTATCAATACTAATGTAACCGGTAACATAAACATTATTATCTGAACTAGCTACTGCAACATTCACTCCACTATTTCTTACTACAGAGCCAGTTATTGGATACCCTGCAATTTTAAAAAATATTTGTTTTCCTTTGTTTGATAACTTTGCTACGAATGCCATGAATGCATTTGCAACATTCAATAATATTGTATGTTGTTGTTCGCCACTGAAATCATAATAATTATTATTTGCATCAATATAGACATTACCTGTTACATAAACTCCGTCATCACACGTCGCCGTTCCAGTAATACTTAGTCCTTGATTTGTTGAAGATGGATTACCTGCAAGTGTAAAAAAATCTTGTTTTGTGTATATTTTTCTTTCTGGTAAAACAATTTTGGATTCGTTCGAAATATTACATTGAATTTTACACACACATTTTTGTTTACAATCTCTATTTTTATTCATATTATTAATATTATACAAAATTATTTGTGATATGGATGACATTTATTCGAAATTTAATAATTTATTAAATTGATAAAAAAATTAATTGGTTGGAACTGTAGTGAAAACATATTCGTTCGCATTTCTATTTATTTCCTTGCAAATATAATAACCCATTTTATAGAACTGAACAAAAGAACCGACTTTTACTTGGTTTATACCATTTTCACCGATGTAATTAGTTACAATTTCCGTATTATTATCATCATCGTCATAATTAATAATTTTTACACTTACCCATTTATCATCGTCATTAATCCATAATACTTTGAGTTTTGTTTTCTTGGGATCTCCATTTTGATTAGAAACTAATCCTAATACATCGTTAACACGTTCCACATAACAATTTCCGAAATTCATTAATGTAATTTCCGTATGTTCATTATTTGTGTGGATTTCTTTGTAATCTTCTCCAGAAATAAATATAGAATTATGGTAGTTGATTTGTCTTTGGCCTAATTCTGGATTTCTTACAAAATTTGGAATAATTTTATTCATGGCTTGATTTGCATTTTTGTAATCTATATTGAGATTATTTAGTTTATCGTTTCCGTTTACATCTAAAACAGTATATCTCGTTGCAATCTTGTCGATTACTTGCCTATTAATTCCCCAAACAGTTTTATTGTCTATTTCCATTGGACCTGTAGGAAAACCAGTATCAGACATTAAAAGATCTAACGATTTATGACACATTCCCCTATTTAATAATCCTCTATATGTATACAATCTTGGATCATCCCAATTTTTGACCAACTTTGACTCAATAAGTTGCTTAATTTTCCTTTTTGATAAAACTGCTCCAGATACGTTTACTCGTCCGTAATGATATAGTTTTGGGATTGGCATTTGTAATTTGTTTAATATATATATATACTGGTCATCTCGTTCATTAAATTCTACGCTTCTCAAAACGTGAGTTACGCCTTCAATAGAATCGACAATAGGACAAGCAAAATCATATGTCGGAAATACTTTAAATTTATCACCAGTTTTATGATGCTCTTTATTGACAGGTCTGAATATAGTTGGATCTCTCATAGCTTTATTCGCACAAGTCATTCCATCTATATTATTTCTTAACCTGATACATCCATTTATGTTTTCTCCATTTTTCATTCGGTTCCATAAGTCCATATTTTCGTTAATAGTTTTGTTTCTATATTTCGATTCGATACCTTCATCCCGTTCTTTTCTCATTGTTTCGAGATCCGTTAAATCAACATATGCATCATTGGATAGTATTAATCGTTCACATGATTCCATGAGTAAGACAAAGTAATCTGATGTTGCTGTTAATTTACTAAAGATAACTCCCATATTTTTAATATCTTCAATAATGCTAGTAACAAATTCAGACGATTCAGATGATGGATTGGTATCATCCATTCTTACAATAAGTTCTCCATTGTATTTTTTCGCTATACAATAGTTAAGACTCAAAGCCTTAATATGTCCTAAATGTAAATATCCACTAGGTTCAGGAGGAAATCTTACAACAATTTTATTACTTTTTGAAAAATTATCCAAGTCCTTTTTGAGATCTTTTGTCAAATTACAATAGTTAAATTCCATTTATCAGCAGGTTCGAAAACTTCTCAAATAGGAATATTTAATTAAATAGAAAACCTTTTATATTGTATTTATCTGTATATTACAATTTCAGTTTTTTCAATAAAAATTGATAATAAAATATCAAATTGTTTTTATATACAAATCGTTAATTATAATGTAGTATCGTACTATCGGTAATAGTATAGATAATCTAAATTATATGGATAGACCAAACATTATATTCATATTAACTGATGAGGAACGTTATCCACCTCCTCATGAATTGAATGATGAAAAATTAATGAAATTGCGCTATGAACTACTCAAAGGACATAATTTTTTGAGGGAACATTGCGTCGAATTTCACAACCATAATACTGCTGCAACAGCATGTACACCAAGTCGCGCATGTTTATTTACAGGATTACCAATTGAAATTACTGGTCTAAATAAAACTAGTGGATTTGATAAACAACATGGAGATAGCAAATTAAAGTGGTTACCAAAACCTCCAGAAATATCGACTATTGGACATTTTATGAGAAAATTAGGATATGATACACATTATGTTGGAAAATGGCATCTATCAGACGAAGAAACAACACATGACCTTGAAGAATATGGCTTTAGTTCATGGTTTGGACCCGAACCACATGGACCAGATTTTGATAGATCTGGCTGTGTTAATGATCCACTATATATACAGAAAGTAATTGAAATAATTGAAACAAGATCAACAGATGAAACAAAAAAAAATATACCATTTTTTATGGTTATTTGTCTAGTTAATCCACATGATTTTGTATTATTTCCTAGGCATGCATTACGCTCAACAAATCTAAATAAATTAAATCACGAATTTAATGATCCCCCGAAAGTTAAATCAGAAAATTTATCTACAGTCGCAAAAATATTTTCAAAAAAGTATGAAACACTGATGTTACCAGTTGCCCTACATCGATATATTCATTCTAGGAAACATGAAATGAAAAATTTCTATCTGGATATGATTGTCGAAGCAGATAAACATATTAATAATTTTATGGAATTTTTTTCTAAAACTAAATACTATGATAACACTTTTGTTCTGTTTTCATCTGATCACGGAGAAATGGGATTTAGTAAAGATTTATTACAAAAATTCTACGTCCCGTATCGAGAGGCGATTCATGTACCTTTTATAATTCATCATAAAAATATTCCGTCGACTGTTAATTATAGGTTTGTGACAAGTTCATTAGATATTTTTCCAACTATTATATCATTGGCTTGTGGAACCAATGATATTCATCATATTTTTAATTCAAATTATGGCAGAAGTCTTAGACATATTGTAATGAATATATTAAATTATACTCCGCAAAATACTCTGCCAATCGAGTATAATAATTACAATAAGGAGGATATAGAATATATTGCTATGTTCCAAACAGAAGATGATTTGTTTGAAGGAGACAGTTCTTATCCAATATATTATATAAGATTCCCTATTTTGACTGGTATATTAATAAAATCATTTGGGCACAACAAACCTATAACATGTCCAAAATATATTAAGACAATTATTTTGTATGAACAAGAAGAATTATACAAGTTATCAAAATATTATTACAAAAATAATGAAGAATGGGAAATGTTTAATATGACAGAAGATCCTAGTGAAACAATCAATA
>Ga0182016_10004977_pt1 | contig 14484 bp, 31 predicted proteins | sample 712S2MmetaG_FD_120491 | JGI IMG/M metagenome (GOLD analysis project Ga0182016, IMG submission 120491) | Permafrost microbial communities from Stordalen Mire, Sweden - 712S2M metaG | ecosystem: Environmental > Terrestrial > Soil > Wetlands > Permafrost | place: Sweden: Stordalen | collected...
CGACGTCATGCAGATCACTTTCAGCGAGGACGAGAAGCATAGTGGCATGCTCACCCATCACGTGGCGAATTCCAACACGATGCCCGACACCCTCGAGCAGCTGCCCTATTACGACTGCGCCATCCGTTTCGCCTACTTTCCCTGGGCCCGCGACTCCCGCGTGATTTATACCACGCGCGGCGGCGACCGCATTCCGGGGGTCCTCAGCCGGGTTTGCGCGGACCGGGGCTTTGCCGACGCCATCTTCGATATACCGCAAGGGCCGAAAACTCGCAAGCGCACCCTGAACACGCTGGAGCCGGTTTTTGGATGCGACCACCCCTCAAAAAACAAGCCCGCATGATCGCACAAGCCGACAAAGTGGCAGAAGCGTATGCCAGCGGTCGCCGCGCTGGCTGCAGTGGAACCTCTGCCAGAAATCCTTATACCGACCAGCTTTTGAAAGAGACTTGGGACGCCGGATACAATGATGGCGGGGACGAAGCAGCTTCGGAGGAGTGAGCAAATAGGGCTCCGCCGCCATAAAACAAAGAGCGAATGAACGCACAAGACCTGAAGATCCAGCAAGAGGCTCCCAATCTGGAAGCAGTCCAAGATGGATACCCGGAAACGTTGTTTCCCAACCGCGGCACCGCCATCGAGCAGGCGGCCGTCGATACCGCCCGCCGAGCCAACGAAATCGAAGACATTGTCACGTTGATTTTCAACAAGGTGATCCTTCCGGTACACCCCAACACCAATCCGGCTGCGGTGGTCACCCGTTACTTTCGGGCGGCCCAAGCCCTCTTCCCCAAAGCGGCATGAGTCCGGCTCCGCCGGATTGAACATGGCGACATGATGAACTTAAATACAAAATCTTTGGTAACATCCGCCATTAACATCTTCGACCCAGCCGCCAGCCTGCAGATCGATTACGAGGACCAGGTTGCCAGCGTCACGGAAGTCGTTGAATCCCTGCGGGAGCAGGATCCGCAGGCAGCCATGGAACTGGATCCGCAGACGCTTTCCGGACTGATCCTCAGAGCCCAGGAGACCCAGCGGGAAATTATCGACGTGTTGAGCGACTTCGCCAATGAGCGCGCTTTGGCCGCATAGACAATCCAAAGCCATAAAATGACGTATATGAAATTACAAACGATCAAACCGAGAAAAACAGGCCTTACCGGCCTCCCCATCCGCAACATGCCCGTTGATCCGGAACCCGCTGGGGAAGAGACTGTACCCACCAACTACTTCTTCGAGGACAACATCGAAAGCGTTTACGCCGGAAATCACGATGGCGCCAACGGTTTTGTTGTGCCGCGCGTCGCGGGAGAGAGTGTTTACGATTGGATCGCACGGGCCGCGAAAGCCAGCCGAGCCGGAGACGTCCTCCTCAAGTTGACCGACCCAGTAACGGGAGATTTTGATAAGACGCACAACGATCGAGATTGCCTCCTGCTGGACCTTTTTGAGCAGGGGATGCTGGCACACGTTTTTCCAAGCCGCAATGGAGGCCCGCTGCACTGGGAAGAGAACGAATCGCGCCTGGAGCAAGTTGCGCGCGCCATCAAACAAAGCACGGATGGGTACGTTTGGCTTACGCCTCATTGGTGTTAACAAAGTATAAACAGTATGCCTAAATATTTTACCGGAAAACTCCTGGTCCAATGGATCGAAACAAAGGGCAAACTTCGCCTGCAAATCCGCACACGTGAAGTGAAATTTAAACAAACTCTTCGCCCAAATGAAGAGCAAAAAAATCCCCGAAGTCCAGCAACACAGCCAGCCTAAGCTGCGCTAAATCCAGAAGGAACAAAGCTATGAAAATCCAATCAAATCGCATCATCGCGGCCATCGTTCTCGCGTTGGCCCTTCAAACGTCATGGGCGGCCGATAAACCCAAAACACAGGCTGCAGCGCATAAAATATCGCCCGGCGCCGAAATGGTGGGCAAGCTGTCCAAAACGAAACTGGTCCCGGAAGTCATCGTCACCTTCGTGAAGCACACAACCCTCTCCTGCAGCGTCACCGCGGACGATATCATTGTGTTGCATCAGCAAGGAGTCCCGAACGAAGTTGTGACGGCCCTGATCGAAGTGGGCGGTGCGCAGAAAAAAGCCGCCGTGGCAGTGGCAGCTCCCGCGCCCAGCGTCACTCCGGCGCCGAGCCTTTATCCTCCGACCGTTGCTTATCCAACAGCACAGCCCACAGTGGCGCCTGCCACAACCGTAGTGGTTGGTTTCGATGCTCCAGTTTACTACGATGATTATTGGTACCCATACTACGGACCATACTAGAGATACCCAGGCTACGTTGGAAGCTATGGCGGATGGGGTTGGGGAGGCGGATGGGACAGTGGACAAAGAGGATCTCCCAGTTATGGCGGACATGGTGGTTCGGGTGGATTTAATGGAGGAAGTCATCCTGGCGGACACCGTTAAAAGTGAGCAAACGATCCTGGTTTTCACATGAAAAAGAAACTTCTCAAGCTCAAGCCAGACGTGCTGGCCCGGATCGCTTCCAACTTCTCCATCCAAGGCAAGACGCACGCGGAAAATGCCGCACGTCTTGCCGAATACCTTTTGCAGTATGGACTGACTTACGAAGATTTGGGAGCTCGGTTCCAGTTGGAAAGCTGAAGCCGAGCCTACGGCTAAACAAAAGCAATGAACAAGAGAAAGGCTCAGCATGAAAAAACTCCTGGCAATCCTCAGTTCCTTGATCCCAACCAAGGCCCCAGACGGGTCCGCTCCTGTTAAAGGCGGACGCAGTTGGTCAGAAACCGGTCCCCGCACCCTGACCACCGATGGAGAAATTGTTCTCTACCACAAAGGCGCTCACTGGGTTTTGGTCGGAAAGGATCGTCGCGCCATCGCGAGCCGGGACGCGGATATTCCAACGCATCAGGCTATCGCATGGGCCAACAGCTTGCTGACTTCCTAAGGTCCAAACACAAAACTTCTAAACCAGTTCATGATAACGCGCCATCTCGCCTTTTTTGAGTTTGAAGCCCGCGATCTTGAAGACGGATTTCTATACGATCTGCCCAAGCCCGATCAAGCTCTTCTCGTCATGGACGACGACGGTTATCGCCTTGAGCGAACGGCCGAACAGGTCATCCAAAAGCGCGCTGACCAGGGGATGGCCACCGACAAGCTGGAAGGGTTTCTAAACCAGGAACAGCGGCGCTTCGTCCCTCACCATATTGAGGAGGCTACGGTTATTACCGGGCCTGAGTTCGAAGTAGGAAAGGCATTCGAGATCATCTCCCAAAATATTATTTCCGACAAGACCCGCCTGCGGGGCTATGAATGCGGCGTGTTCCGCTGGGGTGGGGAGCTCCTGTTTTTCCACTTCATTGAAACGGCGGCCGTGGCGGCGGTCGTGGCCGATGACCTGGGCCTGACCTGCTACCGAGATTCCCGTCCTGACCGGACGGGCTGGCGGAAAAACCTGTCGGGCCGGGTGCTGATGAACAGGTAGGCAGACCCGTGCTACGCACATGAAGGCGAATCAGAAATGCCAGTCGCCGCAGAGATTGATCCAGTTGAAGCTCGGGAAATCGCTTTCCTGCGGCCGCGCATCCCGGAGCTGGTCAGGAACCAGGAGGGCTTGACCGTCTACCAGCTCGGGCTTCTGGCCAAGCTGACGGGGTCCAAAGCCGTCATTCGAACATATCGGGCACGGCTCAATGCCATAGGGCCGCACGGACGAAACGAAGAAGGGATTGTGGAATAAGAACGAAAAAATATGACTACAGTAAAAAGCCCATCAAACCAAACCGCTGAGGAGCTTGGATTCGCCAGCGAGCAGGATCGAGACGCCCACATCCAAAGATGCTTTGTCGCGACTCCTGAGCGGATCGTCATTTATCAGCGTTGGCAGTTCTACGACGGCACCAAGGAAGGGCTGCTCAAGCTGAGCATCTACCACCCACGTTAAGCACACACGGCTATGAACACCCCGACAACGATCCCGGCGACCGAAACTCCAAAACTATCGGTTCTCAAAGCAGATACCGCCTACCAGGGAAGCCTGCTCAAGGAAAACAGCCACTGGCAGGCGCTCTGCACGGCCACCAACGTTTTTTTGCAGCCGCTCAACCTCCCCAACTATGGCGAGCGCGTTGAAGCCATCGAGGAGCGATTTGGGCCGGCCGCGGCCCTGCTGATCCTCCTGGGCAACTTCAACTACCAGGTATGTAACGGGGGACACGACCAGTATTTTCACAATGGTTATGCCGACGGCGTGGGCGGCTTCTTCCAGAACCACGATTCCAGCATTCCGCTCCACAAGAGAATGACCGAACTATTCCGGCAGCTCAAGTTCTACCACTTGCCGCAAGGGCGGGAAATGCTGGCCATCCTGGAAGCCTTCCGGATCGAACTGGATGAGGAGCGCCAAACCACCTGCACCTGCGACACCTGCGGCGGCTCTGGAGAAAGCGCTGAAGAGGGCGAGGAATGCGCGGACTGCGATGGACATGGGACCGTTGAGTGCCAGAACGAGGAATACGGGCAGGTCAGCAACTCCCACGAACTGGACGGGCTCGACACCAGGTACTACAGCATCATGGAAGAGTGGGAGAAGGCAGTGGAAGCCCATCTGGCCGCATGGCTCAGCACCGAAGAAGACCCGCTCGCCAAAGCACCCGTGGAAACGATTGCCGCGGCCTACCAGAAGCCCAATCTGAAGCTGGTTGGCGAAAACGGGAATGCCTTGAACATCATGGGCCTGGCTACGCGAGCCCTGCGCGAGGCGGGAGCACCCAAGGAGGTCATTGAGCAATACCGGCAAAGGGCCATGTCCGGCGATTACGACAACGTGCTCCGGACCACCATGGAATTCTGCGAGGTCCGGTAAGAGGGTCATGGCTCCGCCAAAACCGAGGAAGCGCATGTATGAAAAGAATGTATGCCTATTACGAAGCTCATCCAACCAGCGGTTTTGTGGTGGAATGTGAAACCGACGGACGCTGGACCTGCTCATTCCGGCATGAAGGGGATTTCGACTCGCTTTACAATGAGTGCGAACGCCGCGCCAAAGTGAATGAGGCCCGGCTGGAGGCTGTCATCCAAGGGTTGCCCAAGGAACCCGCGCAACGGCAGCGGCCGGCCGCCATCCCGGTCGTTCACACGATGATGCAGGCCTGCTTTTCCTTCGCCAAGCCGGAAGCAACCCCCCAATGCTGCTTTGCGTTTGCTTGAGCCAGTTGAATTAGGTAAGGTGACCCCATGAAAACATTGCTTGCTCTAATCCTGTTCGCTTTTTACTGCTGGCTTTGGCGGAAGTCCCACCAGGCACTCATGAAGGGCGTTCGCCAGGATGTCAAAGCGGTCGGCGATCAAGCATTTGAACCCCTGCTGCGGGACCTGGCCACGCTCCAGAAGAAAATCGAAGGCTACGAAGCCGGCCATCGGCAATTCCAGCAGAAAGCCTTATGGGGAACGAAGCCAGCCTCTTAGGCCGCAAAGTCCGGATCAGCAAAAGCGGACGGAACAGTAATCCGCGCCTCAGCATCTACTCGGGAAAGGACCTGTTCACGGTCAGGGCGGTCTACGTGGACGCCATGAAAGTCAGGAAAGCCATGATCGAGTGCCCGATAACGAAGTGCCTGTATGAAGTCAAGGCGGACGACATCGTAGCCGGCCACGCCTGAGAAATCAGACACGAACCGGTTTAAAGGGAGTGAAAACAGGCACTATGAGGTTTGCCTGGCCGTATGTTACATTCCCGGTAACATTACAGTAACAAGTGAAACCAAACATGATATGAGGAAATTGCCGCTTCAAACCGCTGTGCATGTTGATGGACCGGCGGACCAATTCCCCTTCGAACGGACCGTGGATGACGGCATAGTCATAGGTTACCATCCGCGGCAAGGATACCTCATAGCGCTCAAGCAACACAGGGAAAATCTCTACTTTAAAAGACGTGACCTGAGTCCAGTCCACGGCGGCTAGTGTACGGCCAAAGACCCGCCTGGCGCACCCAAACTAGCGCCAAGCGGGCCGACCCATCAGAATCATTCTAGGCCGCAGCGATGGAAAAACAACCGCCTAGCAGCCGAAATTACTTGGGCAGCCAATGGAAATTAAAGCCAGACAACAGCAAAAAATCAAAACAATGAAACCCACAAAGCCCCACGATTGAAACATCCCGCCGCAAGCCGGAAGGCTGGCACATCAAAGTCGAGCCCCTTGAGGCCAACGCCTTTGGCTACTGCCTTTCCCTTCGGAACATCACGCTTCCACATCTAACCCTTGTCGATCCTTCGGCCTTTATCGGATCCACATCTCTGACCAATATCGTCATTCCAGACAGCGTCAGCACCTTTGGCATGCAGGCGTTCGAATATTGCTACAGCCTGACCAATGTCACCATCGGAAAGGGCGTCAGCGAAGTTGCCATCGAAGCCTTTGCTAATTGCATCACCCTGCAAGGGGTTTATTTCCGGGGCAGCGCCCCGCCCCAGAAAACCACCTTTTCAGGCTGCACCAACGTTCTGATCAACTACCTACCCGGAACCACCGGATGGAGAAGCACCTGGGACCTGATGCCCACCGCGTTGTGGAATCCACAGATCGAGCCTGGATTCGGCATGAACAACCACCAGTTTGGAATGAACGTGCGCGGCACTCCCAACATCACTGTTCAGGTTTCCGCCACCATCAATCTCGCCAGTCCGGAGTGGACTCCAGTGGGAACCCTGGTTTTGACCAATGGCACCCCCTCCTTCAGTGAAGCCGAGCTGCCGGGCGTAACAGGACGCTTCTACCAGCTCACCTTTCCCTAAACCTCAGGCAGCAATCCGTCGCGCGGGAATTATAATTTCCGTGTGGAAGATGCACGAAAACAGTTAAACCTGGCTCTGCTTCAAGGGACCGGCGTCAAGCCTGAGGTATGTGCGCCCCTTCTGGGCACCCTGGCCAGCAACGTCCTCTTCGACTTCTTTGCGGCCAAATACGAGGAACTGGTCAAGATGCCCACGAAGAGCTACGTCGACCTGTTGCTCAAGTCGGCCAAGCTGGAGCTCCTCTACCAGCTGTTCCGGGAGTCCTATTCCCACCTCCCGCATCCCAATCAAAAGCTGCCACCTTACCTGCAGATGGTGGCCCAGTCCCACGGCCCCTACTACCAGATTGAGAATTGCGACGCCGCCCAGATGGTTTCCCCGCTTTACGCCGGCCTGGTTGAGCTTTTCAGGCTCATGGAGGCCCAAACAGGCGTCCGGGCAGGATTCGACGCAGAAGGGATCATCCTTTCCCTGGCCACGCCTCAGACGCCGTCCGACCCTCCGCCGTTTTCACCATCGTCAAAGAAACCTCGTCGCAGAAAGGCCCAGCCGAAGACCCACTGATCTCCCCCGGCTCCGCCGACCACACAAAAGAGCCGAAGAAGATGAGGTTTTTGGGGTTTGGAGCCAAACTTTTCAAAAGAAAGTGACCGCCCCCACGGGTACGACCCAGTACTGGAGAACCATGAAAAACAAACTAACGCATCAGGAAGAGTTTCGCCAAGCCTTGCAGGTGGCGGAGGATAATACGCAGGGGGCCGTTGAGGCCTATTGCGGTTTTTTCGATTATACAGGATCACTTCTGGTTGGAGAGAGGCTTTCCAACCTGGGGTATCCCGACTACATCTGCTTCGCTGCGGAGATCGTTTGCGAGACGGCTGATGATGCCGGTGAAGACCCCCGTTCCCTGCTTGCGGCTGGAGCCGTTTCTCCCGAGCACATCGCGGCCAACCTCGGCTGGTTCAAGACCGCCCCCATGAGCGGGAAGCAATTGGCGTGGCTCGAGAAACGAGGCGTCCAGGATAGCGCGAACTTTTTTATTCGCCCCTCCGATGTGGCCAAAGCACAGTTGATTGGCCTTCGCACTGAGGCAGCCAAACCCTGCTACTCCTTTAAACCCGAAGGCTTCCCTTGCGATCCGCCCGAGGGTTCCAGGCTATATCGGACTCCCGGCGCTGCATGCCCGACGGTATGCGTCATCGGTGAGGAAGCATATGCCGACCCGGTGAACATTCTTCACGGGAAGGATATGGAATCCATGCCAGAAGCCAGCCTCGATGGCTGGACCAGTTTCCAAATCGACTCCCTGCCCCTCCAGGTCCGACGGACGGGGGGCGACGGACTATTTCTCGGAGTGGCCGTTGACACGGGTTTGCTGGTTAAATTTCCCTTTCAGCAAGGCGCGCAAAAGCTCCAAATCCAGCTTCGGGCAGCGTAGTTGACGAAGCATGACCAAAAAGATACAAAAACCAATGAATTGGAAAGCCCAAACCAGCAGGGTTTCGGAAGACGCCAAACGCCTGGCGGATTTTGAGACTGCCAAATCACCCGGCACCTACGTCGTGGAGATGCTCTGGAAGCCCAATGGCACCCTGGCCATGATCGTGGCCATCATAAAGGATATCTGGACGGATTTAAGGAAGTGCCAGAACTACGCGGCCTACTTCGTGTATGATTACACCGCCCCATCCAAAGTCGGTTGCCGCGTAAATCACAGGCCATGGCGCCGCCTTTCCACCGCGCTGAAGCATGCCAAGGTCCGTGTGGCCGCTGCGCTCCGTTCCAGGAAGTGGGTACTACTCGAAGAGTTGCAGAAGAGAAGGCCGCAACCGCTTGACGACATGAAAACACCAAAACCCTCCCTGGAAAAGGAAACCAAACCTGCAGACCTGAAGAAGTTAGCCGGCATTATCAACGCCACCAATGGCCCCATTGTCGCAGGACCGGTGGTGAACTTCGTGCTCGCCAGCGGTCTTAAAACGAAGGCGCTGGAGCTGACGGCCCGCAACGGCGGACGAGGCGCCCTCGTGGCCTACATCACCCTGCAGCACAGCGTTGTCCTTGAGGACACATCCGGCTCCGCAGGAAGCAGGGTCTACCAGACGGCTTACATGATCTCCATGTTGGGAAAGCTGCTCGATATGGCCATACCCGTGCTGCTGACGATTTCTGAGGAACGAGCCGCGAAGAGATAAAAAAAGGCCCGCCCGGCGTTGCCGCCAAGCGGACCTTCCCCCAAACAACACTGTTATTCTAGAGCGGTCAAGCCGGCATGCAACAAGCTCAGCTACACAAAATTGAGGTGGTTCTGTACCAGCCGAGTAGCGGAGGAAGAAATGCGGCAATCACAGTTCCACGATTGACCCGATGAACTACGAGTTTTATCCAATCCACGGGGCCTGGATACAGGAAATCCTGGCTCTTCCACGCGACCGATTCCGGACTGCTGACCAGCGAGGAAGGCTCCAGTCTCCAGGGCAGAAGTACGAATTCCTCCGCGACTTGTCCCGCGCGGCCGGCCTCAGCGGCATCAAACCCGTCCCCGCGGAAGAAATCGTCTATATCCCAACCGGCGCCGGCCAACCGTTTCCATTCCACCTCAAGACTGCAGCCGCCAAGGCATATTTGAAGAAGCTGCTTGTTTACCTCCTCAGCCGAAACGACCCGGAGGACACCAGCAAGGTCATAGCCCAGAAGGTGATCGCCGACGGCACGTTTGAATGCCACGGCAACTACGGCTGTGGCTGGGCCCAAGCAGGACAAAAAGCATGAAGAAGCCTCGCAGGAATACTCGCCTTTATCGAGCAGTCCGGGCCGCATTGCGTGCGTTCCACGGCGGAAAAGCCCTGGAGATCGTTTTCAAGGAAACAACGAAGCGTTACCATGTCAGCCCACACCAGCTCTGGCGGCCACTTCTGATACAGACAGTGCAGTAGTTCAGCAAGCACCTCCACGGCGGCGGCTAAGTTTAAGAACGGGGAGTTCTGCAGACGGCTTCTGTCAATACATAAATGCGCCCAAAGGAGGGCCGAAGCAAAGATATCAGCGAGAATCGTAATCAGAACAGCGACCTTAACCTAAAATTACCTTTATGAAGAAGCAACAGTCAGCACAGTCCCAACCGTTTCCCGAATGGGTCGAAGACCCGCGCGCGCATTTGGAGGAGCCTCAGCTCACGTTCATCCGCAACAAGGTGGTCGAAGTTGGCCCGGACCTTGCAGCCGGCATCTACGACGGCACCTGCGTGGTGGACCAATATGGCCGCCAGATCATCAAGGAGGTCTTCGGGATCACCGTTCCTGTCATCCTGGAAGCCGAAGGGAAAGGCAAAAAAGAGGCTCCACCGGCTCCGAGGCCGCCAAAGGCGGCGGCTTTGACTGCTTCCAGGGCCCCCAAGGCGATGGCTCGCCGGAGAAAGAAAAACCGCGGCGCCCGGAAGAAAGTGGCCATTCCTGCGTGAGCACCCCAAGCCACACGTTAAGCATGACTCGCCAGGGCCTTGCCGATACTCGCAGGGATTATGCCCGGCAGTGGTGGGAAATCCGCCGAGCCATCCGGCTTTGCCACAAAGCAGGGCTTTACGGCGCCGCCGCCAGCCTTCGGGCCCGGATCAACTTGCTGCAGCGGTGTTTCCAGCACGTTTGAGGATGAAAGCCATATTCCTCATCCAGATTGCCTTTATCGTAATTGCTGCCGTTCTGGCGATCTTGAACCGCCGGCGGTTCGGCCAGCGCCCGCGTTACGGAGTTGATGTTCCTCCCCCACCCTCCCGCGTTTGCAGAAAGTTCCCACTATGGGCTTTCGTCCCTGCCGGCATCTTTTTTGCGTTGGGCCTGGTATGGTTGGCCAATACCGTCTGGAGAATCAGATACTCTGTTAAGACCACAGGCGTCATCCTACTGGTACAACACCGCCTCGACAACAACAGACCAGGCAAAATCCAAACGATGCACACGCCAATCTTGCGCACGACACACTAATTGGCATCCGGGCACGACAGCACGACGTTTGTGCATGGCTGGTAATCCCGGTGGCGCTCGCGGACCGTATTATGCTTTTCACCGCCCGCGATGCCGTCAACCAGGTTGCTGGCCACCAGTAAGGCGACAAGCGGAGGATGAAGTTCCAAAGGTTTGTTTAAGGAGCTAAGTTTTCCTGTTTTCACACCTAAATTATATTCCACGGTGGTTTAGGTTGCCGCGCGCGTTCTTAGAAGAAAGTCCAGACAGTGTTTGGACAATTGTTGTTGCAAGTAGTTGCGCATCAAACACAAAACGTTTTGAAATTTACAGTACTACTACTTTACCCAGACTACCTGGCGGAGACTTTCGGGCATGCGACTTACATGACGTCAGTCACCGCCGACAACGTGACCCAAGCCAAAAAGCTCGCCCAGGAAGAGGGCGCCGCAAAAAATAAAGTGGAGAATCCAGACGACTTCTTTGTCCTCTGTGTGATAGCTGGGGAACATGACGACATCAAGGACCGAGAATAGTCCATTCTCCAGAATTACCTCAAAACAGGCAGCTCCGCTGAAAAATCCAACGCGACCGGATGGAGAATCCTCCACATCGTCCGGAATCGCTGCGCTGGATTTCAAGGCCAAGCAGGAAGAATGGCAGATGGCCGCATAACTCAAATCCATGAAAACCAAAGCATCCCTCAGCGTTGTTGACCAGCACCAGAAGAAGATCGCCTTAAGAACCCTCAAGATGACCGATGCCGCCGGATTGGCTACTCAGACGGCCAGATCGCCAAGATCGAGAGGCCCACTTGATATGATAAAGCCAACAATTTTTTACCGCCAGCCTGGTCGACACAACTTCCGTTTGCGATCGCATCAGCACTCTTGCCAGAGAAGCCGGACAGAGGGCTTGTTTTACCTCCTGGCACGAACACTGGAAGAATTGGGCGGGGGAGTACCTGATTAGAGCCGTTGGAATTGGCTAACGCCAACTGCAGCAGGACTGTGTCGGTCGAGTTCGTTAGTTCACAGCAGCAGCCGCACTCGACCTACCAGGTCAAACGATAACCGAGGCTGGGTGCAAGGGACGGCGGACAGCTTAACCAAGAACGAACACCGCTTTTAGTCCAAGAGAGTTAAGACTCTTACCCAGCCCGACTCTTTCACAGGCAACGCAAGGCTCCGAGAACTGCCTGAACTCCTCGACCTCACTTAACAGCTGTGATGCCCCAACCTGCTCAGGCCGCAGGGCCGCTTAAACGTTTTGCATGATGAACCTGAACCGCCCTTCAGGCGTGCCCCCTTCCCGGTGCCCGGGCAGTAGTGGAACCTCACCGCCTTCGGCGTCGGAACACCCCTCGGATCCGTTGGGGTCGCTCAGGCCGCTGGGCTCCACAAGCACTGGAATGGTGAACCTTCACCCACTCCCGAAGGGACGGTGAACCTGCCGCCGGCAGCTTATGGGAGTTGCCGCCCCGACATCAGGACCAGTGGTTTACCCGGGACCAAAAGAGTTGCAGTCACACACCCCGGACGTTATTAGAACCGTGCAAACAAGAAGCCAGAAGAGCATGAACGAAAAGGAATTCATTGTAGGCGTGGTGGGTTGTGCGCAAGGAAATCCCCGCATTGTGTCGATCGGAGGATCTATGAGCGAGGCAGTAAATCAAGCCCTCACCACCACCCAGGAACAGGCGGTTTATTTCCCGATCTCCAAGGAAAAAGCTCAGCAAAACAGGAACCGTTTGGCTTGGGACCTGTATAAGGCTTGGAAAGCCGAGCAAGCTGCCTAAGCCTCCTTCTGGCTTGTCCTCTGCCATTCGCTTTGCGAAGAAAGGACACCCATGCTGTCAAAAGTCCGGCGCGAGTCATCCTTTGGGTTGTAGAATCGGATTATGCACCTCCAGAATGCTGGCAAAATCGTTCAAACACAATTTCATGCTGCCTCCAAAACTGTTCCAGAAGTTCCTTGCAATCGTGGATCGGCTGCCAGTCAGTTGGGTCTTCGACAGCCAGGTCAAGCGTCTGCAGACTGTCAATCCGGACCACATTAAGGTGACGAGCATTTCTTCCATATCCACCGCGCGTTGGGACAAATTGTGGTTATGGGTCGCTAGTTTGTTGCTGCGGGGGAAATGTGAATAAGCTGTGGGCAACTTTGCATCGTTAGGGCTTTTGGTCGCGGGGTATGCTTCTGTCCCATTATGAGATATATCGCGCTGAGGGCCTTCAAACTAGGGCCGGAAACACCAATTGTCCGCCCAGACGGATCGGGCCAGCGGCATCTTGATGAATATATGGAGTTTGATATTGACGATGAACAGCTAAAGCATAAAGACGTTCAATTTTTCATCAATTCAAGGCCACAATACATCGTTGAATCGGACAGCGAAGCAGGAAAGAAAAAAGCAGAAGAAGGAAGGAAACGAAAATCAGAAAAAGAAGCCCGAAAAAGGAAAGAAGAGGCTCCATTATTGGTTGAAGATGTGAACCACGCAGTTCACAGAAAAACCATGCGATGGACTATCATCGGGGTAATAGTGGCGATCATACTGGGGATAGCCGGTCTCATCGTCATGTGGTTAAAATAGCTCACTCCGGCCGTTGGGCCTCATAAACGTCTTGTCATGATGAACCTGAACCGCCCTTCGGGCGTCGAATGTACCCCTCGGCCGGGCGGCTGACTCAGGGCGTTTGGCCCCCTAAACGTGGAATGGTGAACCCTCACTCCGGCGCTGGCGCGCCGGATCCTTTCCCGCCCTGGCGGCGGTCCAGACCTGTGGCCTTACGGCCAAGAAACTCTTGAAGGCCCGCCCCTCCGGAGCCGCGGTCTGACCGGGACCAAAAGAGACCCTCCAGCCGCTTTCCGTCCACCTCCAATCGCTGCAGCAGGAGGTCTCCGACCGCTCTTTTCCTGCTTGGAAAATCCTCCAATTGCAGGCAAACATGATCCCGAAAATGAAGCCAGAGGTCCATGACATCATCCTGTGCTGGCACCACGATGAGCCGCGCATCAACCAGTTCCTGGTGGCCGAAGTAATCACCGCGCCAGGAGAAGAAAGCCCCCATTGGATGAATGTGGAACCGATCGGGATGCCAGGAGTGGTTGTGTCCGTGCGGGGAGCTGAATGCAAAGTGCTGGGGACTAAAGCCAGCCTGAAGAACAGCGTCTTTCTGGTCACCACTCCAGGGAAGGTTTATGCCTGCAACCCCGACCAGCAGCCCCTGTCCAAACTGCCCAAAGCTGCCCGGGCATATGTCCAGGACGTGCAACTGACCAAGCTTTTGTGAGAGCCCTATTGGCTTGCTATTTTGAGACAGATCATCAAGAGCGCCTCCATCAGGGCTGGAAAGGCGGACTGGACCGGCGCTGTTGGTGGTTGGAACTACGCGATTAAGGCTCTATTCCAGGACTGGAACCGCCTGAGAAGCGGACGAGCTGGCGAGTGCAGAAGGGCGCCAAACGTGATTGCACAAGGAGATGAGATAGCGATTCGCCACTGGTTTATGGAAAGGTCGTTTATCCAGCCGGCCCAGGTGAATTTCCAATCATGAAAACGCCCATTGCCATCACAAACGCTCTCAAAACAACGCAGGAGATTGTCCTCACCGACGTGACTGAGCGGGCGCACGGTATTTGATGGCAAGTCTTTCGAGGAAAGTGATGGAGAAGGCACAGTGGAAACTGTTCCGCAGACCCTGTCAGAGCCATATGCCGCCTAAACGGACGCTAATGGGGGGC
>Ga0182016_10004979_pt1 | contig 14480 bp, 9 predicted proteins | sample 712S2MmetaG_FD_120491 | JGI IMG/M metagenome (GOLD analysis project Ga0182016, IMG submission 120491) | Permafrost microbial communities from Stordalen Mire, Sweden - 712S2M metaG | ecosystem: Environmental > Terrestrial > Soil > Wetlands > Permafrost | place: Sweden: Stordalen | collected...
GATTGCGATGGCGCAGCGGCACGCGCTTCGGCCGTCCGGTGCTGCCGCTGGTGTGCAAGACCAACGCGATATCGTCCGGGCCAGGTTCGGGTGCGGCGGCGGCTGCGGAAATCTCCGGAGCGACGACGGGGATGCCGGCCTGCTCCGCGGCGCGCCGGGCGTCGGCCGCGTCGGCGTCCTTCGCGTTCGGAACCATCAACATCTTCGCGCGTGTGTCCGCGAGATAAAAACAAAACTCCTCGAACTGATAGCCTGGATTGAGAGGAGCGGCGGTGCCGGCCGCGGCGGCCGCCAGAAACGCGACGATGGCGTCCAAACCGTTGGGCAGCGCCAGCGCCACGCGATCGCCGCGCCGCACGCCCGCCGCGTACAACGCCCCTGCCATGCCGCGCACGCGGCGCCGCAGGTCGTCGTAAGTCACGGACAACGCCGCCTCAGGCAGGATGATCGCGGTGCGCTGCCCTTCAGCGGCATCCAACACCTCCAGCAAAGTCCGCGGCTCGCTCATCTCTGCAACATAGCAAATCCGGATACAATTGGAACCACGGATGAAAACAACAGTCAGCCGCAGATGCACGCAGATGCACGCGGATAGAACATCTCCGTGAATCTGCGTGCATCTGCGGCTGATTCATCTTTGGAGTGACGCTATGTATTCCCGACGCGATATTGGACGCCTGGCGCTGGCCTCGTTGCCGCTGGCCCGCGCGTTTGCCAAGTTGGATTCGCACGTCGACGGCGTGCTGATCGGCGCGCAATCCTATAGCTTTCGCGACCGGCCGTTGGATGCGGCCATTCAGGGCTTCGTCGACGTGGGCCTGAGCGAGTGCGAGCTGTCGATGGGGCACGTGGAGCCTGAGTTTCCGCGTGGGCCGGACGGTCGCGCGGCGCTTCGCAAATGGCGGCTGAGCGTGCCGATCGACGAGATCCGCCAGGTCCGCCGCAAATTCGACCAGGCCGGCATCGAACTGTCCGCTTACGCCTACAACATGCGCGACGACTTCACCGACGAGGAAATCGCGCGCGGCTTCGAGATGGCCCGGGCGCTGGGCGTCAAGGCGATGACCACCTCGGCCACCGTTTCGGTGACTCCGCGCATCGCCGCGCAAGCCGAGAAGTACAAGATCGTGGTGGGCATGCACGGGCACTCGAATATCAAGGATCCCAACGAATTCGCCAAGCCCGAGACCTTCGTGGAAGCCATGAAACTGTCGCCGTACATCGCGGTGAACCTGGATATCGGGCACTATTGGGCGGCGGGTTACGATCCGGTGCCCTTCATTGAAGAACACCACGCGCGCATCGTGACGCTGCACATCAAGGACCGCAAGAAGAATCAAGGCAAGAATATGCCCTTGGGCGAGGGGGACACGCCCATCCGGGAAGTGCTGCAACTGCTGAAGCGCAAGAAGTACCCGATTCCGGCGAATATCGAATACGAGTACGATGGCGGCGACACGGTAGCGGAAATGCGCAAGTGCTACGATTACTGCCGGCGCGCGCTGGCCTGAGCAAGTTTTTGGCGGCCGGGCCGATATGATAGTTGGCGGTCGCGGCAGGCGAGTGATCTCCTTCCTGCTACCAGAGGGCGGCCGCCCGTTCCTTCCTTGCCTTTGTACGGCAGGCTCCCGTATCCTGGAACGCGCCGCGGAAATCCAAGGGCGCACCGTCACCGACTTTGTCGTAGCCGCGGCCGATGAAGCCGCTTGCCGCGCCATTGAGCAGACTGAGATCATTCGCCTCTCTCTCGAGGGCCAGCGGCAAATTGCCAAAGCCATCCTCAACTCTCCTAAGCAGACACCCGCACTGCGGAGGGCCGCGCGACGGTATAGAGAATTGTTCGGCGTGGATGACTCCTGCCGCGTTTCATTTTGAGCCTCTTGGCCGGCACGACCGCAAATCGTTTCGCTGCGGCGAATGCCCTCGACCGCTACCTGCAAACGCAAGCAACTCAAGATATCCGCCGGAACATTGCCAACTGTTTCGTAGCGGTTGAAATCGCGACCGGCAAGGGGGCTGGCTACTATACGCTATCCGCCGCAGTATTCCGCTCGTTGACCTGCCTGCCGTTCGTTTCGGCAGACTAGCCGTGGATCCACTAAGATGGCGAAGGCCACCGCAGCTCCCTGCGTGATGCGCCGGGCTGCGTCCATGAGGGTCGCGGTGCCGCCGATCGCCACCATGCAAGACGCGCTCACCAAGAGGCGCCGCCCCAAGGCATAGCAGGTACGCAGCGCGCCCTAACTGCTACGATGAAACTTGCCCCGACCACTCGCTCGTCTCAGGAACTCCCTGGACATCATGCCCTCTCCGGCGCCGGACCGGCCGGGGCTTTTCATCCGCGATCCGTATCGCTACTCCGACGCGATGCTGATCATCCCACCGCCCCTGATCGAGTGCCTGCGCTGTTTTGACGGCCGTCAGACGGACCTGGACCTGCGCGCCTTGCTGGTCCGCATCACCGGCGATCTGCAGGTTGGCGAGCTCGAACAGCACCTGATCGAGACCTTCAGCTCGGCGGGATTTCTGGAAGACGAAACGTTCGCGCAAATGAAAGCGGGGCGCGAGCGGGAATTCGCGGATTCGCCCAGGCGCGAGCCGGCGCACGCGGGCGGCGCGTATCCGCTGGAGATCACCGCGCTACGCCAGACGATGGCCCGCTACATGGACGGCGAGTTGCCGAGCCGCGACCGTAATCGCGCGGCATGCGGCATCGCCGCGCCGCACGTAAGCCCTGAAGGCGGATGGCAATCCTATCGCGCCGCGTACCAGACGCTCGGACCGGAATTGAAGGATCGCACGTTCGTCATTCTGGCAACCTCGCACTACGGCGCGCCCGAGCATTTCGGCCTGACGCGCAAGCCGTTTGTGACGCCCCTAGGCGAAACGCCAACGGACACTGCATTGGTCGACCGGCTGGCGGCCGATGGCGGCCCGGCGGTGCTGATGGAAGACTACTGTCACTCGTTCGAGCACACGGTCGAATTACAGGTTGTCTTCCTGCAACATATCTATGGTCCGGACATTCGCATTCTCCCGATTCTGTGCGGCCAATACGCCAACAGCCTGTACCGGGGAGGCGCGCCCGAAGCCGACGAGGGCGTGCGTCGCTTCCTGGGATCGCTGGGCGAAATGGCGGCGCGCGAGGGCGATCGTCTCTTCTGGATTCTGGGCATCGACATGGCGCACATGGGCGCGCGATACCAGGACGAATTTCCGGCGTATGCGGACCGGGGCATCATGGCGGAGGTTGCCGAGCGCGACCGGCAGCGCATCGCGCGTGTCGTGGAATCGGATAGCGGCGGCTTCTGGAGCCTGGTGCAGGAGAAGCGCGACGATCTGAAATGGTGCGGCTCCGCGCCGCTCTACACTTTTTTGAAAACCCTGCCAGGCGCGCGCGGCGAGTTGCTGCGCTACGAGCAGTGGAACATCGATCCGCGGAGCGTGGTCAGCTTCGCGGGGATAGCGTTTAACAAACCGTGATACGACATTTGCTATGTTCAGGCGTACGTTTTTGCAAACAGCCTCCACGGCGGCGGTGGCAGCCATGAGCCAAGCCACGGAACCCGTTCCCATCAAGCTGGGCTTCGATTCCTACTCGATCCGCGCGTTCCAGTGGAAAGCCATCCAACTGCTGGACTACGCGGCGGCGTTGAAACTGGATACGGTCCAGCTCTCGAGCCTCGGAGATTACGAGAGCCTTGAGCCGGTGTACCTCGCAAGAGTGAAGGAGCACGCGGCGCGCGTGGGCGTCGAGATCGACGCCGGTATCGGCTGCATTTGCCCCTCATCGCCCGCCTACAACAAGAAGGAAGGCGAGCCGGCGGAATACGTCACGCGCGGGCTGCGCGTGGCCCAGGCGGTGGGGTCGCACGTGCTGCGCTGTTACATGGGTACGCGGGACAACCGGCGCACGGCGCTGCCGCTTGAGGCCCACATCGAGAACACCGTGATGGTGCTGCGCGCGGTGCGCTCGCAGGCGCTGGACGCGCGCGTGCGGATCGCGGTGGAGAACCATGCGGGCGACATGCAGGCGCGCGAGTTGAAAGCGCTCATTGAAGCGGCGGGCACCGATTTCGTGGGCGCCTGCCTGGATACCGGCAACCCCATGTGGGTGGTGGAAGACCCGCTGCTCACGCTGGAAACGCTGGCGCCCCACGTGGCCACGTCGCACGTGCGCGACAGCGCGGTGTTCGAGCATCCCCGCGGTGCGGCTGCGCAGTGGGTCGCGCTAGGCGACGGTTCGGTGGATTTCACGCGCTTCGTGGAGCTCTATCGCAAGCTGTGCCCGCGCGCATCCATGCAGCTTGAGATCATTACCGGCAGGCCGCCGGAGGTGCTGCCATATTTGGAGCCGGACTTTTGGAAGGCGTTTGCGAAGACGCCAGCCTGGGAGTTCGCACGCTTCCTCGCGCTGGCGAAGAGCGGGCGGCCGTTCCTGGGGAACATGGTGATCGGACAATGGTCCGACAATTCGCCCGTGCTGGAGGCGGCGCTGAAGGAGCAGCAGCGCGTGGATCTGGAGCGCAGCTTGGAATACGCCAAGAAGAAGCTGGGGGCAGGGGTCCGCTGGCGGGGGTGAGGTGTTCGCGCCATCACTCCTGGGAATCGCCTGAAGTCGCTGAAGCCGTCTCCCCCGTCCACCCCCAGGCGTAGAACAAAACTGCGCAGGGTCTCTCAGGCAGGCTGAGAAGGCCGGAGTGGACGTCGGCTGCAGGACTGGAGTCCTGCCCCACTGGGGCTGAGACTTTAGGCTGTCTTACGCCCGTTGGCGATCTCGATAGCCTTCTTCAGCAGCGGATCTTCCTGCTTGTGCTCCGGCTGATCCGGTGCCACGGGCAGCGGCTCGTCGTTCTCGTCGAGTTCCACCTGGGCTTCGGGCTCCGACATGACGGTCTCCGGCGTGACGCCCACATCCTGGATGGCCTTGCCGTCCGGCGAATAATACTTGGCCACCGAGAGGATGATAGCGCCGCCGTCTTCCATGGTGACGGCCTTGCGCAAAGAAGCGTCGCCGTACGTCCGCTCGCCGACCAGCTCGGCGCGCTTGTCGTCCATCAGGGCGCCAGCGGCGATTTCGGCGCCGGCCGCCGTGCCCCGGTTGGTGATCACCACCAGCGGCAGCGTGGTAATGTCTTTGGCGGCTTCCGCTTCAAAATCCTGGCGCGGCACCTTTTGGCCCTGCAAATAGGTGATCTCGCCTTTGGCCAGGAAGAGGTTCGCCAGCGCGATGCCCTCCGCCGGCTCGCCTACCGCGCAGTTGCGCAGATCCAGGATCAGCTTCTGAGCGCCCTGTTTCTGCAACAGCTCCACCGCGGCCGCGACTTCCTTCACTTTGCCCGGCGCCAGCGTGGACGGTTGAATGTAGCCGATATTGTCCGCCATCATCTTCTGGGTGACCGCGGGATACACGATGGCGGCGCGCGTTAGCTTGATCTTTTGCGGTTCCGGCCGCCGCACCCGCACCACCGTCAGTTCCACATTCGATCCTGCCTCGCCCTCCAGCAGCAGCGCGGCGTACGCCAACGGCATGTCCCGCGTGGCCACGCCGTTGATGGTTTCGAGCATGTCGTTGGTGGACAGGCCCGCCTTGGCCGCGGGCGATCCGGGAGTCACCCCCACGATGCCCACGAATCCGAATTTCTTGGCCAGCACCATGCCCACCCCGGCCTTATGCGCGTCCTTGTTCTTCAGGTAGTCCTTGTACTGGTCGGCATTGAGATAGCTGGCGAATGGATCGACCGATTCGAGCAGCCCGTTCAAAGCGCCCAGGGTGACGCTCTTCATATCCGGCTCTTCCACGTACTCGCTCTTGATGCGGTGCAGCACTTCCGTGTACACGCCGAGCTGTGGATAAGGCCGGTCGGTCGATGCGCTTCTGCCCAACACGCTGCCTAAAACCAACAGCAGCATGACGCATGTAGAGGTGGTGACCACCAGGTATTTGATACGGCTGTTCATATAGTTCGGACCTATTGCAAAATGGAGGGGACCCGATGCCATTATAGCAGGCCCTGAGCGAGGCTGAAGCCCCGCACGGGCTAAAGCCCGCCCTCCAGCGATTAGACGGCGATCAGGCGGTTCTGGTTGCCCGGCGCGTTTTACCGGCTACCGGCCGCCGTTGCGCCCGGCGATGGGCTCGCCTCCTGACCGCAGCCTTCCTCCGGGCAGGGGATGTCCTGACGGTGCGGGCCGCAGTCGTCAGGGCCGCCCGTGGGGGCGCGCCTAGGGAAACCGCGAAGACCCCAGGGATCTGCGGTTCGGGTAACTGGACGGGCAACTCCGGCGGGAGCGCCGCGGCTAGTTCGGGCGTCGCGGCGGCCGGCGGGAGCGCGGCGCCGGTCTCCGGAACTCTTGGCTCGGTCATCACGGGCCGGCCCTGGCCGCCGTCCGGTCCCCGCTCCAGCATCGCCATGATCGTGCCGGTGGCTTGGCCCAGGTCGATGCGCGCCACATTATGGTTGAACAACGCGGCAATCCGATTGTCGCTGGCGCGCTCCAGGCGCGTCTGCGCATCGGTGACCTCCAGGCTGCTGGCGACGCCCGCCTCGTAGCGCCGGCGGGCCTGGGTGAACTCGCTCTCGGCCAGCGCGAGCCCTGCTTCCGCCACTTTGGCCTGCTCCTCGGCGGAATGCAGGCTGTCCAGAGCCATGCGTACCTCCAACTCGATCTGCTCGTGCAGGTCGTTGGTTCGCACCCGCTCCTGGCGGAATTGCGAGGCCGTTTCTGAGCGGTGGGCGTCCCGCCGGCCGCCGTCGAAGATGGGCACGCGCAGGGATACGCCGTAATCCCGCGTGGGCAGTAATGCCACGGTGTCGCCGTTGACTCCTGTGGTGCCGTAGTCCGCATAAGCGACCAGGTTCGGCAGGCGTTCGGCCTTGACGGCATTGGCGTTCAGGCGGGCGGCGGCTTCCCGTTCGGCCTGCGCTTTGACATCCGGACGGTTCTTCCAGGCCTGGCTTTCGGCCTGCTCCACGGTGATGGCATCTAGCGGTTCATAGCTCAGTTTGTCGGTAAGTTCCAACTCCGTAGCCAGATTCAGGCCCATCGCCCGCAACAACTGCAGGTGAGACTTGCTGCGCTCGTTCTCGACCACCAGCAGGCGCTGCCGTTCATTGGCAAGCTGCACGCTCGCGCGGGTGACCTCGATGCCGGTGCCCGTGCCCGCGCTTTTCTGGTTCTCCGCCTGCTTCAGAACCGCTTCGGCCAGCCCGACGTTCGCCTGATAGGCTTCCACGTTGGCATTCGCGCGCAGGGCGGAAAGGTACGCTTTGGCCACCGCCGCCGAGACCGAGTTGTCGGTATTGCTCCGATCGCTCTTAGCGGCGCGGTACGCGGCGCGCGAGGATTGATACCGGCGGACGTTGCTGAAGTCGAAAACGCTCTGCGTCAGCCGGGCGCGCACGTCCACCGAGTTGAAGGGGCCCACCACCCGCGGGATTTTGGTGGCGATGTCGCCCAGCAGGGGCGCCTCGGCGGTGTTCAGCACGCCGCATATCAGCGGAGTGGCCGTGCATGCCGGGGGATTCTTGGCAGCCCCCAGCAGCGTATCGGTGGCGGCCAGGTCCAGGCCCAGGGCGGCCAGACTGCGCATGGCGGTGGTTTGCGAGGCTTGCGTTTCGATATCCGGCAGCAACGCGGAGCGCACTTCGTTGGACCGCGATTTGGCCTGGCGAAGATTCTCGTCGGAAAGCTGGATATAGGTGCTGCCTTCCGGAGATAGCGCTAACTCGACCGCGCGCTTCAGAGTCAGTTGCAAGGGGCCGCGATTCGGCGAACCTTCTCCCGCGGGACAAAGCCATGGCACTGTGACTAACAATGCCGGCAGAAACCATCTGTGCATCGAGCGCTCCTCATACTGCATAAGTCGGTTACAACTTACGGCTATATCCTCCGGTAAGGAGGAGTTTATCATCGATCTAAGTAACCGGAGTTATGCAGCCCAAATATTCTCGCTGCAATTGAATCCTGTGGGGCAGGCTCTCAGCCTGCGGCGGCCTCCCAGGCCGCCTGTTCCCCCCTTCCGTTTGCGACACTGCCGTTCTGCGGGGCAGGCCCCAGCCGCGCGACTGGAGTCCTGTGTTCTGATACAATCGGGTAGCACGAATGTCCACTGTAAACGGCCAACCGCGGCTCACGGTTGCGGATCTGGCTGCCCGCTGCCGCGGCCAATTCATTCCGCTCACCAATACCTTCTCCTATTTCTGCACTCCTTCCATGGCGGAAGAGGATCTGCGGCAGTATTTGCACGATCCCATCGCGGCCCTCTCGCCCCTGATTTGCGCCGATCTCGGCACGGTGGGACTGGCGCTGGTGCCCTACCTGGAGAAAGGCAATGGCCGCGCGGGCGACATTGTCAGCTTCGAAAAACCGGCGGAAGGGCGCCAGTTGACCTCCGCGCGCGTGGCGGCCGGCGGGATGACCATCCTGGTGCTGGCGACCAAGGAAGAGGACGTCGCCAACTATCACTACACCTTTTACAACGCGCTGGCCGCGCTCATTGCGGATACCTGGCAGTTAGGTCCCCGGGAAAGCTTCTACCAGCAGTTGCGCGAGGAGTTGAGCGCGGAAGTGCATGGCGAGGTGGACGAGCGCAGTTGGCACCTGAAGCAGGCTCTGGTCCGGCGTCAGACCAACATCCGCAAGGAAACCAAGTTATTTCGCGACTACGCGCGGCAGGCGTTTGAAGATACGCTGACGCTCTATCTGCACGGCACCTGCTGCGATATCGACGTGGAGACCGGCCCGCGCCAGATGCCCAGCCGCTACCTGCGCAAACGCCTGGAACTGCTGGTTTCGTTGTACCCGCCGCCGGAGGGTTACGCCGTCTTCCCCGAGCAGTTGAAGAAGCGGTAGGTGGGCGGAGCCGGTTGCCGGTTACTTCCCCTTTTTGAAGGTTCGCCGATGCGCGGGCCCTCGTGACACACCATCCCCAAGCGAGGCGGCGCGCTCGGTCCCGATCTTAGACGGCCATCTCAGTCTTGTTGTGAGAGCGCTTGACCGGCACTCACCCTGCATTTCCGTTTTGAATTCATCCGTTTTTGAGGCTATTGAGGCGTACTGAAAAACACCAACGCAGAAAAAAGTTCCTCTCTCGACGTTTGCGAAAGAGGCAGACCGGTGTACACTAGTGCAGCCGGGATGCCCAAAGGGAAATCCGCATCAAAATGTTGTCACCCAAAAGGAGGGATTAATGCCTAAGCGCAAAGGTCCAAGCCAGGATCGCGAAGGACGCGAAAAGGAAGAACACGAACAGCACGAAGGGGAGCAGCATACCCGGCATGAGGGTGACGATAGAGGACAGCCGCGCCGGCGCCGAATGGGCCGGGAGCACGCCGTCCACCAACAGATTCTCGACCGCCGTCTGGGGGGAGGCGCCCCGGCCACGCCGGAGGCTTACGCCAATGCGCTCCAACAGTGGCTTCGGCTGCCTGGATCGGTAGTACGGCCGCCAACAGATGAGAAGCCGGTCCCGGCAGCCAAGCCGCAGGGTGTTGACCAGGGGAAGGAGGACCGCTCATGAGTCTCAACGGCACAGTATGGACTCCGATCGGCCCCAGTCCGATTGCCGAGGGCACCACCAATGACAATGGCCTGGTGTCGTCGATCGCCATCAATCCCAACAATCCCAACATCATTTATATGGGCACGGTGGGCGGAGGCGTTTGGCGCTCGAACGATGGCGGTACCACGTGGACGCCGATCTTCGACAGGCAGATTGCCCTGGGCGTGGGTGAGCCCGCCGCCATTGCCATCGATCCTAACAATACCAACACTGTCTATGTCGGAACCAGCGGGCGTTTTGCCCCGCAGCCGCAGGCGGGCCTGTTCAAATCGACGGACGGCGGGGGCAGTTGGATCCTGCTAGGCTCAGGCTACCCAGCCGCGAATACAGGTAACTCCATCGGGCTCGTGGGCCTATGGATCGACGCCGTGATTGTCGATCCGACTAACAGCAATGTGGTCTACCTGGCGGGCGGAGCCCCTCCTGGTAGCGGAGCCACCGGCGGATTGTTCCGTTCGACGGACGGCGGCCAGAATTTCACCGCGGGCGCGAATGGCTCTGGGGACGCCCGCTCGCTGGTGGTGGACAGTTCCACGCCGGCCAACGCGCGCGTCCTGTACGCGGGGATCTCGGGACGCGGTGTGTTCCGCTCCAACGACGGCGGACAGATCTGGACCCAGATTCTGAGCGCAGCCACGCCTGTGGTGGCGGCGGCGCTCGGCGCGGGAGGCTTCGGAAAGGTGGTGGTGTCGCTCGCCCCACCCACTCAGCCCGTACCCAATCCGGGCGGCGTGCAAGTGCTTTACGCCAGCATGCAAGGAACCGGCGGCGCACCCGATCCCGTAGGCATATTTATGAGCACCAACCACGGCGCCACCTGGGTGCGGCAGACAGCGACCGGCATGCCCACAAACACGCAGGGCGGATACAGCTTCCACATGGCGGTGGACCCCGGGTCGCCCGGCGACGGAATCAACGACATCGTCTATTTCGGCGCGGTGGGCCAGGCCAGGTCCGCCAACTCCGGGAACAGTTTTGGCGCCCGCTTCCCGATCCACTCCGATACGCATTCGTGGGCCTTCATCCCGCAGCCAAGTCCTACTCCGTCTATTGTGTTTTGCGGCAACGACGGCGGCCTGGACAAGTCCATCGACAGCGGTGGGACTTGGATATCGCGCAACTCCGGCGGCCTGCAAACCGGGCTCTTCTATAACATCGACATCAAGCCGGACGCCACCGGCAGTGTGACGGTGGGAGCGCTGCAGGACAACGAAATCGAGAAGAGCGGAGCGGGGTTGGGGTGGGTGGGCACCAATGGCGGCGACGGCTGGGATGTGGCTTATGATGGCGTCACCCCAGGCCAGGTGTATGCCTCCAGCGGATTCTGGTCCACAACTCCTCCAACCCCACCGATTCCCTGCACTCTGGTGTTTCGCTCGACCGACGACGCATCCACTTTTCCATTTACCCCTAACCCCTTAACGGCTATTACGCCGTGGACCACAGCCACCGACGCGGGCTGCTACCTGGCCCCGGTTACCACCGACCCGAGTGCGGCAGGCATCGTTTATGTCAGCGGCAGCCAGAATCTGTGGCAGAGCCGGAACGCCGGCACTAGTTGGCGCATTCTCTCCCCTTTCAATGGCACCGGCAACGTGGATGTGGCCGCGGTCAACGGGAATAACGTCGTCATCGCCGTGGGCAACCAGGTATTCGTCTCCACCAATGCGCTCTTGCCTACGGTGGGTGCGCCGGCTGGAGTGACGTTCACCAACATCACCAGGAACCTGCCCGGCCGCAACGTGGCGCGCGCATTGTTTGACCCTAACGATCCGGCCGTGATTTACGCGGTGATGGGCGGCTTCGCCGGTGGCGGGCCGAGCGGACATGTGTTCCGCACCTCGGTGGGCGCCACGGCTTGGACCGACATTTCGCCGGTGCTCGATCTTCCCTTCAACGCCATCGCACTGGACGGCGGCGCCACACCCACGGGGATCTACGTGGGCACCGATTATGGCGTGTTGCGCTCGCTCGACGGCGGCGGGTCGTGGTCGATATTGGACGATATCCACTTTCCGCGGGTCCCGGTTCTCGACCTGATCTTCCGCAACGGAATACTGCGCGCGGGCACCTACGGGCGCGGCGCGTTCGCATTCGTCAAGCCCGCGGGACCGGCCATCGCCGTTCATCTGGATGACGGGCTGGCCTTCGGAACGGTTTGTAAGGGGCCGCAATATCTCAACCTGGAAGTGTACAACGTCGGCTCGGCGGACCTGTTGATCGACAACGTGCAGCGTCTGATGGGGTCGACGGACTTTACGGTGCTGCCCACTCCGGCTACGCCGCTGGTGCTGGCTGCGGGCGAGGATATCGAGTTCACCGTAGTGTACAACCCCACCGTGGCGGGAGTCTTCGAGGTCGCCACCATCCGGATCACCAGCAACGATCCGGCGGCGCCGGTTGTGGACCTGGCCGCCACCGGATTCCAAGGGACCGCAAACCTCGGAATGGCCATCGCGGACAGCGGGAACATCGGCGCCGCGTGTGTGGGTTCGTTTGTGGACGAGCCGCTGACCATCAATAACAGCGGTAATTGCCCGCTTGTGGTGTTCGGAATTACATCGTCCTCGCCTGACTTCCTGGCACCCCAGCTTTCCGCTCCGCTGCTGCTGGGTTCGGGAGAATCGACGGAGGTGACCATCCGCTTTCAGCCGGCCAGTTTCGGCGCCAAGGCGGCTACCATCACCGTGTTCAGCAACGATCCCGCGGGAGCGCGTGACGTGGCCGTTACCGGCTTTGCGCCGGCGCCGCGGCTGGCGCTGGTGATTGCCGACACCGGCAACTTCGGCAACTGCTGCATCGGGTCGTTTAAAGACGAGCCGTTGATTCTGAGCAACAGCGGCCGGTGCACGTTGTCGGTGACCGGTATCGCGTCGTCATCGGCCGAGTTTCTGGTGCCGGAGGTGTTGTTATTTCCGCTGACGATTGAGGCGGGAGGCTCCCTGGAAGTGCCCATCCGCTTCCAGCCAGCCAGCTTCGGAGCCAAAGCGGCGACCATCACGGTGACCAGCGACGATCCGGCGGGACCGCACAAGATCGCGGTGTCGGGGAATGCCCCTTCGGGCAAGCTGTCGGTGACCGGGACGGCCTACTTCGGTGGAGTGAAGTGCGGCCGGCTTGAGTTCCGCACCATTGCGGTTTGCAACGTCGGCGAATGCGACCTGCACGTAACTAAGGTGCATTTCGAACACAGGAATCGGCACTGGAGGCTGGTGCACAATCCGTTCCCGGCGACGCTCCATCCGGGATCGTGCCTGGACGTGGTGATTCGGTACAAAGCCACCCAGAAGGAGCCGAGACCCTGCGAACTGGTGATCGTGAGCGACGATCCGGCGACACCGGTCAGAGAAGTGGAGGTGATCGCCTGGACGCTCTGCTGCTGCAAGAAATGTTGCAAGGAGTGCTGCGAGGTCAGTTGTTGCGCGGCGCCTCACAAGGAGTGCTGTGAAGACCATCGCCGCGAGTGTTGCGAGGAAGAGCGGCACGAGGAGCACGAGTGTCGTGAGGATGAGGACTAGGGACCAGAGGAGGCGAGATGGATTTCATCGAACGGCTGTTTCACATTGCTCCTGACGGCGGTAACGGAGTCACAGAGCTGGCTATCGTACTGATTTGTGGCTTCGTTCCACTAGCAGCCAATTGGCTATGGAAGAGGAGAAGGCGGCCCCCTTGTGGGGCAGGTTGACAACTGTTGACAACCTGCAGCGGCCTCTCAGGCCGCCCCCTCCTTCATATCACTGCTGCGGACGCTTGGCCTGCTCCATCGCAATCTGATTGATGTGCGCCAGCGCCTTGGCCCCCGACGCCCCTTCGATGGCCTTCACCGCGATGTCTTGCACCTGCTGCTTGGCCTCCTCCATCTGCTTCTCGAGCGCCGCGATCTGCGACGCCTGCCGCGCGATGGTGTCTTCCAGCGTCTTCACCTGCAGGCTCGCGAGGCGCTTCTCCGTGTCGGCTTCCTTCTTCAAGAGCAGGATCTCCTGCGCGGATTTCTGCTCCGCCGCCTTGGCCGCCAGCACCGCCGCCTTCTCCGATTCCGTCTTCACGGTCTCGGGGAAATCCTGCGCTTCCTTGCGCAGCCGCAGCAATTCCTGCTCCTGCTCCTTCAACGCGGTCTCGCGCTGCTGCCAGCTCTTTTCCAGCGTCTCCTGCCGCTCTTTGTTCTTCTTCTCCTGGAGCCGCTGATCCTCTTCGTATTTGTCCTGCGCCTTCTTGCGCTCCAGGTTCTTCTTGTATTCGTACTCCTCGATTTCCCGCGCGCGCGCCTTCTTCAGATTCTCTTCCTGCTCCTTGCGCTCGCGCTCGCCGTCGCGGGATTCCGACTCCCAGACCGCCCGCTGTTCCGCGACCTCGGCCTCCAGCCGCTCCTTCTCGCGGGCGTGATCCTGCACCATCTGGTCCAGCGCCGTGGCGGCCACATCGATCTTGTGCAACCGCTCCAGCTCCGCGCGCTCCAGGTTGACGGCCTCGCGCACCGCGGAAAGCCGCTCGACTTCTTCCACCAGCTTGCCGGAGACGTCCGCCAGCGCCTTGGAAATCTCCAGACCCAGGCCGGAGATCCTCTGCACCACAACTTCCACCGTGGTGCCCGCGACGGCTTGGCGGACCTCGGCCGCGCGCAGGCGTGCCGCCTCCTCGGCTTTGGCATCGGCCGACTCGCGGGCGGCCTCCGTCTCCTGCCGGATCTCGGCGAATTCTTCCTGTATCTCGGTCTTGGCGCGTTTGGCGCGCACGGGAGGTTTGGTTGGTTTAGGCATTTTCGCGATCAGCATAACAGATCTGCAAGCGCTGTGGCAGATGGTGGCACAGCGCGGCTTCGCCGCAAATGACTGATGGGGTGGTAGGGGCGTCCTCGTTTGGTGTATCGTGTCGTTGAAAGACCAATTCCATCGACACAGGAGAACGCCCATGCAAC
>Ga0182016_10004980_pt1 | contig 14478 bp, 10 predicted proteins | sample 712S2MmetaG_FD_120491 | JGI IMG/M metagenome (GOLD analysis project Ga0182016, IMG submission 120491) | Permafrost microbial communities from Stordalen Mire, Sweden - 712S2M metaG | ecosystem: Environmental > Terrestrial > Soil > Wetlands > Permafrost | place: Sweden: Stordalen | collected...
GAAGGGAAGCACCTCTACCAGGTGCGTTGCGCCCATTGCCACGAGGAAAACGACCTGGCGCTTAAAAAGGTTCCACCAGACCTGCACGGCATTTTTGAACACAAGAATCTGCCCAGCGGCATCCCTGCGACGGATGCGGCGGTGCGGCAGAATGTCTTGACCGGCAGAGGGATGATGCCCGGTTTTGCAGGGCGGTTTGACGACGAGCAGATGGCCGCATTGCTGGCTTATCTGCATACCGGCTTGCGGTGAAGCGGCTATCGCTTGATTCATAGACCGTTGATCCGTGCCTGGGCTGGTTGAGGGCTCAGGTTTCCCGCCCTTGCGATAGGAAAAAATCGCAAGAACGGGGCACGGAAGATCTGTATCTGCCCGGCCAGTGGGGGCAATATGCCTTAAAGCCGTCTACTCGTAGCGAATTGCTTTCATCGGATCGACCCCGGCAGCTCTTCGGGCTGGGATGGTGCAGGCGAAGGCTGCCACCAGAATCAGCGTAAATGCGGATGCAGCCAGCAGCAGGGGATCGTGCGAACTGGCTTTGCTCTCCGCCGCCCAATGCGCCATCACGCGGCTCAAGGCGAGGCTGAGTGCCAGACCCGCCGCAACGCCAATCCCGACGCTCGAGGCGGTCGAGCGGAAAACGATGCGGAGCACATGGTTGCGGCTCGCTCCAAGGGCCATACGAATGCCGAACTCGTTGGTGCGCTGAACTACGGTGTAGGACACGACGCTGTAGAGTCCCACCGCGGCCAAGGCCAGAGCCAACGCGGCAAAAGCGCCGAACAGCCATGCCACCAGGCGGCCGCGCGCCCAATCCGGCTCCTCGGAGATCCAGTGTTCCAGGTCGCGCGGGTTGCCGTTGGTTTGCTGGTCGTGATCGACGGAGTTCACCTTGGCGCTGACATTGTGAAGCAGCGAAAGGGGCGGGACGTCCGAGCGGATGAGAAGCTGCGTATACATAGTCATCACACATGTGAAGGGAACGAAGGCCTCGGGCTTGATGGGGTTCGAAAGCCCGTCATCGAGCTTGTCGCCGATAATGCCGATGATCAGAAACGGACCCTGGTCTGCACCCGGCGCAGTGAGCAGGAAGGGAGGCTGCTGAGTCGCCTGGGGCACTTTCAGCGAACTGCCGATTGCGTCGCCATTGGGGAAGTACTTACGCGCCAGGGCCTGGTTGATCACCATCATAGGAGCCCCGCGGTGGTTTTCATCCGCATTCCAGATGCGCCCCTGCTTAACAGGAATGCGAAGCGCCGAAAAATACTCCGGGCTCACCATATTGAATTGCATGGACTGGTCTTCCGAGGCAGGTTTGCCGACGATTTCGAACTTGGCGTTGGCCCCGTTGGAAGGAGGCGTCGCGTTGCTGGAGATGGCCACCATGGTCACTCCGGGAACCTCGGCGGCCTTGGCCTTGAGCTGCTCGAAATAGGGCGCACGCTCAGCCCAGGTCTTGTAGGTGCCATCGTGCACGGGAATCCCAACGGACATGATGTTGTGCGGGTCGTATCCGAGGGGGGTGTGCATGAGCCGAACAAACCCCTCAATGGCCGCGCCGGCGCCGGCGAGCATCAGGAGCGTGAGAGCAATCTGGCCGGCGATGAGGGCATTGTGAAGGCGTCGTCCGCTCACGCCCTTGGTAGTCTTTCGGGTGTTCGACTGCATTACCTGGCTCACTTCAGGACGCGAGAGCTGTAACGCCGGCCAAAGACCGAACAGGATTCCAGTGCCTACGGCAACGACTATGCAGAACACGAGGACGGGTACATTGATATGAATGGCTGCTTCGTGGGGGAATGAGAAGGCAGGCAGGTTTTCCACGATCACAGCGACAGTTTTGTAGGCCAACGCTAACCCAAGGGCTGCGCCGGTAAGCGAGAGAAGCAGCGACTCAGTGAGAAGCTGACGGATGATGCGCTTGCGGCTGGCTCCAATGGCTGCGCGCACTGCAAACTCGTGGCTTCGCGCTGTGGCGCGCGCGAGTTGCAGGATGGAGACGTTGCCGCAGCCGATGGCCAAAAGCAGTGCGACTGAACCGAACAGCAGGTAGAGTGTTCCACCGAGCTGCTTCACAAAGTCTTCGTTGAGACCTACGACATGGAGCTTCAAGTCGCCCAAGGGGAAATGCTTGGGTGTTTCTTTCCTGAACTGTTCGATGAGGGGCTGAAGGGCGGCATCAGCCTGAGCGTGGGTCACGCCGGGTTTAAGGCGGATGCCGACGTAATAGCCGAGTGTTGGGTCTTGCGTGATCTTCTTGGGCAGGTAGACGTCGCCGTCGCCCCAGGCAAAGCGGGAAGAGGCGACGCCTACGATGGTGTAGTTTTTGCGGACCATCTGGATTGTTTTGCCGAGGACGCCGGGGTCGGAATTGAAGTGTCGCTGCCAGAACTTGTATCCGAGAACCACAACTGGTTGCGGGTCCTGGCCGTCGATCGCGTCAGAGGGCTGAAGTCCGCGGCCCAGCCGGGTAGGAACGCCAAAGAAATTGAATGCGTTGGAGGTCAGATAGTCCGCGTTCACATCCTCAGGCAGATCGCTGCCGGTAACGGTGAGGTTCCATTGGTCTTCAAGGAACGCGTCCTCGACCACGGGCGATTTGCGGATGATCTGCCACTGGGCCATGGTCAGGCCGAATCCTCGTAGATCGCCCTTCGGATTTACGAGGCGCATGTGGATCATGCGGTCAGGCGCCACGTAGGGGTAGGGGTCCATGAGGATGGAATAGACCACGCTGAAGACCGCGGTGGTGGCGCCAATTCCAAGAGCGAGAGAAATGACGGCAGTCAGAGTGAATCCAGGCATTTTGACAAGTTGCCGGAGTCCGTAGCGGATGTCCTGAAACAGAGTCTTCATGGCGCCCCCTTGTATTTAGGGTGGTACGAGGATGGGATTGAATTGGTTCTGCTGGCGTGCCCGACAGGGAAGGAGCACGTTGGTTGCCATAGATTGGTTGGTCAAGTGATTGAATTTATTAATGGAACAGAAATGCTACGCGCTGTAGCTGTCCGTTTGTGGAGTTAGGTGTTCATCTGTGAACAGGTGTGACTCAAATCACGCTATACTCGGAAATGATATGGCAACCGATAAAACCTTCTACCTTGAGACGTTCGGATGCCAGATGAATGCCCATGACTCGGAGAAGGTGATTGGCACACTCCAGCATGAGGGCTACCGGCAGGTTGAGTCGGAAGAGGACGCGGGGCTGATCCTCTACAACACCTGCTCCATCCGCGACAAAGCCGAGCAAAAGGTCTTTAACCGCCTGAACGACTATAAGAAGCTGCACAAAGCCGGCAAGCGCTTCGGCGTGCTGGGGTGCGTGGCGCAGCAGGAGGGCGAAAAGATCTTTGACCGGGCGCCCTACGTGTCGCTGGTCTCGGGATCGGCTTCTTATCGGAAACTACCGGAGATGCTCGCTCGCCTGGAAGCCGGGGAGACGCGCGTCACAGGGCTCGACGACCGCCAGACCGACGAGACCTTCGAGACGGAATTTACGGCTCGCCAGAATCCCTATCGTGGCTATATCACCATCGTTGAAGGGTGCGACAAGTTCTGCGCTTACTGCGTGGTGCCTTATACGAGGGGCAAGGAGCGAAGCCGGGGTTCCGATTCGGTCCTTACGGAAGCGCGAAAGATTGCCGACTTGGGATACACCGAGATCCAGTTACTGGGCCAGAATGTGAACAGCTATCGCGATCCGGAAGGGAAGCTTAGCTTTGCTGAACTGCTGGTGGCCGTTGGTCAGGTGGGCGGAATTCGACGGGTACGGTTTACAACCAGCCATCCGAGAGACTTTACCCGCGACATAGTCGAAGCGATCGACGCCTACCCGACCCTGTGCGACCATGTCCACCTGCCCGTTCAATCTGGATCGGCCCGGGTGCTGAAGATGATGGCGCGCGAATACACCCCGGATTGGTATCTGGAGCGCATCTCCTGGATTAAGGCTGCCAAGCGTCCAATTTCGCTGTCGACAGACATTATTGTGGGCTTTCCGGGCGAGACTGCGGACGATTTTATCCAGACCATGGACCTTCTGGCGGAGGTGGAATACGATTGCGTATTCGGTTTCAAATACTCGGGAAGGCCGAACACCCCGGCGTTGACGATGATCGACTCGATCCCGGATGTGGAAAAGTCGCAACGGCTTCAAGTATTGCTTGACCGTCAGCGAGAGATCCAGCGAGTCAATTACGCCAAGCATTTGGGGCAGACAATGGAAGTGATGGTTGAGGGCATGAATCCGGCAAGAGGCCAGGTAACTGGGCGAAGCAGCCAGAACAAGCCTGTAAACTTCTCTTGCGGACAACCGATCGCTCCAGCACCGGGTAGCTACCTGCAGGTAAAAATTACTGCAACTCATCCGAACAGCCTGGTAGGTGAAAGCGTCTAAAGTAATAAAGAAATGCGGAAGAAGGCAATCATGGATATCGAGGTGAGAATTCGCGGGCTGATGATGGATCCCTCCACCAACATGCCCATCATCGTGCTTAAGGACGTTGCTTCGGAGACAGTGATGCCGATCTGGGTCGGCTTCTTCGAGGTGAAAGCAATATCCGATGAGATTGAGAAGATTGCCTCTGCGCGCCCGATGACCCATGACCTGGCCAGAAACCTCATTCATCACTTGAATGCAAAGCTGGAACGCGTGGTAATTAATGAACTTAAGAACGATACATTTCTGGCGGTGATGTTCCTGCGGCAAGGGGATGAGGACATCACAATCGATGCACGGCCGTCCGATGCCATCGCGTTGGCTCTGCGTGCCGATTGCCCGATCTATGTATCCGAGCAGGTTATGCAGTCCGCCAAGCTGAATACGACCGGTCCGCCTGAGGGACCCACCGCCGAGCAGTTGCGTGGTTGGCTGGAGGGTCTGAACGACGAGGATCTGGGCCGCTACAAGATGTGAATCGGTTTCCAACGTACGAACCCTATGAACTCATTCAGTCTGTCACGGCGCAATTTGCTGCTGCGCATTCTCCCGATCTGCGCCTTGCACAGGCCTTTGTTCGCGCTTGCCGAAGCCACCCCCGAAGGGAGCTTTGCCGCAATTGAGCAGGGGATCGGCTGCCGCCTGGGCGTGGCTGCACTCGATACCGGCACCGGGCGCAGACTCGAGTACCGGGCCTCAGAGCTGTTTGCCATGTGCAGCACTTTCAAATTCCTGCTGGCTGCCTGCATTTTGAAGGGCGTGGATGCTCGACAGGAAGACCTCAAACGGCCTATCCATTACACAGAAAAAGACTTACTTGAGTATGCTCCGATCACGCGAGCGCATTTAAAACAAGGGACAATGAAGGTTGGCGACCTTTGCGCCGCCGCTATTGCAGTGAGCGATAACACCGCGGCGAACCTGCTGCTGGTGCAGATTGGAGGGCCGGAGGGCTTGACGGCGTTTATCCGGTCGCTGGGCAATCAGTTGACACGACTTGACCGTAAAGAGCCGGATCTCAACGAAGCTAGGCCAGGCGATCCGCGCGACACCACCAGCCCAGCCGCCATGGTGGACTCAATGCAGAAACTGCTTGTGGGAGATGTTTTAACGGCTTCCAGCCGGAGCCTACTTGCGTCCTGGATGGAGCAAAGCTCGACCGGAGGTAACAGACTGCGTGCCGGGATGCCACGAGACTGGCGTGCCGGCGACAAGACCGGTACCGGCGACAACGGAGCGATCGGAGATATCGGGATTTTCTGGCCGCCGAACAAGCCCCCCATTCTAATCGCCGCATATGTAATGGAAGGAATGGCCGCGAGGGAAGCGCGCGAGCAGGCAATTGCCGCTGTTGGACGAATCGCTTCGCAGCGTTTATAGGCAGCACCTCATTACGCGCCTCGACTATACAGAATATCCGTTATCGGACATGGAGGCCATTTTGAGGATCCCCGGTGGCTGCCTGTCGTACGCTTAACTAATTAGTTAAGCGTACGGTCAGCGCGTGCCTTCCTTGAGGTTAAGCAGGTCCCACTCCCACAGCAGTCCCTGGCCAAAGGCGCCGCCCCGCTGCGCGAACAATTTGGTGACCTGCTCAGCTGTTGCCGCACGTGCCCAGTCGCGCTGCAGTTCGGATACATAGGCCCAGGTCGTGATCGGCCGTGCGCCCGCCTGCACCATGCGTTCCACCGCCATGTCGTGGGCTTCGAGCGACGCACCGCCGCAGGCATCTTGTGACGACATACACCTCATAGCCCGCGTCTAGCGCGGACAGGACAGGCATAGCGACGCACACCTCGGTCCATTGCCCGGCGATCACGAGCTTCTTCCGTCCAGTCTTCTCCACCCAGTCGACGATACGCGGGTCTTCCCATGAATTGAGAGTCGTCCGGTCGATCGGCTTGACTGCCTTACTCGCCTCGGCCAGGGGCGCGACCAGACCTTGACGCTCCTTGAAGGCGGTCGTGGTCAGCATTGGTACTTTGAAGATCTCTGCCGCCTCGACCAGGGCCACGGCATGGTTAATGATCTCGCTCGCGTCGTGCGAGCGAATGGTGAGCATCTGCAGGTATTGGTGGTCGATCATCAGAAGCGAATGATTATCCGGGCTGAGCAGCGTCTTGGCTGGGTTGGCAGGCATCGCATTTCTCCTTCAACAGCATGTTGGGTTTGCGTGACGAGGGAGGTCTTGGGGTGCTCAGGACCAGGATCTACTACAGAGTGTCGTGTAGGGCACAAGGCGGTCTTGTGGGCGGTCATTCACGACAAGGCCCGTCCTTGTGGGGTCTTGTCGTGGATGGGTTGATCATGCCGCGGCGTTGAGTAAATTGTGGGGATCGATGACGAACTTCTTCGCCGCTCCCTTGTCGAAATCCTTGTAGCCCTGCGGAGCATCGTCGAGGGTGATGACCGTTGCGTTGACGATCTTCGCTATGGGCAGACGGTCGTGCAGGATGGCCTGCATGAGTTGGCGGTTGTACTTGAGGACGGGGGTCTGGCCGGTGAAGAAGCGGTGCGACTTCGCCCACCCGAGGCCGAAGCGCATGCTCAAGTTTCCGGTCTGGGCCGCCTTGTCGTGGGCGCCGGGATCCTCGGTGACATAGAGGCCGGGAATGCCGATGGAGCCGGCGGCGCGGGTGATGGACATGAGCGAATTGAGAACAGCTGCGGGCGCTTCCGTCGCGTTGTGTCCGTGCGACTTTGCCTCGAAGCCGACCGCGTCGATTGCAGCGTCGACCTCGGGCTGGCCGAGGATCTGGGCGATCTGGTCTTCAAGCGAAGCGTCCCTGGTAAGGTCGATGGGCTCATAGCCGACAGCTTTGACGTGTGTGAGACGCTCGGCATTCATGTCGCCGACCAGGACGACGGCGGCGCCGAGGATGTGGGCCGAAGCCGCGGCGGCCATGCCGACCGGGCCAGCGCCGGCAACGTAGACGGTAGATCCAACACCGACGCCGGCGTTGATTGCCCCGTGGAAGCCGGTGGGGAGAATGTCGGTGAGCATGGTGAGGTCCTTGATCTTCGCCATGGCCTGGGCCTTGTCGGGGAATGGGACGAGGTTGAAGTCGGCGTAGGGGACCATGACGTACTCGGCCTGGCCGCCAATCCATCCTCCCATGTCGACGTAGCCGTAGGCTCCGCCGGCGCGGCCCGGGTTGACGTTGAGGCAGACTCCGGTCTCTTCGGAGCGGCAGGTGCGGCAGCGGCCGCAAGCGACGTTGAAAGGGACGGTGACGAGGTCACCCTTCTTGATGTACTCGACGTCGGAGCCTAGCTCGACGACTTCGCCGGTAATTTCGTGGCCGAGGACCATGCCGGTGGGCGCGGTGGTGCGGCCGCGGACCATGTGTTGATCGGAGCCGCAGATGTTGGTGGAGACGACCTTCAGGATGACACCGTGATTGATCTTCTTTCCCGCCGGATTTTCGAGTTTCGGGTAGTCGATAGATTGAACTTCGACATGATTGGGACCGAGAAAAACGACCCCGCGATTGGACGCCATGAGATCTCCTTTTCTGCTGTGAAGGCATGTTGATGTTTTGGCTGCATCAGAACCAATCCGCAGTGACGGAAATGATTGAGATATCAACCTGATACTTACTGCGCCATAGGTGTGCTCAGAGGGCCGATGCGCTAGCTTCCGCTATTGGTATTTCGGGCGACGGCAGCAAGCTACGAAGCCGTCAATGTTGCAATCGCATTGTTCTCGGCGTACTCCTCAAGAGCCCGTGCAACCCCTTCGCCGTAACGCGGGTCTGCTTTGGTGCAATTCGCAACATGGCGATCACGAACTTCTCTCGAGGCTGGGCCGAGAGCCCGAGCAGTGTTCTCAAACAGACGCCGCTTCTCCTCCGGGCTGAACATGCGGAACAGATCGCCCGGCTGCGAGTAGTAATCGTCATCGTCCTCGCGAAAATCGAACTTCTGAGCGTCTCCGTGAATAGCCAATGGCGGCTCCGAATAATCGAGTTGCTGCTGCCACTCGCCGTGCCGGTTAGGCTCGTAGCTGGTCGCGCCGCCATAGTTTCCATCGACGCGCATTGCTCCATCACGATGGTACGCATGGAACGGGCACTTTGGCTTGTTCACCGGAATCTGATAGTGATTGACGCCGAGGCGGTAGCGCTGCGCGTCGCCATACGAGAACAGACGTCCCTGAAGCATGCGATCAGGCGAGAAGCCAATTCCCGGAACGATGTTCGTAGGTGCAAAGGCAGCCTGCTCCACATCCGCGAAGAAGTTCTCGGGATTCTTGTTCAGTTCCACGATGCCGACTTCGATCAGAGGATAGTCCGCGTGTGGCCAGACCTTCGTCAGATCGAATGGATGGATGTGATAATTGTTCGCATCTTCCTCGTTCATGAATTGCGCATACAATTTCCAGCGGGGGAACTCGCCCCTCTCGATGGCCTCGTAGAGATCGCGCTGGTGGGTTTCACGATCCTTGCCGACGAGGGCTTCGGCTTCTTGATCGGTGAGGTTCTGGATGCCCTGCTGAGTCTTGAATGTGAACTTCACCCAGAATCGCTTGTTCTCCGAGTTGATGAAGCTGTACGTGTGGCTGCCAAAGCCGTGCATATGGCGGAAAGAGCGCGGGATTCCACGATCGCTCATCACAATGGTGACCTGGTGTAGAGCCTCGGGAAGGTTGGTCCAGAAGTCCCAGTTGTTTTCTGCGCTGCGCATGCCGGTTCGAGGGTCGCGCTTGATGGCGTGGTTAAGGTCGGGGAACTTGAGAGGATCGCGAAGGAAGAAGACAGGGGTGTTGTTTCCGACGAGATCCCAATTCCCTTCCTCGGTATAGAACTTCAAAGCGAATCCGCGGATGTCGCGCTCGGCATCGGCCGCACCACGCTCACCGGCAACCGTCGAGAAGCGGGTAAACATCGGCGTCACCTTACCGATCTCGGAAAAGATCTTCGCCTTGGTGTACCCGGTGATATCGTGCGTGACGGTGAAGGTTCCAAAAGCGCCTGCGCCCTTGGCATGCATACGCCGCTCTGGAATCACCTCACGGTCGAAGTGCGCCAACTTTTCGATGAACCAAACGTTCTCGAGCAAGGCCGGTCCGCGCTCTCCAGCGGTCTTGATATTTTGGTTGTCATCAACGGGAGCGCCGAATGCTGTTGTCAGTCTATTCATGATTCTCCTCTCTTTTGTAGTTAGTTGTTGGTCGTCACACCACTCGCTTACTTCAGCCAAAGAGCGGTTCTCCGAACGATTCCCGATTTCTGCAATTCAGATGAAGTCCGACAACGACTGAGTGCATTGCAATCCTGTCGCCATTCTTTGGAGATCGCACGGCAGTCATGATAAGCGGTCGAAATGACAGTTTGAGCATAGTTTGCGAACACATCTCACGATTGGCCCGCCTATGCATTCGAAGTGGGCTGGAGGTTGTCTCGATATTCGTCGATAGGCCGTCGACTTGTATGTCGAATTGTTGACATCGTGACTCCGCGCCAGGGAGCGCTTCCATCCGCATTTGGTCACGATAGCCACGCAGTTCGGGTAGCGAACCCGGAGTTGGTCCAGCTATATCGGCAACGTTCATCACGAGTTCGCTGCGACAACGGTGCGAAACGATCGCCGGACAGGGCGGTCGTCCAGCAGAGCGAAGCTGCGTTGATCCTTTGTTTCACGGAAGCACCGTGTGAAGCCTGTCTGGCCTCCAGACGATTCGTCACTTCGTGTCGAGCATCCGACGGCAACGGTGACGGCCGGACCGGCTGCCGTCAACAGTCACTGCGACACAAACAGTTGTCTTCCGACTGCTTCCAGCCGGCACATCGACCACAGTTGAGGTCACCGCCGCGGCGCCGCTGATCGACACTTCTAACTCGACCATCGGAGCCACAATAAGTGGCGCACAGGTAACTCAGCTTCCGTTGAACGGCCGGAATTTCACCAATCTTGCGCTGTTGACGCCCGGAGTGACCCGCGGCGCCTATGGAGACGAAGCCAGTGGCGGCGGCAGACAGCAACACCACTGAGACCATTCGCAATAATGAGAGCGGCAGCGTGCCGAGCACCGCGCCAACAACGGGCTGATCGGGACTGTGTCTTATGCCTGGTCGCACACGTTGGATGACTCGACGGGCGCTTTCCAGGGGCAGACTGCGGCTCTCTATTACGATCCTCGAGCGAGCTACGGCAACTCCAGCCAGGACCAGCGACAGGTGTTCAGTTCGTCCATTCTCTATCTGTTGCCTTTCGGCCGCGGCCAACGATTTGGTGGCAATGTTTCACGCCCCATGGACTGGTTGATTGGCGGCTGGCAGACAAGCCTGATCGCGCTGGTGCAGACCGGCACTCCGACTGATCTATCAACGGGAGAATTCACCCCGGGAAACCGTCCTGACCTGGTAGCGCCAATCTCGTATTCCAAGAGCATTTCCGGATACTGGTTCAATCCCGCGTCGTTCGCAAATCCTCCCACCGTTTCGGCAAACGGCCAGACGGTGTATACGCGCCTGGGAACGCTTGGACGCAATCGGATTTACGGGCCAGGCTACCGTGTGGTCAATTTCAGTGCCCAAAAGAACATCCATCTGGCGGAAGGTTACACTGTGGAACTCCACGGCGATGCCTTCAATCTTTTCAACTCAGCAGAATTCACAAATCCGAATTCGAACTTGACCGGACAGAACTTCGGCCAGGTTGAAGGAACCGAGGTATACAGCAACCGCGAGATTCAGTTGGCAGCGCGATTCACCTTCTGACTTTGGTGTCGCGTTCTCCGCGCCGCCGTGGCTAACCGGCCACGGCGGTGCTGACAACCCCATCACCGCCCCAGCCCTGCGCGCAACGGTGCGTCCCCGGTATACTTCTGCCTGATTGAGAGGTGACTCCATGCCCCCGCCCAGGCCCATCTTTGTAATCTTTGGAATTCTTCTTGCATGTTCTGCTTTGACATCGGGACAAACACAATCCACTTGCTCCGCCGCGCAGAAAGAGGGTCCCCCATGCATTGACAAGATCGATCCGCCGGGTTGGTGGGCTGGACTGTCGGATCCAATGTTGCTGCTGCACGGGGAGAACCTTCAACAAGCTCGATTCACGGTGCAGAGCAAGGATGTAAAACTTCTTCGAACGCAGACTTCCGGCAATGGCCATTGGTCCTTCTTGTGGCTTGAGACCGGCTCCGCGAGCGCACAAACGTTGTGGTTGACTGCCGTCAACAATCACGGCCAAACACGAATGCCGTTTGTCCTGGCCCAACGTTCTCGCGACCCAGATGCACATCGGGGTTTCAGTTCCGCCGACGTGCTTTATCTCATCATGACCGACCGCTTCGCCGATGGCAATTCGGCCAACAATGAACCCGGCAACGATCGCGCCGCCCCACGTGGTTGGCATGGTGGCGACCTCAAGGGCATTCAGCAGCATCTGGATTACCTGCACGATCTCGGCGTCACGACTCTTTGGACCACCCCTGTCGCCTCTAACGGCGCCATGCCCGAGTCCTATCACGGCTACGCGGCTACCGACCTTTATGCAGTTGATTCGCACTTTGGCACGCTGCAGGATTACAAAAGTCTTTCCGATGCGCTGCACGCCCGTGGAATGAAATTGGTCATCGACCTGGTGCCCAACCACATCGGGGTTCAGCATGCGTGGGTCCTCGATTCACCCGCGCCTGATTGGCTTCACGGCACGCTTCAGAACCATCGAGCGGCGCAGAGCGATTTTTATCGCCTCGTTGACCCGCATGCGCCGTTGGAGACGTGGATCAATATCACCAGCGGCTGGTTCACAGATGGCATGCCCGACCTGAATCAGGAGAATCCGCTCGTCTCGCGCTACCTGATACAAAATGCAATGTGGTGGGTTGAGACGGCCAACCTCGATGGCATTCGCCTGGACACTTTCCCCTATATAGACCGGACCTTCTGGCACGACTTTCATGCCGCGCTGCACAGTGCCTATCCACATCTGACCACCGTGGGTGAAGTCTTTAATCGCGATCCTGAGGTCACCTCCTTCTTTGCCGGCGGAGTGCCGCACAATGGCATCGATACAGGCCTTGATACGCCATTCGATTTTCCAGTCTATTTCGCGCTGCGCGACGTTCTCACCCAGGACAAGCCGATGACGGAACTAGCCACGGTCCTTCGGCAGGACTCGCTGTATCCGCACCCCGAGCGGTTGGTTCCCTTCATCGGCAACCACGACACCACGCGCTTCGTCACTGAGGCAAACGGCTCCGTACCAAAGCAAAAGCTCGCGCTCGGCCTGCTTCTCACTCTGCGCGGAATGCCGCAGATATATTCTGGAGACGAGCTCGGAATGGAAGGCGGCAAAGACCCTGATAACCGGCACGACTTTCCCGGCGGATTTGCCGGAGATGCGCACGACGCCTTTACCAGGGCTGGACGCACAGCCACCGAACAGGAGGTTTTCGCCTGGACCTCCGGCTTGCTGGCACTGCGGGCAAGCAACCCTGCACTACAAACCGGACTGGAGCAGAACCTCTTTGCCGATGAGGATGTCTTCGCATTCCTGCGCACGCCGGACGGAGCAGGCTGCTCGACCCATCATTCAACCGAGAGATTTCTGATTATCGCAAACAAGGCACAGCACAACCGACAAATTCAATTAACTGCGGAAGGAACCGCACTGCAGGGCTGCACGGAGTTCCGCGCCGTGCAGCCAACGGCAGGAACTGGATCGGTGGCAGGAACGACAAAACTGGAGATCGATGAGCCGGCGGTTTCCATAACAGTGTTTGCGGTGCGATAAATTTTCATTTGTTTGCACCAGTCCATGCACGGATAACAGCACGACATTAAGGGCCAGACAAATGTGCGGCCTATCCGCATCGAATCGATTGAAGTTGGCATCGGAGTGATATGGAAACTAGCAATGGAATCCCGCTCAGACGTTTCGGCAAGACCGATGTTCAGATTTCGGCTCTCGGTTCAGGCGGACATCATATCGGTGTGGCCAAGGACGAAAGGACTGCGGTCGAACTTGTCCATGCGGCTTTAGACGGCGGTATTACTTTCTATGACTGTTGCTGGGAGTATTGCCGCGGCAAGGCCGAGGACTGGCTCGGCAAAGGTCTCAAGGGACGGCGTGACCAAGCCTTCCTCATGACCAAAGTCTGTACCCACGGTCGCGACGGCACGCTCGCCACCCAAATGCTTGAACAGAGCCTGCGCCGACTGCAGACCGACCACATCGACCTCTGGCAGATTCACGGCGTCGGCTTCGCGAACGATCCTGACCTCTTCATTCGCCCTGGCGGAGCGGCCGAGGCGCTGGTCAAAGCCAAGAAGGAAGGAAAGGTTCGCTTCGTCGGCTTCACCGGCCACAAGGACCCCGAGGTTCACCTCGATATGCTCCGAACTGGCTTCTCGTTCGACGCTGTTCAGATGCCGTTGAACCCATTCGACGCAAACTTTCGTCCCTTCAGCTTCGAACAGAAAGTTCTTCCCGTGCTCAAAGAGCGGGGCATCGCAGCGCTCGGTATGAAACCCATCTGTGGCCGCGCCGAGCCTGTCAAGAAAGGCGTTTTCACCGCCCAGGAGATGTTGCGCTACGCCATGTCGTTGCCTGTCACCACAACCATCACCGGCGTCTCCGACATGGTTACCCTCAAGCAGAACCTGGAGGTCGCGCAGGGATTCACGCCGCTCTCCGAGAGCGAAATGCAGGCCTTCCGCGAGCGGGCAAGGCCGTACGCTGCTGACGGTCGTTTCGAACCCTATAAGATGTCCCTCCAGTTCGACAACCCCGAGGCGCGCCTAGCCCATGACTTTCCCATCGACATGCAGCAGATCGAAACCAGAGAATTGGTCGCCGAGACCCAGAACACCGGCTGGCCTTTCCCGTCCTGAGCGTGGCCCACTCTCTTGGTGTGACTCTTCGTCGCGCCAACAACTCTCAGAGGAGATCTACATGAAGACGAATTTCGCTGGCTCCGAAATGAATACGACGCCAGACCTGAATCCGCAACCTGAACTCTCTCGTCGTCGTTTCCTCCAAGTCGCCGCCGTAACCGGTGTCTCCTCTGTGGTGCCCACCGCTGCCGTCGC
>Ga0182016_10004981_pt1 | contig 14478 bp, 17 predicted proteins | sample 712S2MmetaG_FD_120491 | JGI IMG/M metagenome (GOLD analysis project Ga0182016, IMG submission 120491) | Permafrost microbial communities from Stordalen Mire, Sweden - 712S2M metaG | ecosystem: Environmental > Terrestrial > Soil > Wetlands > Permafrost | place: Sweden: Stordalen | collected...
CGCAATTTTAACAACGCGGTTCGCGTCAACGCACCCGCCGCGAGCGGGATGACGATGAAGACCACGACGCTCGTGATGAGCACCTTTGACGGCACGACGACGTTCGCCACGCCGCACAAAAACATCACGATGGGCGCGAAGGCGACGAGCATGATGAGGTCGTTCACCGCCACCTGCACGAGCGTGTAAACCGGGTCGCCGTCGGTGAGATAGCTCCAGACGAAGACCATCGCCGTGCAGGGTGCGGCGGCGAGGATGATGAGGCCGGCGGTGTAATCCTTGGCCAGCTCCGGCGAAATCCACGGCGCAAAAATATGCGACATGAACAGCCAGCCGAGGAACGCCATGCTGAACGGCTTCACCAGCCAGTTGACGAACAGCGTCACGGCGAGGCCCTTCGGCTTTTTGGCGACGCCGCCGATGGAAGTGAAATCAATTTTCAGCATCATCGGATAAATCATCAGCCAGATCAACACGGCGATGGGCGCGTTGACGTGCGAGCCGCTGACGAACTCTAGCTTGCTCAAATCCATCGTGAAGCCGGGCGCGAGTTTGCCCAACGCCACGCCGACCACCATGCACAGGAAAATCCAGACGGTCAGGTAACGCTCGAAGAATGCGAGCCGCTTGGGTGAAATTTCGTTGCTCATGATTTGCAGGCGGTGATTTCAACGCTGGCGACGTAATCGTCCGGGCTGGCGCCGGCGGACAGGGCGGCGACGATTTTTTGATAAAGCGGATCTTCGAAGCTCACCATGGCCGAAACGTATTCCGGTTTCACACGCACGGCTACGTTGTCCAGTCCGGCGGCGCGGGCGAAATTTTCCGTGGCTGTCACCAGCGCGGCCCCAGCCACGCAGCCGACGAGCGCCTCGACCATTTTCAAAACTTACGGCGGCAACGGTTTGAGCAGCGCCATGTCAGATACGGCCACGCGTCCGCCGGGCTTGAGCACGCGGGCGATTTCGCGCCAGACCTGCGCCTTGTCGGGCGACAGATTGATGACGCAGTTGGAAATGATGACATCAACGGAATTGCCGGCGACCGGCAGATGCTCGATTTCGCCGAGCCGAAATTCCACATTGTCCAAACCGGTTTCCTGACGGTAATACGCGATGTTGCCGCGCGCTTTGCCCAGCATTTCCGGCGTCATGTCCACGCCGTTGGCGCGACCGGTCGCACCAATTTTACGTCCGGCGATGAAGATGTCGAAGCCGCCTCCGGCACCAAGATCAAGCACCACTTCGCCGGGCTTGAGCGCGGCGAGCGCGGCGGGATTGCCGCAGGAAAGCCCCATGTTCGCGCCGTCGGGCAGCGCCTTGAGTTCTTCCATCGTGTGGCCGAATTCGCGGGCAAGCTTGTCCGCATCTTGTGGCGCGGAACCACAGCAGGAAACTCCGGGAGCGCAGCAGCCGGCGGCGGTGTCCTGCGCAATTTTGGTGTAGCCTTCGCGCGTCAGTTTGCGGACGGCATCGGTTTGTTCAAAGGAGGGAGGTGTTTTCATGGTTCAGTAGCATTTCTGGCGGCGGCAGATGACGGCGAGGTCGGTCTGCAAAATCGTTTTCAATTTCTTCACGTCCGCCTTGGTTTCACCCGTTCTGGCGAGCGACTTGTGAACCCAGTCCGGGGCTTCGCGCACGGCGACGGGCGCGGACTTGTCCGGCAGGCGGTAATAAACCCAGCGCTCCGACTTGCGCGAGAGAATGAGATGCGCGTGGTGCAAAATGGAAAGGTGCTTGGACACCGTGGAGGGCGCGAAGCCGAACAGCTCGGTGATCTGGCAGACACACAGTTCGCCTTTGCGCAGGACCAGCAGAATCCGCACCCGGTTCGGGTCGGACAGCGCCTTGGTGATGGCCATGAATTCATTCATAGAGATAGTTCGTCAAAAAACGAAATGGAAATCGCACGATTCAATGGTCCCGGCAAGTATATTTGTTAACAGGGCCGGTTCAGAGCCAGCCGAAGGAACGGGCGAGATAAACCAGCGCGTAAGCCACCGCGCCGGCGGCGGGCAGCGTCAGCACCCAGGCCCAGAGAATGCGTTCGACAACCTGGAGCTTGAGCGCGTTGAAACCTTTGGCACAGCCGACACCCATGATGGAAGTGGTGATGGCGTGTGTGGTGGAAACCGGCATGCCGAAATGCGCCGCCGTGAACAGGACGCTCGCGCCGGTGGCTTCCGCCGCGAAGCCGTGGACGGGATGGAGCTTCACCATTTTATGGCCAAGTGTCTTGATGATGCGCCAGCCGCCGGCGGCGGTGCCGGCGCACATCGTCAGCGCGCAAAGGACTATGATCCACGCCGGGATGAATTGCGCCTTGGGATCAAGTGCTGGCGGCTGGTAGCCAAATTGCAGCCAGGCGGGCAGATGCGTGATGGCCCAGGCGGCCGGCGGAAGATATCCGGATGGGGAGCCTTCGGGCGTTTGCAGCCATGAGAGCCAGAAAGGGGCGGAAATCAGCAGTCCGGTCTTGGTGGCGACCACCAGCGCGAGGGTGATGATGCCCATGGTTTTTTGCGCGTCGTTGGTGCCGTGGGCGAAACCCATGTAGGCGGCGCTGAACAACTGTAATTTGCCGAAGGTGCGGTTGACCGTGACCGGCCGCCAGTTGCGCAGAAAAAAATACAGCAATCCCATGAGAAGGAATCCGACGATGAAGCCGACCAACGGTGAACTGATCATCGGGAAGATGACTTTCCAGAGAATGCCCTTGCTCTTCCACCAATGTTCCTTGTCGGGGATGGACCAGATGATGGACGACCAGCGGTTACCGGAGGCTGCGAGCACGGCACCGCAAAGGCCGCCGACGAGCGCGTGTGACGAACTGGAAGGCAGGCCAAACCACCACGTCAGCAGGCTCCAGACAATGGCCGCAACCAGTGCGCAACAAATCACCGACATGGTGGCCACTTGCGCGTCCACGAGGCCGGATGCAATGGTCGCCGCCACGGCGGTGCCAAAAAATGCGCCGACGAGATTGGTCACTGCCGCGAGCATCACCGCCTGGCGCGGCGTCAGCACTTTGGTCGAGACGACGGTGGCGATGGAATTGGCCGTGTCGTGGAAGCCGTTGATGTAGGTGAACACCAGGGCGATAAAGATGACGAGCAGGATGAGGAACATCGCGCGTCAGGAATTTTTCAGGACGATGTGCATGACGACATTGCCGGCGTCGTGGCAGCGGTCCACGACCTTTTCCATCAGCTCATAAACGTCGCGGATGACGATGGCGCGGATGGCGTCGTATTTGCCGCCGTAAAGATCGCGGAGCAGGTCGTTCATGTGCCGGTCGGCCTCGACTTCGACGAGTTGGAGCCGGTCGTTGAACGTCTTGATTTTTTCCATGTCCTCCATGTCGCGAAGTTGCTTGACCATGCCGAAGATGGCGTCGGTCGCCTTGGTCATCATGTCGGCTTGTTTGGTGAAATCAATGCCGTCGAGATGCGGCCCCGCCATCACCAGGCGCTCCGCAAGTTTTTCGGCGGTCTTGGGAATGCGAAACAGCCCACGGGCGAGCGCCTCGATGTCTTCGCGCTCCAGGCCGGTGATGAAGGTTTTCACCAGCTCGCTGCTGATCTGCTCGGAAATTTTCTTTTCCTTGCGGCGGGCGAGAATGAGGTCGTCAAGGTTCTGGGTGTTGCGCGGCGATTTCATCAGCTCGATGACGAGCCGGACGCTTTCGTGCGATTCCTGGGCGGCGGCTTCGAGCAGTTCCTGAAAACGGTCGCCCTTGCTGAAGAATTGCTGGATGGAAAACATGCAGGTGAAGTCTTGCAAAAAGAACCCCACCGCGCACGAAAAATCAGTTCTTCAACGTGTGCCGGATGTCCTGCGCCTCGCACAGATAAACCACTTCCTCGGCAATATTCTTGGCGTGGTCGGCGATGCGTTCCAGGCTTTTCGCGGCGACAATCCAGTGCAGGCAGCGCCCGATGGTGTCGGGATTTTCGGTCATGTGCTGCGCCAGCTGCTGGTGAATTTCCTTGTTCAGCACATCCACTTCACGGTCGCGCGGAATCAAGGCGCGGGCGGCGGCGGGATCGCGATGCACAAATGCGTCCAGCGCCTCCTTGACCATGCCGAGGGACATGCCGGCCATGCGGGTAACATCAAAATTGATTTTTACCGGCGGCTCCTGCGCGAGGTCGCGCGCGCGTTTGGCGATCTTGGTCGCCTCGTCACCGATGCGTTCTAGGTTTTGCGACACTTTCATCGCGACGGTGATCAACCGGAGGTTGCTTGCGAGCGGGGCCTTGGTCAGCAGCACGATGGCCATCTCGTCAATCTCAACCTCGAACTGGTCAATGATGTTGTCGTCCTCACGCACACGCACGGCGAGATCGTAATCCCGCTGGACGAGCGACTGAACAGCCTGGTTGACGGCCGTCTCGGCGCGGCTGGCCATCAACAAAATCTTTTGCCGCAACGCGTCGAGACCCATCTCAAAATGATTTTCCATAATTTGCTTTGCTGAAAACTAACTCACCCGAACCGGCCTGTCACATAATCTTCCGTCTGTTTCTTGGAGGGATTGGTGAATATTTTTGTGGTCGAGCCAAATTCGATCAACTCGCCGATGTAGAAAAAGGCGGTGTAATCCGAGATGCGCGCGGCCTGCTGCATGTTGTGCGTGACGATGACGATGGTGAAATCCTTTTTCAACTCCAAAATCAGCTCCTCGATGCGCGCGGTGGCAATGGGATCCAGCGCCGAAGCCGGTTCGTCCATCAAAATGATTTCAGGCTTGATGGCGATGGCGCGGGCGATGCACAACCGCTGCTGCTGGCCGCCGGACAATCCCAGCGCGCTGGAGTGCAGGCGGTCCTTCACTTCATCCCACAGCGCGGCGCTGCGCAGGCTTTGTTCGACGACGCCATCGAGCTCGGACTTGTTGTTGGAGCCGTGCAGGCGCAGGCCGTAGGCGACGTTTTCGTAGATGGATTTCGGGAACGGATTCGATTTTTGAAACACCATGCCGATGCGCTTGCGGAGTTCGATCACGTCCACGTCCGAACTGTAAATGTCATGTCCGCCGATCTTGCACGAGCCTTCGATGCGGACGCTGTCAATCAGGTCGTTCATGCGGTTGAGGCAGCGGAGCAGGGTGGACTTGCCGCAGCCGGACGGGCCGATGAACGCGGTTACGACCTTTTCGCCGAGCGTGAGCGAGATGTCTTTCAGCGCCTTGCTGGCGCCGTAATAAAGCGAGAGCGCCTCGATTTTAATCAACGGCGCGGCGTCCACCGGCGAATTTGTTTTCGCGGCCGGCACATTCAGTTTGGGCATTGTAAGTTCAGCCATAAAAATTTTCAGCCCAGCGCGCGAAGTTTTTTGCGGACCCGCGCGCGGATGACAATGGCCACGATGTTCAGCGCGAATGTGAGCATCAGCAGCACGAGCACGGTGGCGTAAAGAATCGGCCGGGTCTGCTCGATGTTCGGCGACTGCGTGGACAAGACAAAAACATGATAGCCCAGATCCATGAACTGGTCGGTCACATGGTGCGGCAGCGATGCCATGTAATACGCGACGCCGGTAAACAAAATCGGCGCGACCTCGCCGGCCGCGCGGCTCACGGCGAGGATTCCACCGGTCATGATGCCGGGCAGCGCCTGCGGCAGCACGACGCGCAGAATGGTTTCCAATTTTGTTGCGCCAAGCGCCAGACTCGCTTCGCGCAGGCCGGGCGGAATGGCCTTCAACGATTCTTCCGTGGCGACGATCACGACCGGCATGGTCATGATGGCCAGCGTCAGCGAAGCCCAGATGAGCGCCGGCTGGCCCCACACCGCGCTGGGGTTGTGCAGGACGGCGTCAATGTTTTTGCCGACGAAGTTGATGAAGAAGCCGAGGCCAAACAGGCCAAAGACAATGGACGGGACGCCGGCGAGATTGTTGACGGCGGCGCGGATGAATTTGGTGACGAGCGAATTGTTCGGCGCATATTCGGTCAGGTAAATCGCGGTGATGACGCCGACGGGCAGCACGAAAATGGTCATCACAAAAACGCGGATGGTGGTGCCGACGATCATTGGCAACACGCCGGTGGTGTTGGCGTTGAAGAAATCTTTCGTCGGAATCGTCGAAACGAAATGCCACGACAGGCTGCTCCAGCCGTTGATCAGGATGTTCAGCAGGATGACGGCGAGAATGGCCAGAATAAACAAGGTGGCCAACCCGGTCAGGCCGGTGAAGAAAAAGGACGTGAAGTCGAATTTCTCGGTGCGGAAATGTTTTCTGGCTTGGGTGTTCATCGCTTGCCCTCCAGTTTCAGCTTGAACCGCTGGATGACCGCGCCGGCAATCATGTTGGAAACAAAGGTTGCGGCGAACAGCAATGAGCCCAGCATGAACAGAATGCGATAATGCGGTCCGCCGGATACGGCCTCGGCCATTTCGGCGGCGATGGTGGTGGTGATGCTGCGCGCCGAATCGAAAATGCTCCAAGACATCACGCTCGCGGAACAGACCATCAGCACAATCATTGTTTCACCGATCGCACGGCCAAAGCCGAGCACCGTCGCGGCGAAAACTCCCGGCAATGCGGCGGGCAGGACGATCTGCCACGCGGTCTGCCAGCGCGATGCGCCGAGCGCGAGCGCGGCCTGCGTGTAAGCGCGCGGCACGCTGGTCAGCGCGTCCTCCGCGATGGAAAAAATGACCGGAATGACGGCGAAGCCGAGCGCAATGCCGGCGACAAAAGCATTCAGCCGGGTTTGATAACCAAATATTTTTTGCAGCACGGTTGCCATGACCAGCAGTGCAAAAAATCCAACGACGACGGACGGGATGCCGGACAACAGCTCAATGGTCGGCTTGACGATTTCGCGAATTTTCGGCCGCGCCATCTGGGAAACATAAATTGCGGCGCCGACCGCCAGCGGCACGGCAAAAAAAAGTCCGATCAGCGTCACCTTAAGCGTGCCCACGAGCAGGGGAATGATGTTGTATTTTTGGATCTGGCCGACCGGCTGCCAGATGTATTCCGGTTTGTCGTAGTGGTTCCATTGATGCGGCAGCACGAGATAGCGCCACTCGGTCGTGTTGATGGTTGCGTCGGGATCGTTGCGGAACTCCTCTGGAATTTCATCCTGTGCCTCCTGTTTCACGTCCATCAGAGATTTCAGCGTGTCCTTGTTCATCGCAGCGTATTGGGCCGGTGTCAATTCGAGATACTGCTGAAGCTTGGCGGGCGAGAGCTTGTCCATGTCCGCCGTGGGAATGGGCTTCTGCACGAGCGCGGTGTTGGTTTCGCCAAAAAACAACGGCAAAGCTTCGCGCGCGACGAACAGGAAAATCAAAAAAACCATCAGGATGGCCGAAAGTGAGACGAGGAAGATGAATTTCTCCGCGAGCCATTCGACCGGCCGCGCACGATGGCCGCGGTGGATGCCCATCCAGCCGTGCGGTCGGTTGTCATTTTGATTCTGGCTCACAAAATAAAAATGTAGCGGGCGGCCCGCGAATCTCAATTCAGAATCCGCGCCGCCGCCCGCCGGGATGATCGGTGGAGGAACGTTCGATCAAATTAATTGCGCAGGTTTTTGGGCAGCGGGAAATAGCCCACGTCTTTGACATATTTCTGGCCGTCGTCGCTGCGGATCCAGTTCAGGTAGGCGGCAATGTCGCCCTTGTCCAGCGCGGGATTCACATAGACGTAAAGGTAGCGCCAGATCGGGTAAGTCTGGTTTTCAACATTGTCTTCGGTGGGATTAATTGCAGGCGAGGTGTCGTCTTTTTTGATGGCCAGTGATTTTGTGCCCCCACCGTAGGCTGCACCGCCGAAACCAATCCCGTTTTTATCTTTCAGGACGGCCTGCACAATGGCAGCCGTGCCCGGCATCGTCTGGGCGCTGGCCGCGAAGTCATGTCCCTTCAAAACGTGTTCCTTGAAAAACTCATAGCTGCCCGAGCTGTTTTCGCGGCTGTAGAGGGTGATGGGCGCGTCCGAACCGCCAACATCCTTCCAGTTCGTGATTTTGCCGGTGAAAATGTCGCCGACCTGCGCCACGGTGAGTTCCTTCAGCGGATTTTCCGGGTTCACATACACTGAGAGTCCGTCCAGCGCCACCTTGTATTCGGTCGGGCGCGCGCCAAAAGCCTTGATGCAACTGGCGATTTCAGCGGATTTGGCCTTGCGCGAGGCGTCGCACAAGTCCGTGGTCTGGTTTTGGAGCGCGGCAAAACCGGTGCCCGAGCCGCCGCCGGTGACCGAGATTTTTACGTCTGCGTGCTGGCCCATGTAAACCTCGGCCCACTTCTGGGCGAGGATGAGCAGGGTGTCGGAACCTTTGACGGTGATATTTCCCGCCGAGGCAGACGCGGCCAAGCCGGTCGCCAGGGCGATGACGCTGAACTGTTGAATGATACGTTTCATGATTTAGTTTCCGTTGAACTTTGACTGATCTTTTCGGTAATCGTTAGTTACGTTTTCGTGACTTTTGGTTTTTTCACCCGCATTGATCCGATGCAAACTGAATACACCGACAGTCTGAAGCAGCCAGGTGACGGAAGTGCGGCGGAATTGTTACAATTGTGTGACAAGCTTGGTGGCGACCACAGCGCCGGGCTCATCCGGCATTTTCCAGTGGTCGGGCGGAAATCTCCAGCATTCGCTCAATTGGCAGACGGGCGCGGCTTAAAATTTCCGCCGGCAGTTCCACGCGCGGCGCGAGATTTTTCATGCAGTCGCGGACTTTTTCCAGCGTGTTCAACTTCATGAATTTGCATTCGCTGCACCGGCAGCCGTCCGTCGGCGCGCGCATCGCGTCAAACGTCGGCGTGCAAATAAACTCCTTTTCCGGGCATTCCTTCTGCATCCGGTGAATGATGCCCGACTCGGTGACAACCACGAACCGCGTGGCCGGACTCGTCTTGCAATAAGTGATCATCTTCTCCGTCGAGCAGACCGCGTCCGCCAGATCGCGCACCTCGCGCAGGCTTTCCGGATGGACGATAACCTTGGCATCGGGAAATTGCTGGCGCAGCTTCAGAACGTTCTCGCGCTGGAACTCGACGTGCGCGTAGCAATTGCCTTTCCACAACGTCATCGGCCGGCCCGTCTGCTCCATCACCCACTGGCCGAGATTTTCGTCCGGCACGAACAGCAGGTCCTTGTCCTTGGGTGCGGCGTTGACGATCTTTTCGGCGTTGCCGCTGGTCACGATCACGTCGCAAAGCGCCTTCACCGCCGCGCTGCAATTGATGTAGGCAATCGTCCAAAAATTCAGGTTCGTCGCCTGCAACTTGGCGAGGGCAGGGGCCGGACAACTTTCTTCCAACGAACAACCTGCGTCCTTGTCCGGCAGCACGACGATTTTGTTCGGGTTGAGAATTTTCGCCGTCTCCGCCATGAAATGCACGCCGCAGAACACGATGACATCCGCGCTGGTTCCCGCCGCCTGCTGCGCGAGGCCGAGCGAATCGCCGACGAAGTCCGCCACGTCCTGGATTTCCGGCACCTGGTAATTGTGCGCAAGGATGACGGCGTTGAGTTGTTTCTTGAGCGTGAGAATTTCCCGGGCGAGCGGCGTGAAACGTTCGCACGTCATCGGCGGGCGCAGTTTTAACTGCCCCGCGTCAATCGGTTGAAGATCGGCAACACTGGTCATCGGTAAAAGCTACCGTTGGAATTCCGCCGCGTCAATTCAAGCAGTTTGCGATGAAACATTTTTGTTTTAACTGAAGATTGCTAATCAACCGAAACTTTCGCAATCTCCCGGCGTTTAATCTGTGAATTTATTTTGCATGAAGTCTCCTTTCAAGTTCCGGCTGCTCGCTGCGTTTGCGGCCGGCTTGATTTTTTTGGGAACCAAGGTTGAAGCGCAGACATACTTCGGCCTTTCGGTCGTTAGCTCGGCCAGTTCCATTCTGGTGAGCAATTCCCTGACTTACACCATTACCGTCACCAATCTGGCCGGCGATTTGACCAGCGCATACACGTTCGTGACTAATACGCTGTCCCCTTCGGTTCAGTTTGATAGTGCCACGCCCAGCTTGGGAGGTTCAGTGACGAATTACGGCAATCTGGTGATATTTAATCTCGGCGGGTTAACAACATCTTCCGCGATTGTTCAAATGTCCCTGACGGTTCTGCCCACAGCGGCCGGACTAATCACCAATCAAGTCGTTGTCTCGTTTGCGAACAACTATGTGACCAGCTCTTCCGCCACAAATGTGGTGACACTAGTGACGAACATTCCGCCGGCACAGGCCGATCTTGGCGTGGCCATCACCGTTCCCAAGACGGCGATCATCACGAACGATTGGACAACTTATAGCGTGAGCGTCAACAACGCCGGGCCGGACGACGCGCCGGGCGTGATACTGACGAACACATTGCCGCCGGGAATCATCTTGAAAGGGGTTTCGCCGGCGCAGCCTGGTTACACGGTCGTCAGCAGCAATTTAATTTTCAACCTGGGCACGTTGACCAGCGGCGGCTTCACAAATTTCCAGTTTGCCATCCAGCCGACCAATGCCGGCTTGCTGAATTGTTCCGCGTCGGTGGGCGCACCGGGCGTGCTCGACCCCAACCTGACCAATAATACTGCCAGCAACAGCATCGCGGTTTACAATTATCTTTCCGGCAATCTGCTAGCCGTCACCAACTCGGCGCAAATCGTCAATCAACAAAATGGATTGATTGAGCAGTCCATTTTGCTGTCGAATCTCGGCACCAATCCGGTCACGGCTGCGCGCGTTGTGGTGACCGGATTGAGCAACCGGTTGTTCAACGCCGTCGGCACGAACAGCGGCAACCCGTTCGTGGTCTATACACCTCCGTCAACCGTTCCGCTGGCGACCAATTCCAGCGTGTCATTGCTGTTGCAATATTCGCCCCGGCTGGGTTTCGCGTTCGCCAATTCACAGTTGCAGGCGTTTGCCGTGCCGGTGCCTAATCTGGCTCCGCCGGTGGTTTCATCGGCCAGCAAAAGTCTGAACATCACGCATATCGTTGTGATGCCAAATGGGAACATGATCCTCGAATTCCCATCCACGCTGGGCCGGACTTATACCGTGGTATACAGCGACAACGTTTCGTTCTCCAACGCCATGATTGCACCACCGTCCATCGTGGCCCCGGCAAATCAGGTGCAATGGATTGATTACGGCCCGCCGACGACGGTGAGCGTGCCGACCGCCACCGGCGCGCGATTCTACCGCGTCATTCAAAACCCATGACACCAGCGAGCAAATTAACTTTTCATGGTGCCAGCCGTTTTCGGGCTGGGTGTTTGGCCTGTGGTTTCATGGGTCTCGCGCTGTGCGCCTCTGCGCAATTTGAGCCAATCCAAAATGCGTCGTCCATGGATGCGTTCGGCGGCAATCCAAATTCATATAAATTCATTAGAATTGACCCGGACGCGGGTGACTGGACGAGTCACTTCAGAATCGGTGCGATGGTCGGGCTGAACATCAGCGCCAATTTCAGCGAGAAGGGGACGTTCAACATTTCCGGCAATAATGCGGCGAGCGGAATTTATGACGATGGTTATGTTGATCCCGATCAAAGTGGCGACCCTAAAAACACAAGCTATTGGGGCTACAACAATGCCTCGCAATATGATGCCGCCACCCGGATACTGACCATGCATTCCACGACCTCGTATTCCATGGTTGGCAGTTCCAAGGATGACGGCGGTCCGTCGCCGGGATTGGACATGGCGTATGGCGACAATCTTTGGTATTGGAAACATGCCCGCGTTGGGTGGGAACTTGGCTTCGGTCTGCTCCCCCTCACCATCAAAGACAATCATTCGCAGTCTGCTAGCGTCAATCAAACTGATTACAACTATAGTATTTCCCCAAATTTTGTTCTTTTTCCCGACGCTCCATATTATGGTGGGTCCAGTGGAAATAGCGGTTTTATTCCTCTCACGCCGACAAGCGTCGTCCAGCAGCCGTCTGCCAGCGGCGTGGTTTCCGGCACGCGCCAGTTGGACGAGGTTCTTTATACCCTCCGGTTTGGCCCTTCGTTTTACTGGGATTTGACGGAAGACTTCGGTATGTCCCTGGGTGCCGGCGGAGCGGTTGGTGTCGTGAATGGCAATTATCAATACAACGAAATCGTCACGGCTGGCGGCGTCAGCGCGCGCAATTCCGGCTCGTTCGGCACGACCGATGTGATCTACGGCGGTTATGCGAACGGCACGCTGATGTATCATGTGTTGAACAACGCCGATTTTTATTTGAGCGCGCAATATATGCCGCTCGGCAATGCCAGCTTCAGCAACGGCGGTCGTCAAGCGGAAATGAACCTGGGCGGCCAGATTTATGTTTCCCTCGGCGTCAACTGGCCGTTTTGATCTCCGACCGTGCCGGGTAAAATTTCAGAGCAAGTCATATTTTTAATCAAAACAAGGCTTGCCAATTCCGTCCCAAATGATAATCTCCGCGCTCTTTTGAAATACTTATGTCTGTAAAAATTCGCATGAAGCGCGTCGGGACGAAAAACGCCCCCGTGTTCCGTATTGTCGTGGCCGACGGCCGCAGCCCCCGCGATGGCAAGTTCATCGAGGAAATCGGCGTGTATCAACCGCTCAAGGCCGGTGATAATTTCACCCTCAAGCTTGACCGCGCGCAATACTGGATCAGCAAGGGCGCGCAGCCCAGTGACACCGTCGCCAGCTTCATCAAGAAGGCCGGCAAGGCGGCTCCGGCGGCGGCTTGATTTGATTTTTCCGCGATGCAGGCGTTTCTTGAATTCGTCGTTAAGGGACTCGTGCAAAATCCCGGAGCGGTGACGGTCACGCCGGTGGAACGCGGCGGCGCGACCATTTACGAACTGCGGCTCGACCCGCAGGATGTCGGCAAGATCATTGGCCGGCAGGGCATCACGATCAACGCGATCCGGTCGCTGTTGCTCGCGGGCAGCGCGAAGAAAGGTTTGCGTTGCTCGGTGGAAATCGTAGAAGACAAACCGGCGAGATGAATTTATAGCGGTGGTCTGTGACCGCCGGGCACTATTCGGCGCTCACAGGGCGTCGTTGCAAAATGAAAATTGACGTGCTCACCTTGTTTCCGGCGATGTTCGCCGGGCCGCTCGATGAAAGCATTGTGAAGCGGGCGCGCGAGGCCGGTTTGCTGGATCTGAAAATCCATAATTTGCGCGACTGGACGCACGACCGGCACAAGACCGTGGATGACCGGCCGTTCGGCGGCGGACCGGGAATGCTGTTGAAAGTCGAACCGCTCTTTGAAGCGATTGAAAGTTTGCAGCGCGAAAAGACGCGCGTGATTTTGTTGTCGCCGTCGGGACGAAAGTTTGACCAGTCCATCGCGCGTGAACTGGCGCAGCAGGAACAATTGATGTTAGTCTGCGGCAGCTACGAAGGTTTTGACGAGCGGGCGCGCGAGGCGCTGGCCGACGACGAATTGTCCATCGGCGACTATGTGCTGACAAACGGCGCGCTGCCGGCGATGGTAGTGATTGACGCGGTGGCGCGGCTGCTGCCCGGCGTGTTGGGCGACGACGAAAGCTCGCATGACGAATCGTTCAGCCACGGGTTGCTGGAATATCCGCAATACACGCGGCCGGCGGAATTTCGCGGGATGAAAGTTCCCGATATGTTGCTATCCGGCAACCACGCCGAGATTGAAAAATGGCGGCGTGAGCAGGCGAAGTTGCGGACAGAAAAGCAACGACCGGATTTGCTGAAGTAAGTTTTGAATTTTTAGTGTTGAGTTTTGGTTGGAAAACGCAGCAACTAAAAATTAAGAATTAAAAACTCAAAATTGAATTTAATATGAACCAGGCATTACAAGAAAAAATTGAATCGGAACAGTATCGCAAGGAAGCCGCGAAATTCGCGGTCGGCGATTCGGTCAAAGTGCACACCAAGGTCGTCGAAGGCGACAAGGAACGCATCCAAGTGTTCGCGGGCGTTGTCATCGGCAAGCGCGGACATGGCTTGAACGAGACGTTCAGCGTGCGCCGCATCAGCTACGGCGAAGGCGTGGAACGCGTGTTCCCGCTGCATTCGCCGCGCGTGGACAAGATCGAAGTTGAGCGTCAGGGCCAGGTGCGCCGCGCCAAACTGACCTACCTGCGCAAACGCCTCGGCAAGGGCGCGACGCTGGTCAACGAAAAGCAGGAAAAAATCGTGGCTGCCCCGGCGAAGTAATTCCACGAATAAAATTTCACGAAGGCGGGGCGCAAGCCTCGTCTTTTTTATTTCAAATGATTCGCCGCGTCGGCAAAGCCGGCGACGATTTCATCGCGTGTTTTCAGGTTGCGGATGCGGACATAGGAATCGCTTTCCAACTTCGCCGTGAAGCCGGCCTTCAATTCCTGCGCGCGTTTGAATTGCTTGTCCGATTTGGCGGGTGTGAGCGAATACTCGACGGCAAATCCGGCGGTGCGTAAATCCTGAACCAGCTTCAGCGACGGCGCGCGCAGAATTTCGTCCTCGATCAAAACAAAAACGTCCGCGTGCGAGTCGAATTTCGGCAGCAGGCCGCGCGCCTTGAGA
>Ga0182016_10004983_pt1 | contig 14471 bp, 11 predicted proteins | sample 712S2MmetaG_FD_120491 | JGI IMG/M metagenome (GOLD analysis project Ga0182016, IMG submission 120491) | Permafrost microbial communities from Stordalen Mire, Sweden - 712S2M metaG | ecosystem: Environmental > Terrestrial > Soil > Wetlands > Permafrost | place: Sweden: Stordalen | collected...
AATCGGCGGCATTGGTGCTGCCCAGCAAGACGGCTTTTTCCTCCAGACGCAACGTGACGTTGTCTTTGAGCTGGATGGTGCCGGTCACATACTTGCCGGCCGTAAACTGGATCACGCCGCCGCCACTGGCGCTGCAAGCATCAATCGCTTTCTGGATGGCGGTGGTATTCACGGTCGCGCCGTCGCCGATCACCCCCATTTTGGTCGCGTCCAGGACCTGGCCCGAATCGGCTGCCAACGCCGCTGCCTCGGAAAGTAGGGCAACTATAAACAGCCATAAAAAAAGGCGGAGGTTTCGCGCGGGCATAGGGTGAAAGACCGGAAGTTTGCTCAGTGTTCCGATTCACCGGGATTCTCCGGAATGCCGGGATCATCCAGCACTTGGACGGCGGAGGCAGATCCCAGGGTTTGCCAGTCTTGGAGCACCCAAACGACCCGCTTGTCCGGCGTGATCTCAACCAATTGCGGACCCAGGCCACGATTGCCGCGCGAGCAGAAGATCGTATTACCGTTCGCCAAACGGGTACAGCTTTGGGGTGCCGACGTGAAGCGGTATTCCGCCGGCAGGTCAGTATTCTTGAATTCCCAAACCGTCTCGCCCTTCGCATTGACCTCGCGGGTCAGATTATCGCCTTCATCCGTGATCAGGGTATTCCCATTTTTGAGCCGGAGGGCGGCCCAGGGCGACCGGATGGGGTAACGCCAGATCGCGTTGAATTTTTTGTCGTATTCCACGACCTGGCCAAGGTTGAGAAACGACACGAGATAAGTTCCCTGGGCCGTGTAGCGAGCCCGCCGGAATTCACCATGGATGCCCTTGGCGCTGGGCGGTTGGCTGTACGGGAGCGCATGTTCCACTTCCACCGCCCCGGTCTTGATGTTTACGACCATTAGCCGCGGGGGCAGGCCGTTCAGGACGAACAAAACCCGGTCCAGTCCAATCGGCTGGCAGGTGTGGACTTCGGTGTGATTCGTGCCCGTGCTGTTATCGCAGTCGTAACGCCACACCACCTTTTTATCCGGCGTGATCTCGGCGAGGTATTGCATGCGCGTGAACAAAATATTGCCGTTGGAAAGCATCCAGACGTCGTCGTATTCATAGCCTTTGCCGGTGGCATAGGTCCACAACACTTTGCCTTGGTTGAGCAGGAACATTTTGTTGTAGTTTTCACCGGCGTAAAGCATCGGGTGTTGCGCCAGGCCATGGCCGGGCAGATGGCTGGGGGTGATCCCATTCGTCCAGTTGCCGACCGGGGCTTCCGTCTCCGCCGGTCCCATGGCTGGCACATCCGGGGCGGTGAAACGGCCCAGCACCGCCATGCACGGGGTTGCCGGGGAGTGACCGGTGTTGAACGTACGGCAGGCAGTGGCGAGCACCATCGTGCCAAGGGCGGCCAAAACCAGTTGGAAATGCGTCAGTTTCATGGGTGCGGTTGGAAAGTTAATTGGTTATACGACAAATTCGGTTTTGGCAACTTAAAGCGCACTTAACGCGCAGAGCCGGCAGGGATTCCGTGGCGTAATCTGAATTTGGCCACGGCGTGCCGGCCAAACCGGATAAAACCAAATATCCTGGTCTCCGTGCACCAAACCTCCATTCACCCACCCCGCAAGCCAATCCCGCATCGCCCACCAAACCTCATTATCCAAACCCTAGAGAAGCTTTGAACTTCCGCCCTGGAACGGCTATTTTGCCCCTATGTTCGATTCCTTAACCAGCAAACTTCAGAGTGCGTTCAAGAACTTGCGCGGCCTCGGCAAGATCTCGGAAGGCAACGTCGCCGACGCCTTGCGCGAAGTCCGGATGGCCCTGCTCGAGGCCGACGTCAATTTCAAGGTTGCCCGGGATTTCATCGAGCGCGTCAAAACCAAGTCCCTCGGCGCGGAGGTCATCGCCAGCGTCCATCCCGGGCAACAGATCATCAAGTTTGTCAGCGATGAACTCGTCGCCCTCCTGGGCTCGCAAAACGCCGCGCTCAATCTCTCCGCCCAGCCCGCCTGCCTCATGCTGGTCGGCCTCCATGGCTCCGGCAAAACCACCTCCTCCGGCAAGCTCGCCCGGCTCCTTCTGAAACAGGGCCGCGCGCCCCTCCTCGTCGCCGCGGACGTCTATCGACCCGCGGCCATGGACCAGTTGGACACGCTCGGCCAGCAAATCGGCGTGCCGGTTTTCGTCCAGCGGGGTGAGACCGATGTCCTTAAGATCGCCGGTGAGGCCCTGGCGTTTGCCGCGGCGAACCACCGTGACATCCTGATCTTCGACACCGCCGGGCGTTTACAGATTGATGAACCGCTCGTGCAGGAACTCGTCCGCCTGCGCGACCTGGTGAAGCCCCAGGAAATCCTGCTCGTGCTCGACGCGGCCACCGGCCAGGAAGCCGTCAACGTCGCGACCCACTTCGACCAGGCCCTGAATATCACCGGCTCCATCCTCACCAAGCTGGATGGCGACGCCCGCGGCGGCGCCGCCCTGAGCCTGAGGAGCGTCACCGGTAAGCCGATCAAATTCGCCGGCGTGGGCGAAAAACTGGACGAGTTCGAACCGTTTCATCCCGAACGCATGGCCTCGCGCATTCTGGGCATGGGCGACGTTGTGAGCCTGGTCGAAAGGGCGGCCGAAGCGGTGACCGAGGATGAGGCCCGGCGCATGGAGGAGAAAATGCGCAAGGGCGAATTCACGCTCGAGGATTTTTTGGAGCAATTGCGCGCCATGAAGAAGTTGGGCTCGCTCGAAAGCATCGTTAAAATGCTGCCCGGTGGCGGTGACGCGCTGAAGCAGATGGACATCAACAAGCAGGAACAGGAATTCAAGCGCATGGAAGGCATGGTCTGCTCCATGACCAGGAAAGAACGGCTCAATCCCGCCATCCTAAACGCCAGCCGCCGCCGCCGCATCGCCGCCGGCAGCGGGGTGACCGTGACCGAGCTCAACACCATGCTCAACAAGTTTTTCCAGATGCAGACCATGATGAAAAAGATGGGCAAGATGACCAAGATGATGGCTAAAATGGGTGGCGCCATGCCCGGAATGTTCCGGCGGTAGCCATGGAGCCTCTCGCGCCAGCTGAACCCGGTTCATCCCGGCCGCGCATCCTGGTCGTGGATGACGATCCCGGCCAGCGCAGCCTTTTGGAATCCTTCTTGCGCAGCCAGCACTTCGACGTGGTTCTCGCCGATTCCGGCGAACGGGCGCTGGCGCTGCTGCCGGGCGGAAATTTTTCCATGATGATTTCCGACGTCCGCATGCCCGGTTTGTCCGGCCTCGAAACCCTGCGCCAGGTCCGCCCGCAATTTCCCTCGCTGCCGGTCCTCCTCGTCACCGCCTACGCCGACATCCGCGACGCCGTGGTGGCCATGCGCGATGGAGCGTTGAATTACCTGGCCAAGCCGATTGACTTGGATGAATTGCTGGTGACCGTCCGGCAGGCCACCGGCATGAACCCGCAGCTGCCGTTCAACTTGGATCGGGAAAAGCAATTGCCGCCGGAGGTGGTGGCTCAAAGCCCGCTTACCGTGGCGCTGTTCCAGGAGGTGGCGCTGGTGGCGCCCTCGGAAGCGCGCGTGCTCATTACCGGCGAAAGTGGCACCGGCAAGGAAGTCGTGGCGGATGTCCTCCACCGATGGAGTGGGCGTGCCCGGGGACCGTTGATCAAGGTCAACTGCGCCGCCATTCCCGAAACCCTCCTGGAAAGTGAATTGTTTGGCCACGAAAAAGGCGCGTTCACCGGCGCCAACACGCAACGCATCGGCCGATTTGAAGAGGCGGACGGTGGCACCATCTTCCTGGACGAAATCCTGGAGATGTCGCCCGGGTTGCAGGCCAAGTTGCTCCGCGTGACCCAGGACGGACGTTTCCAGCGCATCGGCTCCAACCGCGAAATCCGCACCAACGCCCGCCTCCTGGCCGCCTCCAACCGCAATCTCGAGGAGGAAGTCAAACACGGGCGCTTTCGCGAAGATTTGTTTTACCGGTTGAACGTGGTGGAAGTACACCTCCCCCCCCTGCGCGAGCGGCGCGAGGACATCCTGCCCCTGGCAAATTTCTTCGTCGGGAAACTGGCCCGCACCCGCACGCGGTTGGCCGAAGCCACCGTGGTCTGCCTGCAAAATTATGCCTGGCCAGGCAATGTTCGCGAACTGCGCAACACGATCGAACGAGCCGTGTTGCTGGCGCAAAGCGAATTGATCCTGCCCGATCACCTGCCCGCAAAATTTCGCGAGGCCCTCAAGTCGGCCGCGCCGGCCTCGGCCATCGAGGCGCAACCGCTCGATGAACTCGAGCGCCAGGCCATCCTCGCCTCGTTGGCGCAGCACCAGTTCAATCGTACCGAGACCGCCCGGGCGCTCGGCATCAGCCGCCGGGCGCTGATCTACAAATTGCAACGTTTCCGGCAAATGGGCTTGCCCGTGGACTGAACCACGACCGCCTGTTTCAGAAAAGTAACCAGCCCCTCAGCGGTTTATCGTTGACTCTCCGCTTGCGCCTGAAAAAATCTGGGGAAAGTTATCGGGTATATTGATGCTGTCGTCCGCACCTTCCACTCCCCGCCGCGCAAGCGCGGCGGTAACTCGACCTGCCGTATTATTTGCCGTGAAAAATTATATTCTTGATACCAACGTCCTCCTGCATGACCCCAATTCCCTCGTGAACTTTGACGAGCATAACGTGCTCGTGCCCATTGAAGTCATCGAGGAAATCGACCGCTTCAAGCGCGAATCCACCGAACTCGGCCGCAGCGCGCGCACCGTTTCGCGGATGCTCGACGGATTTCGCGGGGAGGGCAGCCTTAGCGCCGGGGTCGAACTCCCCAATGGCGGCAAGCTCAAGGTGGCTTTTCAAAAAAATGGTCATGGCGACACCATCTTTCCCAAGGATTCCGTGGACAATCGCATCCTCGCCCTGGCCGCCGGCTTGCAGAAAGCCCAGCCCAAAAACGCCACCATCCTGGTGTCCAAGGACATCAACTTGCGCATCAAGGCGGACGCCTTGGGCCTGATGGCCGAGGATTACGAGACCGACCGTGTCTTTATCACCGACCTTTACACCGGCATTATCGATCTGGCCGTTTCTTCGGACCGGATGAGTTCCTTCCGCTCCAAAGGCGAACTGGTGTTGGACGGCGGGAAACGATATTTCCCAAACGAATTCTGCACCCTGGCCGATGAATCCAATCCCAAGAAAGCCGCCCTGGCCAAGGTTGACCCCACCGGCACCAAGCTGGTGCCCATCCATGACTGCCGCGAAGGCGTGTGGGGTATCAAGCCGCGCAACCGCGAGCAGCATTTTGCCCTGGATGCCCTGCTGGATGACCGGGTCAAGCTGGTCACCTTGATGGGCAAGGCTGGTACTGGAAAACCCCTGATCGCCATGGCCGCCGGACTAAAGCGCGTGGTGAATGACCGCGAGTTCCGCCGGCTGGTGGTGGCCCGGCCCACGATTTCGATGGGCAAGGAACTCGGGTTCCTTCCCGGTTCGCTGGAGGAAAAATTGGCGCCCTGGATGCAGCCCATCCACGATGCGCTCGAAATGTTGAGCGACCTCAACATGGGGCAGGACCATCGCCGTAGCGCCGATTTGATGCGCAGTGGCAGCATTGTGGTCGAGGCCCTGAGCTACATCCGCGGGCGCAGCATTGCCAATCAATTCATGATTATTGACGAGGCGCAAAATCTCACCCCGCTCGAGGCCAAGACCATTATCACGCGCGTGGGCCACGGAACCAAGATCGTGTTTACCGGCGATCCCTACCAGATTGACAACCCCTACGTGGATTCCTCCTCCAACGGCTTCAACTACGTCATCAGCCGGTTCCGCGACCAGGCCATTGCCGCCCACGTGGAATTGCAAAAGGGCGAACGGTCCGAACTGGCCGAGCTGGCCGCGAACATTTTGTAGCCTACACAAACACAATCTTTGATGTGGCCGCGCTGTCATCCCAGCCGCGCGTAGGCTCGGCGGTCACCGACGAGATGTCCTTGATGGAAATCTGGCGCCCCAGCGTCCGCGGATTTTTTACCTCCACCAGCGAGGGATTGCAGGTTTGTTGCGAAACCTTCTGGTGCGGTGCCGGCTTGTAGCGCACGTATAGCAGCTTCGGCGTGTCTGGCGCAAAATACAGGATGCGCGATTTCTCCGGGATGCAGGCATACACCTTGTCCAGGATCGTGCCGCCGAACGTGAACCGCTTGAGATAACTCGCTTCGCGGTCCGTATAGGCGCAGGTGAATACCCGCTCGCGGTCGGGCAGGCCGCAGTAATACAGCTCCTGGCCCACAAATAATTTCTCCGGCAGTTCCGTGACCTTGTAGGTGCCGTCGCGGAACACCAGCAACAGCTTGTCGAATTTGGTGCATTCGAGCTTGAACTCCTCGCCGGAAACCTTGTAACCCACATAGCCGCTCGCGCGATCGTAGCTCACCTTGAACGCCTTGAACGCCACGGCTTTGGCATCCACTTCCTCATGCCGCGCGGATTTCGTGGTCAGCCGCGGATATTGCGGGCCGTATTTCTCCAGCAACGCTTCCAGGTGCCCGATGACATACTTCGTGAGGCCTTTTAAATGCTTTCGCGTCTGATCCAGTTCCGCCTTGGTCCTGGCCATCTCCTCGCGATGCTGGTTCATGTCAAACAGCGAGATGCGCCGGATGCGCACCTGCAACAGCCGCTCCACGTCCGCGTCCGCCAGTTCGCGAATCAGCTCCTGCTTGAACGGCTTGAAACCCTCATGGACCGCCGCGGAAACCGCCTCGTTCGTTTTGCACTGCTCGATTTTCTTGTAGATGCGCTCCTCGATGAATATGCGTTCGAGGGTGCGATAGTGGAGTTCGTCCAGCAACTGCTTCTCGCGCAGTTCCAACTCGCGCTTCAGCACCGCCACCAGCTGGTCCGTGTTCTCCCGCAATACCTCGCTGACGGTTAGTTCCACCGGACGGTTGTTCTTGATGATGACAATGCGGCTGGCAATCGTTGTCTCGCATTCGGTGAACGCATATAGCGCGTCCACCATCTTTTCCGCATCCACTCCGGCGGGACATTTGATTTCGATCTCAACCTTGTCGGACGTGAAATCATTGATGGATTTCACCTTGAGCTTGCCCTTGCGCACGGCGTCTTCAATCGAACCGATGAGCGAATCCGTGGTGGTGGCCGGCGGGATTTCCGTGATCAGCACCGTCGACTCGTCCCGGGTCTTGATGCGGGCCCGAACTTTCACCGAGCCCTTGCCGTCCTCATACTCCCGCGCGTCCATCAGGCCGCCGGTCGGGAAGTCCGGCAGGCACTTGAACGCCTGCTGTTTCAGGATCGCGATCTGCGCTTCCAGCAGTTCAGGGAAATTATGGGGCAAAATCCGCGCGCTTAACCCGACGGCAATGCCTTCCGTCCCCAGCATGAGGGTCAAGGGCAGCTTGCTCGGCAGCGTCACCGGTTCCTTGTTGCGTCCGTCGTAAGTGGGAACAAAATCCGTAATGTCATCGTGAAATAATTCCGTGCGGGCAAGTTCAGTGAGCCGACATTCGATGTAACGCGGCGCGGCGGCGGGATCGCCGGTGAATATGTTGCCAAAGTTTCCCTGGCCCTCGATCAGGTAACGCTTGTTCGCCAGCACCACGATTGCATCATCAATCGATGCGTTGCCGTGCGGGTGATACTTCATTGTTTCGCCCGTGACGCTGGCGACTTTGATGAAACGTCCATCGTCCAACGTGTGCAGCACCCACATGATCCGCCGCTGTACCGGCTTCAAGCCGTCGGCCAGGTTCGGAATGGCGCGGTCGCGGATGACATAACTCGCATAGTCGAGAAACCCCCGGTCCACCCGGGTGTGTAATCCCGCTTGAATCTTCCGGGGATCAAACGGGTGATGTGCCTGCGCCGCAATGCTTTCAGCCACAACATGGTCGCCGCCGTTCCTGCCATTGCCATCGCTGTTGGCCCCGGCCGGCGCAGTGGCTTCGACCGGCGCCGGGGTGGCCGCTGCCGCCGCCGCGCCGTCAGGCGTGGCCGGATGCGCACTTCCAATGGGCAATTCCGGCTGGTCCGAATCTTTCTTTTTCTTGGCTGCACTCATGAACCGCGCATTAAGCCAGAAGTTTGCCGAACCGGCAAGATTTCATGCTTTGAGCAACGGAGCGCGGAGAGTTGCTCCGCCTGTTTGCCGTTGGCATCCAGCTTCGCACGATGGTTGCCTTATGCCCGGCCGGTGCTTCCGGATTCGCAATTTTTTTGTGGCGCGTGAATCGTAAATCGTAAATCGTAAAAGCTATGCCGATATACGAATTTGCCTGTCCGACTTGCCGCCGGATCTTCAGCTTCCTCTCGAAGCGGATCAATCCCGGGCGCCAGCCGGTCTGTCCCCAATGCGGCAATAAAAAATTGGCCAAGCAGGTCAGTCGCTTTGCCATGACTCGCAATCTGGCCGAACCCGCCGCCACCGCCGAGGCCGGGGCCGGCGGCCCGCCCATGCCCGACCTGGAGGATCCCCGGGTGGAGCGCGCCATGGCCGAGTTGGAACGCGACCTGGCCCATTTGGATGAAAACAATCCCAAACACATGGCGCGGTTGATGCGCAAAATGAAGGACATCATGCCCGCCGGCGCCGCCCCGAAGGAACTCGAAACCGCCATCAAACGCCTCGAAGCCGGCGAAGACCCGGAAAAAATCGAAGCCGACATGGGCGATGTGCTGGGCGGCCTGATGGGCGGGGAGCCGGGTGGCGCGGGCGGCGGCCCTGGCAGTTATACTCGCGATGGCGGCCTCTATGACCTTTGATGGATCGGCTGTTTGCAGCGGCCAACCTTTGGCCAGCGGCCCGCGCAATTCATAAATTTTAATGGCCCATATTCACGAAAAAATTGATTTTACCGTGGCTGTTTTTGTCGTCCACGAAGGCCGGATTCTGCTCATCCACCATCGCAAGCTTGATAAATGGCTGCCCTTGGGCGGCCACATTGAATTGGACGAGGATCCGGAACAGGCCGCCCTCCGCGAGGCCCGGGAGGAAAGCGGGCTCGAAGTGGAACTCATTGGCGAGCGCCCGCCCACCACTTCGCCCGGTACCCGCGCCCTGATTGCCCCGCGGTTCTTGGACATTCACCGCATCAATGAAACCCACGAACACATCGGCCTGATCTATTGGGCGCGGCCCAAAGCCGGAAAACTGTCCCTGGCGCCGGAGGAACATCATGACATCCGATGGTGCGCACCCGGGGATCTGGAAAAATTGTCGCCGCCCATGACCGATGCGGTAAAATGGTACTGTCGGCAGGCCATGGAAGAGATTGCCGGCGCATGAGTCCGGCCAACCGTTTTCGCGCCCTCTGCTACGCGATTGAAGGCATCAACTCCTTCGCCATCGCTTTTTTCTTCGGGTACCTTTTCTTTTTCTTTCGTGACCGGTATGGCTTTAACGACCGGCAGAACCTCCTGCTCGCCGCCCTGGCCGGTTTGGTTTACAGCGTGGCCGCCTGGCAGGCCGGTCGGTTTGCGCAGCGCCGCGGGTGTTTCACCGCGCTCAAGTTCGGTTTTGGGGTCATGGCTGCCAGCCTGGCCCTCGGCTGGTGCTGGCATTCGGTGGCGGGCGAAATCACCGCCGCTTGCCTCGTCAATGCGGGCGTCTGTTTCATCTGGCCATCGCTGGAGGCGCTCGTCAGCGAAGGCGATGCGCCGGAACACGTGCCCCATGCCGTCGGCCTGTACAATATCACCTGGGCCGTGACCAATGCCGCCGCGTTTTTCATCGGCGGCACCCTGATCAATAAGCTTGGCTACGATGGCCTTTTCGGCCTGCCCCTCGCGCTCATGCTCGTTCAATTCGGCATGACCCTCTGGCTGGAGAAAATCCACCCGCCGCCGCCGCCGGCCTCTGCCGGAGCCGCTCAATTCGAGATCCTGCCGCCTCCCATCGCCGCCCGGGCCGGGAATTTTCAACGCATGGCCTGGCTGGCCAATCCCTCCGCCTACATTGCCATCAACACGCTCATCGCCGTGTTGCCGGGCATCGCATTGAAATTCCACCTCTCGACCATGCAAGCGGGTTTTGCCCTGACCATTTGGTGTTTTGTCCGGTTCTTTACCTTCATTGCGCTCTGGCGGTGGACCGCCTGGCATTATCGTTTCCGCTGGCTGGTGATTTCCTTTGCGCTGCTCATTTTTTCCTTCGTCACCATCCTGGTGGCGCCCAATCTGGCGATGGTTCTGCTGGCCCAAACCATTTTTGGCATGAGCATCGGCTTGATATATTATTCGTCCCTCTTTTACTCAATGGATGCCAGCGAGACGAAAGGCGAACAGGGCGGAATCCACGAAGCGGCCATCGGCATCGGCAACTGTCTCGGCCCGGCCATGGGCGCCACCGCCTTATGGCTCGCTCCAACCGACCCCAGTATCGGCGCCTGGGCGGTGTCCGGCTTGCTGTCCCTCGGTTTTGCCGGATTATGCTGGATCCGTTCCTCCTCCAGAAGTCTCGACAACGTTAAATCTTGATGATCCGGGCGCTGGCAATGCGGCCTTTCTGAGCCGGGCAGCCTGCCCATCCGTTGCCGTCCCGGAAGCACCGCGCCGGTCTATGCCGATCCATTTGCGGCGGCGATCCACTGCGGGGCCAGCCCACCGCGAGCTTTGAAAATCCTTCCGCTGCCGCCGCCATTTCTCGCATGAGATTTCCGGTCTGGCCGAAGAACCGGCATTGAAATTTCCGGCCGGTTGGGCCACAGTGGCAGCCATGAGAATCTTGAATTCGATGGATTCGGCCAACACCGGCAACGGCGACCGGAAAAACCTCGATGCTTGCACCATCGTCATCTTTGGCGCCAGTGGCGACCTGACCGCGCGCAAGCTGATCCCCGCGTTGTACCAGCTCTTTAAGGAAAAACAAATGCCCGCCTCGTTCCGTGTGGTCGGCTTCGCCCGCCGGGAGAAAACCGACGCCTCTTGGCGTCAGGAGCTGCGCGCGGCTCTCGACCAGTTTTCCCGCACCAAGCCCGTGGACGACAAACTGTGGACCGCCTTCGCCGAAAATATTTTCTATTGCCAGGGCGACCTTACCGACGATGCCGCCTACAAGAAACTGGAGTCGCTGCTCACCGGATTCGGCAGTGGCCCGCTGCGGGAAAACCTCCTGTTTTACCTGGCCATCTCCCCCAGCCAGTTCGGCGATGTTGTGGAACAGGTTCATCGCTCCGGCTTGCTCAACCGCGAAGGCCCCGCCTGGCAGCGCATTGTTGTCGAGAAGCCCTTTGGCCGCGACCTCGCCTCCGCCCAGGCCCTCAACCGCGAACTCACCCGCTACGCCCACGAATCACAGGTCTTTCGCATCGATCATTACCTCGGCAAGGAAACGGTGCAGAATATTTTGATGTTCCGCTTTTCCAACTCCATTTTCGAGCGGCTTTGGAACCGCGAATCCGTTGACCATGTCCAGATCACCGTGAGCGAAAAACTCGGCGTCGGCGAGCGCGGCGGTTATTACGAGGAGGCCGGAGCCTTGCGCGACATGGTGCAAAATCACATCCTGCAAGTCTTGTCGCTCATCGCCATGGAACCGCCCGTCTCCCTTGAAGCCGAGGCCGTCCGTGATGAAAAAGTGAAGCTTCTCAAGTCCATCCGGGCGCTGAACGCTGACGACGTCGCCAGACAGGTCGTGCGCGGACAATACTTTGCCGGCCTCATCGGCGGGGAGGTCCGCCCCGGTTACCGGCAGGAACCCAAGGTCAAGACCGACTCCAACGTCGAAACTTATGTCGCAATGAAACTGTTGATCGACAACTGGCGCTGGAGTGGTGTGCCGTTTTATTTGCGCACCGGCAAAAACCTGCCCCAAAGCGCCAGTGAAGTGCGCATCCAGTTCCGCCCCACCCCGCACGTGCTCTTTGCCGCCGCGTGCGGCAACAAGCTGGACGCCAACGCCCTCACCCTGCGGCTCCAGCCTAACGAGGGCATCTCCCTCCGCTTTAACGGCAAGGTCCCCGGCATGAGCCTGGGAGTCCGTCCCGTCCGGATGCACTTCAGCTATGACTCGGAATTCGGCGCGTACACGCCGGAAGCCTACGAACGCCTCCTGCTCGAAGCCATCTCCGGGGATGCCACGCTGTTCATCCGCCGCGACGAAGTCGAAACCGCATGGCAGATCGTCGATTCCATCCGCGCCGGTTGGCAGGACAAGCCTCTGACCAACCGCGAATTCTATGCCGCCGGCACTTGGGGACCAATTGCCGCCGACGACCTCCTGGCCCAATTGGGCCATACCTGGCACGAGCCGCAGATCATCAAGTGAAACGCCGATGAAAAACGTCGAACTGCTTTCCTTTGCCACCCCCGACGAACTCGCCCGCGCCGCTGCCGGCGCCTGGCTGGACGAAATCGAATCCGCGCGTCGCGCCGGCCAGTCACATAGCGTTGCCCTGTCTGGCGGACGCATTGCCCAAAAATTTTTCGCCGCCACCGCCACCCTGGCGGTGGCCCGAAAAACTTCCTTCGCCAGCGTCCAATTTTTTTGGGCCGACGAGCGTTGCGTGCCACCTTCCGATCCCGAAAGCAATTTCAGATTGGCCGAGGAATGCTTGTTCACTCCCTTGCATATTACCTCGGGAAATATTCACCGCCTGCGTGGTGAGGATGCGCCTCAAGTGGCGCTGAAAATCGCTGAGGCAGAATTGTTTGGTGCCGTTCGGAAGGACCTTGAACAGCAGCCGATTTTGGATTTGATTGTCCTTGGAATGGGCGAAGATGGCCACGTAGCCTCGCTCTTCCCTCATGCAATTGCCAAAAATATGGACATTTCTGTCCCGTTTCTGGTTGTTGAGGACTCTCCTAAACCGCCGCCGCTAAGGCTGTCGCTTAGCTACAAAGCGATTTTTGGCGCCAAAAGTGTGTGGGTTTTGGTCTCTGGCACCGGCAAGGCACCGGCTTTGCGCGCCTCGCTGTCCGGAAAAGCGCCGACACCCTTGGCCCAAATCATTAACGCTCGCCAGGTCAGAATTTTTTCCGACCTGAATGAATTTTAATTTGTAACTAAACGGGTAATAGCCTATAATGTGATCGTCGGATTAATGTATAAAGGGGCACTTAAGCGTACGAAGTGCTCAAAGTTTTTTGAAAATTATTGAACCTTTTCAGACCCGGGGGCGTCTGAAAAAGTGGATGATTTCGCTGTCCGTTTAGGGTTGGCATAGAGGTTTTGCTTGCGGCGCGGCTCGGACAGCGTCCCCAAGTTGGTCGCGTCGCCCTTCTGAGCGCCTCGGTGAAGGCGTATATAACCTCGTCACCATTAAGGCCGGACGAAAGTCCGGCCTTTTTTTCTATCCCGCAAGCAATTCGATGCGCCGGGCGCGTTCAGATGGCGCCTCAGGCCAGCCTTTTCCTGATCCAATCCCAGCCTTCGCTTCCTCCAATTCCGCATTGATTAAGCCTAAATCACCGTTAAAATCTCCCAAGCATGAAGCATCAGCTCGACTTCGAAAAGCCGATCACCGAACTACAGAACAAACTGGAAGACTTGCGGGCTCATCCCGACAAGCATTCCTTGGGCATCAGCTTCGAAGAAGAAATCCAAAACATCGAACGAAAAATCGAGGAGACCCGCCGCCAAATTTTTCTGAACCTCACCCCCTGGCAGCGGGTCCAACTTGCGCGCCACCCCAAGCGTCCTTATGTTTTGGATTATCTGCACAAGACGTTCTCCGATTTTCAGCACCTCCATGGCGACCGAATGTTTGCCGAGGATCATGCCATGGTCGGCGGCTTCGCCCGGCTGGGCGAACACCGTGTCATGGCCATTGGCACACAAAAGGGCCGGGACACCAAGGAAAACATCCTGCGCAACTTTGGTTCCGCCCACCCGGAAGGCTATCGCAAAGCGCTGCGGTTGATGCGGTTGGCGAGCAAATTCGGCCTGCCCATCATCACCCTGATTGACACTGCGGGCGCCTATCCAGGCGTCGCCGCTGAAGAACGTCATATTGCCGAGGCCATCGCGGTTAACTTGCGTGAGATGACACTCCTTGAAGTTCCTGTCATCGCGGCGGTCATCGGCGAGGGTGGTTCGGGCGGCGCCTTGGGCATTGGCGTGGCGGACCGTGTGTTGATTCTGGAAAATGCTTATTATTCCGTCATCAGCCCGGAAGGCTGCGCCGCGATTTTGTGGAAGGACCGCGCCAACGCCGCCAAGGCCGCCGCCGCCTTGAAGCTCACCGCCAGGGATTTGCTACACCTCGAGCTCGTGGATGAAATTGTACCCGAACCACTCGGCGGCGCTCACACCGACCCCATGGGTGCAGCTTTGAATTTGAAAACCCACCTGCTCAAACACCTGGAACAGGTCATATCCATGCCGCTCCCGGAACGCTTGAAAACCCGCTACAAGAAATTCCGGTCCCACGGCCATTACGTTGACAAAGCTTTGGATTCCGGCGAAATGAAACCTGCCAGGGCGGTGGCAGCGGCGGCGGCGTAATTTGCCATGTTCTATCCCCTC
>Ga0182016_10004990_pt1 | contig 14464 bp, 16 predicted proteins | sample 712S2MmetaG_FD_120491 | JGI IMG/M metagenome (GOLD analysis project Ga0182016, IMG submission 120491) | Permafrost microbial communities from Stordalen Mire, Sweden - 712S2M metaG | ecosystem: Environmental > Terrestrial > Soil > Wetlands > Permafrost | place: Sweden: Stordalen | collected...
GCGCTCGCCCGCGAGTGACGAACGTCGACCATAAAGTGTCCCCATGACACTTCATCTTCAAAACGTAAGCGTCGACAGTCTCGATCCATCGCGCCTCGCCGCCTTTTGGGCGGAGGCACTGGATTGGCGTATCACGTTCGACGACGGCGACGAAGTCGTCCTCGAGCCTCCCGCTGGATCACCTCAAGAGGGCATCTCCCCCGACATCGTCTTCATCCGCGTGCCCAACGCTCGAGTCGCCAAGAGTCGATTACACCTCGACCTTCGTCCGCGCGATCAGTTCGCCGAAGTTCAGCGCGTCGAAGCACTCGGCGCAACCCGCGTCGACATTGGACAGCCTTCTGACTGCACGTGGGTCGTCTTGGCGGACCCCGAAGGAAATGAGTTCTGCGTCCTGCGTCCATACACTGCGGAAGAATCTGCGTCACTGATCGACCGCTAGCTCGGCGGCCGAAACTCAGCGATAACCGGCGAATATGTCGTCGACGTTGCCTTCGACGTTCTTCGGATTCGTCACGCGAACGAACCACTCGGTGCGCATTGTCTCGATGAAACGCTCGCGACCCATCTTCATCCAGAAGGAGTCGCCGATCTGTGAGATGTGCGCTTCGAGGGCGTCAAATTTCGCACCGTTCACCGCGCCGATGTCGATGGTCGCCGAGATCTCATCGTCGGGCGTACCCATGTGGAACTCTTCTTCGTCGGGGTCGACAGTCTCGGGCTCGCGCACGATGCCCTTGGCCGCGTCGGCCTCGGCGCGCTCGCGGTCCTCCTGCTCCCAACGCTTGCGCCACTCGACGAAGACCGAGTCGGGTATCGCGTTGAAGTACAGCGTCGGTTCGTAGTCGATCATTCCGAGCGCCGCGAGCGTGATGCGGTTCGCCTGGATGTGGTCGGGGTGCCCGTAGAAGCCGTGCTCGTTGTAGGTCATGATGACCTGCGGACGCTCCACCATCAAGACTTCGGCGAGTTTCGCTGCCGCGACGTCGACCGGCGTCGCCCAGAAGGACTCGGGGTCTTCGTTCTGCGGCCAGCCCTTCATGCCCGAGTCGCGGTAGCCGAGCCGCACCAATCGATCGATGCCGAGGATCTTGACGGCGTTGTTGAGTTCGATCGCGCGGATGGCGGCCACTTCGTCGCCGTCGTGGTGATCGGCGTCGGGCTTGGCGCCATCGGGAGCGTCACCGCACTCGCCGTTGGTGCACGTGACGAGCACCGTGCGCACGCCCTGATCGGCGAGCAGGCGGTAGAGACCACCCGAGGAGCTCGCCTCGTCGTCCGGATGGGCGTGCACCGCGAGAAATGTCAGTTGTTCCATTTACAACCCTCCAAAGAGATCAGTCTCGTCGCCGGATGTCACATCACGGCTCCACGCGCGCTGGTAGTACTCAATACCAAAGAGCAGCGTAAAGAGTTCTTCGTCCATCGTGACGAGGTCGGCGTTGTCCACTTGTGAAGCGTGTATCGCAATGGCCTGGTGCTTGCGTTTGGCGACGGCGCGCACGTCCATGGTCGTGGCGACGGTGTCGTCGGCGACCGTGTGGGTGGCGTCCAGGATCCACGCCGGTAGGTACACGCCATTCGCCGTGGCGCCCGCCACGAACTCCTCCAAGACGCCCCTCGGGGCGACCGGGTAGTAGAGACGCATCGGGCTCGGGGACATCGAAATCGCGGCGCGCGTCACGACGTTGGCCATGATGTGATCGGGGTGGCCGTAAAAGCCGTTCTCGTCGTACGTGACGACGACCGCGGCCCGCTCTTCGTCCATGATCGAAGCCAACGTGCGTGCGACGGAATCGACGTCGGCGTTCATGAAGGCGTTCGGTCGGTCGTTCTGGGCCCAGCCCTTCATGCCCGAATCCTCGTAGCCCAACGTCACGACTCGAGAGAATCCGGCGACCGCGGCCGCGTGCTGCAGTTCGCCCGCGCGCATGGCGCGCGTGGCCTCGACGTCGTGTAACGGGTCCGATCCCGGTCGGCCGTGGTCGTCAAAGCCGAGTTGCCCGTTCGTGCAGGTGATCAAGACGACGCGGTACCCGAGGTCGCCGTAGTGCGAGGTGACGCCGGCCGTGAAGATCGCCTCGTCATCGGGGTGTGCGTGGACGCACATCAGCGTGGGTGCGAACGTCATCAGAAGAGACTACGAGGTCGCCAATTGGATAATTCGCACGAGCAGCAATGTTCCCGCCACGCCCAGATACGTTCCGATCGCAGTCAGGAGCCAGCGACGGGCTCGAGAACGCTTCGGTCGCTCCAACAGGGCCAGTCGCGGCATTCGCCAGTCCAGCCGATCGACGTCGTATCGAGGTCGTGGTCCCTGGCGGTGCAGCCCAATGGGGAGACCGATGATAACCCCCGCGCCCACGATGGCGCCGGTCCATTCGAGCATCGCCACCACGTTGACCGAGGTGAACAACGTCGAGACCATCATGGTGACCGATAGCACCACGAGGATCGCGATGATCACCACCGCGAGGGCGTTCAACCATCGCGCGTTGACCCAGGGGCCGAGCGCTTCGCGGTCGTTCGCCATCAACAAGACAAAGATCGACGTACTCGGCAACATGAGTCCACACATTGCCTGCACGGCCAACGTGATCAGTCCGAGTGGCGCGTGAGGAATCAGGACGACGATCCCGGCGACGACCAACAGTCCTCCGAATACGCTGTAGAAGCCTTTGGCGTCGCGCAGTCGTACGTTCAGACCCTGGTTGAAGCGATTGGAGAGATCGCCCACGGCGTAACTGCTCGCCAGTGTGACCGCGGCCGCGCCGATGACCGAGGCGTTCAACAAGACGATGGCGAAGAGGTCCCCGGTGCTGTGACCCACGTACGTCGTGAGACTGTGGGCGACGCTGAGGGCGTTGGTGTAGGCGTTCGTGCCGCCGTGCGGCGCCAGACCTGCCGCGGTGATGCCCATCAGTAACGCCGCAGTGATCACGACGATGAAAGAGCCGAGGATCGTGTCGATGCGTTCGTAGTTCATCCAGCGCGGAGAGATCTTCTTGTCGACGATGTTGCTCTGCTGAAAGTAAAGCTGCCACGGAGCGACGGTCGTGCCGATGATAGAGATGATGAGCAACACTGCGGCCGAGGATGTGCCACCACGAATGCCCGGCACAGCCATGTCGTGAAAGAGCGCGTGGGTGGCGACGTGGGCACGAATGACCAGCGGGATCATCACGAGATTGACGGCGACGAAGAGCATCATGAATCGCTCCCATCGTTGGAACGATCCAGTCGCGGTGACGCCGAAGAGCGCCACGACCGCGATCGGTACCGAGACGAAGGCTGAGACCCCGAAGTACTCCATGGACAGCGAAATACCGATGAACTCGGTGACGATGATCAAGAAGTTCAGCAAGAGGATCGAACAAATCGAGACGTTGCCCCAGCGCCGGCCGATGCGCTCGCGGATCAACCGTCCGTGACCGATGCCCGTGACCGCGCCGAGACGAACCACCATCTCTTGGTTCACGATGAGGACCGGGATCAACAGGGGCAGCGTCCAGAGCAGCGTGTAGCCGAAGTTCTGACCGGCCTGCGCGTAGGTCGAGACGCCGCCGGCGTCGTTGTCGCCCACCATGACGATGAGTCCCGGCCCGATGATCGCCAGGAGCGTGAGGAGGCGTGCGCGGGTCCCGCGGCGCGTGCCGGGTTCGTACTCTTTGACGGTGCCGAAGGCACCCTTGATCTGATCCTTCGTTGCTTCGCTCACGCTTCCTCCTTTCTGTTCTCGTGGTGGTGACACGACCACGACGAGATTCGAAGGAGGGCTAGGGGCCTACCGAAGGGTTCGCGTGCGATCGTGCCAGGACGCAATGAATGAAGGTTGTACTAGGGGGTTTCAGTGAGCCCCCTTTGAACGTGACCCCACGGGATACGGCGCGTCACTCTTCGACCGCCGTCATGCCGAACTCGCGTCGCCAGCCGTGCGGCAGCAACTCTTCGAGTAGGTCATCCACTGTTACCAAACCGATCATCGTCGAATGGTCCTCGTCCAACACGGGCAGGACCGTCAGGTTGAAGTCACTCATCTTGCGCGACACCTGATGCAGGTCCCAGTGCGGGTGGACGTGGGCCAGATGTGTTCGAGCGACGCTCAACGCGAGTTCGTGTCCCGGGGCGCGCACGAGCGGCGCGATGGAGGCCGCGCCGAGCGGCTGACCGTTTTCGTCCATCACGAAGACCGCGTGGAGCGATTCGGCCGGCACGCGCGACGTGCGAATGGCCTCGAGCGCGTCGGCGACCGTCGCGGTCGCCGGCACCGACACGAAGTCGGGGTTCATGAGACCGCCGGCGGTGTCCCCGCTGTAGGAGAGCAGTTGACGGACCTTGGACTTCTGGACGTCGGGGAGACGTTCGAGGATCGGGAGTCGGCGGTCCTGGTCGATCTCGCTGATGAGGTCGGCCGCGTTGTCGGGCTCCATCCGCGCGAGGAGACGCGCGGCGTCGACGTCGCTGCGGGCCTCGAGGAACTCGAGCTGGTGGGTCGTGTCGAGTTCTTCGAAAACGTCGGCCTCGAGTTCGCGGTCGGCGCCGACGGCCTCGATGATCTCCTCACCCTCTTCGTGGCTGGCCTGTTCGACCAGGTCGGCGATCTGTGCCGGATGCAGTTTCGAGAGCTTTCGGTAGGGGATGCGCAGGCGCGCCGTGGGTACGTGCGAGACGAAGGGCTCGATGGAGGCGAAGTCGACGATGGCCTCGGATTTGACGCGCTGACCAACGCTCTTGCCGAGGATTCGGCGAAGGAACGGCCGCTTGCCCGGGTCGACGCCCACGACCTCCCACTTGTTGTCAATCTGGGCGATCTCAATCTCGTTGGCCGTGATCAGGCGTCCGCGCACCAGGTTGATCAGGTGTCGCGCCAACAGGTCCTCGGCGAGCAGGAGTTCTCCCGGTCGTCGTTCGAATCGACGCAGGTCGACACGCTTACCCTCAAAGGTCATGCGGCCTTCACTGAGACCGCCGATCTTTCGAATCGGTACGAAGAGGTCTCGGCCCTCGATGCGAATCACCGCACCCACGACCGGCGGATGCGAGTTGTCGCCGAGACGCGCGACCAGGTCTTGGACGCGACCGATCCGGCCGCCGTCCGAATCAAAGATTGGTCGGTGCAGGAACGTGGAGAGGTGGAGGATTTCAGTCATGTGTTGCCTTTAGAAGTCCCTCAAGGCTACCCCCTTTGTGCCGACACGCTCCCGAGAACCTCGGTGACACCTGCTCGAACGAAGAGTGAAATGGCGTCGTTTCAGCGCAGCGTTGGCTTGAATTTCGCCAGCACGTCAGCCGCGAAGGTGACGTCGTCGTCACTCACGCCGGCGTGGGTGACGAAGCGAGCACGTCGTGGTCCGATCGTGCCGCCGTCCACGCCCAGCACCGCGAGTTCGTCGACGAGTTGACGTGCTTGCGGGTGATTGAAGGCCACGATGTTCGTGCGACACGTCGAAGGGTCGTAGTCCGCTTCGGGGAACGTCGTCGCGAACAGTTCGGCTAGCGAACGTGCGCGCGCGTGATCTTCGGCCAACCGGTCCACCATCTGATCGAGAGCGACGAGTCCGGCCGCGGCGAGGAATCCGGCCTGGCGCATCGCACCGCCAAGTCGTTTGCGCTCGATGCGCGCACGCGCCATCAAGTCGGCCGGACCGGCGAGCAGTGATCCCGCGGGCGCACAGAGCCCTTTCGAGAGACACGTCATGACCGTGGTCGCTGGTGACGCGTACTGCGCCGCGCTCGTGCCGGTCGCCACGACCGCGTTGAAGAGCCGAGCGCCGTCGAGGTGCAACGGTCGATCGCCGATCGCGCGTGCCATTGCCTCGATGTCAGCGACGTCGAGCGGCGTGCCGCCCGAAGGCATGTGCGTGTTCTCGAGCGAGACCATCGCCACGTGGGGCTGGTGGTCGTCCTCGGCGTCGATGATGTCGAGGACGTCGCGCAGCGCCAGCGCACCGTTCGCGTCGTCCACGGTCGCGAATTGAATCGAGGAGTTGCGCGACGCCGCACCCAATTCGAAACTGACGACGTGTTGACCGCGCCCGGCGATGACGAGGTCACCGGGATTGGTGAGGATCCGGACGGCGATCTGATTGCCCATGACGCCCGAAGGTACGAAGACGGCGGCATCTTTCGCGACCAGTGCGGCGAAGCGCTCCTCCAAGGATCGGATGGTCGGGTCTTCGCCGTAGCCGTCGTCGCCGACGACCGCCACGGCCATCGCGTCGCGCATCGCCTGGGTCGGCTGCGTGACCGTGTCGCTGCGCAAATCCACTCGTCGAGTCATCTGTCCGAGGTTACTGGTCGACTTCTACACTGTCCGAATGAATGAAGACAAGATGCAGCGACTGCACGAAGGCACCGACGTCAACAAAGAACTCGGCGTCGAAGTCGTGCTCCTCACGCCAGAAAAAGTGGTGTTGCAGGTGGAGGTCGGTCCGAAAGTCCATCAGCCCTACGGCATCTTGCACGGCGGCGTGTCGGCGCTGATGGCCGAAGGCGCCGCGTCGATCGGCGGCGCGGTGAGCGTGGGCCCGGACGAGATCGTCGTGGGGACCGAGCTCAACTGTTCTCATCTGCGCTCCATGAGTAGCGGTACCTTGACCGCCACGGCGACGCCGGTGCGAAAAGGTCGCAACGTTCACGTGTGGGCGATCGATCTCACGGACGAAACGGGCCGCCAAATATGCGTCGCGCGCTGCACCCTGCAGGTGCTGAAGGCACCCCCGGCGCCGAACGTCTGAGACCTAGACTTGCCGAAGGCAATCCAGCGAAGGAGCTGACCAATGGGCGTTCGCTTTAAGGGTTGGGGCATCGCCCTACCGGACCGCATAGTCACCAACGACGAGCTCTCCCTGACGCTCGACACCTCCGACGAGTGGATCACCGAGCGCACGGGCATCCGCGAACGTCGAATCGGCGGCTCGGCGGTCTCGCTCGGCGTCATCGCCGGACGAAACGCCATCGCCGACGCCGGACTACTGGTCGGCGACATCGACTTCTTGGTCCTCGCGACGACGACGCCGGACCGACTGTGCCCGGCTTCGGCGCCGATGGTCGCGAACGAACTCGGTTTGAACTGCGCGGCGATGGACGTGAACGCCGCGTGCAGCGGTTTCATGTACGCGGTGCGCGTGGCCCAGGGACTGCTCGAGACCGGCGCCCGTCGCATCCTGGTGATCGGTTCGGAGAACCTTTCGCGCTGGGTCGACTGGAGCGACCGCAACATGGCCGTCCTGCTGGGCGACGGTGCCGGAGCCGCGGTGCTCGAGTACGACGAGGCCGAGACCGACATCTTGTCCTTCGTCCTGGGCGCCGACGGATCGGCCGCCGATCTCTTGACGTGCGAACACGGGGGGTTCTTCTGGATGGACGGCAAGGAGGTCTTTCGCCGCGCGGTGCGCGTCGTCGTCGATTCGGCCGAAGAGGCCATGAAGATCGCCAAGGTCAGTCCCGACGACATCAGTCTCGTCATCCCCCACCAGGCCAATGTGCGCATCATCAAGGCCGCGACGCAGCGCCTCGGCATCCCGATGGAGCGCACCGTCGTCACCCTGGACCGCTACGGGAACACCTCGAGTTCGTCGATTCCGCTCGCCTTCTTCGACGCGCGCGAGAACGGACGCGTGAAACAAGGTGAGTACGCGCTGATGACCGGCTTCGGCGCCGGCATGACCTGGGCCTCGGCGGTCGTTCGGTGGTCCCGTTGAGCGGACCGTCGTTGATCATCCTCGCCGCCGGTCGCGCCCGACGCTACGGCGGGGTCAAACAGTTGGCCCCCATCGGAAAGCACGGTGAGGGCGTCATCGACCTCTTGGCCTCGGACGCGTGGGCCTCGGGATTCGAGGACATCGTCATCGTCGTCAACTCCGACACGGGCCCGCAGATCGAGGCGCACGTGGCCGCGCGTTGGCCCAAGGACCACAAGGTCACGTTCGCCGACCAAGGTCGCCAACGCGGCACCGTCGACGCGGTGCTCGCCGCGGAAAGCAACCTTGATCTCTCCAAACCGTTCGGCGTCTCCAACGCCGACGACCTCTACGGTCGCGCCGCCTTCCTCTTGCTTGGTGAACGTCTCGCCAACGGTACGAACCACTGCCTGGTCGGATTCGAACTGGACCGCGCGCTCGTCGGTGACCTGCCGGTATCACGCGGAACCTGCATGGTCGAGGACGGTCGACTGACCGAGATCGTGGAACGTCGAAACGTGCACGCGACCCTCGAGGGCTACGAGGCCGACGACGGCCTGGAGCCGGTGTCGCTCTCCCCGCTCGCCACCGTGTCCATGAACCTCTGGGGATTCCAGCCCGAGATCATCCCTCTGATGCACACGTCACTCGCCCATCATGACTTCGGCGCGGACGCCGAACTGCAACTTTCGACGTTCGTCGGTCAGGTCCTCGATAGCACGTCGCACGTCTTTGACGTGTTGCCTACGCGCTCGCGCTGTATCGGCATCACGCACGCCAAGGACTTGCCCGTGGCCCAGCTCCTCGTTCGCCTGGAGATCGAGTCGGGCCACCGTCCCGAATACGCGTTCATCTAACGAACCTCAGCCAACGACTACTCCCCGGTGTCGACCAACTCGCCCGTTGGTCCCTGTTGCAACAAAGTCACCAGAAGCGATGCCAGTTGCCGGGGCGCAAATCGCTCGTCACTCGCCTCTCGAATCTCTTGCACGCTCCACCAGCGCGCGGCCGTCAGGCGTTCGGCCAAGAGTTCTTGTTGCGAGAAGGACGGACTGATCACGTTCGTCGACGTACGAACCAAGAAGAACATCTCGTGCTGGCCCGAGAACTCCGCGAAGGGGAAGATGTGCGTCCGCTCCCAGATGATCGGGCCGAGTTCGACGTCAACGAGTCCGACTTCCTCGTGCAACTCCCGTCGAATCGCGACGTCGAGGGTCTCCCCCGGTTCGACGCCGCCCCCGGGCGTGGCCCAAAGAGTCCGGTCGGGGAATTGAAAGTGCACGAGAAGAACTCGATCGTCGTCGTCCAGCACGACCGCTCGGACCCCTTCACGCAGCGGAAGCACCATGTTCTTCAGACTACGAACTCGCCAACTCTCCACCTGACTTCGTCGTGTCCGATGAGATGGAGCCGTCACGCATCCGAACTCGTCGTCCGGTGTGAGCGGCCACGTCCTCGTCGTGCGTCGCGATAATGATCGTCACGCCGAACTGTTTCTGGAGGTCGTCGAGCAGCGCCAGAAACTCGCCCGCGTTCGTGGAGTCGAGATTGCCGGTCGGCTCATCGGCGATGATCACCTCGGGCGCATTGGCCAGTGCGCGCGCTATCGCGACTCGCTGCTGTTCGCCTCCGGAGAGGCGCGATGGCAGGTGCCCGAGACGGTGACCAAGGCCGACCTGCCCGAGCAGTTCGCTCGCGCGCGCGACGCGCTTCACGTGGGATGACTCGCGTGGGACCATCGCGATGGCCACGTTCTCCTCGGCACTCAACGTCGGAATGAGGTTGAACTGCTGGAACACGAAACCGATCTCTCGGGACCGAATGTCAGTGAGAACGCTGTCCGATTCGTCTTCGAGCGATCGTCCCGCGAAGCGGATCTGGCCCGAGGTCGGTGTATCGAGCGCGCCTAGGAGTTGGAGCAGCGTGGTCTTGCCGGAACCACTGGGACCCTCGAGCGACACCGTCTCCCCGCGCGCGATCTCCAGGTCGATCCCGCGCAGGGCGTTGACCGTCACGCCCCCTTTGGCGAAGACCCGGGTGACGCCCTTCAGCGAATAGAGCGGTTCACCGGGCGTTGGCTCTCGGTGGTCGTCAGTCAGAACTTGCGTCATGTGTCATGCCTTTCAGTGGGAGTCGTGGTCATCCGAGGTCTCGCAAGGCCGATGCCGGGGAGAGTCGCGCCGCTCGCCAACCGCCCACGGCCCCGGCGATGAGACCGCCGAGCAGTGCGCCGGCGAACGCGATGACGATGGTGAGCGGATGAATGGGTGCGGTGAGGTGAACGGTGCGCGCCACCGTGGCCGACGTCGTTTGACCTAAGAGACCACTCACCTTGGAGGCGCCCACCGCGAGACCCGTGCTCGTGACACTGAGTCCGGGTCCGACCGCTCCGATTATGAGACAGATCACGGATCCCACCGCGATGCCGATGACACCGCCGACGACACCGATGCCTAACGTCTCGGCGATGATCTGGCGCACTACGCGGCCTCGGGACCATCCGATGGCCCGAAGTGAGCCAATCTCGCGCACGCGCTTGGACACGCTCGAAAGCGTCAACAGGCCGGCGATGAGGAATGCGGCCAAGAGCACGACCAACGCCAAGGCGCCACCGAGGTCGTTGGCGAGCTTGCGCGCATTGGAAAGGCTTCCCGTCACCTGATCGGCGAGCGACGCCGAGGTGAGGACCGTCGCTCCGGGAAGCGCCTTCTTGATGGCCTTGGCGACCGAGTTCACGTCCTTCGCGTTCGCGACCGAGACGAGCACTTCATTGATCCGACCGGAGTTCGTCGACAGTGACTGGAGGTTCGAGATGCTGAAGTAGACGTCGGAAACGTCACCGGTCAGCGTGGGATTTACCAAACCCACGATCTTGTAACTCACCTTGTTGATCGTGAGCGTGTCGCCGACCTTGAGTCCCTTCTGGGATGCGTAGGCCGTCGTGACCAGGACTTGAGACTTGGCGACCGACGGCGTCGACGACAGCCAGGCGCCCTTCACCAACTGGGCCTTCGTGACCAACCCCGACGTCGTGTCAGCGGGATCGACACCGGCCACGGTGTACGTCGACGTCGCGGTATTGGTGGTCGGCGGATTGAGCACTTCGTTCACCGTGCGCTCAGGGATGACGACGTTCTGCTCATAGGCCTTTTGCGCGGGCGAGAGGCACTTGGCGAACGCAGTGGTGGCGCCGGCGCCGAATCGGAATCCGCCTCCGCCGCCCCCACCGAAACCGCCTCCGCCGCCTCCGCCCGTGCCGGAACTTGGAATGGTTGTGGTGGTCGAACCGAGCTGCTTGGTGATGATCGCTTGGATACAGGTGCGTTCGGTCGCTTGCTCAGCCGCGGTGAGCGTCGGTGGCTTCACCGACGTCGAGATCGTCTGACCTCCGGTCTTGACCGAGGCGGTGATCTTGGGCACCGTGCCGGTCTCGTGCAGTGCGTCAAGTGACAGGGCGCCGACGGCGCTCTTCACGCCCTTGACATTCGCGACGGTCGTCACGGCCTGGGAGGGGAAGGTGATCAGGGTGCCCGGAACGAAGAAGTCGTGTGTGAACTTCGTTCCCGCCGGCCCGAGTTTCGCGAGGTCGGTGATCACCGAGGAGTTGGCCGCGGCGAGCGCAGCGTCGTCCGAGGAGTTCAGGGAGGAGCCGCCTCCGGCGAAGAATCCGCCGCCTCCGCCTCCGCCGAATCCGCCGCCACCACCGCCGCCGCCGCCGAATCCGTTGGATGGCGTGGTGGTCGTGGTCGTTGCGGTGGACAGCGTGGGAGCCACGGTGCGCGTGACGATGATATCGGTGCCCACCGAGTTGAGCGGCGAGAGGGCCTTGTTCTGGGCGTCACTCAATCCTTGGGACACGCCGATTATTCCCATGACCAAACCGACGCCCGCCGCGAGGCCGATCGCGGTGACCACCGTTCGGCCGAGGCGTCGCCGCAACTCATTCCATGCGTAATTGAGAGAGAACACCGTGACCTGCCAAGGATTAAGGCGGTCAAACCTTTTGACCACGTCGCGAACAGTAGCCACTCGATTTCTCGTTCATAATCGTTTCTTATGGCGGCAGCGGCATTTTTAACGTTCCCTTACGGACGACTTATCTAACGCATCGTCATCGACTGTCGAGGCCTTCGATGAGAGGGCCCGTCGCCGAATTCAGATCAGTACCTGAGTCGATCAATGACCCACGTGCCACTTGTCGCACGTCGCGCACTTGTACGCGCTCATCGGCGCCTCGTTGCGCCTGGTCGATGAGTTGGCGGCCGCCATGGCCTGGTCGCGGGTCGCGTACGCCTTCTTGGCGCGACCGTTGCGCGTGGTGTGCGCGTTGGCGCCTCGGTGCAACGAAGTCCCCGAGCTCCGATTCGTGTCACCATGGCGACCCGACCAAGAGAAGACGAAGAACAGAACGGCGACGACAGCGACAAGCACGACGACGGTAGCCATTGCGGTTCAGCCTACGGCGAGCGTTCCGCCGTTGAACTGGTGTAATCAGCCCCGCATGTCGACGGCGTTGATTCGTTGCGGGACGATTCGCACGACGACGCGTTCGTCGCCCGGCTGATCGTAGGAGAGCAAGTCAGCCGAATACTTCTTGCCAACTTTTGCCGCGAATGAACCGTCGTCAGGCGTGATCTCGACGTCACCGCGAATCTCCAAATACCGCTGTGGGTCCGCCAAATCGAGAATGAGCAGAGAACAGTGGGGCCGAGCGATCAGATTCTTCGTCTTCTGCCTCTCGGAGTTCAGAGAAAGCGCGATCGAACCATCTTCGTAGAGGAACCACACCTCCGTGAGTTGCGGACGTCCATCCGGCCCAACTGTGGCGAAGGAGCCCACGGAACTTTCGAGCAGATCTTGATGCGACTGTGGGACATTCATCATTGAAGAGCCTCGCTTTCACGTCACTCAGCTTTTGAGTATTACTGACGGGATCCTAAGAGTCCGAGGCCCGCGGTCGTGCGGAACCTTGGTGTGGTTCGACAGCGCGCACGCGCGACCCCGGACGATTACTGCTTCGGAGATTCGATACGGATGACCGTCGCGCCGCTCACCCAAAGGTCCTTCGTCCCCGTCTTGGTCGTCATGTTGTAATAACCCGATCCGGCATCCTTGGGTATCTGAATCCTCGACACCGGGCTGTCGACGACATTGTCCTTGAGATGAATGAGCGCCGAACTCGCGGTTGTTCGCCCGAGGTGGGGATGGGCGCCGATCGATTCGTGTTTCAGCGAGTTGACCGTTCGAAACGGTCCGGTGAGACCCATTGAAAGCGTTATCGTGGCTGCTCGATCGCCGGCGAGCGAGTACTGCGTCCGGCTCCAGTGAACGACAATGGTTTGTCCTGGATGGTAAATCGTATTCACGACTGACGCCTCGCAACAGGTGTAGCTGTAGGCGAAAGGTGGACCGGCGAACGTGTCGCTCGGCGACGTCGCGTTCGTCGACGCGTGCGAAATGCGAATGAAACCGACCACGGCAAGAACGATCACTACCGCGAGGTAGATCGGCTTCATTCTTGAACTCTTCAAGGCCCCGCGGCGTACTTCGTCCGGTTCGGAGTCACTCATGGCATCACCCTAGGTCGGTGTGTGATCGCAAATCAGAACCCGCTTCATCTAGGTCGATCAGCAATGAGGATGGTCGTCGCTCCCCGTGCCAGTAGTGGCCAACCTGAAAGTGGTAATCGATCGACGAGTTCATCTCGGTCGATGCTTTTCAGATACGCGGCCGCCACCTTCTGGTCTGCGAAGACCGCGTGCGTGCCAACGTCGAACTGTTCGACGTCCGAGAAGTATGCGCGCAGCTGTTCGGCGCCGTTCTCGACGCTGAAGTCCGGCTCGTCGTGGTCAGTTGCGACGGCACGCCAAAGCTCCTCGAGGTGATCTTTCCCATTCGTAATGGCGACCAACCTCCCCTGCGGACGAAGGACCCGCGCCACCTCGGCCAGCCCCTTGTCCAGAGGACGAACGTGATACAGCATCCACGCGGCGACCACGGCGTCGAAGGAACTGTCCTCGAACGGCAGATAGCGAACGTCAGCCATGGTCGCCGCGACGCCCAGCGCCATGCTCGCCGCAACCATCGCCGCTGAGGAGTCGACCGCGACGACCTCGCAGTGGATCTCTTCAGACATTCTTGAGGCGAAGGTCCCCTTGCCACATCCAACTTCGAGAATGCGGCGAGGGCGGATGTCGATCAGTGCGTTGAGCGCGACGTCCTGCGGTGAACGTCCCGGTTCCTCCGCAGACCAGACCGACGCTCGCGTATCCAACCTGCCAGTGGTGCGGTACTGATCACGTACGTAGTCGTCACTATTCAAACGCACGCCGACGACACTACGCGTCCGTCGATGCGAAACGGTCAGAGACCGTCGTCATCCAACTGTGATAGGGCCTCCGTCGCGATTCGCTCGAAGACCTTCACGTCGGTGTCGAAGGGTGAGTTCGGCTCCGGCCAGTGGACCGCCAATTCGGTGATGCCAACATCTCGGTAGTGACCGGCCCAGTCGACGAAGGCATCGAGCGACTCCAGTGGGCGTTCATCGGAAAATCCTTGGAGCAGGACCTTCTCGAACTGCGACGGGCTTCGTCGCGAAGACGCGAGTGCATCATCGAGTTTCACGATTTGTTCTCGAACGACGTCGAAGCACGATTCGTCGTCGTTCGCTGAACGACCGAGCGTGATCCATCCCTCGCCAATTCGAGCGGCGATGCGCATGCCGCGCACTCCATTGGCCGCGACGAACATCGGCGGACGAGGGCGCTGTACGGTGCCGGGCA
>Ga0182016_10004992_pt1 | contig 14459 bp, 12 predicted proteins | sample 712S2MmetaG_FD_120491 | JGI IMG/M metagenome (GOLD analysis project Ga0182016, IMG submission 120491) | Permafrost microbial communities from Stordalen Mire, Sweden - 712S2M metaG | ecosystem: Environmental > Terrestrial > Soil > Wetlands > Permafrost | place: Sweden: Stordalen | collected...
CCCCGTCGAGGCATTGATCTCAGTGAGAGAATTGCCGCTCCCGTTCATCACGAACAACTTCGCCCCTGCCACGGCCATGGCGTCGGGGCCTTTGAACTGATAGGGCGAGCTGATGACCCTGACGAGTGCACCCGTCGAGGCGTCAATCTCGCTGAGCGAATCGCTGTTCCCGTTCAGCTTTGGATACCGGCGAGGTCGAGGAGATCTATGAGTGCCAGCTCACCGTCAATCAGTGGGACGGCTTCATTACAACTGACCAGATGCTTCTGGCCACTGGCCTGGTTGCACCCGCCGATGGGTAGCGGCAGTGGACCGCTCGCGCTCGTGAAGACCCCTAGCGCGGTTTCCGCCGACCAAAAGCGCCCATAATTGGTTCTATTGCGTCGATCCCACAGATCATCAAAAACCCAGCAGGGATGGCCATACTCGGCGTTCTGGCTGCTCAGAGGCACCGCCCTGGCCGCACAGAATAGTCACAAGTAATCGCGCCTCGATGCGGGATCGGCGAGCTTCAGTTCCCGCCACAGTGGGGGAAGAGTCAGCTCGTGCTCGCCGCAAGCCCTCCGGCAACAGCTGCCTTCTCACCAGGGAACGATCTGCAGCCTTGGCCATCGGGCCGCCCAGCGCGATGCCTTCTCCTCGTAGATGTCTCTGGTCACCCTTGTCCTGTTGGGGGACCACCATGCCCAGCAGGTCCGTCAACCCAAAGGGCGCCCACGCCACGAAGCCGCCGCTTTCTCTTCTGACGCCGACGCTCGACGCGGTCGTGGGCCAGGTTGCGATGGCCTCCTCTGTCGAAGTGAACGGCTCGACGTGAGGCCCGAACCGTTGCTCATACCACAGGTGCACTCGGGTCTGGTTCTTCACGTCCACGACCGCGCCACGACCCGATAAGCGCCCGGCCACCTCCTCTTCGACTTGTCTCTCGGCCTCAACGCCCAGGTCGGCCGGGTCGAAGTACACCAGGTCGTAGTCCTTGATACCAGCGGCAGGCTCGAAGCCGTGCTGCAGATTCCAGACGGTCTGAGCGATCCCGCCTGCCCCCAAGTACCAGTTCGGAAGAGCCAGCTCGGCTCCTATTGCCAGCACCGCCTGGGCAACGACGTTCTGCTTGAGGGCGTCATCGAGGTACTGGACCTGGTGGTGCAGGGGCGCCGTTCGGGGTCGGTCTGGGGCCACGGTCGAATCATGGCCGACACCCATGACGACAACAACTGCAGCTGGCCGGCTCACTGGTCTTTCTGTGTCGGCATGATGTTGCGCGGTGAGAGGGGGCGTCCGGTAGAGAGCGGCGTGGCCGCCTCGGCGCGCGCCAGTCCGAGTCCCCGGATTCGGAGCCCGAACATGGGCTCATACCGGTAATGGCGTCAAGAGCACTGAAAGCCATAGCGAGCAGGACCACTACACGTGGGACTGCTCAATGGTGCCTCCGGCGCTGCTGATGCCAAGCTCGTTCGGGAGGGCCGCCTCCCAACCGTTACCACCCTTCACGTTTGGTTCGCCGCTGTTTCCGTACTTAGATCCGTCCGAGGTCCGTATGTAGAAGTCGTCGTCGGCGACCTACGTCCGCACGCGAGCGCCGCCGCTCTGGACCAGGAAGTCGATCTGATGACGCAACATGCATCCCGAGGACCGTCCGTCCAAGGAACAGGTGGCTCGGGATCTTCGGCGTTTGGCCTCGATGTCACATGCCGTGGGTGTCAAGAATGGAGGCTTGGTATCTGAATGAGATACAGCACCCTCTCAGTTGACACCCATGGCCAATTGAGTCAGGGTAGGTGTCATGGAAGAGGCATCCGTATCAGGTCCCGGTACTTTGCGGGTCAAGTTGACACGCACGATCCCACCGTCGCTGGGCCCGGTACTGACCGAGCTCGAGCTCGACGCGCCCCTGGTCGTCACGCTCGCCGAACTCGCGGCCCTGGTCACGCGCACCGGCGTCGGCACCGAGCCCAGGGTGGTCGCAGACCGGCTGCGCAAGCTCGGCTGGCTGCTCCCCACCGAGACGGCGGGTGTGTGGGAGTTCGCTCCCGCCGCTCACGGCGGGCCGATCGGCCACGGCGACCAGTTCCTCGGGCTGCGGGCCGCACTCGCGAGCCGCCCATCGCTCGACGCCGCGGTGTGCCTGACGTCGGCCCTGCTCGCTCATGGGCTCACCGATCGGGCCCCGGACCGCCTCGAAGTGGCGGTCAAGACAGGGGCCTCCGTCCCACAGGGACTTCGACGCGCTACGCGGGTGGTCGTCTTCGACGCTCACATCACTCCTGAACGGTCCCGTGGTGTGCCTGTCCATCTGCCCGCCAGCATCCTGGTGCACCTAGCTGCCCGGCCCGTCGACGTACGGGGTTGGGGCGCGATCGCCGACGCCCTACCCGAGCTCGTCGACGTCGTCGCGCCGGCCGACATCGACGCTGAGCTCATGGGCCGGCCCCGATCGGTGCGGGCCCGTCTCGCCTACCTCACCCAGGGGGTCGCTCCCGATCTCGCTGAGCGGCTCGTCCCGCCAGACGATGGAGGGCGCGCCGCTCCAAAAGTATGGTTCGGGCCCCGCGACACCCTCAAGCGCCACAACGCTCGGTTCTCGGTCGCCGACACCGTGTTGCCGTTCGATCCCGCAAGCCTTCACCCCGCGTCGTGAGCGGTCCCTACGACGTCAGGTTGACGCAGGGGCACGTTCTGCGCCACGCGCCGGCCCAGTCGCCGCAGGGCCGAGATGCCGCCGTCATCGACATCGCCCAGGACCTGCTGCTGCGTCACCTGTCCGAGCGTGGGGCCCTCACGCTGGTGGCGTTCAAGGGCGGCACCGCTCTGCGCAAGGTCTATGCCGGCGCCGGCGGGCGGTTCTCGACCGACCTCGACTTCTCCGTCGCCACCCTCGACGACGACCCTGCCACCGTCATTGCCTTGTTCGTCGATGAGATCGACGGCACTCGCCTTGGGCCGTTCACCTACGGCATCGATGACCGTCGCGGCCGGTACGCGATCATCTACCAGAGCGAGCTCGGGCCCGGCCCGGCCGGTCTGCTCCAGTCGAAGATCGACGTCGGGCCGCCCCCGTGGCTTGCGCCTACCGAGCGTTCTTGGGTCGACGTGCCCATCCATAGCCGTTACGGCGGGCCGCTCCCCGTGCTGCCCGTTGTTGACCTGGCCGAAAATGTGGCCGAGAAGATTGCCCGCCTCAACCGACGCAGCCCCGCCCGCGACGCCTACGACCTCGTGTGGGTGGCCCGCACCCCAGGCCTCGACCTGGACCGCTCTCTGGTCCGCCGCCTCGCGGTCCTCAAGGCGTGGGTTGACCTCCACGGGCTTCACACCGACCACACCGGCTGGTCGGCGCCTCTGCCGAACGCTCGCCCATTCGATGTTGACCGGTGGCTCACGCCGCGTAGCGCAAGCGATTTCGACGATGAGGCGATCGTTCAGAATGTTTAGTCAGATATCTGGTCAGAAAGGTGAGCGTACGGATTTTCGTCTCACACCTTCGGCCCCGTGTGAAAGAGCCCGTTAGAGGGCCTGTGAAGGGCCTCCTCGAACCTTGGCTTGCTCGCCACGAGGAGGAGGACCTAATGGACAGCAACATCTGGGACCAGATGAAGATGGAGTGGGCCCGACGCAGTGACGCCCGGGTGGTGCCAGAGCGGTGGGGGACAGATGAGCGCCTTGGAGGCTTGACCCCAGCAGCCATGGTCGAGCTCGCCCACGGCCAGGGGGACCGGGGGCGCACTGACGAGCTCTTGGCCGGCCTGGTCCGCTTGGCGGCCACCGACGAACTGGCGGCCCGAACAGTCGTGCAGATCATGTTGCCCGGCATCCGTTGCCTCGCCCGGCGCACGGCATCTCCCTCAGAGAGCTCGGAGGACCGCGACGCCACCGTCATTGAAGGCCTATGGCGCAGGGTGCGCACCTACCCGTGGTGGCGGCGCCAGGGGACGGTGGCCGGCAACCTCAGCGCCGACATCTTGATGGAGCGCACCCGGGCCGGGGCCAAGGTGCGAGCGACGCTGAACGAGTCCCTCGATGCGGTACTGGAGAAAGGCTTACCTCGAGGGCACGCCGACGCCTTCATCGCCACCGAGCGCACGAACGCGGGCGAGGAGCTCCTGGGCCTGCTGAGCGAGGCGGTGCGGGCGCGACGTCTCGACCTGCGCTCGGCGAGCTTGATCGCCCGGTGCCGAATGGGAGCTCAGACGGCCACGGAGCTGGCCAGCCAAGCCGGTATCGAAGCCCAGAGCCTGCGCCGCAACCGTCAACGAGCTGAAGGGCGCCTGATGGCGGCAGTGGCCTGAAACCGGGGGGCTTGGCCACCGGGGGGGCACAGCCTCTCGGGCAGGTCAAAGGGCCTCAACGTTTTTCCCGTGGCGGGTGTCGCGTCGTGGCTTCGACGCGCACCATTTCCAGCCAAGAGGGGAACGGAGCAGAAGAAGTTGGAGCCAACCATCACCGAGCCTCAGCCCAAGGAGCCTGGCTTGACCGGCACTGGGTTGACCAGCACTGGGCTGGGGCGTGACCGGTACCCCTCCCAGTTCCCCCCCCGGCCTGGCCCGGCGGCGCCTTCCTCCCGCGCCGCCGGCTGGGCCCGTCGTCCCGCTGACCATGACCACCACCAGGGCGGTCGGTGCACCTGATGCGCTGGATGCCGGAGAAGAAAAAGCCCGGTGCCGAGCGGGGCCACGTAGCTGGCGCTACTGGTGGTGCGCCCCGAGCAGGCTCGCGTTTGGGCCCATGGCGGCTCGCCCCTGTACTGCTGTGGGCTTTGGTCGGCTTGGGAGCGCTAGGCGGTATCAACACCTTGACCGGGGGTGGGGGAGCGGCGGCGGCCGGTCTCGGAGGCTCGTCGACCTCGGCTACTGGCCCCAGTGGCTGGGCACAGCTCTACCTCCAAGCGTTCTTGCCCGCGGGGGAGGACGCCGAAGCCGGCATTGACGCCTTCTACCCCGACGCTCCCGAGCTCGTGGGGGTCCAGCCCGACAGCTTGAGGGCGGGCTGGACGGTGGTCCTCGGCACTGAGCAACAGGCGCCGGGGTACTGGACCGTGACGGTGGTGGCCGATGTCCAAGGCCGGAGCGCTGGTCACTGGGCCGACCTCGGGGCCCGGTACTACTCGGTCGTCGTCGCCGGCCAGGCGGGCCACTACACCAGCACCCAGCTCCCAAGCGAGGTCCCTGCGCCTGGCGGTGCGACCGCTCCGGAGCTGGCCCTGCCCGCTCCTGAAGGCGTAGCCGGGCCGGCGGCCATCAGCTCCACCGTTTCCCAGTTCCTACAGGCACTGCTCGGCGGCCAGGGCGTCATCGCCCGTTACGAGGTAGCGGGCCTCGGTGTCGGGGCCCTGTCGCCGGCGCCGTTCACCTCGGTCAAGTTGACCGGGCTGTCAGAAACGGTGGCCCCCCCAGTCAAAGGCTCCCCCTCGACCTGTTCGGCCCTGGCCCAAGTGACCGGCACCGACAGCGCCGGACGGGCCCAGACGCTGAGCTACGCGCTCAGCCTCGACCTGGTCGACGGCGAGTGGGAAGTCGACCAGTTCGGCGGTGCCCCCGCCCTAGCACCCGCGACGTGAACGGGAGCGATCAACCACAGAAAGGCAGGACAAATGTTCACTTGGGTCCAGACCCAGATCACCCAATGGACCACCCTCATACCCCTGGCCATCGTCCTGGTCGGGGGGTGGGCCGTCGTGCACACCTTCCACAAGACCCGGGCCTTCATACCTGTCCTAGCCGTCGCCCTGACGACGGGCGTCGCCGCCTGGGCCTCGTCCGGTGCTGGCATTGGCTGGATCCAGGGCAAGGTACAGAGCCAAACCGGGGCGCCTGCCCTCCAGACGGGGGCCCAGCCGGCCTTGTCGGAACTGCCTCTGGGCAGCGTCCTGACTCTGACGCCCGACCCCGACGGCGTCTACCGGTTCAGCCATGCGGCCCCAGAGCACACGGCGCTGGCCGTTTAGTGGCCGAGGACGTCGAGCCCATCGAGTGCCGGTGCTACACCCTGCCGCACCGGCACCCGTTGATGATCGGGAAGCTCCCGGGGTTCCAGCTGCCTTTCATGGTCACGGTCACCCAGTTCGCCGTGTTCAGCATCGGGGCCCCGTTCCTCTTTTTCACCAGGGGCCTGTGGGGCCTCTTGCTCAGTGGGCAAGCTGCTCCCGAGCTACTGGTCATAGTGGGCATCCCGGCCGGGGCGGCCTGGGCGCTGCGCCTGGCCCGGATGGAAGGCCGTTCACCGCTGGCCATGGGCTTGGGGGTGCTCTCGCTGGGCTGGGCCCGGCTCAGCACCTCTACCCAGGGCTTGCGTGAGGGGCGCCGGCACCGCGAGCCGCACCGTCGTCTCTTTGTCGCCTCGGGCCGGCCCGTGTGCCCGCTGTCGCGGGCCGGGCGCCCGGGGTGTGCCCGCCGGTGCTCGATGTGCCCCTCAGTCGGTAGAGGGTGGGGTTAGGTGCGCCTGCCGGTCCGCGAGATCGTGGGCAACCTGGTATGGGCCACGGACGGCTCGGTCTGGGCGGCATGGCGGGTCGAGCCCGACTCTTACCCGTTCATGTCCGCTTCGGCCAAGTTGGACCTGCATGCGCGCACGCGCGCCGTGCTCATGGGCCTGCGCACCGAGTCGATGCTCCTCGGCCTGTGCGAGCCCGTAGATGCGGCCGCCGTTGTAGAAGGGATGACCCAAGGGGTCGACCTAGGCAGGCACCCCGAGTGGGCTGACGTGGCGCTGCGCGCCCTCGACGACCTGGTGGAGCAGGCGCTGTGGCGACGCTGCTTTTTCCTCGTGGTCCGCCTGCCCCAGATGAGCGAAGGGGGCAAAGCCTGGTCCGACGCGTTACGCACGGCCCAGGCCCAAGTCCTGGCCGCCTTTGGGATGTACGCCCCTCCCGCGAGCCCCGCCGAGGTCGAGAGCCGCCAGCACCAGGCCCGCCAGCTCGCCGACCAGATCGTGGGCCGCCTGAAGGCTCGCCCGGCGACGGCCGGCGAGCTGCGCTGGGTCTATGCCCGTTGGGCGCGCCGGGGCGTAGACGACCCTGTCCTCGGCCCCGAATGGGAACCCAAAGCCGACGGCCGGGCCACCAGGACCGTTCGCTTAGCGCACATGCTCCCCGAGGCCGAAGCTGTCGTGTACGAAGGCGGCACCGACGCGGACGAGGGGCGCCCCCGGCATAGGCGCTACGTGCGGGTCGAGGTACCCGGCCTGGGCCAGGCCTACCAGACCGCTCTCGTGGTGGCTGACATGCCGAGGCGTTGGGCTTTCCCGGGTGGCGCGGGGGAGTGGTTCGCTCACACCGAGGACGTGCCCTACCCCGTTGACTGGTACGCCCGGGCCCGGCCGGTGGCCAACGAAGAGGCGCAGGTAAAGGCCCGGCGCCGTCACCGCCAACTGGCCCAGCAGGTGGACGAGCACAGCGGCGAGACGACGGGGCCACCTTCGTCTTTGGAAGAAGCGTTGGCGGCCATGGACGACGAGAGGGCCGAGCTGGCCGCCAACCCCGGGGACTGCCAGCTGCTCACCACCATCGTGTTCAGTACTTGGTCCTACGACCTGCGTCAGCTGGAATCCCAGGCCGAACGCCTGAGCTCCATGTTCGCATCGCTCGACTACCAGCTCGTCCGCCCCACGGGGGGCCAGGCCCAGCTGCTGCGGGCCGGCCTACCAGGCTCTGTGATGCCCGGTGTGGGTCGCGCTTACACCCAGTACCTGTTCCCGCGCGACCTCGCCGCCGGGAGCCCCTTCGCCGGCAACGACATCGGCGACCCCCAGGGCATCTTCGTGGCCAAGCAACTCGACGGGGTCAACCGGCCGGTCCTCATCGACCCCTCGTACGGGCCCCAGGACATCGACAGTTCGGGCTCCATGGGCATCTTCGGGCCGCTGGGGCGGGGGAAGAGCCACTTCGTCAAGTTGATCATCGCCGGCGTGCTGGCTCGGGGCGGCCAGGTGGTGGTGACCGACAGGACCCAGTCGTCTGAGTACGCCCGGCTGGCCACCGCCACCGCCGGCAGTGCCCAGGTGGTCAAGATCGGCGCCGACGCCGAACACTGCCTGGACCCGATGCAGGTGTTCTCCGGCCATGACCGGCGCTCCATCACCATTGGCTTTCTCAGTGTCCTGCTCGGCACGGCGCCTCTGGAGGCCGACGGCCTCGTCTTGTCCCAAGCGGTAAGTGCCGTGGTCGAGCGCCCGAGCGCCCGCATCAGCGATGTCTTGGCCGTGCTCGAAGCCCGCACCGACAACCCCAAGGCCGAAGAAGTGGCCGGGAAACTGCGAGAGATGTTGAAAACGCCGCTTGGCGCAACCATTTTCGGGCCCTCCAAGCCCGTCAGCCTGGACGCCGACTACATCGTTTTTGCCGCCCAGGGCCTCAACCTGCCCGAGCGTGAGCACTTGATGAACCCCCACCTGGCCCGGCGTCTCTTGCCCGAACAGGTCCTGGCCCAGGCGTTGCTCTACTTGGTCACGGCCATCACCAGGGCCGTCACGTGGAAGACGGTGCGGCGTTTCTCGCTCGGCGTGCTCGACGAGGTCTGGGCCCTCACCCGCACCATGGAGGGCCAAGCGCTTATCGAAGAGCAGGTCCACGACGGGCGCAAGCACAACGCAGCGCTGATAGTGGCCGGCCACGACCCCGAGGGTGACCTGCCGAGCGACCAGCTCCGCGCCCTGCTGCCCGTACGCGCCGTCTTCCGGGCCGATGACCGCAAAGCCGCCGAGAGGTTCGCCAGCTTTATCGGCGTAGACCCCACCGAGGACATCATGAGCCTGCTCACCGACGTGAACCGCCTCGGTCAAGGCCAGTGCCTTTACCGCGACGTCAGGGGCCGTATCGGGGTGGTCCAGGTGCTGCCGGCGTGGTCTGACGGCTTGGCCCGGGCCATGGAGTCCAATCCTCGCCGGGTCAGCGAACAGAGCCCGGTTAGCGAACAGAGCCCGGGACCGCTCGGGGCCGCCGGGCAAGCGGGTAAAGGGCCTGAGCTCAGCGCCGGGCCGGCCTCCTCCGTGGAAGCGGGGGCGCTCAGAGCCGTCCCCGGTCTCGGCGCTGCGCCGGCCCCCGCCCCCGTTGACCTTCGGCGCCGGCCTCGCCGGCCACAGGCCACGAGCGCCCAATGAACCCGCGTCTGGGACCTCTGTGCAGTGTGGGCAAGGTCCTGGTCGCCCTCGTGGTCGGCATCGGCATGGCCGCAAGCGTCGCCGGCGTGAGCGGGGCACGGCCGGCTTCGGCTAGCCCATTGCCGGACCCGGCCACGTCTCCGTCCACCACTACGGCTGTGCCCGCGGCCCAGTTGCCCCTCCCGGTAACGACGACAGTCCCGTTCGGCCCGGTGTACTTGACGACAACGACGACAGTTCCCCCCAGCCCGCTCGCAGCGGTGACGACAACGAGCGTCCCCGTGCTCAGCAGCCCGCCCGCCGACTCGTCCTCGCAGTCGGGCATGGTGGGCAACTTCATCCCTTCTGACGGCGTGCCCGCTGGGACGCCGGCGGACGGGCAGTACGAGATCATGTACTCGACGGGGGGCGGCTTGTTCGCCAGCGCCGACGTCGGCCGGCAAGCCACGGGCATGTTCACCTCGTGGATCTTCGAGGGCAATGTCTGGACGGTGCACGCCGCCCTTTGGCTTGACCATTGGGCGCTCACCTTCCATGTCGCTGACGCTCTGGCCGGCCCAGCCGAGTCACTCGCCGCCACCTACCAAGACGATGTTGTCGGCCCCCTCGGGCTTGTCGGTACCGCCCTGATGTTCTGCGTGTTCACGGCGTTTTGGTACTGCATCCGGGGCCGGGGTACCAAGGGCATGGGCGAGCTAGCGGTCAGCCTTCTGGTGCTCACGATCACTGCCTGCGCCTGGGCGCAGCCGTCGACATTGCTGTTGGGTAGCAACGGCGTCCTCGGCCATGTGCGGGACCTGTCCACTGGCTTGGCCGCCATTACGACCTCGATCGCCGGCGGGACGTCTACCGGCTCAGTACCAGCGTGTGGCCGAGGGGGCGAGGCGGCCGACGACACCTGCGACGACGAGCTCCAAGCCCCTCTCCTGGGCAACATCCACAATGCCTTCGTCGAGGTCCCCTACGAGCTACTCAACTGGGGCCAGCAGCTGGAGGGCCCGGCGGCCCCGAGCCCCTGCTACGGCACCGAGCAACAGATCCTGGCGCAGGGCCCGTGGGGTACCAGTGACACCCCCCGGGACATGATGGACAGTGCCGGCTGCAATGACCTTGCCAGTTTCAATGCCGACCCCAGCCCCGACCGGCTCATTGGCGCCGTCTTGTGCCTAACCGCCGGGCTCTTGCTCTTCGTCCAAGCGCTGATCATCGCCGGGGCGACCATGTTGGCGGAGCTATCTGTGCTGGGCCTGGTCGTCGCCTTCCCCTTCGTCATCCCGTGCGGCCTACTGCCTGGAGGGGCCAGAGGGCTGCTCTGGGCCTGGGTCACCAGGGCGCTGAAGGCAATGTTGGTACTGGTTGCCACGTGTATGACCCTGTCGCTGATGCTCGTAACTGTCAGCAGCCTCATCACCTATATGAGCGGCGACCCGTTGTTCGAGATCTTCATTGCCCTGAACGCCGTGGTGATCGGGGCGATCATCTTCAGGGGGCGCATTACCAAGAGCCTGGCCAGGATGGCTGGTTCGGCTGGCCAGCGTTTGGCCGGAGCACGCATTGGTGGTACTCAAGGGCGCCGGTGGTTAGCCCCGGCGGTGGGCGGCTTTGGGGCCGCCGAGGTGGCGTCGCACTTATACCGGGCGCGTCACCTGGCCAACACAACAAGGCGAGTGGCCGGGCTTCGTCGCCAACTCAGCAGCGGTAGCGGTACAAGTTGGCCCGGGCCGGGCCAGGGCCCGGGTGGTGGAGGGGCAGGGGCAGTTGCCGCGTCGGCCGGCGCCGCCGCCGCCGGTGCGGCTTCGGGTGGCGCTGCCGCCGGCGGTGGTACTGCCGCCGCAGCGGCGGTAGGCGGTCCCGCTGCTGGCGCTGCGGCCGGTGCAGCCGGTGGCGCTGCCCCTGGTCCCAGCGGCGCCGGCCCAGGCCCCGCCACCTCGGCTGCGCCGAGCAAGCGAGCGGCAGCTGTCAAAACAGCCACAAAGACGGCGAAGAAGCTCGTGAGCGTGGGCGTGGACGTCGCTTTGGCCGCAGCCACCTCGGGGTCGTCGACGGTGGTCCGGGGGGCAGCCAAAGGAGCACAGGTAGCCCGTAAAGCGGCCAGGGCCGCGAAAGCTAGTACCGCAGCGGTCAAGGCGGCTCAGCAACGGGCAGGCAATTTGCGCGGACGCCTTGGAGCGGCACCGAGGTATGGTCCGCCGGGAGGCACGCCGAGCGCGAGGGCCCAGGCCGGCGCCACGTCAAGCCGAGCCGGCCCAGGCGCCACGGCGCCGGGCTCGGGGCCCCCGCCCTGGCCCTCTTCGGGCGCCAAAGCCGGCGGGGCCCGGCCCAGCGCTGGTGGTCCTAGTGGTTGGGCGCCGTGATGGTGCGAGGCCCGGGACTAAAGAACGCGGCTCTGGCGGTGGTAGCGGTCATCTCGGCCATGGCCGTCACTTTTGTGGCCAGGGAACTGTTTTACGGCCGCCCGACCAGCCACGCTGCGCCCCCGGCACCGAAGGCCGGAGCTCTGCCGGCGCCAACAGCCACGTTGCCACCAACCACGTTGGTGCCCGTTCGCCCCTCTGGCGGGCCGAGCGTCGCCAGCACGACGACGACAACGGCCCCCGCCGCCGCGGCCGAGGACCCGTCTAGTACGCCGGCGGCCACACTTACCGCGCCGATCGCTCGGCCGAGCTCGGCCCCCACGACGGCACTCAGCGAGCCGAGCGAGCGCCAAGCCCAAAAAGTGGCCAGCTTGTTCACCGAGGCCATGCTCAGCTGGGCCCCCGGGGACAGCACCACGTCGGTACGGGCTGCTTGTTCACCTTGGGCGAGCACTGCTGTCCTGAATAGCTTGCCGGTCAGCCCGGCTCACGGCCTCGACGGGGCCGCCAGGGCGCCGGGGGAGACCGATACGGTCGTGGTCGAGGCCATAAGCGCCGAGGACCCCACCGGCTCGGGAGTGGGGGAGAGCGTTGTTGGGCTGGTGAGGGTGAAAAGCCCGGGCGCGGCCACCTCTAGGAGAGCCGTCTACCTCGAAGAGTGGGTGGCCCGAGGCCAACATGGCTGGCAGGTCTCCCAAGTGGTAGCCGGGTGAACGCGAAACAATGGGCTGGGGTAATAGGCACCATTGCCTTCATCTGTTTTTCCGCACCGCTCGTCGTGGTCCTGGGCGTGGCCGGGGCTGGCGGGGGTAGTGCCAGCGCCGCCTCGCTGGTTGGCAGCACCAGGCTCGACTTTGCCGAGGCTTTTGCTACCGACATCGGGGCCGATAACGAGCCGGCAGTGATGTTCGTGGTGGCCTGGGAGGAAGCCGAGGGGGCCAGCCAGTCGGCCAATAACCCCCTCGATTCGACCCTGCCTGAGACGGGGTCGACGCCACTGCCGGCCAACAGCGCCGGCGTCCAGATGTACCCGAGCCTCGGCGTGGGCCTCCAAGCGGACGTGGGGACCGTCCTGAGCCCGGTGTACGCGCCGCTGGTGGCGGCCCTTGTGGCCGGCGACGTCGCCACCGCCGGCCAAGCCCTCCAGGTATCACCGTGGTGCCAGTTGCCCAAGGGCGGGCAGTGCCCCGGCTATGGGGCAGCAGTCGTGGCCCTGGTGAGCCAGTACGGCACGGCCCCGAGCGTCTGGGCGGCGCAGAGCGCGGTCATGGTCGGTACCACGGCGCTCGACAGTGGGGGGCCGTTGCCGGTTGAGACGGGGGACCTCTCGGCCATGTGGTCGTTCCTGCAGGCCCAGCTGGGCAAGCCTTACCTGTGGGGCGGGGCCGGCCCGGCTAGCTGGGACTGTTCGGGGCTGGTCATGGTCGCCTATGCCCAGGTGGGTGTACCCCTAGAGCACAACGCCGCCGCCCAGTACGCCGAAACCGACAAAGCCGCACTGCCATTTGACGGCACCGCCAATTTGGAGCCCGGTGACCTGTTGTTCTGGGCTTATGACATTTCTGACCCCACGACCATCCACCACGTGGCCATTTATGTCGGTGACGGTGAAGTGGTCGACGCTCCCCACACCGGCACCGTCGTGCAGGTGCAGCCTTGGTGGCCAGAGGGTTTCTTCGGGGCCACGCGGCCCCTGGCGCTCTACCAGCAACCAGCAACAGGAGGTACTTCGCCATGAGCAGCGCGAAAACCGTACCCACGCCCCTTCGTGGGCTCCAGAGCGATCTAGCGGGCCTGGCGCACCAAGCGGCCCAGCTGATGGGGGCGCACCGCACCTTGGTGGTCGTCGGCGCCGCGGGGGCCCTGGCGCTGCTGGTGGCGGGATGGGCCTGGTCGGCCCTGGTCGGACGGCGCGCCTTGGCTCGCCGCCAAGGTTTGGTCCTGGTGCCAACTGAGGGTTTTGACCCGGGCGTCGAAGAAGTCCTGCGCTTTGCGGCAGCGCTAGCCGGGTGCCGACCGGCGCGTCTGGCCCCCCGCTGGTCCCGGGCTGTACGGGTGCACCTGAGCTCGGTCCGAGGACAGCTCGCCTACCGCGTCGAAGGGCCCCCTTGGCTCATGCCGGTGCTGAGGAGCGGGACGTTCTCTCAGGTAGAGCTGCGGCCCGCCTCGGCCTTAGCCACGATAGCGACGCCAACAGGTAGCCCTGCTGGCCCAGGAGCCTCTCTCGAGGCGGCCGCCCCCCTGCCGCCTGTCCCACAACCGGCCCAGCAGGATGACCAGACCGTGGAGGACGATGAGACCCTGGCGCAGTAAGACCAAAATGACCCAGCGTCAAGGGGCTCGGGGCCGGGCTGAGCTCATCTTGGCTCGCGACGACCGTTACCCACTGCGGGACGTGCCACTGGGCCCCGACCCCCTGACCGCGTTCGCCTGGGTAGTGGGCCGGCTCAAGAGCGACGAAGGCGAAGCCGTCGACGTTGTCGTCGACCTGCTCGCGGTGGGCCACTGGGCCCGCCATCGCCGGCGCCGGCGGATCAGTGCCGCGGAGGCACGCCGGGCGCAGAGGACGGCGGGGCCGTGGCAGGCCCAGATGAGCCAGGCCCTTACCGGCCAAGGCCAGCGCACCGGGCGCTCGCGCCCAGCACAGATGTCGGCACTCTTCCCCGCCAGTAGCGCCGGGGGGATGGCAGAACGCATGATGAGCAGGGAAGTGGCAGAGAAACTGGCCCGTAATGACCCTGTCTTCGAGGTCCAGGTGCTCGTCTCGACGCAAGCGGGGAGCCAAAAAAGGGCCAGCGACCTTCTTGATGCAGCAGTCAGCGCGTTCGAGGTTTGGACGGGGTCGATGAACCGGTTCCGTCGAGTGGGGCGCAGGTTGGGGCTTCTTGAGGTCGGCACACCGAAAAGAGGCTGGCGGGCCCAGCGCTTTGACCGGCGCCTCGCCCGGGGGTTTTTCTCCCCGGCCAAGCGCAAAGTAGTGAGCGCCAGTGAGATCGCCGGGTTACTCAAGCCCCC
>Ga0182016_10004994_pt1 | contig 14455 bp, 9 predicted proteins | sample 712S2MmetaG_FD_120491 | JGI IMG/M metagenome (GOLD analysis project Ga0182016, IMG submission 120491) | Permafrost microbial communities from Stordalen Mire, Sweden - 712S2M metaG | ecosystem: Environmental > Terrestrial > Soil > Wetlands > Permafrost | place: Sweden: Stordalen | collected...
CGGGAGAATCGCCGGGAAATGGCTTGGCGCCGGTGAGGACTTCATAGGCCGTCACACCCAGGGCAAAGATGTCCGCCCGCTGATCCACCCCCTCGTGTTGAAGACGTTCCGGGGACATGTAGGCCGGTGTGCCGGCGTTATGGGGCAATTTCTGCAATTTCTCGAGTTTGGGGTGCGCCAGATCGAAATCGATGAGGCGGATGTTGGCATTGGGGGTGACCAGCACGTTCTCCGGCTTGAAATCCAAATGGATAAAGCCGCTATCATGAACTTCCTCCAGGCCCACGGCCATATCGATGACGATTTGCGCCACATTTTCCGCCAGGACCTCGTCCCCACGGGAAAGGAGCAGCTTAAGATTGGAACCCGCGACGTACTCCATTAACAAATAAGGCGTCCCCTCGATTTTGCCATGCTCGACGTGCTTAACAACGAAGTCATGGTGGATTTGCTCCAGGATTTCGCACCCGTGGAAGAAGCGTTTTCTTTCCACAAAACTTAGAAAACGGTTGTCCCACATGCGGCGTAAAGCGAAGGTGCGGCTTTCTGGATCAGTTGCCACCCACACTTCGGAAACGCCCCCGCGGTTGATCAATTCCTGAAGATAGAAACGCCCGAACCGCCCGGGCTGCGGCGCGGCTTCATTGGTCGATGCCGATTTGTTAAACTGCATAGCGTCCGTGGTCGTTTTGCCACAGGACACTGTCATCTCATGTTAAAACCGGACGCTTGGCAAGATTTTGTATTGCTTTCAAGCCTGGCTGGCGCATTGGGGCACCGGGCTGTCCAAACAATCGCGCACTACTTGCAAGAGGGTGGCTGGCCGGTAGGGCTTGGGTAAAAAATGACCCTCCGCGACGTCATCCAAGTCTGCCCCCGGCATGCCGGCGGTGTAGCCGCTGGTGAAAATGACGCGCAAACGAGGGTCTTCCTGGGTCAACCGTTCGGCCAATTTGCGACCCGTTAAACCGTCGGGCATGACCATATCCGTGAGCAGAAGATCGATGGCGCCGTCGCGCTGGGACCACGTCTCGAGGGCCTTGGCGCCGGAAGCGGCGGTGATGACGCGGTAGTCGCGCGACTTGAGGACTTGGGCGACCAAATCGCGCAAATCCGGTTCGTCCTCCACCACCAAAATCGTCTCGCGCCCACCCTTAACTGGTTTGGCAAGGGGTGCCTCCGCGTCAGGTTGAGGGTGGCAAGTCGCGATGATGGGCAGAAAAATGAGAAAACTGGTTCCTTCGCCGACCTTCGTTTGAACATCCACCCAGCCGTGGTGTTGTTTGGCAATGGCAAAGACGGTGGCCAAGCCCAAACCGGTGCCTTTGCCGACGGGTTTGGTGGTGAAGAACGGATCGAAGATGCGCGGCAGAACCTCGGGTGGAATGCCGACTCCAGTGTCGCGGACCGTCAGTCGCACATAATCTCCGGGACTGGCGTCTGGATTTGTCCCCACGTCATCGGCAGTCAGTTGCACAGTCTCTGCTGTAATGGTTAAATGCCCCCCGTCGGCCATGGCGTCGCGAGCGTTGGTGGCCAGATTCATCAACAAAGTCTCCATCATGGTGGTGTCGGCGCGGACGTTGGGCAAACTGGGGGGAGCCTTGATGGTGAGATTAATACTTTCTGTGAGAATGCGGGGGAGCATGTCGGAAACCGTCCCCAACGTTTCACAAATGTTGAGCGGCCGCAATTCCAGCGCCTGTTGGCGGCTGAACGTCAGTAATTGCCGGACCAGGCGACTGGCCCGCTCCGCCGCGGCGCACACATTGCGCAGAGGCTTGGCTTCCTCCGACTCTGGCGATTTGGCGGCGAGCAATAAGCTGGCGTTACCTTGGACGACGAGCAGGATGTTGTTAAAATCGTGGGCCACGCCCGCCGCCAATTGCCCGACAGCCTCCATTTTCCGCGCCTGCTGCAACTGGTTCTGGAGGTGGAGTTGTTCCGACAGATCTTGCGCGATCATCAAAAGGGCTGGAGAGCCATGGCGCTCGATCATTTCCACCGTGAAAAGAGCCTCAGCCACCCGGCCCGATTTCCCGCGAATACGCCCACGAAGACTGGAAATGGAGATTTCTTTGACAACTTTGTCGAGCATGCTTTTTTCCCATTCAGGGTCGTCCCAAAGATTGAGCTGGGCCGGGGTTTGGCCAATCAATTCCTCGGCGCTATAGCCCGTGATCGTGGGAAAGCCCTTATTGACGTCCAGGAACCTGGTGTCCTGCACCGCCAGGATAGCCAGAGGGACCGGGCTGGCGTTGAAGGCCTTGGTAAAGCGTTCTTCCGAGCGGTTCAGAGCGCCTTCGGCCAGCCGGCGCTCGGTTATCTCCCGGGCCAGCTTCTCCGTGGCGGATTGCAATTCCTGGGTGCGCTGGGTGATCAGGCTATCCAAGTTGTTGAAACGGGCGTTGGCGGCCTGTGCCAGGCTCCATTTTAGAGTGAGCGCGTCGGCTAACTGCAGCACCTCAATGGCGTCAAATGGCTTCTTCAGCACAAAGAGATTCTCCGGACGGCCAATTTGGCGCAGCCGCTGCTCCCAGGATCCGTCGGAATAACCCGTGCAAATTACCACCTGTAAATCCGGCTGTTGCTTCCATATTTGGAGCGTGGTTTCGACGCCATCCCAGCCGGGCGGCATCCGGACATCAATGAAAGCCATGGCAAAAGGCTGCCGAGCTTCGACTGCGGCTTGGACCCTTCGCAACCCTTCCTGGCCCTGCAAAGCAGTCTCCACCTGGAAAACGATCCGGCGGCCATTCAATGGGGCGGAGTCCGGACACGCACGATGAAGAATGGTGCGAATCACGTCATGGATCGAAGGATTATCATCAATTACAAGAATGCGGCTATTGCGCATTGGGGCGGAAATATTCATATTCTGTCCTTTCGCCGGTCACCGGCACCAACTCGATCCGGGCTTCCTTGCCCGGATGGTCGCCAAATAACAAAATGAATGGATAACGGTCTCGCTTGGCCAATGCGTTTGGCTCGGCACAATGCGGCACGCGACGCCTAATCCGTGCTCCATCTTTTAGAATCTCCGTCATTTCTACTGCGACATTACCGTATCGGCAGTTTCTGGAGGAACTTAAGCGCGAATCGAATATGCCGATAAAAAACCCATGACTTGGTAAATAAACGGATGCGTAGTTGCCACTGCGGGAAGAAAAAGATATAAATCCCTGGTGGCAACTGTTGGTGAACAACTGCGTCAGGCGCGCGAGGCTCAGAAACTGGAGATTCATGAAGTCGCCGATATAACTAAAATTCGCGGCGATCACATTCGTGCTCTCGAGGCGGGAAACTACACCGTTTTTTCCGCCCCGGTTTATATCCGCGGCTTTGTCCGCACCTACGCGGGCCTGTTGCATCTGGATACTAAAAAAGTCTTGGAGGAACTTGGGCGCGAGTTGGCCGACTCCGGACAGGTGGACCCCAGCCTGGCGCCGACCGAGCGCAGCACGGTGGACCGTGCGATGTATCAACTGGCTCAGGGCAGCCGTCGTCTCTTGCTGCCAGCCACCCTGGCTGTTTTGGCTCTGCTCGCGGTGGTGGCGGCTTATTTGGTGGCGCGCCATGCTCGGAGCGGCGACCCCACTGCCGGACTGGGCGAGGATTATTACCAATCTCCCAGCAACTCGGGAGACATCCTGCCTTTGCCTCCCCCCCGCTAATGAGCCACCCAACTCTTGCTTTGCCGGCGGCTGACTCAAGTGCCCCGCCGCGCCTCTCACCACTGCGCGGACTGGATTATTCAGTGGTGCAGCAATGCATGCATTGCGGTCTTTGCCTGCCAACTTGTCCGACCTACGATGCCACCAAGATCGAGCGCCATAGCCCCCGCGGGCGCATAGCCTTGATGCGCGCCATTGCGGACGGCCGTCTCGAAGCCACCCGGACCTTTGCGGAGGAAATGTATTTCTGCCTGGGTTGCCTGGCGTGCATGACGGCTTGCCCGGCCGGAGTCAATTATGCCGAGTTGTTCGAGCACGCGCGCGCGGAGGCGGAGGCAAGCGGTGCTTTAAACAGTCCAAAACGGAGTTTCATCCGCTGGCTGACGGTGCGTTGGCTGTTCATGGATTTGGGCCGTTTGCGTTTCCTGGGCCGTTTGATTCGGCTCTACCAACGGCTTGGCTTGCAAAAACTATTGCGCCAGTCCGGGGTGTTGCAAGCGCTGCCGCGGCGCTTGCAGGAATTGGAAGCCATGACGCCAGTCATCCAGCCGAAGTTTTCCGCCGAAATGATCGCGAACGTCACCCCGGCCGTCGGACCAAAACGATTCCGCGTGGCCTTGCTGACCGGCTGCGCTCAAGACTTGATGTTTAGCGACGTGAACCGCGACACGGCGGAAGTCCTGGCGCGCAACGGCTGTGAGGTCGTTACCCCAGCCAAACAGAATTGCTGCGGGTCGCTCCATGCCCACAATGGCGAGTTGGAAATGGCGCGGGACTTGGCGCGGAAGAGTATTGATCAATTTCCCCCCGAGCAATTTGACGCCATCATCAGCAACGCCGCCGGGTGCGGTTCGCATCTGAAGCATTACCACCATCTGCTGGCCGAGGATCCGGCTTATTGCGCCCGGGCGGAACTTTGGGACGCCAAACTCAAGGACATCAATGAATGGCTCGTCGCCATCGGCTTTGCGCCGCCCAAGGCCGGCTGCGGCGCTCAAACCGTGACTTATCACGAGGCTTGCCACCTTTGTCATGGGCAAAAAATTACCGCGCCTCCCCGGCGCCTCTTGCGCGCCATTCCAGATTTGACGCTCGTGGAGTTGCCTGAGAGCGACTGGTGCTGTGGCAGCGCGGGCATCTACAATGTCATCCAGCCCGTCATGGCTAACCAACTGCTGGAGCGCAAGCTCAAGAACGTGGTGGCGACGCACGCCCCCGTGATCGCCACCGCCAACCCTGGTTGCCTGGCCCACATGGCCAACGGTCTTCGCCGCCAGAAGTTGACTTTGCGGTTGGTCCATCCCGTCACCCTCTTGGCGGAAGCCTATCGCGCGGAAAGCCAAACAAAGGCGGACCGAGTTTGACACACTCCGCGTGTTCGGGTTACTATGGAATCACCTGTGGCATGATTACCGCAAATGAGCAATCCTGACAGTGTCAATTCGTTTCAGATTGGCGAAAAGACTCACGATCTTGACCAGGTGGCGCAGTGGGCCGCGCGAAAAAAGGTTCTCATCCTCGACGATAATTTTGATTTCGCCGAAATGACCCGATTGCAACTGCAGGAGCATGGCTACGAAGTCGATTGGGTGGCCGATGGCGTGCAAGGTATCAAGAAAATCATCGTCAACGATTACTCGGTGATCCTATGCGATATGGTCATGCCGCACCTGGCCGGGGATATGTTTTATTTGGCGGTGGAACGGGTCAAGCCTCACCTTTGCAAACGCTTCGTTTTTATGACCGGCCACCAAGGGAACCGCAAAGTCGATGAATTCATCCGCAAAGTGCGCGGCTTGCTCCTGTGGAAGCCATTCCAGGCTCATGTTCTGTTGGAGACCATCCAGGCGGCGGAATCCAAGGCCGGCCCAGGCTAGACCGGATCACGGACTTGTCCTTGCCGCGACAAATTCGCCCAGCATGGCCAGTTCCGGCTCTTCGATAATCGTATGGCCTTTGACGAATTCGTGCCATTGGATTTGCAGGCCGGCTTGGCGTAAGATCTCAATCTGGGGCCGGACCCACTCCACCGGAATGAGCGTATCCGCTGTGCCGTGCGTCAGGAAAAAGCGCTGCTCGCGCGCCACGGGCGAAAGTTCTCGCGCCAGATTCTCCGCTTCATGCACGTAACCACTAATGCCGGTGATGCCCGCCAAACGATGCGGATAGCGCGCGCCGATTTCGATTGCGAGCAGGCATCCCTGGGAGAAGCCAAAGACGAGGGTGCTGGCGGAAGGAAAACCCTTTTCCCGCTGCTCGTCCAGCAGGGAAAAAAGTAATTGACGGCTGCGTGCGATGCCGCGGCCGGAATCCCGTTCAATATCATACCAGGCGAAGCCTCCGTAATAAGCATCCGGAGCATCCACCAGGAGGTAATTGAGGAAAGGCAGACGCAGGGCTGGCGGCAGCCAGCGGTAACCTTCCAGGCTGTCTCCCAACCCGTGCAGCACCACCATCAGCCGATCTGTCCTCGTCTGGGCGGGAATCAATTCAGTGTGCAACATGGGGAGTCATTTGCCTTTCGTCGAAAACGGATTCGGGGCGAGTTTGAAACGAGGATAAACCGTAGCGGTTTGGCCCGCGGCGGCGGCACGGTCAGCCGGTTGGCGGGCCCTCTGAAGAAATTCCGTTTGACTGCGGCGGAAAGGCGTTCCCTGCCGGCGGGGCGGGCGGGCATAGGTCCCGTTGGCTTGTAAGAACCGGACTTTGACGTTGTCTCCCAGCAGGGTTTCCAGCACTTCGGATCGCAGGCGCTCGCGCAAATTGCCGTCCTCGACCGGAAAGGCCACCTCAATGCGGTGCAGGAGGTGTTTGGGAGCCCAATCCCCGCTGCTCAACCAGATTTCCGGCTGGCAGGCGTTTTCAAAATAGAAAATGCGGCTGTGCTCGACGAACCGGTCCACGATGCAGCGCACGGTGATGTTATCGCTCAGGCCCGGCACCTGCGGCCGCAGACAGCAGACCCCGCGCACCAGCAGGTCAATCCGGACCCCTGCTTGCGAAGCTTCATAAAGCGCGTCGATAATGCGCGTGTCTTCCAGATTATTCATTTTGGCGATCAGCCGGGCGGGCAACCCGCTCCGGGCGTTGGCCGTTTCCCGTTCGATCATGGCCAACATGCGGCGGTGCAAATCGAAAGGCGCGACCAGCAACTTGGCCGCCCCGGGGAATTGGCAAATGCCAGTTAGTAAATTGAATAAATTGGTGGCATCCTCCCCGAAATCCGGCCGGCAGGTCAGGAGAGCCAGATCCGTGTTGAGCCGCGCGGCCGCCGGATTATAATTGCCCGTGCTGAGGTGCATATAGCGCCGGATTGCATCCTCATCCTTGCGCACGATCAGGCACATCTTGGCGTGGACTTTGCAGCCCGCCAGCCCATACACCACGTGAACCCCCGCTTCCTCCAATTGGCGGGCCCAGAGGAGATCGTCGCTCTCCGGCGAGTGCTCTTTGCATTCCAACACCACCGTCACTTGCTTGCCGTTGCGGACCGCATCCATTAAGGCGCTGACAATCTGCGAGTCGCTCCCGGCATGGTAAAGAGTTTGTTTGATAGCCAGAACTTTGGGGTCGCTCGCGGCTCGGCGAAGAAAGTCCGTCACGCAGCCGAAGCTCTCATAAGGGTGATGCAACAGAATGTCTCCGTGGCGGACGGCCGCAAAAACATCCGCCTCGTCGCGCAAGGCGGACGCGACTGGGGCGACGAAAGGGGGATGGCGTAACTCCGGCGCGGACCCTTCTTCCGTCAAGGCTAGAAGCCGAATCGGGTTGACCGGGCCGTTAATAAGAAACAAATCGTCCTCACCCAGGCGCAGTTGTTCCAGCAGCAGCGAGCGGATGTCCGCCGGGCAACCTTCCGCGATTTCCAACCGGACCGCATCGCCCTGGCGCCGCTGGCGTAATTCCAGTTCGACTCCCTCCAGCAGCGTGGCAATCTCTTCTTGGTCGGCGTAAAGCTCCCCGTTGCGGGTCACACGAAAGTGCCAATAGCCGGCCACTTTGGCTTCCGGAAATAAATCCGCCAAATAGCATCCAATGATGTCGCTGAGGAAAACATAGTCGCGCGCCTGGGCGTCCGCGCGCGGGAGTTTGACCAACCGCGGCAAGACCCGCGGAACCTGAACCACGGCCAGGCGCTTCTGGCGTTCTTCTCCCCCCACAACTTCCAACTGCAGAATGGTGTTCAAGGACTTGTTGAGCAGTTTGGGAAACGGATGGGCGGAGTCCAGGCCCAGCGGCGTCAGGACCGGACGGACCTGCGTGCGATAGAAGTTGTCCACCCAATTCGTGTCGGCCTTGGAAAGATCCTTTAATTCCAGGATGCAAATGCCTTCACCGGCCAGCGCGGGCCGCAGATGCTCCCGCCAGCATTCGTACTGGCGCTTAACCAGTTGGCGAACGCGCCGATTGATGGCGCGCAACGTCTCGCTCGCGCTCAATCCATCCGGACTCCGTGAGACCGGACTCTCGCTCCGCTGTTTGAGACCGGCCACGCGTGTCTCAAAAAACCCATCCAGGTTGTCCCCGAATACACAAAAGAGCTTCACCCGCTCCAGCAACGGGTTGCTGACCTCGAGCGCTTCCTCCAAGAGCAACCCGTTGAATTCCAGCCAGCTCAAGTCCTGATTAATCAGGCGTTGGGCCTCTGGCTTTATCGATGCGTTTTGCTTCATGTCCTCTGAGTTTCAGTGTGTTGAAGTTATATCATGGCGGGACGGTTAAAAGGTTAAACTTCTCCTTCCAACGGCCGCCCGCGGGCATGTATTCTTGCCAAATAAAGTGAATGATCGACCCGCTCGCGCGAATTCTTTGAACCCGCAGATTGCCCTCCTTTCGCTGCTTTTGGCCGGCACGGCCTCCGCTGCGGACCAAGCGGCTCCCGGCAAGGTCCTGCTCCAGCGCGATTTTGGCGATATTCAGAGGGAAGTCGAAACCCTGCGCGGGAAAAAGTTCTTGCGCCCTGTGCCTGTCTATAAAATCTCCGCCCCCGAGCTGCGAAACATTTCCGATCATGAATTAGACAAGGAATATCCGGGAGAAAAACTGCGGGATTATGAGGAACTGCTGGTCTGGCTGGACATGGTTCCGCCGGAAACGGACCTGAAGGAAGCCGAAGCCGCGTTTTCCGTCAATGAGGTCGCGGGGCTTTATGACAGCGAGGCCAAGGAAATGTGCATTCCCTCTTCCACTCTCCCAAGGACCAACGCCCCGGCGAAGAAGGCGGAAAACAAACTGGATCGGATCTCCCTCGCGAACGATGAGATTGTCCTCGCCCACGAATTTACCCACGCGTTGGAAGATCAATATTGGCCGATTGACGATCCCAAAGACAACGATCCCCAGGCTTCCACGGACCGCGGCACGGCGCACGATTTCCTCCTCGAAGGCTCCGCGACCCGCGCAATGATCGAAGCCGTCCCCGCCCAATGGAATCGTTCGGCCAACGGCTATTTCCTTCTCTGGAATTTGATCCATTCGGATGCGGGGGAATTGATCTTGAACCATGTGATGAGCTCTTCCTGGAAGAGTCCGGAGGTCCTTGCGCCAGGGGTGCCGGAAGCCCTGGCGCGGATCGAGTCCATGCCCTATTCCTTTGGCTATCCCTTTTGCGCCGGGGTGATGCGAGATTGGGGTTTGGACGGCTTGGATCATTTTTACAACCATCCGCTCGTCAGCAGCACGCAAGTGATGCATCCGCAAAAAGCCTGGGAATGGCGGGAGTTTCCGGTGCGGATTGATCTGCCGGACGAATTGCCCGGCGGTTGGAAGCAAATCAGCATCGACAGCGTCGGAGAAGCCGGGATGGCGGTCCTGTTTGGCTGTCAATTCAAAAACTTATATCGCGGCGGGCAAGTGGCGCGGGGGTGGAACGGAGATCACGTGGCGCTCTTCGCGGGGCCCGGAGGACGGCGTTTGCTGCTCTGGGCTTCCTCCTGGAATTCCGCTTATGACGCCGGGGTCTTCGCCCGCGCTTGCCTGCAGGAACGCCAAGCCGTCCATCATGCCGCTTTGACAAAAGACAGTGGCAATCGTCTTGCATGGCAAAGCCCCGACGGACGTGCCGGGCTCACCCTCCGGCGCGGTCAACAGGTGCTTCTCCTGGAAACCGATAGCCGCGAAACGCCGCCAAACGCGGACGAATTGTTCCGCGCGATTCGATTTACCGAACCACCGGAAAAAGCCCAGCGCGCCGCGCTCAATCCACCTTGGCGCCGCTTTAATCCGTTTTACGCCTGGCAGAAGGACGGAGACTACACTGTCAATCGAACTTTCGGCGGGCTGCTTTCGCGCACGGACCGCAACAGCGTGGGCGCGGCGGACACTTTTCTTTTTGGGTTGGTTTTGGAATCGCGCCGGACGGCTTCGTTTAACAAGTGGGAACTCGGCGGCACGTGGCTCGTGAAGCACGAAGCGGAGTCCCGCCGCGGTTTCGCAAAAACGACTTGGTTGCCGTGGGGCGTTCTCGCCAGCCATTGTTCCGCCCGGCTCCCGCAATCTCCCGGGAAAACCATCACCCGCACCAGTTTGTTTTGGGGTTTGGGCGCCTGCGTGACTCAAGGCAAAACGGGAGAACGCACGGTTGAAGTGCTGCCGTTCGGCCTCCTTTGGCGGCGCACGTCCGGCACAAATGGCGCTTCCTGGCACATTTTGGGCACGGGTGCCACAAGCGTGAAAGAAGCGGACGGAGTAAAGGAGAATAAGCGATACCGCCTTTTGGGAATTCCCCTTCGCCCGGCCTCTTCCAAGCGGAATAATTGATTCTCACCCCCGGGCCATGCCCGACAGAAGTCGAACAAGTTCTGAAACTTTCAACGGCCTTTCTGTGTTAGACCCCGTAGCAACATGGCAAACACTCAGCACTTATGGCAAACTGGACACTCAGCGGAAGATTATTGCTGAAAATATCGGCACTACTCTTCCTGCTTGCGCCACCGCCAACCGATGGCCAACAAACGAACGCACCTTACATTGAAAATTCCGATTGTATCTTCACGGCCGACAGCGGCCACAAGACCCATGGCGGGTATCTGGTCGTACCAGAGAATCGGGAAAGACCACGAGGAAGGAGCATCAAACTCCCGTTTATTTATGTGGAAAGCAACAATCCGCTCAAGCACTCTGACCCTGTATTATACACCGCCGGCGGCCCGGGCGTCAGTTCGTTGCATCCTGTCACCTCCATTGCCCGGAGGTCGCTGCTGCGCGACCGCGACTACATCGCCTTCGAGCAACGCGGGACGCATTTTGCCTTGCCTTGTCTGGAATGCGAAGGCTTGGGCGAAGCGGTCCAACAGGCTTACCTGGCCCACCGGCCTGTCGAAGAGGCCGTGCTGGAAGCCGTCCGTGACTGTCGTGAAAAACTGGTCCGAGAGGGGATCGATCTTTCCTCCTACAACACCGACGAGAGCGCGGCGGACATTGAAGATCTCCGCCGCTTGCTCCAGATTGATTCGCTCAACCTGATGGGAATCTCTTACAGCGGTGGCCTCATGATGGCAGTCCTGCAAAAGTACCCCCAGCATATCCGCTCGCTCATCCTAGACTCGCCCTTGCCGGAGTTTGTCAACATCGATGAGCAGGAACTCGCCAACTTTAACGAGGTGCTGACAACCGTGCTGGACCGCGCCGATAGCCATTTGACCGCACAATTCCGCGGCTATTTCAGCAGCCTTGGCGAAAAATCTTTTAGGATCAGTTACCCGCTAAAAGACGGCAGGTCGGTTACGTTAAACTATGGCCGCAATGAGTTGCTCAACATCATCCATGGCAAGCTGGAGGATTACGACGGTATAAAGGAGTTGCCTCAGGTGGTGAGCAATATGGTCAACGGACGGCAGGAACCGTATATAAAAGCTTATTTTGATCGTGTTTTCTCGGGGAATGGGGCGGTCTCGGGCATGCGGCTGTCGGTCTATTGCTCGGACAAAATAGCTTTTGCGGACCTGGCCATCATCCAGCAACAAGATACCATCATGCCCTGGCTGGCTGGTTACCACGTCAACGATGTTTACCCCATTTTATGTGATTGCTGGGGAGTCAAGCCGATAGCCGCCGCCACCAAAAAACCGTTTTATAGTAACGTGCCCGTCCTGCTTGGCGCGGGTGGGTTGGATGATGCCTGCCGGCCTTTCTACAACGACCTAATCCACCATTATTTCCCGAACAGCCAACGATTACTCTTCGCTAAACGCCTGCACGGGCCCTTGCTGAACTCCCAGGAAGGAGACGTTTACATAGGGGCTTTTCTGGATAAGCCCTTTGAGCGTCTCAGCGGGCAAAAGGATATCGAGGCTTATTGACAGCGCTTACCGTAAGCGGGGTGGGGTGGGGGCGAAGATTTTCAGGGCCAGGCCTTCCGTGGAGAAGCTGCCGGAGTAAACGGAATAATAGAAATATTTTGACACGGTCTCGAAGGGCGGCAGGAGCGTAAAATCCATCCAGCCCCACAGGGTGGCCAGTTGATCATTGACGGCTTGGGGCGTGCCCAGGAAGTCCGCGAGAGAGACGGGTTGCTTGCGCAGGACCTCGAAGAGTGCGCGCTCGTTCTCGTTCTGGTTATCGTATCCGAACCAACCCGTCATCATGCCTCCGGTTTTTTGGGCGGCCTCGGCCAGTTCCGGCGTGTCGGACAGCGGTTTGCCATTACTGGCGCGCAAATATCCCTCGAGTATGGCGGCGTCACTGGAAAGGGCCAGATAACTGCCGCTGCCGGCGAAAATCAAGGCTTGGGGAAGTCCCTGCCCGGGCGCGGCGGGCGGCATGGTATAAATCGTGCGGCCCAGAAACTCCCGGTCCTTTATCCCGCCGCGCGCGATAACACCGAGACCCGCTTTGATCGCCGCCGCCAGGCGTTGGGGATTGGGGGAACCGATGAGAACCAGGGAGGGAGCCGCTTTCAAATCCGCTAGCGAGTTTCCCGCCGGAGCTTTTTGATAACTGATCACGTCATCGCCCAGGTTGTTGAGCAATTCAGATTTCAAATCGAAATGTTCGTCTTTGTCTTTGCCCGCCATTTGCAAAGCGGCGTTGAGCATGGTGACCATGCCAGGGTTGAGCTCATTGAGCGTCTTCTCCAGCAAAGCCCAGCTTTGCGGAATATTGATCCGCCAACGCCAATACTTGACGGCATCGGCCGGCACAATTTGGGGCGGGCTGGCATCCTTGGCTTCGGGCGTCAGCACTTTGATCAGGCCATGGCGCTGGTCTTCCGGCAGCCGGAAAAACAATTGCGCGCCCAGACCGTCAGTGGAAACTCGATAGCTGAAAGAGGCCGAGGCCAAGCCATCCAAACCGAGCGTGTTGACAATCGCGGTTACTTTAAGCGCGCCCGCCTCCGCGGCATCGGGGGCCGATTTTGTGAGCGCCTGCAATAAGGCCCGCGCGTTGACCCAGGCGTAAAGAGGCGAATTGCGCAGCCGCGCGCCAAAGTCGGCTTGAAAACTCGGCTCCTCACTCAGGGGCGGCGCGAGACCACCCGACTGCCGGCTGAGGACTTTCTCGATGGGTTCGGTGGAATCGCCCACAATAAGCAAGGAACCGCTTTGGCCGATGGTCAATTCAACATTTTTCGCGGGCGTTTTGTCGCCATGATCAACGGCGGCGTTGGCCGGGGGCGTTTTCTGGAGAATCTTGTTCCAGGAAAGATCGTCCGGAGGAACGATCAAGGTGGTAAAATCGAGGTCCCGCAGCTTCTGGATTTTCATGGGCCGTCCCGCTTCCGCCCATTTTTTTTGAATATCGGCCAGATTGCTTTTCAGTTGGTCGGCGCGGTCTTTGGTATCCAGGAGCAGGAGTTGGGCAAAATGAAAATCAGCACCATCCGGCCGGCCGGCCGGGACGATGGCGAAGGTCAATTGTCCCTGGGCCAAGGCCTGGTAATCGGAGAACTTGATCTTGAAATTTTTTTCCAGCGGCGTGAGGACTTCGTCGGTAAATTTGGCTGTGAATTTGTCGCGAAAAGGTTTGAGCGCCGGGTCTTGCCAGAGGCGTCCATAAGGAGTGCCAGTCAGGAACTTCCAGCCACTGTCCCAATCCGGCGCGGTGACCACCAGCACGGTGTCCTTGGGCAGAAGTTTATCAGGCGGCGGGACAGCGGCCCGCAAGGGGAGCCAGCAACAAAGGCTGGCCAGAAACAGGCAAAGGCGTTTGGTCATTTTGTGGAATCCCGCGCTCCAGTTTACTCCGACGCGGGCTTGCTCGTCCGATTGGGCGGGTCAAGGTAGCGATAGGCGGTGCTGGGGTTATCGTTGTCGTAGGCGAAGGCTTCGCGATGGTTTAAAAAATATTTGACGGCTTCAACCGGAATGGCGAAGCCGAGGCCTTCGCCAAAAGTGATTTTCATGTTGGTTACACCCACCACCTCACCGCGCAGGTTAAAAAGCGGGCCGCCGCTATTGCCAGGGTTGATCTGCGCGCTGGTCTGCAAATAGAGCGTCCCTTCCAACTCGCGCGTCTTGGTGCTGATGATGCCTTGCGTGACCGTCCGTTCCAGTCCTAGCGGGCTGCCGATGGCGAAAACAGTTTCGCCCACTGCCAGTTTGTCCGAGTCCCCCAGTGGGACGCTGGCAAAACGAGGCGCGTCTTTGTCCTGGACCTTCAGGAGGGCGAGATCGGCGAACTTGTTTAAGGCAATGATTTTGATCTGCTTGTAGGTGGTCCGTGTCAACTGGCCGTCCTTAAGATGATAAACCTCCACCGCGATTTGCGTCTCGCCTTCAGTCACATGAAAATTGGTGATCAAATAGCCATCGGGATTGATGAAAAAACCGGAGCCCAGACCG
>Ga0182016_10005008_pt1 | contig 14430 bp, 16 predicted proteins | sample 712S2MmetaG_FD_120491 | JGI IMG/M metagenome (GOLD analysis project Ga0182016, IMG submission 120491) | Permafrost microbial communities from Stordalen Mire, Sweden - 712S2M metaG | ecosystem: Environmental > Terrestrial > Soil > Wetlands > Permafrost | place: Sweden: Stordalen | collected...
AAGTGAGTTCGACCGCTGTCGATCCGATATTTTCCTCGAGCCGATGAAGCTTGGTCGTGCCGGGAATTGGCACAATCCACGGTTTCTGAGCCAGCAACCAGGCCAGGGCGATCTGGGCGGGAGTGGAGTGCCTCCGTGCTGCAACCTTCCGAAGGAGATCTACCAGCACCTGATTTTCTTTTCGTGCCTCCGGGGTGAACCGGGGAACGACATTTCGGAAGTCCGTCTTGTCGAATTGCGTGTTTTCCGTGATCTTCCCGGTAAGGAAGCCCGCACCGAGAGGGCTGAAGCACACGAAGCCGATGCCGAGCTCTTCGAGTGCGGGTAACACCTCTGCCTCCGGACCTCGGTAGAAGAGGGAGTACTCGCTTTGGACCGCAGTGACGGGCTGGACGGCATGCGCGCGCCGAATGGTGGCGACTCCGGGCTCGGAGAGACCGAAGTGTTTGACCTTGCCCGCCTGGATCAACTCCTTGACCGCCCCCGCGACGTCGTCTCTTGCTCAATTCAGACCTTCGAATGGCGCGCGCCAAGCATCGATTTCATCGAGTCGACTCGCCCATCTCAAGATATTCTTGTAACCGTCTATTGGCATGTTGGCGTCCTTGGCGAAAGGCATGATCGTCGCGGCACGAAAGTCGGCGTATGTCAGGCGGTCCTCGATCAGCCAGTTACGTGACGCCAGGGTGTCGTCGAGCACTTTTGCGTAGCGATGAAAGTCTCCTTCGGCGCCATCGATGACGCGTTGGTCGGGAGAGGCACCCAAATATCTAGGCTTGATGATGTTTTCGAAATAATACGCTTCGCCTGCTGCAGTGAGATGGCGGCTGCTCCAGCTCAACCATTTGATGGTCTCGGGCAATGAATCGCCGGTGGCCCAAAAATCCGAGCGGGCGATCCGCGACAACCGGCAGGCGATGGCATCGGTCTCCCACAGAGACTTATCGCCCTCGACCAGAACGGGCACCAGGGTGTTTGGGTTGATCGCGCGAAAAGTTTCCTCAAAGCGCGCGTCTCGAGGACTGACGCAAATGAATTCCACCCGTGAGGCCAAATATCGCGCCACGGCAACCGCGACGCGTGGATTGAGGTTGGTCGAATAGTAGAGTTTCATGCCATAGTCCTTCCACTACTGTATTCGTCACCTTGCCTATTAGGACTTGCACCAATAAGGCCACTCATTATGACCAACAGGGGGTGACTTCCGATTAAACTGATGACTGCGATCCGCAATCAACCGGTCAGCGCACGGCCGGTTTCCAACAGGGTCTTGAGGTCGCTGAGAATCCAGTTCCAGCCACCTCCACCGTGCCCGTTGAATGGGCTCGTGACCGACTGCTCCATAATTGGCGCTTCCACGATCTCGTGCGTCAGACGCAATTGGCAATATCCGGTTGGCAACGGCAGAATTTCCCAAGTTACGCGGGTAAATCCTTCAGTCCGGTTTGCCTCAGTAAACAAGAATCTGAAGGTTTGTACGAGACGGGTAGGCGGAATCGCCTCGATAACCTTCCCATCGAGGACCGTCTCTGGCAGGCCGAGTGAGCGCATCAAATCATTCGCCTTGGCTACAAAATCGCCACCAGGTCTGAGCTCGTACCGATGAATCGCACGGTGACCATACTTCACTGTCCATTCGGGGGAAGTGATGGCCTCCCAGAGCGTCTCGGGAGTCGTGCGGATATAGATCTCATAAAGGTGTGTGCTCATGCGCGCGTTCTCTTTCGTGATTGGGTGGGGGCGGACTCAAGCGAGCGCTTGAGACCGACTAGAAGCTCGGTTGGTGCTGCGGTGTACTTTGAGATCCATCGGTCATGAATTAACTGGATCGGCACGCGATTTAGGAAGTGCTGCTTTTCGCGTCCGACGCGATGTGTCAAGACAAGACCTGCGCTTTCAAGCAACCGCAGGTGCTTCATCACTCCGAACCGGGTCATTGGAATGCGGGACTGGAGTTCCGTCAGGGTTTGTCCGTCGCGCTCGAACAACCGGTCGAGCAGTGCCCGGCGTGTCGAATCAGCCAATGCCGCAAACACCGGCGCCTCTCGGTCCATCTCAGTTCTGTGCTTTGGAATCGGGGGCATCGCGTCTGCCGGCCCGCCAGCCGAGCCAGACAATTAACGTGCCGAGCAACACCTGTTGAAGCCAGAATGGGTCACCCCGACTGACGGCCAGAGCCATAATTCCCGAGAACATCATTACGGCGCCTATGCCCAGAAGCACGGCCTGAGACCGCGCCGGGTAGGCGTCGCCGCGCGGCCGGCAGGCCATCACAGCTCCCGAGAAAGCCAGAAGCATGGCACTGATCGTGAACCACACGACGACAATGGGCACTGTCGTGTGTCTCGGAAGAGTGGCCAACGATAGAGCTGCCGCGATCCCGGACCAAGACAGCGCGTGGCCCACAGCAAGCAGCAGCAGCAGGGCCGCGGCAAGAATTGCTCCGGCGCGATCGACCCGGCCTGAGCTGAAATCATAATTAGTGGGCATCCTGCTTTTCTCCTGTTCGCTCGATTAGCTCTTACGGCGACAATAATAGGTGACCATAAGGTCACCTGTCAACACTTCGCCAGAGCACCCTCTCGCGCTTGAATCGACTTGAGCTGAAGTGAGCGGCGTGGATATGGCCTCGAGATTGTGCCCCCTACCGTCCGGTTCGCGCGGGCAAGCCGCGCAACGGTGCGAATCACTACGTGTTGCATTTCGACAAGGGGAAGACCCCTCCCGTCAACGCCTTCTGGTCCGTCTCGATGTATGGGCCGGATTCATTTTTCGTCGAGAACCAGATCAATCGCTACGCGATCAGCAGTTGGATGCCGCTTCAACGCGGCAACGATGGGTCGCTCGATGTCTACATTCAGAAAGACTCCCCTGGCAAGGACCGGGAGTCGAATTGGCTGCCGGCGCCCGCAGGTGATTTCAATCTCACATTGCGGATGTACTGGCCCAAGGACAAGCCGATCTCCAGCAACGACGGAAGTTGGGTGCCGCCGGGCGCGAGGAAGCTCCCTCAGTCACCGCAATGAAGACGAGTACAACTAAGCGAGCTTCCTTAATTGCCGTAGGCGTTTCCACGTTCATCTTGACTGTTGCCGGCGTCATGGCTGACGAAGCACAGCCGGTTGCCCTCCCTAAGCTCTACGTTGGAAAGTTCAAACCGTCGAGCGTGCGCCCAACGGTTTCGGCTCCCTTCACGCCCTGAACGCCGACATTCGTCGCATGAAGGCGGATAGCAATGCCGGACGATTGTCATCGGCACTGACCGAGGAACTGAGAAAACTCGGGCTGCCCGAGGATTTGTTTCTGACTGCCGGCCGCAACCTACTCGAACGCGCTACTCGGTGGCGATTGCCGACCTGCCCGGCCAGGGCAACACCGCGGCGCAGGGGCTTCACTGGCCGGTCGAGGCGGAAAAACCGATTGCCGCCGTCACCGACCTGCTGGTCGAGCGCTTCGCCGCTGCGATGGCCGCACACCCTTCCCCGACCCGTCGCAACTGTTTGCTCTGTCGGTGCAGGCAGGCCTGGCCGCCGCCGGGCGTCCCGATGCCAAACCGTTCACGGCCGCCACTCTGCGCAGCCGCGAGACGATGTTCTGGAAGGTCGGCGCGCGCAACGTTGACCAACTGCTGGCGCACACGTCCGGAATGAAGGCCGACCCAGCGCGAGTGACCGTGCCATTCCTTTCGATCCTCGGCAGCGGCGATTCGCCAGTGTTCGCAGCGCAAGCGCATGCCTGGCACGATGGCATCCGATCGCAGACCAAGCGCTTCGTTCTGCTGGATGCCGCCAGCGGTGCGGACGGCCATGTCCAGGTGGCCAACCGCCAGCGCCTTGCGCAGGAATGCACCGCGTGGATGGCAAAATGGATCGGGACTGCTTCGAAAACAGGGATATGGGCTTTGCAGGTCCCACTTCAATTTTGTCGCGCAATAAGTAGGCGCGAAGTACTCAATCGCGATTAGATGTTATCGCCGCGCATAAAGATGTTCGTTGCCGTACGGAGAGGCCGCCTTTTAGTGCTGCGCCGTCCTATCTGGAGGCGCGGGGCGCGCCGCAATCTATTAACGGACTGAAAGATCACATCACCATTCAGATGCCGGGCATCAACGGAATTCCGCCGACGTGGAGGGATGTCGCGCACGGCGAAGTTCCGCTTCCATGCGGATCTCAAGGCCGGCGCCGATACCGGATCAGTATAACTGGTCGATCATATCGCTGGCCCGTGGGTGAAGCGGATTCAGCCGAATAAGATATCGAAGCGCGCAGCGACAGCTCGGAGATTCTTGTCAAGGGTCCAAAGAACAGTGTCGGAAGTCAGCAGCACTGACCCAAGCAGTAGTAGATCGATTGCACCGCAGCCCGATTCCTGAAGTTGCTCTCGCTCAATCAATGCGAGCGTTTCATCTGTGTTGGCGACGGTGGCGGAGCGCAGCTGCCCCAAGTCGCTTAATGTCCGCTCCCGCGGAGCCGGCGGCGTGCCGCAGGCGATTTCAATCACGACCATGGGGTGGCAAAGCACTTGGTCGGCCGACAGCAGAGTCTGCAGGGCTAGATTGGGCTTGCGAAAATGTGCGATCCAAACTGAGGTATCTGCCAGCACGAAGCTCATGGGACGCGAATCCTAGAGTGGCCTGCGGCGCGGGACTGATTTCATCCGCGGCGTCTTTCCGCCCAATGCGGCCAGGCGTTTGCCTGCCTGGACGCGAACAAAGACCTTCATAGCCTCCCGAAACAGGTCGGCCTTGTCAGTACCGGGGTCGGCAACCTCCAAGGCGCGCTGAAAGAGCGCATCGTCGATGGTCACGGTGGTTCTCACGGTCTTCTCCGTAGCATCATAGAAGATGTATTGTAGCATCAAAAAGGACATCAGAATTGCGCCCATATGCGACGAGAGCGCTTAGATTCGCGTTTTCCAGTGGTGACGCATCGGGATCTATCGCCGTCTATCGCCCTCAAGCGGAAATTCTTGGCGGTAGATGTGACGGTAAATGCGGCGCAACCTGAGATGAACTCTCGTACTTTCAGGTATTTATACGTGCCGGAGACGATTGAGTGGGAGTGACCAGGGCGCCACCCCATTGTGGCACGGCCCTCCGCTGCAGTGAACCCTGAGTTCATGGGCAAAACTGGCAATAACTCGGGGTGACGTGCGGGCTGAACCTCCTAACCGATGACCAGAGCCAACGGGCATTTGAACCTGCAACTAGTGTATTTCGCGGCCTTCAAAAGGCACATCGGCTTTTATCCGCCCGTGAGAGCGGACGCCAAATTATTGCGTGCCGTCAAGCGCTACGCCGGAGAGAAAGACAATTTGCAATTTCCCTTCGACAAGCCTATCCCGTATGCGTTGATCCGTTGATCCGACGCATTGAGAAGGCTCGCCTGCTGGCGACAGCCGTAGAGATCAACTCCAAGTAACGGTCTCCCGGCGCACTAGCGTGCGTAACTTTACGTTTCGTGTCTTGCCATCAAGCGGATCCTAAAAAGAAAAGTGTCATTCCGCGGCACCATGGGTGAATCCTCGGACATCGTGCCGCACCGCCGCAAATCATTTCAGCTGATTATCCGGGGTCTAGCGATGGGCGAAACGATAATTTAAGATTTTTGGCAGGGAAACATTTTTTACAGGGCATGAACGCCCCATCGAGGCCTACCGGTGACGTCGGCGCCAAGCGTGCTACCTTCGCAATTCCTGCGGGGCCAGGAGGAGCGTCTCTCGTTTCTACCCGCCGGAGGTACGACCGGCGCATTGATTCGCGCCATCGATTGGTCCGAGACGGCGCTAGGCCCGGTCGAGGGGTGGCCGCAAAGTCTGCGGACTTCAATCAGTATCTGTTTAAACTCCCGCTTCCCTATGCTCATCTGGTGGGGACCTTCATTGGTGAAGATATATAACGACGCCTATCTTCCTATTCTGGGAGCCAAGCATCCGCGGGCTTTGGGTCAGCCCGGACGGGAGGTGTGGCCAGAGATCTGGCACATCATTGGGCCGATGCTTGAAGGCGTAATGCAGCGAGGAGAAGCGACCTGGTCCGAGGATACGCTGCTCCCTTTGGAACGGAAGGGATTCATCGAAGAGTGTTACTTCACATTTTCTTATAGCCCAATCAACACCGAAAATGACGAGATCGGCGGAGTTTTTACGGCCGTCAGCGAAACCAGCGCTAAAGTAATCGGTGAGCGCCGCCTCGACACGTTGCGCGAGCTGGGCTCCCTCGGAGCGAACGCGAGGACCGCCGCGCAGGCGGCGGTCATGGCGGCACGCGTTTTATCATCAAACCTAAACGACTTGCCATTCTCATTGATCTACTTACTCGAGTCCGATGGCACTCTCGTCCTAGAAGGGATGGCGGGTTTTGATCCGATAGAATGCAGGGCGCCAAAACAGATCCTCTTAAGCGGCAGCGATTCCACCCTAACTGTCTTACTGCGAGAGGCGCTCGAATCCGGCCATCTGCTGAACATTGACGAACCGATGAGTTTGACTGGCATTCCTCCACAATCGTCTGCATCGCAACCCGTCGGGCGAGCAGGCGCGCTGCGTATTGCGGTGCCCAATGAGGACCGTGTGGGCATACTCATCGTGGGAATCAGCCCGCGCCTCAGTTTCGACGACAACTACCGGTCCTTCATAGGGTTGGTTGCAGGGCAATTAGGCACCGCCATCTCCGCGGCAAACGCCTACGAAGCGGAAAGAAAGAGAGCGGAAGCGTTGGCTGAGATTGACCGCGCGAAGACCACGTTCTTCTCCAACATTTCGCACGAGTTTAGAACACCGATCGCCCTGATGCTGGGTCCACTCGAAGACAATCTGTCAGACCCGCATCCCGATTGCGCCCGACATCGAGAACGAGACGAGATCGCCCACCGCAACGCGCTTCGCCTGCAAAAGCTCGTCAATACACTGCTGGAGTTCTCGCGCATCGAGGCCGGACGAGTCACGGCCTCCTTCCGCCGTACGAACCTCGGTGAGCTGACGCAGGAACTGGCGAGTGTCTTTCGCGCATCGATCGAGAAAGCGGGTTTGCAATATACAGTACGCACTTCCGAGTTGGGCGGCGCAGCCTATATCGACCGAGAGATGTGGGAGAAGATTGTTTTGAATCTCCTCTCGAACGCTCTCAAGTTCACCTTCGAGGGCGAGATCGAGGTGTGCCTGACCGGGGACGCGGAGGCCGCCGTTTTGACGGTCAGAGATACCGGCACGGGTATTCCGGCGGATGAACTCCCGCATGTGTTTGACCGCTTTCACCGGGTGGTGGGCACCGTGGGGCGCACCCAGGAAGGCTCCGGAATTGGTCTTGCCCTCATTCAGGAGCTCGTCCGCCTCCATGGGGGGACCATCGCGGTCCGCAGCGAGATGAGGAAGGGTACGGTCTTCGAAGTGCGGATACCGCTTGGCAAAACCCATCTGCCCCCCGAGTACATTCTCGCCGACAACGACTCGGCAGCCACTGGTAGTTATGCCCGCACCTCCGCAGCGGAAGCGGCACGGTGGCTCCCTCCCCCCGAATTATCGACCCTATCGACGCCAACGAGGGCGGAGCGACGGTCCCGCATTTTACTGGCGGATGACAATGCCGACATGCGCGCCTACCTCAAACGCCTGCTAGCCGAGACGTGGGACGTGGAGGTCGTGGGCGACGGCGAGGAGGCTTTTACTGCCGCCAGCGATCATCCCCCGGATCTCATCCTGAGCGATGTCATGATGCCGAAGCTGGACGGCTTCGGACTCATTGCGCGGCTGCGCCAGAATCCGCGGACCGAGAACGTCCCGGTACTCCTCCTATCGGCGCGGGCGGGCGAAGAATCCCGCATCGAAGGGCTTCGCGCCGGAGCCGATGACTATCTCGTGAAACCCTTTTCTGCGAAGGAACTGCTGGCCAGAATTCAGACGCATCTGCAAATCGGCCGATTCAAGGCGGAAGCCGAGCGCGAACGTGCGAAGCTATCGGCGGTGTTCGCACAAGCGCCCGTCGGTATCGCGCTTCTGGAGGGGCCGGAGCACGTGTTCTCGATCGCCAACCCGGTCTACTGTTCCATGCTCTTCGGGGGTCCGCGCGATTTCCTCGGGAACCGCGTCCAAGACGCCATCCCGGAATCGGTGTCTCAGGGTTTTGTCGCGCTATTGGACCGCGTCTATCGCACCGGCGTGGCGTTCATCGGCAATGAAGTGCCGATTGACCTGGTGCAACAGAACGGTATTCGCAAACAATTTTATCTGGACTTTGTCTATCAGCCGCTCCGTGGCGCGAACGATGACGTGCAGGGCATCGTCGCCGTGATTCACGACGTGACCGACCGCGTCGCCAGCCGACTGGCTATTGAAGACAGCGAAAGGAAGTATCGCACCCTGACCGAATCACTGCCCCAGTTAGTGTGGACGTGGCGCGCCGATGGGCACTGTGATTACCTGAGCCAGCAGTGGCTGGACTACACGGGGGTTGAGGCCCAGGCGCACATTGATCTCGGCTGGCTCGACCGCGCCGTGCACCCAGACGATCGAGAGCGCGTCTATGCGCACTGGATGGGAGCCGTCGGTGGCGAGCACGGCTACGACATCGAATTTCGAATTCGACGCCACGATGCCACCTATCGCTGGTTCAAGGCCCGCGCGACGCCGATCAGAGATTCTGCAAGCCGCATTTCCTCCTGGTTCGGCACGTGTACTGACATTCAAGAGGGTAAAGAGATTGAGGCCAATTTGAGATTCGAGCGCCATCAGCTCGAAACCATCTTCCAGCGGTCCCCGGCAGCAATGGCGCTTTGGGCCGGGCCTGATCTGGTGTTCGAAAAAGTCAACCCGCACTATCAAGCGATATTTCCCGACCGCGAATTGCTCGGCCGCCCCTTCCTGGCGGCGTGTCCTGAGTTTATAGACCAGCCGTTTCCGCAGATGTTGCATCACGTTCTGCAGACCGGTGAGGCATTTTCCGGGCGCGAGGTACTGGCCCGGCACAGCGATACGGTGAATGGTCCACCGGTTGATCATTATTACGACTTCACTTATTTGCGCATCAACGATGCCGATGGAAATCCGTATGGCGTATACGATCATGCAATTGATGTCACGGATCGAGTGCGGGGACGACTTTCCTTGGAGGATAACAAGCAACGCCTGGAACAATCGGTGGCCGATCTTGAGCTGGAGCGAGAGCTGCGGGAGCGCTTTGTCGCCACCCTGTCCCACGACTTGAGAACGCCGTTGCAGTCAGTGACCATGTCTGCACAATTAATCCGCCGAAAGCTCAGCGACAGCGAGGTCGCGCAACATTTGGCCGGCAGAATCATCGAGAACATCCGAAGAGCGGACAACATGATCCGCAACCTGCTCGATGCCAATCGTCTGAAGGCCGGCGAGCGGCTCGCGATCGAAATGGCGTATTGCGAATTAAACGAGATCGTAGAGGATACACTGGCTGACTTGGCCACACTGCATGGTGATCGCTTCGTACTGAAAGCTGAAACGAAGATACAGGGGCACTGGAGCAAGAGCGAGCTGCGCAGGGTGCTTGAGAACCTATGCGGGAACGCCATCAAGTATGGTGACCCGTATCGACCCGTGGAAGTGACGCTCGTTCAAACGCCGGACAGCGTTAAGATCGGGGTGCACAACGAAGGCAATCCCATCGCGGCTACCGATCGGGAAAAGCTGTTCCAGCCTTTCAAGCGCATTGATGCTGGACAACCGGCCGGAGGAGCCATCGGGTGGGGATTGGGTCTGACCTTGGTGAAAGGTATCGTCGAGGCGCATGGCGGCTGCGTTACCGTTCACAGCGAGCCCGGCACTGGCACGAACTTTGTAGTCAAGTTACCGTATGACTCGCGCGTGCAATCGGTACTCTAGGCAACCGCCGTCAGTTCCGTCGCCGGCAGCCCTCCTGAGGAGAGATTGCCCTCATTGCTACCGTGGAGGCGGGGGCGCTGTGCCTTACCGTGCGAGATGATGGCATCGGTATTCTGCCAGATTTGCTCGATCAGATTTTTGACATGTTCTCCCAGTTGGACGCGGGCTCTGCTCGCTCCGATGGAGGACTCGGTATTGGACTTGCGCTCGTCAAGGGACTGGTGGAATTGCACGGGGGAACTGTTGAGGCGAAAAGTGCGGGGCCGGGCCAGGGCAGTCAGTTCATGGTGCGCTTGCCCCCTGCTGTTACCACGACCGAAGAGATCGGCTCACCTTCGGAAGCATCAACGGCTTCGCAAACCGGGCGACGCGTTTTGATTGCTGACGACAATAAGGATGCCGCTGATAGTCTGGCGACGCTGCTGCAGATGGGAGGTCACGATGTTCGCGTAGTTTACAATGGTCGTGCGGCGCTTGCCTTGGCCCAGTCGTTTCGGCCTGATGTCGCACTTCTTGATATTGGAATGCCGGAGCTGAGCGGTTATGAAATTGCCTTGCAGCTGCGCGGCGAGCCGTGGGGCACGGCAATTCAATTATTTGCCTTGACCGGGTGGGGGCAAGACGGCGATCGGCAACGGACGAAAGAGGCGGGCTTTGATTTGCACTTCACCAGCCCGTTGATCTCGAGGCGCTCGAAGCCGTACTCCTGGACCGTCCGCGCGGCACCTACCCACGTCCGCGTTGAATCCATCGCTCTTTGCCTTCGTCGTCAGCGCGAGAATTACCCCGATGTTTACAGTTCGTACGCGTCGCGCGAGCGGAATCAATACGGAGGATAGCTTTGCGACAGAGTTTGAAGGAATTCGGGCGCTTCGGTTGGCGTTAGAGGGTCATCGAAAGAGCGGGAACACCGTCACACAACAGCAGCCCCCGCCCCCGTACATCTACGTGGTAACAGATCCTGCCGGGAATTTCGTAGCACGGTAAGAATTAATATTTCCCGGCTGACGGGGTCTTTGGGAGAACCAATGACAAAGACTGAGCGATCGACGACAGGCGTTCCCGGCTTGGATGCCGTGCTGTGCGGCGGGCTGGCCCCGGAGCAGCTGTATCTCATCGATGGCACTCCCGGTGCCGGGAAGACCACCTTGGCGCTGCAGTATCTAATGGAAGGTGCGCGCGACGGGGAGAAGTGCACCTATGTAACCTTGTCCGAAACCAAGCGCGAGCTTCAGGCCGGGGCCGCCTCTCATGGCTGGTCGTTGGATGGCATTGAGATCATTGAACTGGTGCCGGACGAAGCGGAGCTACGCAGCGATGAGCAGCTAACCATGTTGCCCTCGTCCGAGGTCGAACTCGGTCAAACCATTCGGCGGCTCCTCGAGTCCATTGAGCGCACCACGCCCACCCGCCTGGTTTTGGATTCGCTGTCGGAAGTGCGCCTGCTCGCCCAGAGCTCCCTTCGGTACCGCCGACAGATTCTGGCCTTGAAGCAATTCTTCGTCGGCCGACGGTGCACGGTACTGATGCTGGATGACCGCACTGCGGAGGGACCGGACCTCCAACTGCACAGTATTGCTCACGGCGTGATTGCCTTGGATTCGAGCGCTCCGGCGTACGGACAGATTCGCCGGGAGATGCGGGTAATCAAATTTCGGGAGAGCGACTTTATCAGCGTAAGGACCTTTTTCTCGCGACCCTGGCCCATGAGTTGCGAAATCCGCTTGCACCCATTCGCACCGCCGCGCTAATTCTGGCTGCCCCGACGCTGGAATCGTCGCAGCTCCAGTGGGCGCAACAGGTGATCCAGCGACAAGTCAGTCACATGGCATAGCGATTCGGCGAGAAACATGGGGAGTCGATATTCGCCTGGTCGCATTGACTGGATGGGGCCAAGACGAGGATCGCCAACATTCCAAAGAAGCGGGGTTTGATCGGCACTTAACTAAACCGGTCGACCCTTCGGCCCTTGATACGCTCGTCAGCGAATCGAATTCGTTGATACATTAGATGTGGGGTCCATCATGCGCAATTGGCCGCCTTCAAAGCCTCGCGGTCAGCGGAACCGAAACGAATCACTTACTCCCCCTAAACATCGGCATATCCGAAAACTCTGACACAAATTGGTGTCCTTAAGGAACTACTCCCTGGAGTTCCCGCCGGCTAGGATCAATTAGCACGTCCTAGACGCAAGGGCGTTCTAAAGCCCTTTGATTTGTATCACAAGGAGAAGCCATGTCTATTCTTGATAAGGTCGTTGCGGCCGTAACGCCGCCAGAGAGTGACGAGCAACGAGCCGAAGCTCGTGCCAAAGCCCGCAATGCGGCAACCGACGGCGATTGGTTGTCTCTCGTGCTCGATCATCACTTGCAGATTGAGGGCGCCTTTGCGGCAGTGAAAGCCGCGAAGGACGCACCGAGCCGGATCAGCGCGCAAAAACGCTTAGCGACGCTTCTCACGGGTCACTCGATCGCCGAAGAAGCAGTCATTTATCCGGCGCTGGTCAAAGCCGGGGAACAGGCTCATTCGACGAAAGCCTACACCGAGCAATCCGCGGCAAAAGTGCAGATGGGATTGCTAGAGGACTTGGATCCGCTGAGTCAGGACTATCTCGATAAGCTGGAGCATATCCGTGGCGCCGTCGCCCATCATATTTACGAGGAAGAGGGCAATTGGTTCGTGGATCTCAAGGGGAAATTGTCGCCAGCGGATCAGACGAAAATCACGTTCCGGTATCAGGAAGAATTCTCCCGTTATACGAAGGTCGGTGAGGACGATGGCTCCGATGAAGTACCGTCGGCGATCGCGGGCTCTCGACTGAGTGAGGGCATTATCAGCACGAAGGCGCGAAACTGACGGCTATTTATCTCCCGAAGAATCGCCCGACGATAATGGGGGTATAACGTGCCAGTATCCGGTGTTGTAGCACCGTTGCGCCAGCCTGCTCGACGCGAAATCTGCTCAGAACGACCAAGCCACCACCCAATTACGACTGGAGAGAAGCCATGACAAGCAAGACGAACGCCGATACGCAGGATGCGATCGCTATGTTGACGGCCGATCACAAGAAGGTGCACACCCTGTTCCGGCAATTTAGCAAACTGAAACAGGACGGCAGCGACGAAGACAAGGCGTCGATTGTCGAAGAGATCTGTAATGAACTCACCGTCCACACGGACATCGAGGAAGAGATCTTCTATCCCGCGGTACGCAAAGCGATTGAGGATGGCGATTTGATGGACGAAGCCTTGGTCGAACATGCCGGAGCCAAGGAACTGATTGCACAATTGCAATCGATGGATCCGGAAGATGAGTTGTACGATGCGAAGGTCACGGTACTCGGCGAACAGATCGATCATCACGTCAAGGAAGAAGAGGGCGATATGTTTGTGCAAGCGAAGAAAGCGAAGGTCGATACCGAAGCGCTCGGAGTGAAGATGCTGAAGCGGAAGCTGGCGCTCACGGAGGAGATGGGGATGGCGGACGAGCAGGAGCAAGCAGTCCCTGCCAAGAAGGCTGGCGGTCGGCGCTCAGCGCGATCGAGCTGATAGGGTGGGGAAGTTCCCTCATGGGATGGCCAGGTAAATAGCCGTGGTAGTTCAGGCATTTACAGGTGCCGGAGACAATTGAGTGAGTGGTTCGACGACACTGCCGAGGAATCCTCGGAACCGCGAGTGCTCGACGATGGAGAGTCGGTCGTCGTCTCTACCTTCAATTGCGGCTTGTTTTTGGTGAAGGATCTCGCAGGCAATATGCCGACATTGGCCCATGTTTACGACTTCGGCTATCGCACCTGCGAGGTACCGATGGTTGTCGGTCGCTACTGGGTGCAAACCATGCAGAGTGGACACGCTGTCGTTAGTATCGACATGCATGATCCGGAACACCCGCGAGAAGTGAGCCGATTGTTGATGGCGCCGGACGAATACCCGCACTGGCTGGGGCTCGAGCCGGCCGCTGATCGACTGGCCATTACTGGTTACGGATCGCTCGCCACCCATCTGCGATTTGCGCGCATTGACCGCGACACCGGCAGCCTAGACTCGGCGTCCATTGATTTCAATCGCGCGTGGCCCGATGGCTGGCAGGGCAGCGCGATTCCGCATGGAGTCGTCTTTCAGCATCCCTGACGGTCCTGGGGTTGGCGTCATTTCCATCACGAGCCCCCTGTGCTGGCCGCACTCCGGCAGACGGCTTTCCCGGCCAATTTTTGCATAGTTCGCGGCTGACGCTGAGAGCGGAATTGGCGGGGAAACCGGCAATAAGTCGACGCACCGCGCGAGCGATGTGAAGCAACTGCAGGGCCGTATTGCATCCCGGGGCAGATCAGGCCGCCGTGATTGGACGCTGGATGATAGGGCGCACCTTGCCGCGGAACTTCTTCTTGGCCTGCCATAGGTCGAAGTTGACCTGCATGCCGTACCAGAATTCCGGCGAAGTGCCGAGCGCCTTGGATAGGCGCAGGGCCATCTCTGGGCTGATGCCGGTGGCGCCGTTCAGCAAGCGCGAGAGCGCCACGCGGCCGACTCCCAATCGTTTGGCCGCATCGGTCACGCTGATTTCGCTCAAGGCTTCCTTGAT
>Ga0182016_10005016_pt1 | contig 14421 bp, 4 predicted proteins | sample 712S2MmetaG_FD_120491 | JGI IMG/M metagenome (GOLD analysis project Ga0182016, IMG submission 120491) | Permafrost microbial communities from Stordalen Mire, Sweden - 712S2M metaG | ecosystem: Environmental > Terrestrial > Soil > Wetlands > Permafrost | place: Sweden: Stordalen | collected...
CGACCATCCACCCAGAGCGTTCAGCCCCGAGTTGTACTGGTAGGTGTTGTTGAATTCCGTCTGGCTTATGCGATAGACATATTGCAATTGGCCCCAGGTCGCCGCGCCGGAGGAAGAGGGGTGGTCGGTAACGGTATAGACGTAGACTGTTGCGTCGTTCGGCTGCACAAGGAAGTGCTGCGTATATGCCCATGGGCTGGAGGACGTGGCCGGCCAGGATATCCACCAGTCGAGATAGCTGCCTGCAACCAGGCTGTAGCTGGCGGTTGGCGTCACGCCGCTGGGAGCCGACGTGATGCCGGTGAAGCCCGTGGCGGTGTTGTCCATATAGAGGCCGCTGGGATGGCCGTTGGAGCTGCCGTGGGTGGTATCGACCAGATCGGTTGAATAGCCGGTGAGGTACATACTCCAAAGCGAGCCGTTGGTGGAATCCCAGTCCATTGAGATGGCGCCGTTGGCAATTTTCCAATCGGTCGCGCTTGAGGTATTGATGGTGATTTGGGACTGAGCCGGTTTCAGCGCGCTGCACAGCAGAAGCGCAGCAACGATGTACAAGATTCCTCGAATACGCATAGTCACTCCTTTGGGGGGTGAGGCGCTTTACGCTGTAAAGCGCGTGGAAACTTGGTCCCGCGACGATTAAGTTTCAGGGATCGGCACGCGTTCATCTCAGACAAAATCCGAGGACCGGCGGTGAATGGAAATGCGGACCGGGCGTGTGCCGGGATTTGGAATCCCCGGACACGCCCAGCCGCACAATGCTCCCTTACTCAGCGGGGAACAAATTAGCGAACACCGCATAGGCCGAGGCAATGTCCACCTGAGCCCAGAAGCGATGGAAGTGGAAGACTGGAGCCGGCCCAGTGCCGGCAACATACGCTGCCACTTCGGGATAGTTCGGATCCAGCTTGTACTTGCTCCGGATGCTGAGGAAGGTCGAGCTGGAGTTGATCGGATCGCCGTCTGGCATGGTTCCCGTCCAGCCGGTAGGAATGAAGATCGGCGTGTTGAACTGGTTGTAAGTGGTGCCCGTCTCCGGAGCCGAGAGGCCGATGCTGTCGCGGTCGTTCGCCCAAACATCGTTCAGCAACGTCACAGCCAGGTTATAGGACGGCATATCTTGCGCCGCCGCCCACTTCTTGGTGCCTGCGCTGTAGTAGAGCAGAACCTTGCAGAGCGAACCGGTCACGCCCACATCCTGAGATGTAGCCGTGATGGTCACGGTTAGTCCGGCGTTGAAAGCAGTGCCGGGCGTCCAATTCTGCGTGGTTGCATTCCAATTGAGGGCAGGCTGTCCGCTCCACTTCATGCTGGACGGGATTGAATAGGTCGTCCCGCTCGTTGTGGTGTTGGCTTCGGCCCATGCAATCCAGGGATCGAGGATGATCTTGGCCTTCGGATCGCCGGTTACGTAGTAGTATTCGGCGACGCGCTCCATCGACCATGCCTGGAATCCGAACCACTGGTTACTGGGCGGATTGTCGTAGGACGGTTCGGCAATGTAGGACATGCCGTAGAAGGTGCTGGTGCCCGCAGGAGGAACCGCATACTGTCCGCCCCAAGCGGTTTCGTCTGCATTGCTGCCGCCGCCCCAACTGTTGGTTGCGCCGCCCGCAATTGCGCCATTCGACGACTGGAGCCAGCGGTAGAACTCGAGCTGCCGCTCAAGACCGGTCGTCCAGTCCGATTTTGCGGTGGCCGCAGTTGAAACCAGAGCTGAATCGTTGGACAATGCATAAGCCGCCAAGGGGTTCTGATAGCCGAAGTGAACGTCGCTCGATCCGATGCGCCAAGACCAATTTCCATCCGCAGGCAGTGCGCCGCCCCATGCGTAGTACCAGGACAGCAGGAAAGCGGACGAGTTCTTGGTCCCGTTTTCAACCGGGCAAGAGAGGCTCTGGCAACCCTGCTGTTTGAAGTACTTGTCATAAAACGAGTAGCGCAGATAGTCGCCCAGTTCCGAGGCCAACGGAAGCAGGCCGTTAACAACGGAACTTCCACCCTGCGCGTTGGCATACTGCTGCGCCCAATACATGGCCTGGATAGCGCGCGCGTCGGCATCCGGAGCATCCGTGTACTTCCATTGCTGCGTATACGGCCCGGAAGTGAACAGACTCAGATAACCGCCGTCGCTTGTATTGCCCCATTTGAAGTTATCCCAGCATGGCTGTGGAACCGTCAGCCAGACCGACTCCTGCGGCCCGCGCTGATAAGAGTTGAGGCACGATGGCTTGGACGTTCCATCCTCTTGCTGGCCATAGCCATACCAGTTGTCGCTGTCCACGATCCAGTGCGCGCCGTAGATGTTCCAGGTGTTGTACTTGTTGAACAGCTCTTGTGCAAGTGGATCCTTGCCGGTCGTGATCGAGGCATCCAGTACTGACGGATAGTTGCTCGGGCTATCCCAAGTCGGAGCGTAAGTCGCCGGAGAGGCGATGTTGTAACCGCTGGTGGTCGGCTGAAGAGTTGCGCTCGGGATCATGTTGGTCGCGAAACTGCTCCACGCGGTCTGTAGAGGAGTCCAATTCTTGGTGAAGTTGGCTTCCAGCGCCTCGAGCCAGATGTAGTAACTGTAAGTCTCGGATACTGTCTCATGGCCGTAGTCGGGAGCTTCCACGATCAGCGTTTCTACCGAGTGATAAGGAACGCCTTGCGGGCTGAAGTACCCGTTTGCCGGGCTGTGAATGTCGGCATAGAGGTCTTGGAAGTAGCCTTCGAAGAGCGTGCAGGTTGGTCCAGTGCAGCCGGCAACAGGGGATGTAACATCAACGGAAATTGTGGTAGTTACAGGGGCAAGTGTGCCGGAGGTTCCGGTAACGGTGATGACGCCCGTCCCGGTGGCCGTGGCGCTGGCCGTCAATGTCACCACGTCGCCGCTGACCGTAGCGGTAACTCCAGGATTGGAGCTGGCCGCGGCAAGAGTTACGGCGCCCGTGAATCCGTCCAGATCTTTAACAGTGATGGCGTCGGGGACGCTGCCGCCCGGAGCGATTGTCTCACTCGCCGCCGCGGGACTTAGCGTATAACTGCCGCCGATACCCACGGTGACGGAAATGTTAGTTTTCACCGGGGCGAGTGTGCCCGATGTCCCGGTAACGGTGATCGAAGCTGTCCCAGTGGCTGCGGCGCTGGCTGCGATTGTAACCACATCGCCGCTAACCGTAGCGGTAAATCCTGGACTGGAGCTGGCTGCGGCAAGAGTTACCGCGCCGGTAAATCCGTTCAGGTCTGTCACTGTGATGGCGTCGGTGACGCTGGCGCCCGGAGCGATTGTTTCAGTGGCCGCGGCTGGAGTTAGCGTAAAGCTCCCCAATCCCGCTTCGGTAATGGTGAACGTCTCCATGCTCTTGCACATGGCGGCATTGGTATAAGTCGCAATATACACATTGGAGCCTGGGCTCAGCGCAATGCCATTGATCTGCCTCGCGGCGGAAGCGAATCCGTTTGGTCCGCTCCAGGCCCATGTTCCGGTAATGGGCTGGGGACCGAGATTGACCGTGGCCGCGGCAGGCACGGATGCGGTAGCTGCCTGCTGCCATGCGCCTCCGTTCACCTGGAGATAGGGAGTTATCGCGGTGGGCACGCAGCCGCCGCTTATGCTCACCGCGATGGTGGCGGTCTCGGTCAGCGAGCCGGAGATTCCGGTGACAGTGATCGTGGCCGGTCCAGTGGCGGTGGCGCTGGCCTTCAGTGTAACCACATCGCCGCTGACCGTGGCAGTGACTCCGCTGTTTGAGCTGGCCGCGCTGAGAGTTACAGGGCCGGTAAATCCGTTGAGGTCTGTCACCGTGATGGCGTCCGTGACGCTGGCGGACGGGGCCAAGGTCTCGGTTGCTGCCGCGGGCGTGAGCGAGAAGCTCCCCATCGCGCCGCCGCCGCAGGTGGTTCCGTTGACGGCGAAAGACGCGGGCACCGAGTTAGTGGTTCCATTCCAGGTTCCATTGAATCCCACGCCCGTGTAACTGCCGCCGCCGGCGATGCTGCCGTTGTAACTCTGGTTGGTCACGGTAACATTGGCGCCGCTCTGGATTTCATTGCCGTTCCACAGCGAAGAAATGGTCTGTCCGTTGGCGAATGCCCAGGTGAGCGACCAACTGGACCAGGCAGTAGTGCCCGTGTTTTGAATGGTGATGGCCGCACCGAAAGCGGTGTTGTTTTGAGGCGAGATTGTGTAAACAACCTTGCACGCTGTCTGGGCTGCTCCACTGGATGCCAGAACCATCGCTGTTGCCAGAATGATTCCGCACGCGCGGAGAATTGAGGACTTCATTGTGCGCTCCTTTAGTTGATGGCTGCGGGCACTGGCTCAACCGCCGGAGGCATACTCGGCCGCCAACGACATGAACAGGACGCAGCTTGTTCGTGATGAGTTGTGTCGAGGCATGACGCAATCAGATTCATACCCATTTCTCCAAGCGAGTGATCGGGTTGGTTGATAGATCCTCCGCTATTACGCCGCGAAAAACCCGGGGCCATCTGTCAAGAGAGAGCGTCAGGCTGGAATCTGACATGAACTACTCCGATTCCAGCCTGAGCAGATCTCCTTGCCTGCGGCAGAGCCGTACGACCTGCCCATCGCGCAGTTGTCACTCGCTAGTTGACAGTGCAGGCTGTTCCATTGAGCGAGAACGACGTGGGTATCGCGTTGGTGACACCGTTCCAGGTGCCGTTGAATCCCACTCCGGTGTAACTCCCGCCGGCGGGAATGCTGCCGTTGTAACTCTCGTTGGTTACCGTCACGTTCGCGCCGCTCTGGGTTTCATTTCCATTCCAGAGCGACGAGACTGTCTGGCCGTTGGCAAAGCTCCAGGTCAGTGTCCAACTGCTCAGGGCGGTGCCTCCGTTGTTGACGATGGTGATGGCCGCGCCGAAGGCAGTTGAGTTCTGCGGCGAGATCGAATAGTCGATAGTGCATCCAGAGCCGGAGGTCTTCGGACTGACGATGAGTGCGATGGTGGTGACTGCGGTCAGTGTTCCCGAGGTTCCTGTAATGGTGACCGTGAAGGTTCCAGCGGCGGCCGCGCTACTGGCCGCCAGCGTGAGCACGCTGCTGCCCGTGGTGGGATTCGTGCCGAACGTGGCAGTTACCCCGCTCGGCAATCCGGATGCGGCAAGAGTTACGCTGCCGGTGAATCCGTTCACATCCTTCACCGTAACGGTGTCGGTCGTGCTGCTTCCTTGTGTAACCGACGCGCTGCTTGCCGACGGCGCAAGCGTAAAGCTCGGCGTTGTTCCGGTCACCATAATGGAAAACGTCTCTGTGCTCTTGCAGAAACTGGAATTGGTATAAGTTGCCACGAACGTGTCGGTGCCGACAGTCAACGGAATGCCGTCGATCTCACGCGAGTTGGAAGTGAATCCACTGGGGCCAGTCCAGTTCCATGTGCCGCCGAGAGGCTGCGGGCCAAGATTCACGGTGGATCCGGAAGCCACGGATGAAGTGGCGGTCTCTCGCCAGGCTGCCCCGTTCACCTGGATATAAGGGGTAATCTCAGTGGGTGTGCAACTGCCGCTCGTCACGGTCAGCGAGATAGTGGTGGTCGCCTTTAGGCTCCCCGAAGTTCCGGTGATGGTGACCGTGGCCGGGCCGGTGGTGGCCGTGCTGCTGGCTGTCAGCGTGAGCACGCTGCTCCCGGTTGTGGGGTTGGTGCCGAACGCGGCAGTTACTCCGCTTGGCAATCCGGATGCGGCAAGCGTCACGCTGCCGGTGAATCCGTCAATGTCCGTCACCGTAATGGCGTCGGTCGCAGTCTTGCCCTGGGTAACTGACAGAGTCGACGCAGAAGGCGCTAGCGTGAAACTGGGCGAACTGGATGCCGTCCCAACAAACGTCGTGATGCTCTGTGCAGGCAGCGAGTAGGTAAATGCATCGCTCGAAACACTGACCGCGTTCAACTCCGCCATGCTTTCGGTAGCCGTGGTCTGGTAGGGTGTGAACGAGGTCACTGTCGCGCCCTCGATGGCGATCGGAAGGGAACTAGCGGACGAGTTCGAGTTGATCGCCACGATCACATAGTTTCCGTCTCCTTTGTATGCCGAGACATAGATGCCCGAGGATGGATTATTCGTGGCGCCGACCATAACATAGCCAGGCCTGACAAACTTTGCGAATTGGCCCAGCGCAAGCCCATAGAATGTCACATTGTCATTGACATCAACCATTCCGATGTAAGAGCTCTCGGATGGCTCGTCTTCGATCCACCACCAAACGTAGGCGTTGTACTCGCCTACAGTCATCGAATTATGAATCTCCTCGGCCATCGAAATTGCGTCGGCCATATCCGGCTCCGCTCCCGTCGACGGATTGAGATAGTGTTCGGTCATCCACACATCTTTGCCCTTGTTCTCGGCGTTGGTGTAATAGAATGGCGAAGCCCCATACAGGTGGCCGCCGACAATAGAGATGTAGTTAACGGCACTGGAATCGTCCAGCGCTGGATCGGAATAACTCGTGGTAAAACTCTCCGACTCCGGCATGATAAGTTTGGTCGTTAGCACCGATGCGTTGCCGGCTATCCATGTGTCCATCTGGGCGGGTGTCCAGACGCACGAGTCGTACGTGACGTTGGCGTCCGGCTCGTTCTGCATCGAGATTGCGTAGATATCCACGCCCCCGGCTTTCATGTAAGCGGTAAAAAGGTTCAGATAGTTAGCATAAGCTGCATAATCAGCCGGGAGAAGCGAGCCCATAATGGTGCTGCCATTGCTCTTCCAGGCCGCAGGCGGGCTCCAGGGAGATGCGAAGACGGTTGCGCCCTGGGCGGACGCCAACTGGGCATCGCTCAGCGATTGAGCCCAGTTAGAGCCGCCTGTCGTCGAGCTGTCATCGATGCGCACACGCAAGAGACTCAGGCCTAACTGGCCGCTGCCCGTGCCGAAGATGGTTTCCGCCTCCGCGTTGGTAAGTGCCGGCTGAAATCCCGTCGAGCCGCCAAAGCCTCTAATTGTCTGTTCCGTGGCGGCATAGTTTATGGTCGCGGTTTGCGCGGTGACCGTCCCGGCAGCGAGCAGGAATGTCGATGCTACGGTGCAGATGGTTCGGAATCTCATGACGAATCTTCTCCTCGATAGGTTGCAGGCGGCAGACAATGCTAAACAAAAGCGACGCAGAGGCGATTCATGGCCGATACCAATTTCGACTTGGTTTTGGCCGTCGCGCGTGGAGAATCGCCCACAGCGTAGCATCGTTGCGTTCTAGTGGCAGGCCGTGCCGTTCAACACAAAGTTGTTGGGCACCGCATTGGTTACGTTGTTCCAGGTTCCGTTGAATCCCATCCCTGAGTAACTTCCTCCCGCCGGAATGCTTCCGTTGTAACTCATGTTGGTCACCGTGACATTCGCGCCGCTTTGGATTTCATTGCCATTCCAAAGCTGAGTAACTGTCTGTCCGTTAGCGAAGGACCAGGTCAGCGACCAGTTGCCGATGGCGGTGGTTCCCGTATTTTCGATTGTTATTGCCGCGCCAAAGCCGCCGGCCCACTGGCTCCCAATGGTGTAGACGATATGACACGCGAGTCCGCCTTGGTTGGCTGGAGAGACCGTGAGCTGGATTGGTGTGGAAACGGAGATTGTTCCGGAGGTTCCGGTGACGGTTACGGTGAAGGTTCCTGTTGCAGCTGTCGGGCTTGCCGTAAGCGTAAGGGTGCTGGTCCCTGAAGCCGGATTAGTTCCGAAAGTTGCAATTACACCGCTAGGCAAGCCGGATGCTGTGAGAGTGAGGCCAACGATCGGTCCGATCGTTTCGCCCACCGTGATGGTATCCATGACGTCGGCGCCCTGAGCTACTGTGAGAATGGTGGGCGAGGAAGTAATTGAAATGCAATTGCTGGAGGCGGCTGGAACAACCTCAGTGAGTGCGATGCTAGTGGATGCGGCGAAGTTCCCTGAGATTCCAGAGATGGTTACCGTTGCTGGGGTGGGACTGGCGGAGCAACTTGCAGTCAGCGTGAGAATGCTGGTCCCGGACGTTGGGTTGGTGCCAAAGCTTGCTGTGACACCCGTTGGAAGACCGGATACTGACAGTGCGACGCTGCCGGAGAAGCCACCTTCGTCCGTGACAGAAATGGTGTCTGTCGCGACGCCCCCAGGTTCGATTACCAGAGAAGGCGATGAGGCAGACAGTGCGAAGCCTTGCGTTGTTTTTGCTGTTACCGTGAGCTTAACAGTGGTGGTGGAGGGCGTGAGTGCTCCGGAAGTGCCGACGATGCTGACCGTCGTGGTTCCAGCGGGCGCGGCGGCGGTGACAGTAAAGGTAAGAACACTTGACCCGGTGGCGGGATTGGCGCTGAATAGAGCCGATACCCCGCTGGGAAGGCCTGAAACGGCAAGTGCGACAGCGCCTGTGAATCCACCAGTGTCCGTTAGAGAGATGGTGTCAGTTCCAGTGCTCCCTTGCTGAATGGAGAGCGCAGAAGCCGAAGGCGCAATACTGAATCCAGGGGAAGGAGCGCCGCCCAGCGGGAACTGTATGCTTTCCAATTGGGATTGCTTCAATGCGCTGAGTGGGGTTGCGTCGTAGTTTCCATCGAGCAATGCATAAGTATCCTCGCCATTCAGTGCCCAATACGTCCAATTGATCGAGGGGTTGTTTTGCAGATAACCGATCAGGCTCTCAAACCATTGTCCCTGACTGCCTGGGGCCGTGCTTTCGATGTCGGAGCTGGTGTTGTCGGTGCCAAATTCGCCCAGCCATACCGGAGCCGATCCGTCGGCGTTGATATAGCCCCAATATTTATTCCAGGTGGCATCCAAGCTCGCGGAAGTGGTGCTGCTGTTGAACCATGCCTGCTGAAATAGGTTCGGTCCGTAGTCATGTGCCGAGTAGACAAGCTGGTTTGGAGTATTCAGCACAACCGGGTGGCTGGCGACTCCGATCAGGTTTCCGCCCTGCCATCCGCAAACGCCGCTGTAACAGTCGTTGCCTTCGACAAAGATAAGCAGTTTGGGATTGATCGCCAAAACGGCGTTACCGGCAGCTTCAGCTGCCACAGGCCAGTTTTGCGAGGTGAGGCTGGAGGGACAGCCATTTGTGGCCGTGTCTCCGGTCCAGCATGAGCCAGTGGTACTCCCAGATCCGATTAGATGGGGTTCATTGCGAAGATCGAAACCGATCACAGTCGGATTGCCGCTAAAGGTGAATTTGCTGGCGCTGTAGCGAGTCGCCATTGTCTGCCAGTCTGCAATCCAGTTCGATTGAGGATAGGCGCTGGTGTACCAAAGACCGTTGGCTTCGTTGCTCTCTCCAGCTTCGGAGCGATGGTTATCGAGGATCACGCGCAAGCCTATCGACCCGGCATAGCTGACGATCGTGTCCAGATCTGCCAGGGCGGTTTGCCCGTAAAGAGCCTGATTGACAGGGCCGCCGTCCGCGTAAGTCGTATAGTTGGTCGGAACCGGGTTGGTTTCCACCATCTCGTTTGAGAATGGGATCCGGATCACGTTATAACCCAAGCTTTTGATGGTATTCAAAACAGTGTGATAGTCCTGTGCCCACAAGCCGTGAACAAGGTGGTCTGGCGTCTCAAAACCGTACCAATTGATCCCCGCTATGCGAACCTCGTCTCCATTCGAGTCGAGAATCTTGCTGCCGCTGGTATGCCAGTATCCCGTGCCTTGCGCCCACGCCGTTTGAGAGAGGAAAGCTGGTACTAAAGCCAGTAATGCAATGAGGGGATAACTCATTGACAGTCGGGAGCGCATCTTCTTCAGCGATCCGGTGAGTGCGAAATGCATCGGACTTCCTCCATAAATCGATTTCAATTAGGGCTTGTTTGCAATCTGTTGCAAAGGCCTGGCGGCGAATTCCATGACCGTCCATGCGCAGTTGAAAAGCCGCAAGACAGCGCGCTGGGCTGGCCGCCTGACCGGCCCAGCGCGCCTTAGTTACTCGCTAGTTGACAGTGCAGGCCGTTCCGTTGAGCGAGAACGACGCGGGTATGGCGTTGGTGACACCGTTCCAGGTGCCGTTGAATCCCACGCCGGTATAACTTCCTCCTGCGGGAATGCTGCCGTTGTAACTTTGGTTGGTCACCGTCACATTCGCGCCGCTCTGGATTTCGTTTCCATTCCAGAGAGACGAGACTGTCTGGCCATTGGCAAAGGTCCAGGTCAGTGTCCAACTGCTCAGTGCGGTGCTTCCGTTGTTGACGATGGTGATGTTCGCGCCGAAGGCAGTTGAGTTCTGCGGCGAGATCGTGTAGTCGATGGTGCATCCGCCGCCGCCGGTGGAGGGGATCACGGTAACGTTGATGGTGGTGGGCGCCGACAGCGAGCCGGACGTTCCGGTGACGCTGATCATGGCCGATCCAGTAGCCGTGGCGCTGGCCGTCAGGGTCAACGTGGTGCCGCTGACCGATACGGTGACTCCGGGATTCGAGCTGGTTGCGGTAATCGTTACGGCGCCGGTGAATCCGTTCAGGTCCGTCACGTTGATGCCGACGGTTGCCGACTTGCCCTGAATGATGCTTATGGAGGGAGGCGCAGGAGCGATGGTGAAGCTCCCAGTTCCACTGGTGGGCGCGGTAATGGTGAAGGGTTCAGTGCTCTTGCAGCCGGAAGCGTTGGTGTAAGTCGCCGTATACAGGTTGGCGCCGCCGCTCAGCTTGATGGCGTTGATCTGCCGCGTGGCGGAGGCGAAGCCGCTTGGTCCGGTCCAAGCCCAAGTGCCGCTGATGGGCTGCGGCCCAAGGTTCACCGTGGCCGTGGTAGCAGTTACGGTTGCAACGTTGGTCTGCTGCCAAGCTCCTCCATTTACCTGGAGATAAGGAACGATCGGGGTGGGCACGCAACCAGTGGATAAATTCACTGTGATGGTTGTCATTTCGGTCAGCGAGCCGGACTTTCCGGTAACGGTGATAGTGTCCGGACCGGTGGCCGTGGCGCTGGCCGCGATAGTCACCGTGTCACCGCTGACCGTGGCAGTTACTCCGGTATTTGAGCTGGCCGCGGTCAGAGTGACGGCGCCAGTGAAGCCGCCGGTGTCGGCGACTGTGATGACGTCGTTGACGCTGTTGCCTGGGGCGAGCGTCTCAGAGGCCGAGGCGGGAGTGAGCGTGAAGCCGCCGCTGCTTACGGTTACCGCGATGGTTATCGACGGCTCAGTCAGCGAGCCGGACTTTCCGGTAACGGTGATGGTGGCCGTCCCGGAGGCCGTGGCGTTGGCCGCGATAGTTACCGTGTCGCCGCTGACCGTGGCAGTTACTCCGGTATTTGAGCTGGCCGCAGTCAGAGTGACGGCGCCGTCGAAGCTGCCGGTGTCGGTTACTGTGATGACGTCGTTGACGCTGTTGCCTGGGGCGAGCGTCTCAGAGGGCGAGGCGGGAGTCAGCGTGAAACCGCCGCCACCGCCGCCGCCAGCAAGCACCGGATAGGCGTCCTCAACCAACTGTGTGAATTCGGTGATCCAGAAGGTCCCGGCTGGTGGCGAGTTCGGAATCGAGTTCGCGATGGTGCCGCTGCCAGCCTGCGGGTTGTTGGTCACCGGGTTGCAGTTCGGATCGCCTCCGTTAAGAGTAGGGTTAGCGGTGCTGCCCGGATAGGTACCGTCCGATTCTCCCGGAGGCTTGACCCAAACAAAGGCTTGCAGTTGCGGGAGGGTCGAGGAATAGCCCGTGTTCGTGGTGGGCAGCTCGCCGATGCCGGCATTCTCCTGGTTGCACCACTGTCCAGAGGAATTGCGCAAATCGATCTTGCTTTCGTTTACAAAGGTGTCGATGACGGTGCTTGTGCCCGGACCGGTCGGCCGCACTTGGTAGGCGCTGGTGCCCCCGCCGTTAGCGGCAGAGGTGTTGCCCCAGCCGTTGCGCGAGGTATCGATCAGGAATCCAATCGTTGACGGGAATCCGCCGCCGGGCGTATGCGCCTGGCCGCGCGGGTCGGTGTAGCCTGCCGAGGTCGACGCGGTCAGAGCCTGCAAGAAGTCGACGCCGTAGTCGATTTCATCAATCGCTGGATTCCACTGATAGAAGTCGCCGGTAAATATCCCACCGGTAAGGTTGGTGCCGCCGCCGCCTGCATCCTCATCCCAAGTCAAATAGGGTTCTTTGAGAGGACCGTAGTTGGCCGTATTGGTGATGAAGCCGTCAATGGTGGAATAGCCATCCGACAGTTGCTGCGCGAAACTGCTGAAGAATTGGACGGCGTAGGCCGTGTTGGCAGTCCAGCCGAGCCAGCCGTGGTGGCCAATGTCCAGATAGTTGTAGGCGTTCGGCAACTTGTGGAAGCTGTTGAGCGCGAAGGAAATGCCCTGGTAGTACACGCCGTTCGGCGAAATATTGAGGGCAGGGGTGGCCGTTTGGGTCCAGTTTGCGGCACCGCCTGCGTTGCTTATGCCGTCGTTGGCAGCGACGCAGAAAGCATCCGTAAAGCTGATGCCGGTGTTAGTAATCAGGTTTGGCAGCGAATCGTCCTCGATCACCAGCGCGAAGCGAACATTCGAAGGGGCCTTGGCCAGGATGTTGTAGATGGGAGTGATGTAATCGTTCTCGTACTCCTCAATGCCTGTACCGGTAAGCGCAGGTCCGCCGCCGATCGGTACATCGTTGCCGGCGATGCTGAGTTCGCCGTTGGAGGCCCGGGCGGCACAATCACGCTGGGGCAGATCGTAAATGACGAGTCCGATGACGATCGGCGAACCGCCAGCTTGGGCAACCGCGGCGTCGATGTGCTGTTGCAGGCTGAGGCGGCCGGTCGCTGTACCATCGCCGTTGACAGCCGTAATGGCTGCAATGTGATCAAGCCAGATGTACGTCGGCTGCGCGGCCACTGTATTCATCTTTCCCGCGAGCGAAGGCTCGGCGGCGGCGGCGGTGGCGACTTCGGCGGCGTAGTCCGTGCTGACGTACCACTTTGCGCCGGCGAACGGATTAGCAACGTGAGTTTGAGCAAAGGCGCCAGGCGCCAGGTTAGCTAGTAGTAGAACCGCGAGTACCGCGAAGTACTCGCTCAGTCGGCAGGCTCGTGCTAATTCGCCGCGGAACTTGGACTGCTGAGACATGGTTTCTCCTTAAACACAGCTCACCTACATACCAAGGGGTGAGCGCCCTATTGAGTACATGAAGCCGGAACTTGAGCGCAACCTAGCGAGCCCGAGCACGGAGCCCAGTGCCCGTAACGTCAGGTTGTGCGAGTTATCAAAGGAAAGAAGTAAGAATTAGGAAACCAATGAAGAAGCAATTGCGCACATTGCAGGAGTAACTCTACGCGGCCATTTTCCGAAGAAACGATACTATCTTATCCGGTACACGGTCGTAAAAAATCGGCTTCGACTAGCAAGTAAAGGAAGTAAGATTAGACTCAACGCCCGCCGAAAAATCAGCCACCGCCCGCCAATGAAGAAGCGAATTTACGAGGAAGAATTCCACGGTTCGACGACTGCAGGAGCGAGCTTAAGCGTTTGAGTAGACCTCGTCAAATTACTAAAGGACTAGTTTGAGTATTCCCTAAAGTAACGCCTCCGTTTTCACACAGCGGTTCCGGCTTTATTGGATCCCGGGCGCCCGCGGGCTGCCGGAGTGCGGGATTGGGTATAAGGTGAATCCGCTCCGAATCTTCGCAATTGGGTTAAGGCTAATCATCTCCCTATCTATCGACAAAGAATCGAGGCGTGTCAGCCGGGAATAAGGTTTCAACTTATCTGCTCTAACTTGACGGTTGCTTCCGTTCTGAATCAATTCCCAATGCGAAGTTAGTTCTTTTGGGAAATGAGTCTCCTATTGAATGTGGCGGCTAAGTGCTTCTTACCTTTCACTCGATTTCTCCCAGCGTATAGCTCGGAGATGACAAGAACATCCAAATAACCGATTTTGTCGATGACTCGAAAGCGACTGAATTTAGGAACTTGTTGCGGCGGTGAGCTCTGGCGCGACGGCGTCTCCTTGTACATCCGGCCCTTGGCGCTACGCTGCCCCCCACCTGCTTGGCTCATACCGAAAGCCGCCGCGGCGCTGGATTCGACCGGGAGCGCAGGCGCGGAAGAATCGATTGAATGGCAAACCCGTTTCAGACCATGGGGAGCCGAATTGCTCCAGTTCCCCGGCCTGTCCCATCAATGAGCCTCCAACGGGGTTTCTCCACCCGAGCGACGACGTGGGCGCCCTCAGGGCAAGACCGGGGCCGGGCCCTGGCGGATTGCCTTCCACCAGAACCCGACTCGGCTTTATCGAACCGATCTCTACCCTCTTTACCCCGAGGGGTATGTCAGGCCCAGAGCGGACGTCAGCCGTTCCAATGTGTTTTCAACTGACGCCGTTCAGCGTTTCGAGATAAAGTGATCCTGCACGCAAATTCCCTTTCGCACGCAGTCGCGGTAGGGATACAGATTTCTCCGTACCCCCCGCACAGATCCGGACTGGCGGATTTCCCGCATCCGGCTCCTACCTCAAGTAATGACGCCCATGCGGCGCAGAGGAAAAGGATGATATA